>Ga0207433_10006878_pt1 | contig 19395 bp, 12 predicted proteins | sample YelNatPaOPGAMG01_FD_187559 | JGI IMG/M metagenome (GOLD analysis project Ga0207433, IMG submission 187559) | Hot spring thermophilic microbial communities from Obsidian Pool, Yellowstone National Park, USA - OP-RAMG-01 (SPAdes) (version 3) | ecosystem: Environmental > Aquatic > Thermal springs... | reverse complement strand
AATCAAATCCTCTATCTTTTCGTCTTTTTTTAGGTTATTATCCAAGCCTGCGGTATCTATCAACTCTTTTGGAATATCCTTAATCAAATCCTCTATCTTTTCGTCTTTTTTTAGGTTATTATCGAGCGCATTTTCTTTTCTTTTATCCTCGATCTTGCATACATTTATCTCTAATTCTGGCTTAAGATTAACAACAATATCCTTTATCGATTCCGGAAGATAATTTGCAATCCTTGCATCGAACTCATCATATTTTTCTTCGAAGAATACTTTTGTTTCTTTTGCAAACCTTTCCTTTGCTTCATTCTCATCTACATACATTTCAAGTAGTTGAAGTAAGGTTCGTGCCATTGCCTTAAATGCAACAAAAGTCTCTATGGTATCTTCGAATTTTCCACTTATGGAAAAATCTTCATCTATCTTTAAGTTTCTTAATAACGGATATTCTATGAAAGTATCTTCAAGACCCATGCGCAAAGTCTCAGGTTCCAGCCAGAGGTCTTTATTTTTTAAAATTATATGCGATAGATAGTCTAAATATAAGTCGGCGAGCACCCGCTCACCTCAATGCTCATTGTCCTGGTTTCTGTTTTGCCAAGTAGTTTTGAGCCATCATACCTGCAAGTTTAAAAAACGCTGCTTCCACATTTGCACCCGTCTTTGCAGAAGTAAGATATGTAGTTATTTTTGTAGTCCTTTGAATCTCCTCAATATCTGCAGGTGTAATTTTTGACTGGTCCACTAAGTCCGTTTTGTTTACAAGAAAAACTACAGGGACATTACCTGAATAATTTCGTATAAGAAGATGCGATTTCTTCATAGATTCAAAGGTTTCTCTTCTTGTGCAATCGCATACTGAGAGTACACCTTCTGCATTTTGTAAATATGCCTTATGAAATCCTCTGTATTCTTGCTGACCCATTACATCCCAGATTTGCAAATTCATGTTTACAACAATATCTGATTTAGGAAAACGCATGGTTACTACTTTTTTAGAAACTTTTGCACCTATGGTTGAGATATAATCATCGCTGTATGTATTCAAAACATATCTTGCAATCAAACTGGTCTTACCGACGCCGGGGTCGCCAAAAAGGCATACTTTCTTCTTCATCTCGATAGTTTCTGTCATAACCTCACCTCAAATGCGCCGTGCACACTCTTAATATTGCATCCAATAATTAACTCTATTGGTGGACTTCTATATTAAAATTATCTTTGGCATTATAAATTTACGAATAGACTTAGGGAAAGAGGTATGGTTAAAATCGAAATCAAAGTTGTTATAACAACAGAATTAGCAACAAATTCTTCCTGGATTCTGTATTGTTTAGAAATGACGAAATTGGTAACTGCGAGGGGCATCGCCGCTTGTGTAAGAGATACGTTGTATTCTATATTTCTCAAGTTGAAAAGAAAACTAAGTAGAACAATTACAAGAGGAAGGAGTATAAGTTTCAAAGTGCTAATCACTGCCAGTTCTCGAAACTCTTTTTTAGGCATTCTTCCGAATAAAAATGCGCCTAACGAAAATAAAGCAATCGGTGAGGCGGTAGATTTCAACATACTTAAAGCCACATGAATAAACGAAAAATACTCAAGGGCATTTGCAACATTATCTTCTGCAAGTTCTTCTCTAAATAAAGTCGAAAAGAAACTGAACGCAATCCCAAGAATTACACCCCATAATAGCGGAACTTTGAATAGTTTTATTATAGTCTCTCCAAAATTGGTCGACCTTCCTTTCTCATTTTCAGAAAAATGCTCGATAATACCCAAGCCGAAGGTTAAGGCAATCGTTATGTTTATGCCTGAAATTATTGCGCCATATGGAAGAGCAGAATCACCGAATGCAAGTTGGACAACAGGTAGTCCCATATACGCATTGTTTCCAAAATAAGAAGCCATCATAATTACCCCTATCTTACTCCTTTCAAATTTTAGCATCTTGCATACTATAAATGCACATACCATCGCTATGAATGCGCAAATTATGTTTACAGAATAAAAAACAGGATTTGAAATCTCTGAGAAGTCTGTTGTATATAAGGATACAAACATCAATGCAGGAAAAGCAACGTAATATGCATATCCATTCAAAACGTCGATATCCGTATCTTTTACTATAGATAGACTGCGGAATAGATAGCCCAAGCCGATATGGGCAAAAATTGGAAAGAGTATCTTTAATATGAATAGAGATTCCACGCCTGCACAATTACCATGCAAATAGTTATATTTTCGTGTTCTTCGATAAAAAGACAAGAAAAAAATAGGAAAAAATTAACCCTGTAAATTCTATTCCATTCATTAATGTTCTTTGAGGAAGGTTTGATTGAATTTCTACAATCTTACAGAAGTAGCGCGCTCGATATCTTTTTCCTTGTTGTAAGCATCCTTGGAACACAATATTTTTTTCTATCTGCATCTGCTGTGATATATTGGTCATACGACCGAAAATTCGGTATGAAACTTGCAATCCTTATGCTTGTCAGTTTCTGGGCTACCTTGTTGTTTAAAGAATTATTTCACATGCCAAGACCCAACGATAAATACAGAATTGAATATCCTTATTTTGAAGAAAAATATACAGAAACATACGGTTTTCCAAGCGGACATGCTCTAAACAGCGTGATCTTCTGGTATGCTTTTGCATCTTGGACCAAAAACAAGTTTGTGTATCTTTTGGGTATTTTAATTACAGTTCTTGTATCTATATCGAGAATATATTTAGGCTTCCACTTTTTAAGCGATGTTCTTGGTGGTCTTCTTTTCGGATGCATATTTGCAGTTGTATATTCTTATTTCACAGAAAGACTTGAGCAATTTTGCAAAGTTGATAAAGATGGTAATATGTTTGATAATAGACTTAAGATATGTTTGATTATCTTATTTACATTACTATTCCTTTTTCCATTTTCACTCGATAGTGCAAAGATTGCAGGCGGTTTTCTTGGATATACTCTTGGATACCAATTATTAGATGTTCTTAGTCTCTCCAAAATATTAGATAACATCTCAGATAATAATTCAAAAAATAATGCAAAAAATCCTAAACATTCCAAAAAAGAAAAAATTACAAGAAGCATACTCGGCTTGGGCATGCTTGCAATCTTTTTTGTTCCCCTATCTTTAGCAATTTATTTCTTTAATCTAAATAGATATTCTACATTTATATCTTTCATATCATACTTTCTCCTCTATCTTCTTATGGGATTATTGATAACTCTGATTGTGCCTATTTTACTTGATAACCTACTTAACAAGAATAAAAATCTGAGTTAAGTTTACAGCGTGTACCATCTATGAGTTTACCAGAAAAGTTATTAACCCCTCAAGCATAATTAGGAGTGAGGTATGAATATGGAAAGGAGTTTTTTAAAATCACTGGCTGTCTTTTGTATCCTTGGTATCATATTTTTAGGCTCCTTGCCAATGCCTTACTTTACAAGCGACGTCAGGTTCGAAATCGTAGGATTGGCAAAATCAGAAAAGATGTCTCAACCGATAGCAAATTGGACATTTATGGTATATATGTCAGCAGATTGCAATCTTGAAGGCGCAGGGGTGGAAGATATAAACGAGATGGAAGTTGTAGGTTCTACGCCGCAGGTCAACGTAGTTGTGCAATGCGACAGAATCGATGGCGAAGATACTTCAAATGGAGATTGGAAAGATTGTAAAAGATTCTACATAACTAAAGATTCTGACGAAACAACAATATCTTCTAAAGTTGTAGAAGAAATGGGTGAAGTAAATATGGGCGACCCCGAGACACTTGTAAACTTTACATATTGGGTCCATGATACCTATCCTGCCCAGCATTATGCGCTTATTCTCTGGAATCATGGCGGTGCGTTTTGGGGTGTGTGCTGGGACGATACAAATAACGATTATCTAAACATGGCAAATTTGTCCTACGCCCTTGCAAAAACAAAAGAATATTATGGTAAGAAATTAGACATAGTGGCGTTCGATGCTTGCCTTATGGGCGAACTCGAGGTCCTTTATCAGATTAAAAATTATTGTGATTATGCAGTAGGCTCGGAACCCACAGAACCTGGAGACGGCTGGCCTTATGAACTAATATTACCCTCCCTCGTGCACAATCCTTCAATGAGCCCGACAGACCTTTGCAAAGAGATTGTAAACGATTATGTAACCTCATATACAGATGGAAAAGACAATCCTTCTGATACCGTGAGCGTAACTATGGGTGCATTCGACATGGCAAAGTTCGAAGATGTATGGTTTGCTATGAATGTCCTTTCTATACATCTCGCAAATAACGCCAGAAAATACAACGAACTTTTAAGATATGTGCGTTCGAGAACTACTGGTTTTGACCCTGGTCATGTTGCGTTCTTGGATATTACACAGTATCCGATGTACGACGTGGGCGATTTTATCGACCAACTTTTAAGTCCATTACCAGGTCCAGGCACACTTTCACAGTATATTCTCGATGCAAACTTGCGAAATGCTGCAAAAAGTGTTTTGGATTCGGTCAAGAAATGCGTATTTTCGTTCGCAGCAGGCGCTCGGTATCCAAATGCTTATGGCATGACAATATACTTCCCTTGCGGAAACAATTCTCTTAACGACCAGAGCCCAAGAACCGAATACGACCCGAGATACAACTTGATAGAATTTGCAAAAGATTGTTATTGGGACGAATTTCTAGATTGTTATTCGAAAATAAAGAATGCGAATAATCTGCCCCCTGCAGTGAAAATTAACTCACCCATAAGAGATGAAATTGTAAAGGTAGATATAAAAGATAAAAAAGTAGAAATCTTAGGAAGTGCAACAGACGATGGCGGTGTCTCTGCAGTGTATGTGAAAATAGACGATGCCGATTGGCTAACTGCTGAAGGGACTGCAAATTGGGTTTATAAATGGAAGAATCCCAAGCCTGGATTACATATCATATATGCAAAAGCAAACGACGGTTCTCAGGATTCACCAGTGCAGACTGCAGAGTTCTTCATAAAAATCACAGGCAGCGAAACAAATCTTATATTTGGAATGCAGCCCGTGGTAATTGCAGGAGTTGCAATTTGTGCAGGTGTCGCTGTTGGTATAGTATCATTCTGGCAGAAACCCCGGCTTGGACAAATGCTAAAGAAGTTAAAAGAAAGATTTACACATTGAAATTTGTAAATTTATATCTTCGTATTTCTTTTTGTATTTCGTTCCATCTTCAAACTCTTTACATGCTAACACAAATTTATCTAATCTTCAAGCCAGCCTATCGCACATTTATGCTGCTATCTTGTCCTATGACTATTGTTAATAAACTAAAATGTGTACTCTCTTTCGTCTCTGCTGGTCTGTTAACTTTTTCAAATCTTCCTTATGCTATTTACCAAACAATTTCCATGCTCTACACAGCATAGAGAAACAGACAGAAATAGAAAATACAAAAATAGAAAATAAGAAATAAAAACTCTTACTTTACATACGACCAAGATTATATTGTAGAATTCACCATCTTAGCATTTATTTTTACCTTATCTAAACATCCTCGATTTATCATTTCTAAACCCAATATAAATTGTTATTATACCCACTGCAACTGCGACGAACAGAAACTCGAACCCCGGACTATTTTTATTTTCTGTCTTGGGAGTATAAACTTTCTTTGCGTTATTATTCTTTATCGTATTTGTCTTTGTATCTGAATATATATCATATTGAGTATTGTCTATGGAATCGTTCTCCTCAACAACATTCGTGTTCGAGTTGGTAATGTGTATTCCAATCTTGTTGCCTGTAACATGGTTATCGCTTATTACATTCGACTCTCCTCCATTTATATCTATGCCATAATTTGCGTTGTTTGTAATTTCGTTACTTGTAATCACATTGTTATTAGACGATTTTACAACAATTCCATCTTTATTCCCCTTTACAGTATTATTCTCTATGTTTACATTGTCCGAACTTTCAATTTGCAATCCTACCACATTGTTATTACTTATTTCGTTATTGTCTATATTTGCATTATCCGAGCCCGTTATGGATATGCCAGAATTGCAGTTCGTTGCTTTATTGTGGTCTAAGTTAAGATTTCCAGTGTTTTTAACATAAATCCCACAAGTGTTTGTATTCTGAACTATGTTATTTGAAATAACTGCGTTGTTCGAGTTTTCAACATATATCCCATAGTCTCCATTATTTATTGTGTTATTCCTTATTATGGCATTTGGAGAATTATAGACTGCGATACCTGCATTCCAGGAAAATGCTCCATTGTTACCTGAGGCTCCGGTAATAGTACATCTCTCGATAATTACCCCCATGGATACATTCCCAATATATATTCCTGCCCCAGCGCCAGAAGCATCGATTTCTAAGTTTGATATTGTGTCGCCAAGTTCTACCATGAGAGCCATGTATTCAGAATCGCTGTTTATCCTAATCGGTGCATGCGAGGTTCTTGCACCATTACTACCACCATCACTCCCAAGCCATATTGATGGTCTTTCCTTTTCTACGTTCATCTCCCAGGGCTGATACATTAATATCAGCATTCCCACTATCAAGATTCCGGATATTCCTACTATTTTTCTTTTTATGCTTTTCATAAAATATCACCTATCTTGCCTACTAAATTTCGTCTTTATATATTTATGCACGGATTTCCTACGGATTGCCTATAACACTTGCCATACTATTGTAGTATCCTGTAATTGTTTCGATTTATCCTAATCTTATTTATCCTTTTGCGCTATTGAGCTCTCTTGAAATTACTTCCTCTCGAAAAATCGAGGTCATGTTGAAACCACCCCTTTTGCATCTTTTTTAGATATAGTAAGAAATTGTGAAGCGTATTTTTCGATGAGTTGAAGGTGTTGGTTGATAAACTTAGTTTTCTCCGATGGATGCATTTTTCTCACGAAATCTTGGAATGGTGTTTCACAATCGTCGATATTAAGGCTCCAATGAGGACTTTTGAAATTTCTCTATTACATTCTTTATTTCACTTTCTTCTATCCTTCTTTTCTTCCTCCCTGCTTCTCTTAGATACGGATATTTTCCTCTCTCTACATACCTCCTATACAATTCTCTCGCCCATCTCGCCTTTATTCTTTGGCTCTTCGCTATCTTTCTCACTGATTCTTCTCCCTTATCCATCTCTCTTATGATTCACCTTACTTTTCTTTAGTTTCCTCAATGCCTTTGGAGAACTTTCACTTTTCCCCGAGAGGAAGTAATTTCGGGATACTACAATATCGTCATCGAATTGAAAATAAATATATACTTCCAGAAGGATATGCTCTACAAAAGAGGGAGACGAATGGTAAATCTTGGCAGGCTCTGGTCGATTAGTAAGAAAATCGACAAAAGGATTGACGAGACCCTAAACAAGTATTTTGAGCCGCCTGCAAGAAATGAATATGGTCTAAAGGCGAGGATTTCGCGTATTACAAAAACAACAGGTGCGACAATTCGAGGCCTGGACGGCTTCGGTGAGGCTTATTTAGAAAGATTGAGTAGGAGAGGAGGTGCAGAAGGGTGGGTAAAACTTCTGACTGCATCACCTATTACCATGGTTATTGTCCTTACGATTATAACAGGACTTATTGGAATGAACGCTCCATTGTTATTAGAAAACATGCGCGGAGATATGGAATTGTATCTACCCCCTAACGACCCTACAACTAATGACATAAAGGAAGTAAGGAGCGACTTTTCTGCTGATGCGATTATAGTCTATGTAGAACTTCCAAAGGAATCTAAAAGGAACATTACTGACTATGAGGTTCTGCTCGAGATGTCTCATGTAGAAGGGGACGATTTCTACAACGACCCTGCAGACGTAATGGATTGGAACAGAGATGGTACCGGAGAGGGGGATGGTGTCATATCTGTCCTTTCTATAGCAAGTGTAATAAAAATGCTGAATGTAACTGCATCTAACATAGCAAACGCAACAGGAATACAAACAGAAGAAGTAGTTGGTAATTATGCAATTCCCGAAGACCAGAATAGGATTGATATGTTTGTAGAAGAGATTGCAAAGAGTGGTGGACTTGACCTTTTTGTAAGAGATTTAGATGGTGACGGAATATTTGATACCGCTGCAATCATGATAATGTTGTCTTCGAAACATATAGGACCTAAGGAAATACCTGCAATGGTAGAAAAGACGAATAAGATAATAAAAAAGACTGCAAAGTTAACAAAGATGACTAATACAGGTCCTACAACTGCAATTCAGGTAATACAGGACAGAACCATCGAGGAATTCTTTAGAGTAGTCCCTCTTGTGGTAATTGCATTAATGATTACTTTATTTGTATTTCATAGGACCTGGAAAGTTTGGTTTGTTGCGCTCACGCCTGTAACATACGCGATGGTGATAGATTTCGGCTTGGTTGGTATATTTAGAGATTACCTATACATATCGCCGCAGATAATCCTAGTTGCACCTGTATTGCTTGCTCTTGGAGTATCTTATGGATTATATATCTCAAATCGATTTGTAGAAGAGAAGAAAGGTACTCCTGCAGATAGAGTAGAAAGGGCAATAAAATCGCAATTCTGGCCAATCCTATTATCAGCAGCAACGACAGGTATAGGATTTGCATCTTTAATGGTGGGGACGTTACCACCCATAGCCACGATTGGACTTGCTCTTACAGTTGGAATAATGTTAACTTTTGTCCTAACTATATTGCTTGCGCCATCAATAGTATTGCTTGTAAACTATGAAAAGAAACGAACGTTTAAGAATTGGGACGACTTTGCAGTAACACCACTTACACACAGAAAAAAGATTATTCTTGCAACACTTGCAGTTACACTTCTTTCAGTTGCATACTGTGCGCCACTTGTTAAGTTCAATGCAGACTATCTTGCCATGGCGCCACAGGACGAGCCTGCGATTGTAAAGATGCGGGAATATTCTGATAAATTCGAGGCAGGTCAACTTGGAATGGTCATCGTGCGTACACAGAATTTAAAAGACCCTAACTCGGGCGCGGCAACCATGAGAATAATGAATCATACCCAAACTTATATCAACGAAGTTCCAAGAACTATGGGATTTTCCATAATAGACATTATGAAAATGGTAAAGTTCCAAGGTGCGAACATAAACGAAACGCCAATACCTGGTGTGCTCATTCCTAAACTTGTGGGAAAAAGTTTCTATGATATAATACAGAGTTCTATACCTAACGAACTTAAGGCTTGGATGATTGACCTTTTCTTTGATTCTCTTCCTGTCGAGTTAAGAAAGGTTCTTGTTAAGGACGATTTTACAAAGACTTTGGTTTACATAATAATGCCCATGATGTCTATAGAAGAGACCCGAGCCGCTGTTAACGAAGTAAATTATATAATAGAATCTTATGGGAAAGGTATTCCAGGTGGCTCGTTCTCGCATCTTACTGGTATTGCAGCAATACAACTTGCTGTAAATGATTTGATGATACAAGGGCAGATAATTAGCCTTGCGCTGTGCTTGTTTTTAACCTGGTGTGTGCTTGCAGTTATATTCAGGTCTGTTAAATTTGCAACTATAACTATTCTACCTGTAACTCTTGTAGTTTCCTGGGAACCACTAACTCTATTTGTTCTTGACATTGCGCTTTCTGTGATTACGGTAATGATTGGTTCTATTGCGATTGGCACAGGTGTAGATTTTTCCATACAAATGTCGCAGAGATTTAAGCAAGATGGCGAAACCTTAACTTCGTTGAAAGATGCGGTAGCGGGATGCGGTATATCTTTTGTAGAAGCAACAACTACGATGGTAGTAGGTCTTATGATGGTCCTTGTGGTGCCTATAGATTCAGTGCAGGAATTTGTGGTCATGATTATGCTTTTACTAATATATTCGATGTTCTTTGCGTTGATACTACTACCTGCGATAATCACTGTATGCTGGAATATTGGTATGTTCACAAAGAAAAAGAGGGTGTTAGTTGAACAAGATGAATGGTTACTTGAAAAATTTGCTATAGTAGAAGCAAGGCTTGAATATCTCGAGAAAAGAAAGAAAATTGCACAACATGAGAATGTAATTGAGCAAGTGCAGTGATAAGGTGTGGAAATGGTAAGCGGGCTTGGAAAAGTCTGGTCCTTTGCAAAAAGGATAGATAGACGGATTGACGAAACTTTAAACAAATACTTTGAAGCCCCTACAAGGAGAGAATATAGTTTAACTTCGAGAATTTCGAGGTATAAGAGAACAGCAGGCGCAACAATTAAAGGACTTGATGGGTTCGGTGAGGCATATTTAGAAAGAATCACTGGGAAATCAGGTGAAGGGATATCAGGCACGAGATTATTAACCTCCAAGCCACTTCTTATTCTTATCATAGTAACTTTGATTGCTGGTAGTATAGGTAGTCAGACGCCTTTGATGCTCCAAAGCATAAGAGGCGATTTAGAGATATATCTGCCGCCAGATGACCCTTCAACAACAGACCTTAAAGAAGTAAGAGAAGATTTTTCCACAGATGCTATGATTATATATGTAGAACTTCCGAAAGATTCGCATAGGAATATAACTGACTATGAGGTCTTGCTTGAAATATCACATGTTGAAGGTGATGATAACTATAACGACCCTGACAATGTTTTAGACTGGAATAGAGACGGTACTGGAGAAGGGGATGGGGTAATTACAGTTCTTTCTATTGCCTCGATAATAAAAGTGTTACATCAGACTGCATCAAACATAGCAAATGCGACTTTACCTGATGACACGGTTCCGCCTTCAGAATATATCATTCCCGAAGACCAAGAAACAATCGATAGTTACGTTGAACAGTTAAACAAAGGTGGTGCGCTCTCCTCGCTTGTTAAAGATGATAATGGAGATGGTATATTCGATACTGCAGTTATAATGATAATGCTTTCTGCAAAATATGTAACCTACAAAGATGTGCCTAAGATGGTTGAAAAAGTGAATAACGTTATAAAAAAGAATGCAAAATTAACAAAGATGACTAACACGGGACCAACGACCATGATGAACAGCATGCAAAAGAGAAGTGTTGCAGAATTTACAAAAGTTATTCCTTTTGTGATTGCTGCGCTCATGATTACTCTTTACTATTTCCATAGGAGTTGGAAAGTCTGGTTTGTGGCGCTTATGCCTGTAACCTATGCTCTTCTGATAACCTTCGGCTTGGTGGGTATCCTTAGAGAACATTTTGTGATTGCAACTCAGGTTGTGCTTTCTGCACCTATTCTTCTTGCGTTAGGTGTATCTTATGGATTGTACATTTCGAACAGATTTAACGAATTGAAAAAAGGTTCTGTAAGGGATAGGGTAGAGGAAGCAATAAGGAGCCAATTCTGGGCAATTGCCCTTTCTGCAGTAACGACAGGGATTGGTTTTGCATCCTTAATGATAGGCACGCTTCCGCCTATTGCAACTCTTGGTTTTGTCCTTACATTGGGGATTATGTTGACTTTCGTTTTGACTATAATAATGGTACCTTCGATAATACTTCTTATAGGGTATAAGAAGAATGCAAAGTTTTCGAATTGGGAATCTTTTTCGACAACGCCACTTTCGCATAGAAAAAAGATAATTCTTACCGCACTTGCAATAACGATGGTTTCAGTCGTTTGGTGCATGCCGCTTGTTAAGTTCAATGCGGACTATCTTGCCATGGCGCCACAAGATGAGCCTGCAGTAATTAAAATGAACGAATATTCAAAGAAGTTTGGCGGCGGGCAACTTGGCATGGTCATTGTGCGCGTGGAAAACCTGAAAGACCCAAACTCAGGTAGTGCAACATTAAGAATAATGAACCAGACGCAGACATATATGCAAGAAGTGCCGAATACAAAAAGTATATCGATTGTCGATATAATGAAAGCAATTGCCATAAAAGGAGAATATCTCGAAAAAGCGCCAATATCTGATGATTTAAAGGATGCTCTTATAGAACGGTTAGTTGGAAAGAGTTTCTACGATGCAATTCAAAGTTCAATTCCGAACGTCCTTAAGGCTTGGTTGATTAATGTGTTATTCGATTCTATACCTGTGGAATTAAGAAGCATGCTTGTCAAATATGATTACTCAAAAGCGTTGATATACATTCTGATGCCCATGATGGATATAGAACATACCCGTGCGGCTGTAAATGAACTGAATTACATAATAGACGCGTATGGAAAGGGAATTCCAGGGGGTTCGATGTCGCATATTGCAGGGACTGCGACTATGCAAATAAAAGTAAATGATTTGATGGTAAGTGGTCAGATAACAAGTTTAGCGGTGTGTCTTTTCTTATCTTGGCTTACGCTTGCAGTTGTATTCAGGTCCTTAAAATTAGCAGCAGTAACTTGTATCCCTGTATCGATTGTAGTCTCTTGGGAACCTTTGACCCTAGTCGGCTTGGACATCGCGTTATCATTAATAACGGTAATGATTGGTTCTATTGCGATAGGGACAGGTGTTGACTTTTCAATTCAGATAACACAGCGTTTCAGAGCAGAGGGCGAAAATCTAACTGCGCTAAAGGATGCGGTATCAAATTGTGGCATATCATTTGTGGAAGCAACATCTACAATGGTCATGGGTTTTTCAATGCTCCTTCTTATACCAATTGCTTCAATTAAAGAGTTTGTTATAATGTTTATTTTATTGTTAATATTCTCTGCATGTGTGGCAATGCTTGTTCTTCCTGCAGTATATACGGTAATGTATAACATGGGCGCATTTGTAAAGAAAAGAAGAGTTCTTTACGAAGATGATGCATGGGTTAATGAATGGTTTGCTATGGTCGATACAAGATTAAAAGAACTCGAACTTGAAGCCGAACTTGAGGATAGGGAGTTAGAAGGTAAGACAACCGAAGTATCCACTTAATTTTATTTACTTAATTTTCTTGCTCTACAACTTAATTTTGTTAATTTAATTTGTCTTTTTATTATCTTTTATTTATCGATTCTTACGCCCCAGAAGCCTATTATACATGCAATGTATCCGAGGACAGCAGCAACCATTCTTGCAAGATACCAGAACGAAACATTTGCCTTAAGCATGTCGAAAAACTTGTAATTACTCCATAATGAACCGTGTTTCATGGTCAGTTGTTTTCTGCCGAAACCGTTCCAGAACGCCTGCTTAAAGAACCCGACCATGGTATCGCGTGCACGATGATAGATAATTGCCTTCTCGTTGTAAACGAGTCTATATCCTGCAAGGAGCGCACGGTAGTTCAAATCTATGTCTTCTGCGGTCCTAAAAGTAGGGTCAAAACCTTTGATTTCTTTGAAAACATCTGTCATGTATGCAAGGTTGCAACTTGGCCATGTTACATCTTTTCCACGATGGAAAAGTTCCACACGGGCAAGTTCCACGAATGGAAGATATCCTAATTGTATTGTTTTACCTGCAACTATATGTGCTTCACGCATGCCGTTCCTAATCTCTTTTAACCAGAACGGGTTTGCTATGCAATCTCCATCTGTGAATGCAACTACTTCTCCCTTTGCCTGTTCTACGCCATAGTTTCTAGATTCTCCTCTTTTTCCACCACGAATCAGAAGTTTAACTGTATCGTATTTTTTTTCATATTCACGCACAATTTCCTGAGTTTTATCAGTTGAGCCTGAATCTACTATAATGATTTCAAAAGGGGGTTCTTGGATGACAAGAGAATCAAGGAGGTCTGCAATGTGCCTACCTTCATTTCTTACTGTAACGATAACTGAAATCATCATCTTTTGCACACCAACTTACTCACCAAATCTCTCTCGTCGTATTAAAACTTTTTTTATATCCACTTTTGATATCTAATTTTATATCCTATCGTTATGCGAGGATTTTCCAGATGATTTTCCGATACTTTTTCTCGCAATTTCTTTCTCAAAGTTTCTTACAAACTCCTCCTGTTCCTCTGTTTCTACGAAACATTCATTTATTCTGCGCAAATGAAGGAATGCCTCATCAGAACTCAATCCTTGATAGACTAAATATACAGCAAGCATAGTCCCTGTTCGACCACAACCTGCATAACAATGGACAAGAACTTTTCCGCCTTTCGATTTTATCTCTTCAACAAAAGAAACAAACTTTTTAGCATCCTCAATAGTAGGAACAGAAAAATCGACGATTGGGATATGGAGATAGGTTATTTCATCTGGGATAAATAACAAAGGGCTTTCGGTAAGAGTTACCACTGCGGTTATTTTAAGTGTACGAAAATGGGGAATATCCTCTGGGCTTGGACGGGCAGAACTGCAAATCCAATCATTTATATTCGTAAAATTTCTCAACATGCACTCCCCTCGGTCTTCGAACTTCAATCTTTAAACTTTGTTAGACATCCATAGAGAGACGGTATATTATATGATTGTATATTATATCATTGTGTGTTATATCATCGACGATTCTACTATTCAATCGAGTTAGAGCACGGAAAATTAACACGGAAAATTAATAGATAAGTATAAATCAACCAAGCCAAATATATGAGCAAGTGTATGATTAATATCTAAGAGGAGTGGTTATGATGCGAGGAAATTTATTGCATGTGTGTACTGTGTTGTTGATTGCCATAATGTTTGTGGTTCCGAGCGCGGAATCTACTGCGCCTGGTACTTGGAAAGAAGGGCAAGAGAAGGAGATTACAGGACATACATTTAAGGAAGAATACTGGGGTGCGGAGATTGTAAATAATACAGGGAATGGGACTATAACGATGTGCGTGAACTATGTAAATTGTTGGAACCTGCAGGCATTTCTTGTTGCCTTGAAAACATACGAGAAAGATAGCAAAGTCTCGACGCTTCCATTCCAGTTTTTTGGAATGCATTATTATACTGCAAAAGGTGAGGAAGTGTTTTTAGGTGCGGTACTTGCATTTCTGCTTGCATATAATGATACCTACAATGGGAGCAACGGAATGCCCGACCCTGGGAACGAACCTATGTATTATATAATACCATTTGGAGTTGGCGATTTGATTAACAATTCTGAATATATTCCAGAAGTTGAGCAGATAGTTCCGCAAAAACTTGGAGAGGGGCATTACAAATTTGGCATGAGATACAAGAATCTGTATGCGAAGATAATAGATGCGAACAATCCGCTTGGTTTTCTATTATCGAGTGCGTTTCCTTTATACATTGCAAAATTCTCAGAACTTACAGTAACCTACGAGATTAAGATGGATAGAAAAACAGGGATTGCCACTGCGGAAACATATTATACGATTGGACAAGTAACAAAACTTTGGCTTTTTGGCGTGCAGGTTGACCCATCGTTGTTAAATGCATCTATGGGGATTGCTGCGGTTCATTATATTGCGATGTTTACTTCGCTATATACAGTTACGGGCTCTGAAACGAATACGACGATAAATACAGGTATAACAAAGATGGTAGATGAAAATTTAACTATAAATGTAGGGAACAAGAATGACAGGGCGCTTGAGATAGGATATCGAGGCACATACGATTTGATAAACGAAACTACGAATACAAAAGTAGAGGAGAATAAACCTGCGTATAATTTACTTGTAAGGTCGTCCTTGTCAGATATAATTCTTGTAGGTTGGCAGGCATCACTTTCGATGGATATAATGTGCATATTTGCATACGCCTTATCGAAGGATATACAGGCAAGATACACGAGCCCGGCAGACCTTCAAGCAAAAGGGAGTGAAAGTTTCAAAGGGACTACATTATGGTATGCAGTTGCATTTCCTGGATTTAGAGGATTAAGAGTAGAACATGACCCTGTATATACGATGTATTTCTCACCTGGGGGAAAGGCAACAATTCCGAAAAAAGGGGTATGTAATACAATAATAGTAGGTGTGGGTATCATCGGCTTGGGTGCAGTTCCTGCGATTTTATTCAGACGCAGGGAAGAATAATTTTTTAAAATTCTCTTTTTTCTTATCTTTATACTTCATAATAAGGATATTGAAACTAAAAAAGTGTGCCACAAGGCATATATAATGGGTAGCAAATAAAGGAAGTAAGGGCATGTATGTCTGACTGTATGTTTTGGAAGATACATGCAAGGGAAGGTGTAAAAATGAAAGGAAAGATGTTGAGAATTTTGGTAATGAGTGTGATAGTTGGCATGGTGTTAGTGAGTTTTGTGGGAATTGTGGGGAATGCAGATGCAAAGATAAACGAAGATTATCCAGTTGCGAATACTGCATCCGACGAGAGGAATCCTGATATCGCAGTTGCACCGAATGGAGCTATATATGTTGCATATTCTGTGCCTGGAGCGACCGATGATTCCATATACATAAAAAGGTCAAGAGATTACGGCGCAACTTTTGAGGAGATTGGGTATATAACAGTTAGTGGAGATGTCAGTCCAGTAAGGATTGCTACAGATAGTCAAAACAATCTCTATCTTACCTTTGGACAAGAAGATTCTGGGTCTATCTATCTTTGGTTATGGAAATATGATGCTCAAACAGGGCAAGGCACGCCAAAATATAATCGTGATAACGGAATAGTGATAAATTCTTACCCTGATATTGCAATTACAAAAATTGGGAGTACAGAATATATAATCGTTACATATGTAATTGCAAATGGCCCTAATTATGATATAAAAACTCGTATTTCGACAGATGGGGGCAGCAATTTTGCTGAGAAAACTCTCTATTCTTCAATCTCATACAATACTGAGAAAAAGGTGATAAGAACTGCACTTACAAACAATGGACAGTATCCCTATCTTGCAGTGGGATATGTGGGATATGTTACATCAACAAATTGTCCAGGTGTAATTGTGGGTTCGTATCAAAGCGATGCATGGGCTATACTTTCAGCTCAGATATTTACCGATTCTACAACAGTTGGAAATTATGTACCTGTAGCATATGGAGGAGATGGGAGAGCCTATGCAATTTATGCTACTCATCCTGATACTAAATATAACTTGGTTCTAAGGACTGGCTATGGTAGTTCCTGGAGCGACCCTACGACTGTAGTAATCGAAGATTTAGATATATCTAATTTCGACATAAATGCAAGCAGGAGCAATGTATATTTGGCTTGGGAATATGGCAGCAATATATCTTATAAAATCTCTACGAATTATGGCGACTCTTTCGATGATAAGAGACTTTTAAATCGCGATTATTCGGGTAGGGCTCAGGTAAATCCTGCGATATGTTCTTTGGGCAATACAGTATATGCAGTCTGGGAGGATATTTCTGGTAGTACTGGGGATATTATGATGAGGCTTATTCCGGGACCTGGGAGTGGTTCTCAATATCATGGCGCAGCTATAACTAAGATAGCAGATAAGGACGGTAACCCAATAGACTTCCCTGAATTTACCGTAACCGACATGTGCTATCGAGACCACTATTTGGTCATGGTTGGAAACCATGTAAAAGATACTACTACATATTATGATTTTGTGGCGCTAGACCTCTACAATAATAGACTTCTTCTTCACATTAAGAGTTCTACTGACATATATAATTCAGTAACAATTGTAGATAATACAGCGATAATCGTTGGTAAATCTGGAAGCAATAGTGCAATTTGGACTTGCTCTTTACCACCAGGGGATAATGATCCACAATCACTTACTAATGGTTGGGTTGCTGGTTATACCGAGTTCACAAAGGTATATTATGCTCCTGGTAAAGATTGCTTTATATTGGGTGCGTTAGAACCGAATACGATAATTTCAGTAAATAAAAATAATTATGACAAAACCATCAATAATATAGAGAGCGAGGAGGTGACGGCGATCTGCGATGTAGGGACAAATAGTGAGTATTATTACATATTTACCTTCAATAGCCAGGACAATAACAATAAGATATATATCACCACTGGAGACTTAGATAACTATGGAGACCCGGAATACATACAATCACCCACGAGCAACACCATATCTGGAATTAAAATAAACGATGCGGCGGGTTATCCTGCTCTTATAAGCGAAGGGAGCAGCCAATATTATAGAACCTATCTTGCCACAGATACTGGGATATACAAATTAACCACAGAGGTAGATCATGACATCGTAGGAACTGAGGAATTAGATGTAGACGGAGATAACGACGCAGATGTGTTCCATTATAAGTCCATCGATTATTATCACGGTGCAGGTAAAATGGTAGCAGTAGGAGGAGCGGACTTAGATGGAATTACTGGCGATGAATGTGGAGTCGCGGTTATACTCTCGAATCCAGAGGGGGACACCCCGATTACAGAGTTTTTTGAGGTACGACCACACCAGGGTGGATATCGTGCTGTTGCAATGAAAGATGATGGGAGCATGTTTTTGGGTGGCTCATACGAGATTATAGACTACGATTACTACGGCTTGGATACCTTAAATCTTAACGTGCAGAATGTTCCACCGATTGCAAGAAATTTCAGAGTCGATTATGCTTCTGTTCCTTATAACGACGCGAGAGCACATGCACAACTTACACCTGACGGTTCCAACCCGGTTGCTATTTGGATTGATGTAACCGACCCGAACAGTAGAGATGAGATAACTGAAGTAACGCTTCAGGCTTGGCATGACGGCGAATATGGCTCAATAACTTGGCCTGATAGCCCAAGTGATGCAAACGGCGTCGTTAATATAACCTACAATGTTCCAAACGACCAATTTACACTTAACTATCCCAAGACAGGCGAAGTAACGCTCGGCTTGGGTTCCGCGACTCCAGTGGATGAAACTACCTTGAGAATAAAGTTTGTCTTCATACCGTGCAAGCAGGCAAGATATGGCGTGGATGGTAGTGCAACATCTAACGACGATAGTTGCACCTGGAATGTGAGATTTGAATGCAACGATACAACTAACAATATTACAGAACATGGCGATTGGGAATTTGGATACGTGAAAGTAACATCTTTGAGTGGTGTAGAAACAGCAAATGCAGGCACGATTGTACCTGGTGAAGGTTGGTCAAGTTATGGCGACACAAATACCTTAACAATAACTTGGTCTTCGAATTGGAAATATAAAGTCTCAGTCGCAATGACTTCTTCCCTATATCATGCAGGACCCCCATCTGATACTATACCCGCGGATAATGTCCTTGTTTATGAACCTCATGTATTTACTTCAGGATATGTTCCAAATCAATTCTCGAATACCGACAACGACCCGCAAGTCGACAATTACTATGGTTTCGACCATGGGAATCCAGTTTACTGGTATGGTTCAAGCACTACCCATGCTAATCCCCCTACTACAGGGTATGAACAATCTTTCCAAACACACTTTAGAGTCTATGTCACATATGGCACACTTGCAGGCAGTTATACAGCAAATCTAGCATATGTGGTAGATATCGCATAAACTCTCTTTCTTTTTTTATTTTTGAACCTTTTTTATTTAACGATTGATTTTACTTCTACCAAAACCTTTATATGAAAATATGCGTTACAGTGAAAAGGAGGGTT
>Ga0207433_10006877_pt1 | contig 19397 bp, 20 predicted proteins | sample YelNatPaOPGAMG01_FD_187559 | JGI IMG/M metagenome (GOLD analysis project Ga0207433, IMG submission 187559) | Hot spring thermophilic microbial communities from Obsidian Pool, Yellowstone National Park, USA - OP-RAMG-01 (SPAdes) (version 3) | ecosystem: Environmental > Aquatic > Thermal springs... | reverse complement strand
TACATCCTGAACGAAATCGACGATTTCTAAACTTTTTCTCTTTTTAGTGCTCGTCCTCGGCTGGGGGAACCCTTGCACACACCGCCCGTCAAGCCAACCGAGTGGAGCTCCCTCGAGGCCCCAAAAGGGTCGAGTGGGAGCTCCGCGAGGGGGGCTAAGTCGCCACAAGGTAGCCGTAAGGGTTGGTAAAGTAGATGATATAATGGCTTGACTCTGAAAAATGATGAGTAAGGAGGTGATTTAACTTTACCGACCCGGCAACTGGAAGGTGCGGCTGGATCACCTCCTTAGTTTTGTGTGCAAGGCGGCACCCACCTTTAAGGCATTAAAAATCAACCTTACCTTGAGAATGAAGTTACTTTATTTCTTCTAAAAATTTTTCCAATCTGCAAGAAATAGCGTTTAGTATAAAGTTAAAAAGAGTTAAAGAACTTCATCTATTTTTTCAAACTTTCAACTAGAATTGTTTTTCCGCATTTACTGCATTTAAACTTTGGTCTCTTGAATTTTGTTGGATCTGAAGCAAGTTTTTCTAATTCAATTTCTTTAATTTCATAAAACCCACAATAAGGGCAAATATATTCAACTTTAGCGTTTTGACCTGGCAATTTTCCAATAACAACATTTTCTCTGTTCGTGAAAAACTCAAAATCGCTAACTTTCAAACCTTGAGACAACCATTCTTTTAACAGCTTGCTATCTTTCATTAAATTAATAGGCGACGAATTTAAAAAACTCTTTTTAAAAGATTTAAAGCTTTGCTTTAATTCTTTAAAGGAATATCTTCGAAGGTATCCAGAGAAAGCTGATGAAATCATTTCAAAGTTAAAATCTTATAATCTTTTGAATGAGAGCAGTACTCCTCGATTTGGAGATAACAGTATTTATAGAAATCAATGTGAAGAGATATTGAAAGCTATAAATGATAAAAATATATGTTGGACTACAGAAGGTAAGGATGGTTCTCCTTCTTTGTTTTACATAGCTTATGATGAAACTAAAGAAGGTAAGTTAATAATTGTAGCAAAGTTGAAATAAATTACGCAATTGGTTTTCTCTTTGGCCTTAAAGCTGTAGAACCGCAATATCTACACCTAACTTTCCCCTCTCTAACTTTTGCTGGGTCTGCTCTCATTTTGTGCTTACAAACTTTGCAAACAAAAACTCTATCGAAAATTCTCTTGATTGCCTCTTGAGCAATTTTCTTAACCATGAGTTTATATTTTGCTCAAAAATTTAAAAGCTTGAGTTTAAACTAAACAAATGTATTTAGGCTATTTATGGACAGATAGAATGAAATGGATTAAAAGAAAGAAAGGAAAAAGCTGCTCATTTTGCAACATTGTAAAGAAAAAGGAAAAAGCTTTTATTTTAAAAGAGGGAGAAGTTTTCGTAATAATAAACAAATTTCCTTATAATACAGGCCACTTACTTATTTTTCCCAAGAGACATGTTAAAGAAATTAATGAATTAAAAAAAGAGGAATTGGAAAAGCTTTTTACGACTTTACAAAAAGCTATAGTATTATTGAAAAAAGCTCTAAAGCCAAAAGGGTTTAATGTTGGAATTAATATAGGAGAAGTTGCTAGTGCAAGCATTGAACATTTTCACATTCATGTTGTTCCGAGATTTGGGGCTGACGCTGGCTTTATGGAAGTTTTTGATTCAACAAAAGTCATGCCAGAGCCTTTGATTAAAACGTTTAAAAAACTGAAAAAATTTTCTTATTTGCTGGAATAAAAACCTTTTAAATATTTGTAGGTTAAACAATAAAGTATGACAGAAAGGCCAATAGACGCTTTGGATAAAGCAAAGGGGAAGAGAGTTTTAGTAAAGCTAAAAAATGGAGAAGAAATTTCAGGAGTGTTAAGGGCTTTAGATTTGCACTTAAATTTATGGTTAGATGACGCAGAGATAAGAAAGAACGGAGAAACAAAAGTGAAGATGGGAACTATACTAATAAGAGGAGATACAATAGTTTATGCCTCGCCTGCTTAATAACTTAAGAATTTCTTTGAACCTAGAATCTTCATAAGAATATAAAATTTGAAAAATTCCTACTAACATATCTTTATTCAGAGGCTTATAATTTTCTGATTTTAAAAAAATTATACTATGAGTAGTATTATCAAGCCAGTGTTTCTCTTCATAAATTTTACCGTTTTTTTTCTAAACTCCAAGTCGGATATTTTACTTCGTCTATACTAATTTTGTTATTTGTTGCTTTTGCATAAACTCTCAAAAATTTAATTAGATGCTCTTCTATTAGTTTTTCATCCGGTATGACAACTATTTCTTTTGCAACTCTATTCGCCTCATTAATGGTAAGTATAGAATATGCTATAATAGAAAGTAGTTGATATTCTTTTTCTCTTAAGTTTGATATCCCCATGTTTTTGAATATTTCAATTAGGGAACTCTTTAAGTTCTTCCATGAATACAACAAACCTTCGGAAAATCTGTATAAGGCTTTTACAATCAACGCACAATCTACAGAATGAGACCTTAATCGCAACTCATGAGAATAAGATAAAATTTGAGTACAATAAGCAAATTTATTTTTATGCTTCTCCTTTAAAAAGCCCGAATAATCTACCAGCCCGCCAATTTGACTAAACTTATTAGATGCTTCTTTCATATTTAAAGCAGCATCGACTGCAACATATAACTTAATGCTAGTATTTTGGATTATTGATATAGTTGGAGTTATGTTAGTTCCTGGTCCAATCTCTAGAATAGATTCACAATCTTTTAACCTATCTTTTATTGCTTCACTAAAATTTTGGTACATATTATGGATAAACAAAAAGATTTAAGTTTTTATTTTCGATTCATTAAAAATTATGAATAGGGCCTGTAGCTCAGCCTGGTAGAGCAGCGGAAGCTTTTGCTGCTGAGGCTTTTAAGCCAGCTGAGCAAAAAAGCTCTGATAAAATGAAGACACCCGTACGAAAGGGGGGAATGGTCGTGGGTTCAAATCCCACCAGGCCCAAATTTTATGGATTTTATATTCCCTACATTGATATTGTCTAGTTTTTCCCTCAAATCAAACTACTCTTTGAGGCTAAATACTCTATATTTTGCTATCAAAATGATTACTAAATGCGAGAAGTCCTCTCAAAGGAAAACTATGTTGGAAAAAGAAATAGTTGTAAAGAAGGTGCGGAAGAGCATTTTATGACATTTCCAAGGGCTATTGTGCTACATGTAGCTTGGTAAAACATCAAAAATAAGAAGAGAAAGAATTTTTCATTTTGAATGTCTTAAAATATTGCCACTTTCATTTTGATGTCTTATCCTTGCTTCTATGGCTCTTTTTTGAAATTCGTAGAGATTTTCATAATTCTCAAGAGAATCTATTTTTTCATTCCTTTCTTCGTATATTCTTTCTAAATCTGGCCTAACAATTTTAGAAAGAGATGAATAAGTTATTCCGTCTTTAAACGCATCGTAAACTCCGAGCAATTCTAAAATAGGCTTAACATATTCTTCAACATAACGCTCACCTTCTTTAGTAATGTTTATAAGAGCTTGCTCTTCTGGAGTTCTTCCTTCTACCATTTCAATTAGTCCTGCGTATCTAAGCATGGGAAGAACTGTTTTAACAGGTGAATAGATAAGAATTCCAAAATAATTTAAAATTTCTTCAGAAGAAGTACCCGGATTATGTGCGATGTATTTTAAAATTTCTTCAGCATAACGTTTATATCTACTAATTGCTGAAGGTGAATATCTTCTTTTTAATTTTTTAATACTTTCTAAGACTTTTTCTTCAATTTCTTTTTCATTAACTAAGCTTCCATATCTTATTCTTCCTTTAAATACATCATAATTTATTAAGCCAGCTTGATTCAAACGCTTTGTTACACTCTGTGTTATTCGAATCTTCAACTTTCCATACTCTTTTGAAGAAGTTTTTCCTTTATATTCAAATATTTCAGAAATAATTTCATGAAGTGGAGTAAGTTTATAAATTTTGTTCTTATTTAAATATAAAAGCAAAAGCAATGTATCTAGTTGAGAATCTGTTTCTCCACGAGTAGCAGCAGTTCCAAATATTAAATAATTTGAAGCTTTAGTATAAGGGTCTGAGGAAGCCATAATACAATTATAAGCTACTAAATCTCCAAAAACTGCACCATCCAGAGTTTTTCTATAACCCCAAAGTTCCTTTTTGGCAAGCCTAGTTTTCCTTCTTATTCTTACTTTTTCAGCAAGAAGATTACTAAGTTTTATAATTGCATTCTCGAAATAACTTTCTATAGTTCAGGGGAAAATACTTTTGATTCCAAACTCTTTTAATTCTCTGATTTGTTCTTGTAAACTAGTAGAAGAACAACCAAAAATGTAACAATTAAGCTCTGATCGAAGTTCATTGGAAGTTTTGGGATAAAAATTCGTAACTAGAAATACTGATGCTTTACTTGGATTGTTGTAAAGAGCTGAAATCAAATTTCTAATTAAACGTCTAGCAGGTGGTTCTTTATATTTTGTTCTTTCTTTAAACTCATTAAAATTTATTTCCGAGCTATCGATAATCATGTTTTCAATTAAACAGTAAAGGATTTAAGGTTTACGAAAATATGTAAAAATTTTAGCAAAGTAAGTTGCAGCAACTAATTTCTCGTCTCAAGAAGAAATTGAAGAAAAGAAAAAAATAGTTCAATGCAACAATAAGATTTGCGAAAAAGGAGAAACCATTCAAGATTGCCCACTAAAAGCAATTATATCAACCAAAGAAGAGTTAACAACAATTGTTGGAAGATTTGTTTTATCCGATGCTTTCTCTTTATTATGACTTCTTTCTTTGAGAATTGAAAGTCATTCGCGAAAGCAAGAATTCCCTATCATCGCTTACTCAACAAAACTATGTTTGAGAGAGAGCTCCATAAGTTTTTCTCTTTATAATAGATGCTTTCCTCCCTTTCACACGAGACAAGCAAAGGATAACCGTATTTGAATAAACCTTCATCGATTGAAGGAATTCTTGTGATGAAAGCGTCTATTGGGATTTTTCTTTCTAGGGAAAATTTGCGTGCCTCTCTTTTTACATATTCTTTAATTTCTCTATCTGGGTAACAAGGAAGAAGAACATCCAAATCAACGTCCGAAACAAATATTTTCTTTCCATTTTCATCATCATAGTAAATAAAGAGTTTTGGGGATTTGGGTGAAGCACTTCCCCTTAGGAATATCATGGGGGTAAGCACATAGAGATTTTTAGCTATTCTATTAGCAAATTATCTCGCGTTTTCGAGTAAAAAAGCTTAAATTTCTTTATGATGAAAGAAACGAAACTGCAACAAACAAATTAGCATAAAAAATATGAGAAGTATGCTTTTCGTTTTCTCGAATATTGCTGAACCATAGAAAGTTAAGGAGGTAAGCGCTTTCGTCTGATAGCTTAAGGTTCTCCAAGAATAATAAAGAGAAAATTTTTAAACGATGGAATACACGATTTGCTTTTATGGCACGCAGCTAAAATTGCTAGGATTGATGAGAAGGAATTCTTTATAAGAAATGAAGAGAAAATTTAAGATGAAATTCTTTGGGCTGCCAGAAGAAGAAGCTTCGAAGCTTTTGAAAAAATATGGAGAAAACAAGATTGAAAAAAAGAAAAAAATTTCTGCCTGGAAAATCTTCTTATCTCAATTTAAATCCCCCCTAATCTTGCTTTTAATTTTCGCCTCTTTCATTTCTCTAACAGTAAATTATTATCAAAAGGAAGAATTTTTAGATACTTTTTTAATTCTGGCCATTGTCTTTATTTCCGCTCTTTTGGGTTTTTTCCAAGAATATAAAGCTGAAAGAACCGTTGAAAACTTGCAAAAACTTGCTGCACCAAAGGCAAAGGTTATTAGAGAAGGAAAAGAAAAAGAAATAGAAGCTGCAAAAGTGGTTCCAAAAGATTTGATTGTTGTTGAAAGCGGGGATATAATTCCTGCTGACGCTGAAATTTTAGAAGGAAAGCTGCAAATAGATGAATCTATTTTAACAGGAGAATCTAAAGCTGTAGAAAAATCTAAAAATGAAAAAATATTTTCTGGAACTCATGTTTTTTCTGGAAGAGCAATAGCTAAAGTTTTTGCAACTGGTATGAATACTGAAATTGGAAAAATTGCTGAAAAGTTGCAAGAGATGGAAGAAGAGAAAACTCCCTTTGAAGAAAAAATGGAAGTTTTTACCAAAAAAGTAATTCTATTAACGATTGGAGTTATTGTCGTAACATTTTTAGCAAGCTTTAACAAATTTGGTATACTAAAAGCTGGATTGTTAGCTGTTGCATTATCTGTCGCTGCGATTCCCGAAGGTTTGCCTGCTGTAACAACAATTGCTTTAGCTCTGGGAACTAAAGAAATGGCAAATAGGAATGCTTTAGTTAGAAGGTTGAAAATTATAGAATCTGTTGGTAGCTTGGATGTTATTTGTACTGATAAAACTGGTACTCTAACTGAAGGAAAAATGAAAGTTAAAGATTTTTGGTTTTTAGAAGAAAATCAAAAAGCAAAAGAAATTTCAATCAAAGTTTGCTATTATTGCAATAATTCCAAACAAATTTTGAAAGACGATAAGCTAACTTGGATTGGGGATGAGACGGAAATTGCTTTGAAAGAATATGCAAAAGATTTTGTTAAAGAAGAAGGAGAAAGGCTAGAAGAAATTTCATTTTCTTCTGAAAGAATGATGATGTCAATAGTTCACAAATTTTCTGATGAAACTTTAATTTTAACTAAAGGTGCTCCAGAGGTTGTTATTAAAAAATGCGATAGAATTCTCTTGAGAGGAGGGGTTAAAAAACTAACTGAAGAAATGAAAAAAGAGATTTTAGAGAAAAATTCCGGGTTTGCATCAAAAGGAATAAGAGTGTTGGCTTTAGCTTACAAACCAACAAAAGAAAAATTTGAGAAAGAAAACGTTGAAAAAGATTTGATTTTTGTTTCTCTGGTTTTGCTTTTAGATTTGCCAAGGAAAGATGTTAAGGAAGCTATTGAAGAGTGTTATTCGGCTGGAATCAGAGTGATAATGGTTACTGGCGACAATCCACAAACAGCCAAAGCTATAGCTGATATGGTTGGGTTAAAGAGTAATGGGGTTGTTAGCGGCGATGAATTAGATAAAATGAGCGATAAAGAATTGAAAAAAGCCTTGGATAATAATGTCAACATTTTTGCTCGAGCTTCTCCATTCCACAAGTTAAGGATACTAGAAATTTTGAAAAAAGAAGGATTAAAAGTTGGAATGACTGGAGATGGTGTGAACGATGCTCTAGCTATTAAAAAAGCTGATGTTGGAATTGCAATGGGAATCAAGGGAAGTGAAGTTACTAAAGAAGCTAGCGATATTGTTTTGCTTGATGATAATTTTGCGAGCATAAGAAATGCTGTTAAAGAAGGTAGGAAAATTTTTGAAAATATAAGAAAATTTGTTTTGTATTTGTTTTCATGCAATATTGCTGAAGTTTTTGTAGTTCTCTTCTTCTCTTTATTTTCTCCTTATCTCGTTTTACTTCCTATTCATTTACTTTGGATTAATTTAGTTACTGATGGGCTGCCAGCAATTTCTCTAGCCAATGATCCTGCAAGAAAGGATATAATGAAAGGAAAGGCCAAAACAAGAATTTTTGATAAGAGAGATGTCACTTTCATTCTTTTAGCAGGTGCTCTACTCTCAATTTTGATAATTTTGGAGTATTTTGTTCTAGATTTTGAAAGCCAAGAAGAAGTAAGAACTGTTGTTTTCTCTTCATTTGTTATTTTCGAAATGTTTAAAGTTTTTATAGTTCAAAGTTTTGAGAGAAGTCTAAGTTTAGAAAATCTTAAGAAAAACAAAATGCTATTGATTTCTGTAATTTCGACAATAATTCTCCAAATCTTTCTCGTTTATTTCTTGTATAGATTCTTCGGTGTTGTTCCTCTTGGAGTGTATGACTGGATTACAATAACTGGATTGGGGTTTGCCCTGTTTGTTGTTGGAGTATTTATTGCAAAGTTTGTTAACAATTGGAGTTCTAAAATAAAACATCAGTATAATCTATAATTGGAATTTTATATCTTTCTAAATCGTCTACAGAAATTCTAGGGCAAGCTAAATTTATCAAACAGTCTATCTTTAATCCCTCTAATAAACTTTCATTTAACTCATCAAAAACAAAAACATAAACTCTTTTACCAAGAGATTCAATCTTCTTTTTTATTGGCTCAAAATCTTTTATTTGACCTTTCTTCCAACTTACTAAAAATCCGACATTCTTACTATCTTCAAAAATCTTTTTGTTCCAAGCCTTTATCTTCAAATATTTGTTAACATCTATTTTTTGAACATCATTTGTTTCAACATCAAAAACAAAAACAGGCTTCTTTACATTTAAAGCTAAACCAATTGCATGAAACTTTCCAGAAGAAATAACAAGAAAAGCATCTGCATCTTTTTCAATTGAAATAACGCTTGAAAAATTACATCCAATTGCTTGTCCACTTCCTCCTACAAAAACTTTCTTACCTATTTTTTTAAGAAAGTCAACTATGTTTTCAAAAGCTTTTTTGTATTGTATGCTATAAACTACTCCGATCTTATCAAACTCTTTTAAAGCATTTTCTATTTTCTCAAAACCTTCTTCTCCACTTTTATCTGAAAGCCACTCTACATAAAAAACTGGAATTTTCGACTTTAGCCATTCAAAACCAAAATCATTATGCCCTAAATGCAAAATAGCATCACACTCGAGTCTCAAAGCTTCATCATCTCTCAAGTCACAAGCTCCATAAGTGTTTTCCAAAGATATTATTGGTTCTAATCCATTTTTTTCTAAAAAGTCAGCAACTTCCAAAGATTTTGTTTTAAGTCCTTCTGGCAATTGAACAAAAACTCTCTTTATTCCTTTTTTCTTCATTTCTTCAACAGCTTCTTCCAATTCCATAAAACTATTTATTGCTAAATAATTTATGCCAGTTATAACGCCTTTCGACCCGTGGAAAAGTAAACTTTGCACTTATCCTTTTAAATATTCGTTTTCTCCATACGTTGGTTGTTCTCATGTCTGCCTATATTGCTATGCAAGCAGTTATATTCCAAGATTTTTTGAAACAAGAATAAAAAAAGATGTAGTAAAAAATTTAAACAAGGAAATCTCTAAAGTAAAACAAAACAAGTATGTAACGATAGCAAATAGCAATGATGCTTATCAACCAATAGAAGAGAAGTTGAAGTTAACAAGAGAAGCTTTAAAGATATTTTCTAGTCATGGTTTCAAGATAATGATTGTGACAAAATCGAATTTGGTTTTAAGAGATTTAGATATTCTGAAAAAGGCTAGGGCAATTGTCAGTATGACAATAACAACTTTAGATGAAAGTAAAGCTAAAGTGCTTGAACCTATGGCGCCCCTGCCTCAAAAAAGAATAGAGGCATTGAGAATCTTAAGTAAAAATGAAATTCCAACAGTAGCGAGAATAGACCCAATAATTCCTTTTATTAACGATTCAGAAATAGAAGAATTGGTAAAGAGTGTTGTAGAAGCAGGAGTAAAGCACATAGTTTCTAGCACATATAAAGTTAAACTAGATAACTGGAAAAGAATGGAAAGAGTTTTTCCAAACGAAATGAAGAAATTGAGAGAATTGTACTTTTCAAAAGGAGAAAGGATAAGCGGATATTACTACTTGCCTAAAGAATACAGATTTAAAATAATGAAAAAAGTTTTCGAGGAAGCTAAAAAGTTTGAAGTAAGTTTTGCTGTTTGTAGAGAAGGATTTTTTGAGTTAAATAATGCAAAAACTTGCGATGGTTCTCATTTGATTAGCTAGAATTTTTATTATTAGCAATAATAACTTTTTATGAAGGCCTTTGAGTTTATTGATATCACTACTGCGGACGTTGCATTTTTAGCTTATGGAAAGGATTTAAATGAGCTTTTTGCTAATGCAGCATTAGCGATGTTTGAAGTTATGATAAATACAAAACAAGTAGAGAAGGAAAAAGAGGAAAAAGTTTACGTAGAAGGTCATGATTTAGAATCTTTAATGTTCAATTGGCTTAACGAACTTCTTTACGTTTCTGACAGCAAGAATTTAGCTTTTAGCGAGTTTGATGTTAAAATTGATGAAAAAAATTTTAAGTTAGAAGCTGTTTGTAAAGGAGAAAAAATAGATCCTCAAAAACATGAGACAAGAACCGTAGTAAAAGCAGCAACTTATCATCACATGAAAATCTGGAAAGAAGATGTATGGAAAGCTCAAGTTATTTTAGATATTTAGCTATTCAATCTTGAATCTTAAAATTGCTCCAATGCCTCCCATGCTTTTGAAACCTTTGCCTTCTTCGGTATCATCAGAAACTATATGAACTTTTGCTCCAAGTTCTTCGGCTTTTTCCACTATTTCATCGAAAATTTCTTCCTCGCTTTCAACCTTCATCTCTTCTCCGCAAATTTCGCAATAAGCTTTTTCGTCTTTTTTCAAAACTACTACTTTTTTATGTCCATTTTTACAGGCTAAATTTTTTCTAACAAACTCAAAATTTTCCGATATGATTAATTCTTCTATAGCTCCTAATTCTAAAGCCTTTAAAGTTTTTTCCAAACCGACAACAACATTCTCTTTTTCTCTAAGTCTAACAAAAAAATCATTTAGCAGCTTTTTCTCTCTAAAAATTTCAGTTTGTTCTAAAGCATCTTCAGACCTTTTTACCAATTCTTCTAAACCATATTCATCAGCGTAACCAACATCTTTAACGGCAATTATTTTGTTTTTTATCTGGTAGTTAAGATAATCTTCTTTCGCTAGTTTTTCTTTTACTGGCCCAGGACCACCAATTAAAACTCCGGAAACCTTTTCTTCTAGGAAAATATTTGAGGATACTTCACCAACTTTAGTCAAAAATTCGTTTATTGCATCTTCTCTTAACCTATCATACCTTCCTTGAGAGTTATGAACTAATAAACCATTAGCAAAATAATTTCCAAAGGGAGAAGTTTCTAGATCATAAAAGAATGTTGAAGCTTCGACAAAAACTTCGCTTGTGTTCTTTATTTTCGCTTCTTTGACTTCATTTCCTTCTAAGACAAAAACCGTATCTTGCTTTTCTAAATCTTTCACAAACTTTTCTTCAACCTTATCTTTTTTCACAAAAATTAAATGGTCGTCGCTTGCTATTAAGCTATCCTTATCATAAAAAATTTTCTTTGCTTTTTCGACCTTTCTTTTGAAAATATTTTCAACTATTCCAGTCTTAACTTTTCCATCAGAAAAATCAAAACAAAGAATCTCCTCGTTTCTCTTTATTTTATTAATGGGGGCTTCTTTACCATTTGACAACTTTATTAAAGATGCTTTGTGTAAGCACATTCCTCCCTTTACCGTTTTGCTTGGAACTGTAGAATCCATCTTTTTCTTAACGATAATTTTTTTACCTTTGAGCAAACCAATAGTAGCTTCCTTAGCGTCTAAAACTAATAAACCATAGACATCTTTTTCTTTAACCATTTCTTTTAGTGGGTCTAAAACAAAAACTTGGTCGCACCAATAAATTTTTGCTTCCAGTTTTTCTGGAGGTTCTATCGCCCAAAGTCTTATATCTTCCTTTCCTTCAAATTCTGAAATATTTCCAGCAAAAACAGCTAAGCCGTTGGGAGGAGTTTGTTTGAAAAGTTTTAAGTATTGAATGATTTTTTCTAACGCAGAAATTACATTTTTTCGTGTTGTTTTGCTTTTGATGTTTTCAGCAGTAGATTTTTCTTGTGTTAGCTGGTTAATCGTTTCATACAAATTATAGCCAGCTGGAATGTAAACTGAGACTAGCTCAGTATGTCTGCCTTTGATTTTTTCAAGTTCTCTTATTAACTTTTTCAACTTTAGAGAATCCCCACTAAATCCTCTTCACCTTTTTAACTTATTCCCTAATTATCTCAACAAAAGAAGGAGCAAGAATTAGATAACCATCTGAAGTTCCAACTAGATCAATATTATTTTGTTTGCAATTTCTTTTAAGTTTCATTATTAAAGTTTGGGCGTATCCAAAATCTCTCTTTTGTAGCTCTTGGGTTTTCACTATGACTATCATTTGTCTCGCAAGCCTTATAACTCTATCGACATCTTCAGCCTTGGAAATCTTTTCAATTTTTATTTTAAGTTTTTCTCCGCTTTCTGGAGCTTTTACTTCTTCAACTTCACTCAGCTCAACTTCTTTTTCTTCTTTCTTACTAGAAGGGAAAAAGTCGCTTATTGCCATAAGTTTATTGATTTCCTATATTTAAAAGTTTTCTTAGATTTTGCGATAGTTTTAAATAATAAAAGAACGATTTTGCTTAAGAACCAATGTATATAAATTGTCCCACGTGGGACACTTTCAGAAATAGAAATCTTTTGCTAATTTTTTAAAAAGATGTCCCATATGGGGCATTTGAAATAAAGTTAGAAGTAAGTTAGAATAATCTTAGAAGTATCTTATAACAATCTTATGGCAAAGCTTTTCTTTCACACGTGTGAAACCTATTTGTTTTGTAATTGTGTAAAGCTTTTAAATAGGGCTAGAAAAACTCAATATGGAGATTTTGGGAATAGACATTCATTGGCTTGGACACGCATCTTTTAAAATTGAAAAGGATCAAAAAATTTTTATTGATCCATTCCAGCTTAGAACTCCAGAAAAAGACGCAGATTTGATTTTAGTTACTCATGATCATTTTGACCATTGCAGTATTGATGATATTAAGAAAATAACAAATCAACAAGCTGTGATAATTGCTTCTAAAATGTGTAGAGCAAAGGTTGATAATTTTAAATCTCAAGTTGCAAAGATTTTATACTTTGTTCCTGGCGATAAGATAACGATAAACAATGCAACGATAGAAGCAGTTCCAGCTTACAATGTTAATAAATTTAGAGCTCCAGGGGTAGTTTTTCATCCTAAAGAAATGAATTATGTTGGTTATGTTATTGAAATTAACAAAGTTAGAATTTATCATGCTGGAGATACTGATTTTATTCCTGAAATGAATAACTTGGGAAAAATTGATATAGCTCTTTTGCCAGTAGGGGGAACTTATACTATGAATGTCGAAGAAGCAGTAGAAGCAGTAAAGGCAATCAAACCAAAGTATGCAATACCTATGCATTACAATAAAATCGTTGGTTCCAAAGAAGACGCAGAAAAATTTAAAGAATTAGTTAAAAATTGTAAAGTTTTAATCCCCTAAAAATCTAATGCTTTTTTATTTCTGCATTTTTTAATTAATTCTATAGCTCTCTTTATTTTTCTTGACTTTTCTTTTGAGGTAAAGCTAATTAACTTAACAAATTTATCGATTCCGTCCAAAGTTTGAATGCAAAGATTGTAACAATCCTTTGTGGTAGATGTTATTTTTCCATTAATAATCTTTTTTTTGCCTGCTTTAGTATTTTTATAAATTCGTGAATTTATTCCAATCTTTCTCAGTAATTCTTGCACATACAGTAGAAGGTCTAAATTAGAATTAGTTAAGAAAATTCTAGGATAAATTCGATCTCGTTGTTTTTTAATATTCACACTACCTTCTGTATCGTATATTCCTTTAAGAAACTCTAAAGGATATTTATCCAAAATTTCTCTGAGTTGATGTAAAGGCTTCTGTAAAAACTCAACAAGATGTTTACTACATCCCTCAACTATATATAGTTTTAATTTTTTATTCCATCTTACTTTGTACATTTTTTCTTTTCCTAATACATGCGTCAATGCAGACGCAACTTTTCTAGCTATGTCGACATCTTTCACTCCAAAAACTATCCTGCCCATTAAATTATTTGGGATGTAAAAGCACCCATCACCTAAAATAGCTCCTGTTAGATACGATAACTTTTCATCAAATTTTTTCATCAAATTTAATTTTCTTTTCGGATTTTTAGTTCCTTTTATCCAAGTTCTTATAGTTTCTATGTTAAGATTTAAATTAAAGTTTTTCAATCTTTCATAAATTTGTTTAGGAGGTAAATTCTTCATTTCCATAACTTTTTCATAAATTCTTATTCTCGTTTCCACAGGAAGTCTGGCTAATTTACTTCTTTCGTTACACTTCATCCTATGTATTTTAGAAGTTATAAATATAACATTTTGAGCAACCTTTTGTCAATAAAAACTAAATAAAAATTTATAAGGGTTCGCCTAGCTTTTTAAAGAAAAAATTTTGAAAGAAATAAAGAAGGATGCAGATTGAATCCAAAGTTTGTATATTTTTCTCTAAAAGTAAAATTTTTCTTTTCCATTTATAACTTCTAAATTATTTGGAATATGATAAAAATATTCAATAGCATCATAAATATTATATCATTTTTGGTTTTTGAAAATCCATCCTGCATAGAAGCTTTATGGTAGTATAGTTGGAAGTAAGGAAGATGTAGAGAGATTCGAAAAGTTAGCTTCGGAACATACAAAAGTTATTATTATGAAGAAAGAATAGCTTTTGAAATTTCTTCAAGCTTTTTGTTTAGTTTGTCTATGCTACCATCGTTAATTATCAAATAGTCAGAAAACTTTAAGCATTCTTCAACTTTTTGCCCGTATTCAGGCTGGTTTTTACCTAAATCTGCTTCATCAATTTTCAAAAATTCTTCAAAAGTTTTTGGGTCGCCTTCTTTCCCCCTTTCTAACAATCTTTTGAACCTTATTTCTTTTGGAGCATCAACAGCAATTAATATAAAATCCTTACCAAACTTTTTTCTCAAGTATTCTACTTCTCCCGGATTTCTTATTCCTTCGATGATTAAAACTTTCTTTTCATTTTTTTCTAGTAAGGTTAAAGTTGAAACTTCTACTAGAATTTGATTTCCATATCTTTTCCTTAACTCATTGCCTTTTTCTATTAAATTTTCCCTTTTTAGCTCTTTACCTTCTTTAAGAAGTTCTTCCTTTATTATATCAGAAAGGGAAACAAAAGAAGAAGAAAAACGGGAAAGGAAAAAATCTTTAACGGTTGTTTTTCCGCTAGCTAAAGTTCCTGTTATCCCTATAACTTTCATTCATAGGTCAGCTCCCCTAACTGTTTTTCTACCGTTTGCCTTCGCTCTTTCTATTGCTCTTTTAATTTTCCATTCTATTCTTTCATTCAAAGCATCCCAGAAGTCTGCTGAAACCCTAAAGTCTCCTACTAGTTGTTTAACAGCTGACTTAACATACAAAGGCTTTCCGCCTTTCTTTGCCATCTTTTACACCTCCAATTAGAATTAAGAAAGAGTATTTAAAAATTGTTTTCTAAAAATCCTCTACTAAAGTTTTTGCGTATTCTGCTAATCTTTCAACAAGCTTTGATTTCAGTTGAATTAGTCTTAATACATCTTCTTTATTCATCTTTCTACTTTTTTCTAAAGTTCCGACAGCAAAAAAAGCAGAATGCATCTCTAACCAGAAAAAAGCTCTTTCCATAGCTTTTTGAGATTCTTTGCCACTTAAAGAAAAAGCTAACTCTTTCCATTTTTTATAGTTTCTATAGCAGATTTCAAGTTGTTGTTTTATTTCCATAATTACTATATGGTAGTTAAAGTATTTAAGCTTTACTATCCATAAGTAGCAATGAAGTAACATCAATTATTTCTATATCATAATTGTTTTCTTTAAGCTTCTCTCCAAAATAACCTACTTCTTTAGGTACATTATGAGAAGTTCTGTAAATGTATTCGTTGGAAAACCTTACATGGTTTCTTCCGACTATCGCAATGGCATATTTAGAATCTTTTATTGTAGTATTGAGTTTATTTACCCAATAATCCTCTCTTCCAATTTGAATTTCTGAAGAACTTTTAAGAAGGTTGCCGTTTTCATCTTCTAATTCTTCATATCTTGGGTTGCTTTCATCTAAAAGCACCACCTCTATACCATATTTTTTAACCAAAGAATCTATTTCAAATCTTCCTTCTAAAACTCCTTTGCTTCCTTCAACATAAAGCTTAGTGCTACTTGTAGGTAAGCTACTAAGCAAAAAATCTAATATTTCATATTCCTTTAATTTTATATCTTGTTGCCTTAAATAAAGCTCAACAGAAGTTTCTATGCTTTCGACGGCATCTTTTATTCTGTCTAAATATGTTTCGTTAAGAGTTTCAATTAAATTTTTTGAATAATTCTCGATTTCTTTTTCAGCTAATTTTATCCCTAAAGAAGCCAAAATTTTAATATTAGATGGATGTTCTTCTGCTAAAATTATTACTTTCTTTTTCTCTCCCATTTATATCATTTAAAATAGGGTATTTAAATATTTTTATTACTATCAAGTACTAATATTTTTTATATTTCTTATTAAACGTTAAAGATTCTATTGTTCGCTAGAGGTGCTATAGCATCAAAACCCTCTCTTCTCAATTCTTCAGCGAATTCTTCTGTATGGTCGCCGTGAACACAAAAAACCTTTTCTGGATTTAACTTTCGAACAAACTCGAACAAACTTTTTCTTCCTGCGTGGGCAGAAAAATCAAACCTTTTAACTTTCATTTTGACTTCAATATCAACATTTCCATAAATAAATCTTCCAGTTTCAAGCAAGATTCTTCCTGGAGTGTCTTCAATCTGCCATCCTGTCAAAATTAAACTTGCTCTTTCTTTTTTATAGAGTTTCTCAATGTATTTTACAACAGGTCCACCAGTTAACATTCCGCTTGTTGTTATTATACAAGCAGCCTCTCTCACTAATCTTTTTCTCATTCTTCCTTTAACATAAGTAACAAACTTTAGTGCATTTTCCAAATCTTCAGGTTCTCTCAAATACTTTTTGTATCTGTTTATTATCGTCGTTGCTTTTTTTGCCATTCCATCCATGAAAAGAGGATAGGAAATTCCATGTTTTGCTGTTATTAACAAAATTTCCTGGGCTCTCCCAACAGCAAAAGCAGCAACTATTGCAGGATGATTATCAGAAATTGTTTCTTCAATCATTTTTACTAATTCTTTTTCCTCTCTTTTTCTATCAGAATGTTCCCTGTCAGCATAGGTACTCTCAATTATCAAATTTTTTACTTTCGGCAAATCTTCTTCACATTTTTCGAGTAGTCTAGTATTTATATCGTTAAAGTCTCCAGTATAAAGAACATTAGTCTCTTTACTTTCAACAAAAACCATCGCAGAGCCTGGAATATGGCCAGCGTCAAAGTAGGTTATTTGAAAATTATCAATCTTGAAAGGTTTGTTGTAGTCAACAAGAACAAAATTTTTTATTGTTTGCTTAACGTCAAAATCATTAAAAGGTAATTCAACTCCTTCTTCTCTCGAAACTTTTATTGAATCTTCAAGTAAAAGCTCAGTTAAATCTTTTGTTACATCTAAAGCATAAATTGGAGTTGAATACTTTTTAACAAGCAGCGGAATAGCTCCACAATGGTCTAAATGAGAATGTGAAAGCAAAATAGCTTTTGGTCTTTCTACTGGCAAAGGAAATTTTGGAGGAACTTCCCTAACTTTTGTTCCGTAGTCTAAGACAATCTTATTACTACCATCTTCTATAGAAATACCACTAGCTCCAACACTTCCCATCGCACCCAAAAACTCAAGTTTCATTAGAAAAATGTAGAATCTTTATATAAAAGCTTCTTTAACTCCATTGACATTTGTTATCAATACATTTACAAGTTACTTTAAACTTGTTCTTATCAAAGCATTCTCTAAATTCACAAGTCGTTATTAATGGTTCTTCGTTTTTTGATTGGCATACTTGATTGGAGCAGCCAGTAGTTACACAATCTTCATCAGTTTGGCATTCTGAATAAGTTGATTTTCCACAAAATTCTAAGTTAGGAGAAAGTATTTTCTTCTTGTTGTCAGAAGAAATAAAAACAACTTTTGCGTCATTTTCAACGTCGAATATAATAATTTTTTGATTGCATAAGCATTTGCAGAGAGTTCCATATTGTTTTTCGTAAATAAAGTAAGTTTTTTCAGATTTTTCAACAGAAGTATTAACACCACAACAATTTATTACCACATCTACTTCCAAAGTTTTATTGTTTTTATCATAATAAAAAGAGTCTTCATATCCTTTATTCTCAATGCTGCAACCTAATATTAGATAATTGGTTTTTTCTCCTTTTTTATTAGTGTTGGAGAAGATTTTTGAAAATACGAGAAAAGCTGATAGTATGAAAACTATTACGATAAAGATAGTTTGGAATTTTACCATATTTCCAAATGATTTTTTGATTAAAAAGTTTAGTAGAAACGCAAAAATTTCATCTTTTTGAATATCTATTTTCAAGTAGCAAAATTTTAGAAGAGAAATTTTTGTTCTAAATTAAAACGGCTTGGTAACAAAAACACTTTTAACAAGAATCGAAGGAGTCTTTACTGGTAAAAAACTTTCCCACCATTTTGCCTCTTCCTGCTTCTTTTCTATAGCAATAATATTTTTAAAGAAATCTAGAAAATTTGAATTTATCCTTATGCTTTTTGTAATTCCATCAATTCTCCCATTCTTAACATAGAATATTGCATCTCTTGGTAAAGTAGAAAAAGTTCCTTCTACAAAGCTAGTATATCTTGTATACCATGTATTTGTTACAATCAACCCTTCTTTCAATTCTTTAACCATTTCATCGAAGCTATAATCTCCTTTTTTAATCTCAATTTTCCATGGCATTGGATAAATAATTCCTGCGTTCCCTGTAGGCTTTTGATTCAATTTTTTGCTTGTTGATGTATTGTGCAAATAAGATTTCAAAACACCATTTTCTATCAATACATTTCTTTGAGTTGGTCTGCCTTCTTCATCAAATTTTCTGAATGTCCCATCATCAATTAAAGTAAGATATTTACTTCCTATTTGTTTTCCAATTTTATCTATCAAGAAAGAGTTTCCTGCTAATACTTCAAAAGCAGAAAAACCGATGCTTGCATAAGATAGAATACCAGATAAAGCTAAAGGCATGAATATAACTGGATATTTTCCTTCTCTTACTTTAACTTGATTGTCAGTTAAGTTTGAAAATTCTTTTGCTCTTTCTGCAATTTTTTCAATTTGAATGTCTTTCCCCAAAGAAGAATATTGGGGTAGATGAAAGCTTATCTTCCCAAAAGTTCTTATCGAAAAATTGAAATAAGTGTTCACATCTTTTTGACTTATTCCTTTTGAAGTTAAGATTTCTCTTTCAACTTTTCCTTCCCAAAAAACTCCAGCACTTCTTTGCTTTAAATCATCTAAAGTTTTAGTTATTCTTTCATTCCAATCGTATGAAAAAACTTTTTTGTCGTAAGTTTCTTTTCTATACTTAAACTTCCCTTCAGCAATTCCTTCATAATTCACATTTTCTTCAGCTTCATCAACTTTCTTCAAACATTCTTTTGCAAATCTTTTTGCATCATTTAAAGAAGAAATTGTTGTTGATGAAAGCAAAGTTTTTTTGCCTTTAGCCAAAAACAGAGTTAAGCTATCAAAATTCCAAATTTGA
>Ga0207433_10006873_pt1 | contig 19404 bp, 16 predicted proteins | sample YelNatPaOPGAMG01_FD_187559 | JGI IMG/M metagenome (GOLD analysis project Ga0207433, IMG submission 187559) | Hot spring thermophilic microbial communities from Obsidian Pool, Yellowstone National Park, USA - OP-RAMG-01 (SPAdes) (version 3) | ecosystem: Environmental > Aquatic > Thermal springs... | reverse complement strand
ATTATTTTTTCTGTAGAATAAAAAATAGTGTAAAATTATCACAGGAACAACAAAATTTACACTCCAGTCAACAATTGTACCAGCAATAAAAATTAAAATCAAGTAATAGAAAAAATTCTTTTTCTTATATTTTATCCATTTAACATAGAAGTAAATTGTACTTAAGATGAAAAATATTGCTATGGCATCTGGCGATATAAGATTTCTCATGTAAAAGAACATTGGAGAAAAAACTAAAAAGAAAAGAGCATAAACTGCAGTTTTTTTGTTCCACAATTCTTTAGTTATAAGAAAAATAAAGATGAGTGTACCAAGATTGAATAACACTTGAACTAGTCTTGCTGCCCATTCATGATACCCAAAAATTAGAAACCCAAAAGAGATAAGGAGAGAGGTGCCTATAGGGCGATGAACATATACTTCATATTTTTCTTTCCCTGTTTCCAAACTACCAGTATTCCATAATTGAGCTAATTTTGTTTTCAGATAACCTAGTTTAAGATAATTAATGGCATATTCACTATATTGACCAGTAATAAAACCAGGGTGTGCATTACTTAATGGTTCATTTATATCAAATAATGAATAAGTAAGAAAAATTATTATGAATACGAGAAAAATTACATTGTAAATTTTGTTGTTTTTCATCTAATCGGTATTTTGTGAAATTATAGATTTATTTCTTAACAACATTCTAAATAATAGGTGTTTATGAAAAAAGGCATTTCAATTATGATTCCAGTTTACAATGAAGAAGAAATCTTAGTTAAAAATACAAAAAGACTGATAAAATTTCTCAACAAGTTAAAATTTCCTTATGAAATACTTCTTTGTGATAATGGTTCAACAGATAACACGCCAAATCTAGGAAAAAAACTTCAATCACAATTTCCAAAAAAAGTAAAGTTTTTATCTATTCCTGAAAGCAGAAGTGTTGGTTTTGCTTTCAAAAAAATGGTAGAAGTTTCTTCTTTCAACAACCTTATTTCTCTTGACATGGACTTAAGTACAAATTTTGAATATTTCATTCCTAAATGTCTGGAATTGTTAAAAAATAACTCAATGGTTATAGGATCAAAAATGGGTAAACAAAAAAGACCTTTTTACAGAAAAATGATGAGCAACATCTTCATCTTTTTAGTAAAGATATTTCTGGGTTTAGAATTTTCAGATTATTCGATTGGAGCCAAGGGATACAGAAAAGATCATATAATTGATAAGTTAGACGCGATTGATAGAGGCACTTTTTATGTGATAAAGCTCGTATATTTTCTCAAAAAGGAAAATTTAAGGATAACAGAAATCCCAGTTGAAGTTTATGATGTAAGAAAAAGTAGGTTCAACATATTTCAAGATGCAATATATCGCGGAATAAATCTTTTGAATTTTTTGTTTCGTGAAAGGATTATTAAAATAATCAGTAAAATTCCAAAATAACTTGAAAACTTTCCTAATAAATCAGCTAGAGTTTCATCATAATAAAGTCGCACATTCTTTTGATTTGGTACCACGAGCATAAAAGAAGGAGAGACAAGATAAATCTTTTTTGCTCCCTCAACTTTCCAGTTTGGGAAATAAGAAATACTGATAATATGAGGTTTACCTACACAGCTTGTGGTAAAATTTATTTCTTCTATTCCTATATTTTCTTCAATTTCGCAGGAATCATTCAAAAGAATTTTTGGGATATCATTTAACGAATTAGAAAATAAAGAAAATTCAGTTTTGTCATCTGTAAAAACTAAAGGTACATCAAGAAGGTCTTCTCTCTTAAACCATTCATATGATGAAACCTTCCAGTTTTTAGTTTCAAAAACAACTGGCAAAAATTTGGGTACTGTAACATATTTATTTGGATTTATTTTAACACGATAAATTTCATATGGTTCAAATACCGCTACCAATTCATAAAGCTTATTATTTTTCAAATCATTCTTCACCAAATCTGTTCTTGCAATCACATATTCAACATTAAACATAGCTAAATGTTTTGCCGCTTTTGTAGAATTGTAAGTAGTGCAAGGAGACCATTGTGGATAAGGACAAGGTGCACTTTCTGAAATTTCTGTCTGGAAATAAAAAATGAAAGGAGAAGAAATGCTAGATTGCATGTATAGCCCTTCATAAGTTGATCTTCCAGAAAATAGTGGTAAAGATTCAAAAGCTCTTGGTGAGCCTGCTGAATCATGTAGATCAGAATGTTCAAAAATCACTCTAGGATCTCTGTAAGACCCTTTTAAAAATTCATTAATTTGATGAAAAGTATTCCACAATGGTTTATTTTCAAAACCCTCATAATTCCATTTTATCCAATATGGAATGTATGTTACATTCTTATTTACCCAGAATATTGTCGCAATCAGAATTATTATTGGCAATATATATGAATATTTGAATTTTTTTATGAATTCTCCAACCTCATAGGCTGCTGTTAGTGTTATGATGACTTGAATGAACGGTAAAAATCTTATGTCAACTACACCTAAAATTGGAGAAAGAAAATAAAGAATACATGAAACAAAGATCGAGAACAAAAAGAATAAAATTCTACTATCTTTATTTTTAATTGCCTTTAAAAATCCAAGAAGTGCTAAGAAAGCAAATGGTAAAATTATATCTGGTAAAATCTCTTTTCTTGCATCAGAATATATCCATTGAAAATTATATGGAGTTGTGTATTTCAATTTCAAAACAAAAGGAATTAACCAGAAGCCTATTAAAGAAAATGCAATAAAACAAATTTTAAAAATATAAAAACTTTTTTCAAAAATTTTTCTTACATTTTTTTCTAGTAAAAAAAACAAAGAGCTGGCTAAAAGAAAGAGTGTAGTGTAAATATGTGTTATAGTAATTGTTGCAAGAAGTAAAGAGTTTTTAATCAAATTCTTTTTCTTTTGAATGCTTGAATAAAGCGAACCAAATAACAATATTGTCAAAGACAAACTAAAACTGTAAGAGAATTCACCAGCCAAAGTGCTTGGTATGTTACCGCCCCACATAGAATTTCCTTCATTAAACAAGAAAGCTAATGTGAAAATCGCTGCTAGGGCAGGAATAGGGAATTTGAATTTCATGATTTTCATACAGAGGAATGCTGTTATTGGGAGCAAGAAAGTTCCAAGAACAGTAACGATTTTAAACGAGATTTGTAAAGGGATAATATAACTAATTAAAACACTTAAAACAAAGAGAAGTGGAAAATAAAATTGAAAGAGAGGAAATCCAGCAAACCAACCTGGACACCATCCAATTATCTTTAACTTAGGTAGTAAGTACTCTTTAAGAAAATAGGCTGGATAATAATGCGAGGCTGTATCACCACCAGCTGTAATAGTTTTCATTAAAAGATACTCTGGTTTAAAATAACTCAGTAAAAACAAGAATATAGATAAAAGTATCAATCCATCGATAATTTTTTCTATATTTATTTCAATTTCCATAAAGTATTTTAGTCAAATTTTTATAATAATTCTTTTTCTCCCAACAACACCTCTTTTCCTTCCTACAATCTTTATCAAATTAATTTCTTCCAAATGGTTTAAAAAATCTCTAAACCTCCTTTCACTTACAGGACATTCAATTTTCTTACAATACTCTGAATAAAGCTCATCAGTAAAAATCCTTTTCTTTTCATCCAAAACTTGCAAAATTATTTTTTCATCTAAATTCAGCCTTTCTTTCAAAATTTCAGGTTTTACAGGCTTTACAGTCTGAAGAATTTCCTTGACATGAGAGACAAGAAGTTTGTTAGAATTTTCTTTTTCAGCTTGTCTACCAGCTTTCATCAAGCACTCAAGCCCAACTCTTACATCTCCTCCATTCTGAACAGCATGGTTTGCTGCCAAAAGGATAGCTGCACCTTCAAAAGCTTTGAAAGCAAGCTTTGCCCTTTCTTCAAGTATATCTTTCATCTCTAGCAATGAATAAGGTTTGAATTCAATTTCTTCAATGTTCAAGCTGCTTTTCACCCTAGCGTCAACATTTGAAAAAACAAATTGATTGTTTGAAATGAAAATAAAGCCTATTGGAATTTTCACATATTGGTTTAGTCTTAACAAATCATACAAAGCAGAATCATCATGAAAGATAAGCTGGTCAACTTCATCCAAACAAACAACCAAGCCTTTATTAAGCTTGTTACAAATTTCAACAAGTCTTTCAAGAACTTCATCTTTGCTTAACCCTCTTCTCTGAACAAAACCTCCAAGCTCTGAAGAAATCTTACTGAAAATTGCTGTTATTGTCTTGTAATCCCAACAATTTATGTAAATTGTTTTAACTCCAGAATATTCTTCAAATTCTCTGAAAACAAATTTTGAGCAAGCAGTCTTTCCTGTACCAGGGGGTCCAAAGATGAAAGTGTTTTGTGGAATTCTTTTCTTAGCAGCAGGAAGTAAGTTTTCAGCAAGCTGCTTTATCTTATCTTCTCGATGTGGTAAAAAATCTGGCAAATATTCTGGAGACAAAACTTCCTCATTTTTGAAAATTTTAGATTCAATCATTCTACAATAATAGTAATCCTTCGATTATTTTTACCTTTATTCTCACGCTTCACAATTTTTATTTTTCCAATTTCTTTTGTGTTAGCAACATGAGTTCCTCCATCAAGCTGAGCATCCAAATCTTTTATCTCAACAACTCTGAAAATTTTAAATTGTTGGTAGTGAGAAGTGTCAGCAAGCCTCATCAAATTTGGGTTTGATTCAAGCTCCTCCCTTGAAATTATTCTTGATGTGATTGGTAAACCCATAGCTACAATTTCATTAGCTTTTTCTTCAATTGTCTTAACAACTTCTTCATCTAACTTTTCTATATTGAAATCCATCCTTGCTCTATCAGGGTAGATTTGGCTTCCTGTGAAAAGAACATTTCCAAAATTTTTCAAAAGAACAGCAGATATAACATGGGCAGCTGAATGCAACCTCATGATGTTATATCTTCTTTCCCAATCAATTTTCCCATGTACAATATCATTTACCTTAAAATCAGGCTCTTTTTCAAGAACATGAATAATATTTTCTTCTTCATCTTTTATTGTGTCCAAAACTTTTATTCCATTCAGCTCACCCGTATCTCCTGGTTGGCCACCGCTAGCAGCATAAAAGCAAGTTTGGTCGAGAATAACTTTATTTCCATCTATAGCTAAAACTTTAGCATCAAATTCCTTTTGATAAGCATCTTCCCAATAAAGCTTTTTAGTTGCCATTAAATCACTTCTCTCAATTTCTTTATTATATTTTCTTTTCCACTTTCAATTATATAAGGTCCAAGCTTTGGACCTTTATCAGAATTTAATATTATTCTATAAACAAGTTTGAAAAATTCTTGAATTTCAACTCCAGAACTTCTTGCAATTTCAAAAATTTCCTTCTGTAATTTCTCACCATCATCTTCCCTTTCAATTGCTTTAATCAATTCTTCAATTGCCATTTTTCTTTTTTCATCAATTTCAATTTTTTCAGTTTGAATTTTGACTTTCAAGAAATCTTCATACCATCTCTTTGCAAACTCAAGTCTTTTGTTAACTTCTTCTTCTATATCTTTGTTAACTTGCTTAATTCTTCTGAATTCTACAAGCTTCTTCAAGGCAAACTCTAAATGATTTTTTTCAGGCAAAATCTTCACAATTTCAACCATAACTTCGAATGGAATATGAACAGGAGAAGGTTTTTTTGGCTTCACGACAGCAAGCTCATAAGCCCTTTTGAAATTTTGGTCTTTTCTCTCATTCCCGGAACTTTCAAGCCCAAAGTAAATTCTCTCTGCTTTATCAAATTCATTCCAAAGCAAAGGAACCATTTGCTTCAAGTTTATGTCTTTTGCAATTGTAAGTTTGCCTTGAAACATCCAATATCTCAAATGTTCAGGCTTCATATATTTTAGCATGTCCGGCACAGTTATCACATTGCCCAAAGATTTAGACATCTTTTGCCCATTAACCAAAAAGTGCTCATAAACAACAGGATATGGAGGCTTCCATCCCAAAAGTTTTACAATTTCTTTTCCTGTGTCCCAGCTTCCACCAGCAGCAGCATGTTCTTTTCCAAAAGGCTCACATGTTGTTTTAAGAAAAACCCAACGGGCAGGCCATTCCACACGCCAAGTAAGTTTTGCTCTACCATTCAACACAGAAGTTTTTCCTCTATAGCCACAACCATTAACTTCATATTTTTTCTTGAGCAAAGCTGTCTCTTCCACACACTCATATTCAGCTATAGCCTTTTTTTCATCATAACTGATTATCTTCGTGTTGCTAATTTTTCCACATTTTTCACAAATTATATCTATAGGATACCAATCCTCCGGCAAAGGAGTTGTTCTGTATTTGTTGAGAATTTTTGCAATCTGTTTTCTTTTTTTCATAGCAAGTTTTATCACATCATTGTACATTCCTTTCTTATACATTTCAATTCCTCTCAATATCTTTGGCTCTACTAGCAAAGTCTTTAATTGTTGAATGAACTTTTCTTCAAAATGTTCAGCAAAATTTGAATGACAGCCCCAAAAATCTGGTATAAAACAAACAGGAACACCAAGATAATTTTCTAGTTCTTTTGGCATGTCTTGTGGCACAGATCTGAAAGGGTCCATATCATCAGAAATCCAAACAAGTTCAGCAGGAACTTTCATTTTTTTCAAAGCCAAAACAATTGCGTGCCCCCTTATTACATCGTTAGCACTTCCTATATGTGGCTCCCCAGACATGCTTGTTCCTGTTGTCACGACCTGCTTTTCAACTTTCCATTTTTTTGCAAGCTCTTTAGCTATCTTGTCTGGCCAGAATTCGTACTCTTTTTCCATATTTTAAATCATTGGTCTTAAGAAATAAAGAATTTGATGGGCCTGGAGAGATTTGAACTCTCGACCCTCCGCTTTCTTTCGGAAGCATTGCCATATAAGGCGGATGCTCCACCAGGCTAAGCTACAGGCCCTTTATATAGTAAATATTTTTTCTTATTTTTTTGCTTTAGCTGCTCTCTGATAAAAAAAGCAAAACACTTAAATATTTGCAAATAATATAAAAATTAGTCCTTCTAGGTGTTAAATATGACCGATGGAAAAGCAATGTTAGGGAATTTAGGCGGACAGCCGATCTTGATTTTGCCAGAAGGAACTTTACGTTCCACAGGAAGAGATGCTCAGAAGAACAACATAGCAGCAGCTAAAGCTGTTGCAGATGCCGTCAAAAGTACTTTGGGTCCAAAAGGGATGGACAAGATGCTTGTGGATTCTATAGGAGACATAGTCATAACAAACGATGGTGTTACAATTCTTGAAGAGATGGATGTTGAGCATCCAGCAGCTAAAATGATGGTAGAAGTGGCAAAAACCCAGAACGAAGAGGTTGGCGATGGCACGACAACTTCTGTTGTGATTGCAGGAGAGCTTTTGAAAAAGGCTGAAGAGCTTCTTGATCAAGAAATTCATCCAACAGTTATCACAAGAGGTTTCAAGATTGCAAAAGACGAAGCTCTTAAGATTTTGGAAGAAATAGCAAGACCAATTGATATAGACGATACAGAAACTCTCATGAAAATTGCCTTAACATCAATGTCAGGAAAGTCTGTTGAAAGAGCTTCCCCGAAACTTGCTGAAATTGTGATTCAAGCAGTGAGAAAGATAGCAAAAAAGGTCAATGGTAAGATTGAAGTGGATACAGATGATATAAGCAGGGTAAAGAAGCATGGTGGCTCAGCAGAAGAAACTGAGCTTATAGAAGGCATAGTTGTTGATAAGGAAGTGGTTCATCCAGCTATGCCAAAGAAAGTTGAAAATGCAAGAATTGCTCTACTTGATGTTGCCCTTGAAGTCAAAGAGCCAGAAACAGATGCTCAAATAAGGATAACTTCTCCAGAACAAATGCAGGCTTTCCTAGACCAAGAACAAAGGATGCTTAAAAGCATGGTAGAAAAAATTGCAAGAGTAAATGCAAATGTTGTGCTATGTCAGAAGGGAATAGATGATGTTGCCCAGCATTACCTTGCTAAAAAAGGAATCCTTGCATGCAGAAGGGTTAAACAATCAGACATGGAGAAACTTGCAAAAGCAACAGGTGGAAAAATAATTTCAAATCTTGATGATTTGACTCAAGAAGACTTAGGTTTTGCGAAAGTAGTTGAAGAAAGGAAGATTGCAGGCGAAGCCATGACTTTTATCAAAGGATGCAAAGACCCAAAAGCTGTCACCATACTTGTGAGGGGAAGCACAGAGCATGTAGTTGATGAAATCGACAGAAGCATAGAAGATGCTATAGGTGCTGTTGCTTCTGCCCTTGAAGTTGGAAAAATTGTGGCAGGGGCAGGCTCACCAGAAGCAGAGATTGCAAAAAGGCTAAGGAAGTTTGCTGAAGGATTTTCTGGAAGAGAACAGCTTGCAATACTTGCTTTTGCAGATGCTATGGAAGTCATACCAAGAGCTTTAGCAGAAAATGGTGGTCTAGACCCAATAGACACACTAGTTGAACTCAGAGCAGCACACGAGCAAGGAAAAGTCAGCTATGGAATAAACTTGTTCAATGGCAAGGTTGCAGATGCCTTTGAAATGGGTGTAATAGAACCACTAAAAGTTAAGACACAAGCAATAAAATCTGCAGCAGAAGCGGCAGAGATGATTCTTAGAATCGATGATGTGATTGCAGCAAGCAAGCTAGAGAAAAGCACACCATCACCACCGGCTGGCGAAGGCGAAGAGTAAAAAGCTTTTATTTTCTCTTTTTTTAATTAATATTATGCCAGAAGAGAAAAAAGAGGAATACGAGATAATACCGATTTCTCCTTTGAGAAGACTAGAAAAAAGGATTGAACAGTTAGAAGCAATGTCACCAGCAGTTGATGTTAAAGAAATATTTAGAGAAGTTGTTGATGTCTTGAGGATGAATCAACAACTTGTTACTGAAATTTCAAAATCTAATGATGCTTTGCGTCTTGAAATTTCAAAACTGACTATCAATCTTGAAGACCTTACAGCTAGGTTAAATGAGCTTCTATCTTACATCAAGGCAGCAGCCACAGAAGAAGGCTTTCAACCAGAAGACACAACAAAAGGCTTGAAGGAAAAAATGAATGAATTGATTGAGGCAAATAAAAAGATAGCTCAAAGCAACGAAGAGATGATTTCAATCCTTGAAGAAATAGAAAAGAAGCTAAGTAGGCCATTGATGCCAATGCCTTTAAGAAAACCAATGCCACCAAAAATGTGATTTTATGGTCAAAGCTCAAGCTGACATAGTTTCAGCAGTGATAATAGTCCTCATAGCCTTAAGCCTAACTGCAACTGCACTTATGTGGGGTCTGCCTTTAATTCAAAAAAGACAAGATTCTGCCATAGTCGCAAGAGTGAGCAACCTTTTTTCTCAAGAGCTTCCATCAAAAATCAAATATGTGGCAAATGTTGGTGGTTCTGAAGTTCTTTCTGTAGATGCAAATGGAATTTGGATTTTGGATAGCTCTACCAATACATTAACCTTCACTTTTTTCAGCAAAGTTTCTGACAAGGCTGCAGATATTGGTTGGATAGGTCCTAACTGTATTTCTACAGGTGTTAACACGAGCAGTTCAGGTACACTTGGAATTGATGAGCCTTGTTTAGTATGTGTGCGTTCAGATACAACAGGCACAGGCTATAACATAACTTACCAACTTGGTTGTAGGCAGCTTGTGAGTGAAACGAAAAATTATAAGATAAATTTGGTATCATCTGGGGTTACAACATCAACAACAAAAACTATAAGGATATCTAGAAGGTCAGTAAGTCAAAATGATAACTTAATTATAACAGAAATAGAAATTTCTTTATGATGGCAAAAGCACAAAGTGTAGTCATACAATTCCTCCTTTTTTTCCTTATAGGGTTTGCACTTTTTATTTCAATAGGTTCTTTTTTTAGATATCAGTCAGATCTTTTCAGACAAACCATAGCATCTTCAGGTTTGAACTTGACTAGCAGCTACATCACTTCTGCGATCATAGCAATGAATTCTTGTAAACAGTGCGATTTTGTGAATTTAACTCTTACTGTTTACAACACAACTGCGGGCTATCCTATTGTGATTACGGTAGTAAATTCAAAATTGAATATATCATCGCTAGCAGGATTTATTGAATCAAGTGCTCACAATTTACTCAATTACACTTTAAAGGCAAATGGCTTTTCTTCATCAAGTAAGCCTATAATTTTAACATTTAACAAAACTAATAATATTTTAGAGGTAGGTTGAATGGTTTTAAAAAATTTTATAAAAACTGCGGCAAAAGGATACAGACTTTTGGCTGAAAAAGAAGCTCAAGAAATTTCAACACAAATGAAAATTCCAATACAACCTGTAGTTCAGCCAGTTATGTTGCAACCTTCAGACCAAACAATAAAAATTCCTGTCCAACCAATAATCCAGCCAATACTAATGCCTACAAAGACGGAAGAAACTGAAAAAGAAAAGGTAGTTGAAAAAATAGAAGGAATAGATATTCCAGAATTTCTTCCTTCAAAAGTGAAATTGGGGGAAATCGGAGAAGGAGAAAAAGAAAAAATAACGATAGTCCAACCATTAATTCCAAAAAATCCTAAGAAAGATGAACCAATTCTTGCTTATGCAAAAATTTATTGGGATGAAAAGGAGAACAGACACATTTATCAGCTATTTGAACCACCATTAACAGATAAGCTGAAAGGAATTTTGAGCAAAGTGAAGGAAATGATGGAGCAGAAGCTTGATGTCGATTTTTCAAAACTGAATATTTTTGAAGCAAAAGAATATCTTAAAAAACAAATTTCCGATATTCTTAATTATTTTGGTTTTAAGTTGAATGAAACTGAAAAGATGATATTGGAATATTACATAGAAAGGGATTTCATTGGTCTTGGAAAAATTGAGCCTTTGATGAATGATGAACAAATAGAAGACATAAGCTGTGATGGTGTTGGTATACCTGTTTTCATTTTCCACAGAAACCCAAACTTAGGTTCTTTGATGACAAACATAGTTTTTGAGAGTGCAGAAGAGCTCGATTCTTTTGTCATGAGACTTGCTCAACTTTGTGGGAAATCTATATCAATAACAAATCCTTTGCTTTCTGGTTCTCTTCCTGATGGAAGTAGAGTTCAAGCAACTTTAGCAACTGATATAGCAAGAAGGGGAAGCAATTTCACTTTGAGAAAATTCACAGAAAAACCATTAACACCAATTCACCTTCTTGGCTACGGAACAATCGATGTGAAGAGTTTGGCATACCTTTGGTTTGTCGTGGATTCAGGTAAAAGTGTTTTGGTTTCAGGAGGTACTGCTTCCGGCAAGACTACTTTACTCAACGTCCTTTCACTTTTCATAAGACCTGAAGAAAAAATAGTTTCTATAGAAGACACACCTGAGCTTAGGCTTCCGCATCCCCACTGGGTCCCACATGTGGCAAGAACTGCGATAAGTGCAGAATTTGGGAAAAAACCTGGAGAAATAGACCTTTTTGATTTGTTGAAAGAGAGCTTGAGACAAAGACCAGATTACATAATTGTAGGAGAAGTTAGAGGAAAAGAGGCATATGTCTTATTCCAAGAAATGGCAACAGGACATCCAAGCTTAGCCACAATTCATGCAGAGAATGTGCCAAAATTGCTTGATAGGCTTACAACACCACCAATAAGTTTACCAACAACTTTGATAGCAAGTGTTGATGTCATAGTTTTTCTTCTAGCTACAAGATACAGAGACAAACAAGTAAGGAGAGTTACAGAAATTTTGGAAGTCGTTGGTATAGATGAAAAATCAAAAATGCCAATTTTCAATAGAATTTTCAAATGGAACCCAATTAAAGATAATTTTGATGTTTGCAACAATAGCTTTCTTTTGAAAAAAATATCAGAAATGAGCGGTTTGAGCGAAAAAGAAATAAAAGAAGAGTTGGAAAGAAGAATGCTCATTTTAGACTGGATGCAAAAGAATAACATCTTGGAATATGAAGACTTTTGCCGAATAATAAATGCTTATTATAAAAATCCTTCAAGAGTGCTGGCTGCCATTAAAGGTGGCTTTTGATGAAATTTGCTAAAGTATCAATGACTTTTTTTCACCCCTTGGCCGAAGCTATTTTACCATATTTCTCTGAATTGAAATCTGACTTGAAAAGAGCAGGGATAAGGCTTTCACCTGTTGAATTCTTAAGTCAAGGCATTTTCTACACTCTGCTTGTCTTCATCATAGGTTTGCCAATTTTTTCAGTAATATTTGCATTTTTCTTGAAAAGTTTTTTGTTTGGTTTTCTTTCTTCTATCACAACATGTTTTTTCATCCTTTCTATATTTTTCATAGTATATGCAAACTATCCTAAACTCGTGATAGGACAAAAATCTAAAAGTATTGATGATAAAATATCTTTTGCCACGGTTCATTTATCCACCCTTACGAGCACCAAACTACCATTGAACAAAGTCTTTGAAATTTTTTCTAAATTTGGTGGTTACGGTGAAATCACAAATGAAATTTCAAAGATTAGCAATGATATAAAAATGTTTGGATTAGATGTTAATACAGCATTAGAAAGAGCTGTCGAGAGAGCTCCATCAAAAAATTTGAAAGAGCTTTTATGGGGAATTCTATCTACAAACATGAGTGGTGGTGATATAGAAATTTATTTGAAAGAAAAATCTAGAAATTTTATGTCAGAATACAGGACAAGGCTTAGAGATTTTTCTCATCAACTTGGAATTTATCTAGAGATTTACATCACTTCTGTAATTTTGGGAGCAGTCTTCTTCTTGATTTTAACATCAATAATTACTGGAATATCTGGTACAGGTGAGCAGATTCTAACCTTGCAATTCTTCATAATTTTTATTTTTTTACCAATAGTTTCGGCAGTTTTTATTTACATAATTAAATTCATCACTCCAGGAGGGGATTAAAAATAAAGCTTACAATTGAACAAAGAGTGGTCTTGATAGCAATTTCGATAACAGCTTTTCTTATAATTTTAGGACTGCTCAGCCCAGATGAAAAAACAAGAATTGGAGTAATATCTAATGCCTTTATACTTTTTGCATTCATGCTTATATTACCTTTAATTTTTTTGAGATATCAAAGAGAAAAGGCAATTAGAGAAATGGAAGAAAAGATGCCAGCTTTCTTAAGAGATTTGGTAGAAGCTTTAAATTCTGGTCTTCCTTTTCACCAAGCCATAATTGCAAGCAGTAAATTAGATTACGGAGAACTCTCTAAAGAAATAAAAAAGATGGCAAACCAAATTTCTTGGGGCATGCCAGTTAACAAGGCTTTAGATCAGTTTATCGATAGAGTGAAATCAAGCAAAAAACTTTACATGTCTCTCAAGATTTTAAGAGAATCTTATTTCACAGGTGGTGATGTTGTCTCTACTTTAAATTCTTTGGCTGATAATTTGACTCAACTTAATGAAGTAGAGAGAGAAAAAGGAGGTATTTTGAACCAATATGTGATTTTGATTTATGCAATAGTCTTTATTTTTGTTGCCATTTTAGTTGCCGTAAACAGATTGATGATACCAATTTTTAAAGTTTCAGAGATGCCGGGCGGTGGTGAAATTGCTGTTTTCAAAAGTCCATGTAGCGAGAGCTCAAATTTTATTTGTGAAATTATGGCAATTCCGGCTCAATATCTTTTTGGTATTGAAGACCCAAAAGGCATAGGAGGATACTACGTTTCAATATTCTTTTACATGAGCACTATAATTGCAATAGCTTGTGGTATGGTTGTTGGAGAAATAAGAGAAGGCTCAACTATAGCAGGACTTAAACATAGCGTCATTTTAACAGTAGCTGTTTGGGGTATATTGCTTCTACTTAAAATTTTTAACTTTTTGGGAGTTTAAGTGGTTTGATGAAAGCTCAAATAAGCTTTGTTGAATATTTGACAAGCATGATAATTTTCATAGGTTTTGTTACTTTTATTTCCATTCAAGTCTCGAGCTTTATTCCAAATTATTTGAATGAAGTTAGAAAAGAGAAGATGAGGTCAGAAGCATTTCAGCTTTCAGAACTTTTAATAAATGACCCAGGAGAACCTATAAACTGGGAAAATATAAATTTTGATAACGTGAAAAGGCTTGGACTGTCTGATGAGACAAAAAACAAGACAAATTTTCTTTCAGAAAGTAAAATTGTTGCCTTCAATCTAAATTGTTCCAACTATGAAAAAATCAAAGAAAAGCTTGGCACAGACTATGATTTTTCTGTTTATTTGTTTGACAGTAAAGGCCAAACTAAAATAAAATGTTCACCAAATACGATAGCTTTCAGAGGAATTAACATAACAATATCAAGGATGGTAGCATTTGGAAACGACTTTGGAGAATTGATATTGGAGGTTTGGTGAATGAAAGCTCAAATAAACATAATTGAGTTAATAACTGTTTTGATTGCAATTTTCGTGGCTTTTGGTGTTCTTTTTTCAGGATTTTCTTACAAGAACAAATGGGGAGAAACAAACCTGATTATTGCTTCAAGAGATTTGATATTAACTATGGATAGAATAGGGAAACTCTACAATTACTCTTTTGGCGTAGAATCATTATCATCTTTCTTAGACAAATTTTCATCTTTAAACAAGACAAATCTTATTGCATGGTCAGAAACAAGGGGAGCATTACCACAGTATATTATAGTTGCTTGCAATTGCACTAAGGAACAAATAAATGAAATGAATTTTTGGTATTCTAGATTGAAAATAAATGATAGAAACATCAGCTTGATTTTCCTTCAATCTTCCCTTGATAGCATTCCAACAGAAACAGATGTTTTGCTTATAAGAGATTATAAGAATTTGAGCAAATATTACAACAATTTCAAAGATTGTCTTTCTAGAGGAATCGGAATTGTTGAGATGATGGATTTTTCAAACGCGAATGAAGTGAATGGTGATGAAGTTCAGAAAAAAATATTTGGCTTGAATTTTGCAGATGTTTATTTAGATACGATATCTTATTCAAATTTAACAATACCAGAAGACTCTTCAGGTATTACCTATCAGCCTTACAAAAACTTTTATCATGTTCCTTTACCAATTCTAAACTCTTCTTCAGAAAATTTACCGAATTGTAATTATCAACCTTCTGCTGAAGGCAAAATCAGAATCAATAACACAAACTACACTTTTTGGATTTGTGATGAAAGCTCAGTTTGGTTTGATACTGATGGCGATGGTTTAAATGATACAAAAGTAAGTTTAGGTGGAAATGTGGAAATAAATGGTTACAATTTCACTTTAAGTTACATAAATGACAATGAAGGCATAGCAATTTCATTCAGACCAAAATTCAATTTTTCCGATTTTTTGAGTAAAGATGGAAATGTAAATTTAATAAATCCTAATGACGGAAATGAAAAAAGGATATTGGTGAAAGCTATAGGCTCAAGAGAATATCCAGCAGTAATTTTAAATACAGTTTTTGGTTCAAGAACAGCATGGATTCCAAATTTTGATAGGAGAATCGCAAATGATGAAGAAAAAGAACTTTTGCTCTCCCTTTTACTTTGGGCATCAAAAAAAGAAGTAAAGCAAATAGGTGGTGTAATCAAATCTGGCCTTTCTTCATCTTACATAAATGTTAAGAACAAAGATATTTATGAAGTATACAGCTTTTCCCTCATCTTAGCTCATCCTTACTGATTATTTCAGCCTTAAGCTTTCAAGATTTCTTGGAACATTTGTTTCAACTCTGAATATTTTGTGAATAGCTCTAGCTAGCTCTAAAGATTTTTGTGATTCACCATGCGCAATTATAACTCTATCAGGTTTTGAAGAAAGTTTGTGCATGAAAGCAAGTAATTGATTCCTGTCAGAATGTCCACTTAAACCTTCTATTGTTTGAACATTCATCTTCATTTCTACAGAAATAGTTTTACCATCTTCCGTTTTCACAGGAATTTCCCTCCAACCTTTTTGTATCCTTCTTCCAAGAGTACCTTCACACTGATATCCAACAAACATCAAAGTATTTCTAGGATCTTCTGCCAAAGCCTTCAAGTGTTCCATCACAGGACCACCAATCAACATTCCACTAGTTGAAATTATGACACAAGGCCTTTCTTCCCATGCTTTTTCCCTTTCGCTTGGCGAGGCAATTCTCTTGAAAATTGGATTCAAGAAAGGATCTTCTCCTGAAAAGACTTTCTTTTGCATGTTCCTTGAAAGATATTCAGGATAAGCTGTGAAAATTCCGTTGGCATCCCAAATCATACCATCAATAAAAACAGGATATTGAAAATTCTTTTCAACAAGAATTGCCATCACTTCTTGAGCTCTTTCTACTGAAAAAGAAGGAATCAAGCAAATGCCTTTGTTTTCCATTGTTGAGTTTATCACATCCATAAGTTGCTTTTCAGTTTCTTGCCTAGAAGGCATAACATCTTTTTCACCACCATAAGTTGATTCAATTATTAAAGTTTCGATCCTTTGAAAATTCGTGAAAGCAGGCTCGAGCAAAGTGGTTCTGCCAAATTTTTGGTCCAAAGCATAAACAATATTGTGAAGTCCTTCACCAATGTGAAGATGTATGAGGGCACTTCCAAGTATATGACCAGCATTCTGGAAGGTTAGCCTTACATCTGGAGCCACATCAGAAACTTCACCATATTCTAGAGGAATGCTGTGCCTTACAGCTTCTTTCACACCTTTTGCTGTGAAAAATGGAGTTGAAGTACTTTTTTGCATGACATCAATATAATCTAACCAAAGCAAAGTAGCTAAATCTACTGTTGGGGTTGTCATGTAAACAGGGCCATCATAACCGCGCTCATACAAGGCAGGAACAAAACCACAATGATCAAGATGACTATGTGAAACAATTATTGCATCTAATTCATTATAATCAAACTCTTTTGTTTGTAAGATTGGATATTGGTTTGCATTTGAAGCACCAACAGCAACACCACAATCGAGCAAAACTTTTGATTTTGGAGTTTCTACAAGCAAACAACTCCTACCAACTTCCCTAAAACCACCAAGTGCTATAACCCTTATCCAGTCCCTATTTGTTGACCTTTCACCAAAAATTTTTTCTCCAATTTCATTCAAGAATTTTTTCCTGAATTTGCTTTCAGCATGTAAAACTTTTCTTATTCCATTAATCACATCTGACTTTATTGGTGGTACTCTTTCTATCCTTGGAGTCCATAGAGTTTCAAATTTAATCTTTTTAAAAGTTTCACCACCTTTACCAATAACCAAACCAGGTTTTTCAGCAGCTATTATAACCAAACTTCTCTCAGGCTCAAAGTAAATGTCTTTAATTTTTGCATCTTCTGGAACAATTTCTTTTATTTTCTGTTTTACAGCTTCTTCTTCTAGGCAAAGGTCTTTCTCAAGTCTTACTTCAATCCTTTTTTTCATCTCGTTTACTAATTGCTTTATTGTTTCTTCATTATTCTTGAAAAATTCTCTGTCTTTAGTGTAGACTATAATCTCAGATCCTTCAAGCTCTATTCTACTCACTACTTCTTTTGGTAGACTACTCTCTACTTTTTTTAGAATTTCCATTTCACTCACAGCTTTACTTTGAGATATTTTCTAGAGATTCGTACCTCGTGATTTTTATACCATCTTTTGTTATAATAGCTACATCGGCTCCCTTTCCACCAGATGCTATGTCACGTTCAACAGCAGCCTTTATTGCTCTTAAAGCAATTTTCTTTCCCTCTTCAACTGTTAAATTTTCCTTATAACTATCTTCAAGCACACCTAAGGCCATTGGTGAACCTGATCCTGTTGAAAAGAATTTTTTCTCTTCTTCCCAACCACCAACAGCATCTAAGCTGAAGATTTTTGGACCTTCATCAAATCCAGCCAAGATGAGCTGAACATAGTAAGGGAAAAATTTGCTTCCTTGTAAGATGTTTGAAAGCAAGGTACAAGCTCCCTTTACAGAAATTTTCCTTTGATTTTGGATTTCAAAGAGCTTGAGCTCAGCTTTCATGTACCTTGCTAAAGTTTGAGCATCTCCACTTACTCCTGCTATGGTCATGGCTATATGGTCAGCTATAGGTAAAATCTTTTCAGATTCTTTGCTTGCTACAAGATAGCCCATGGTTGATTTTTTTTCTGCAGCTAGGACTACACCATCCTTGCAAATCAAACCAACTGTAGTGGTTCCACTTTTTCTAACTTCAGGCTTTTCTTCATCAATTCCGGTCAAACTATCACCCAGAAATTGGATAATTTTAATTATATGTTTGATTTTAAATAGCTTTCGGGTAAATAAAAATATAAGTTTATAATAAGAAATAAATTATATGAAAAAATGGGCTATTTTTATTGTTTTTCTCTTTCTCTTCTCTATTTCTGTTAGTTTTGCTGCTGATGAGTGTGGCAACTATTGTCGCAATCATGGTGGTTTAGGAAGTTGTGCTGCCCTTTTTTCAGGATGTCCAGAAGGATACATAGATTCTGGCGACTCTCATGGTTGTAGTTTTTGGTGGGTTTTTTCTACCAAATGTTGCTGTAAGCCAGTACTTTCAGTTTCTCATTCACCAGAACAAGTGACTGATAAAGATGTGGTAATTTATCAAGCCAAATTATCTGGTGTATCGCCAAAGTTTGTAAGGAATCTATTTATTGTAGTTGAGAATGAAAATTCTATTGAGTGTCATAATACTGAGTGTTCTTTGCGAGGTGGCCCGTATAAAGCAGGAACTGAGCACACATATTATGCTTCAGCAGAAATTTATACAGATTTGACCAAGAGCGCCACCTATATTCAAACTGAGAAAAAAACATTTACAGTAGCAGCATCAAAAACATGCGATCCAAACAAATGGAGCGAATGTATAGCAGATTGTACTAATAAGTGTGGAAGTGTTAAAGGAAAACAAACAAATGAATGTGGTGATGAAAGGGGATGTAGCAAAGATTGTGGCACTTGCCAAACTGGTTATTTATGTATGAATAATTTATGTCAAAAGATAGAAAAGCCTTGTGAAAAGTATGCTCCAGATGTTACTGTTAATCCTCCTTCAAAAACAACATCAGCTGGTAGTGAAGTTGAATATGAAATTACTGTTGAAAATAAATATCAAAATTGTGAAGATGCTACTTTCACTCTAACAGCCTCTTGCCCGCAAGGCTGGGAATGTTCTTTTGATCCACCCTCAATTACTATACCTTCAAGTTCTTCTTCAAAATCTATATTAAAAGTTAAACCGAAAGAAAACGAAACATCAGGAGTTTATAGAATAAGGATTAGCGCTTATAATCTTGATTACGGAAAGTCAACTTATGTAGATTGTAATATTAAAGCTGCTGAGCTCGGACAGACAACCACCAACTATCTCACAGTTAGCCTCATTCCATCCAAATCAACTTATGCCATAAACGAAAAAGTCATTATCAATGTGTCAGGTTATGCTTATAATCAGATAAGTGGTGTTTGTGTCTATGTTACAAGAACA
>Ga0207433_10006866_pt1 | contig 19415 bp, 16 predicted proteins | sample YelNatPaOPGAMG01_FD_187559 | JGI IMG/M metagenome (GOLD analysis project Ga0207433, IMG submission 187559) | Hot spring thermophilic microbial communities from Obsidian Pool, Yellowstone National Park, USA - OP-RAMG-01 (SPAdes) (version 3) | ecosystem: Environmental > Aquatic > Thermal springs... | reverse complement strand
AGGATTAAGAAGGGCGTTAAAATTGGGAGTAAGTAAACTAGACAACACTGCGAACCACCCGTAATTTTCCTCAAAAATCAGGATATACCTGCTTCTTATTATATAGATAAAGATATGGGTAATGGATAGTTTCTAAAGGGAGATTAAGAGGGATTTTCAATTTTTATTATCAACTCCTATAACTGAGGCGTTACTTCGAATTTCCTTTTTTCCTTGTCAATTCTTTTTTTACCTGATACAATTAAACTATTCGGAGGTGAGTTATGAATTTAATGACAGTTTTAATTATTGTTCTTGTTTTGATTTTGTTGTTTGGCATTTTAGTTTTTAATCGTCTTGTTACTTTAAAGACAAGAAAAGATGAGGCATGGTTTCAAATAGATGTTCAAATAAAAAGAAGGGCTGATTTAGTTCCAAATTTAGTTGAAACAGTTAAGGGCTATGCAAAACACGAGCGGGAAACACTTGAAAATGTGATAAAAGCGCGCAGTATGTTGCAGCAGGCGGGAAGTGATATGGGAAAAATTACCGAAGCAAATAATATGCTGGCAGGTGCTTTGAAATCACTTTTTGCAGTTGCTGAGAATTATCCTGATTTAAAAGCAAACCAGAATTTTCTAAATTTACAAACTGAGCTTGCAGGCATAGAAGACAGAATTGCTTATGCAAGACAATTTTACAATGAAACAGTCAGAATGTATAATGAGTTTCAGATGCAATTCCCTGCAAATTTATTTGCATCAGTTTTCGGGCATAAACCAGCTCAGTTTTTTGAAATAACTGATGAGCAGGACAGAAAAAGACCAGAAGTAAAATTTTAAAAGGTAAAAGATGGTTTATGAAGATATTGCTGCAAATAAGAAAAACACATTTTTATTAATTCTTTTGGTTATTGCAATAATTTCTGGACTTGGATATTTAATAGGGGAAATTTATGGGGACCCATGGACATTTACTATTTTTGCTTTTATTACTTCATTGTTTATGTCTTTTTTTTCTTATTACTACAGTGATAGCATTGTAATTGCTATAACTGGTGCAAAACCTGCTGATAGAAATCTTCACGCACAGTATTTTTTATCAGCAGAAGGGCTTTCAATTGCTGCGGGTATTCCAATGCCCAGATTATATGTATTAGATGATGATAATATTAATGCTTTTGCAACCGGCAGGGACCCGAAACATTCTGCAATTGCAGTAACTTATGGCGCATTAAAAAAACTTGATAAATTTGAGTTAGAAGGTGTAATTGCCCATGAAATAAGTCATATTAAAAATTATGACATCTTAGTTGGAACTGTTGCAGCAGTTCTGGTAGGTATGGTCATAATTATTACTGATGCAATGAAAAGAAATATTTTTCGTTCAAGAAGGACAGGTTCTTCTCGTGGCGGAGGCATTTTTTTTATTATTATTTTAGTTCTGGCAGTAATAATAGCACCTATTGCAGCAATGTTAATAAGATATGCAATTTCAAGACAGCGCGAGTATCTAGCTGATGCTCAGGCAGTTCTTTTAACAAGATATCCAAAAGGATTAATAGGTGCATTATTAAAAATAAAAACAGAATTTATGTCACCTGATGAAGTAAACAGGGGACTGGCTCACCTTTATTTTGCATTTCCGCTTTCCATAGAAAGTTCTGAAATGTTTTCAACGCATCCTGATATAAATTCAAGGATTGCAAGATTGCAAACAATGGAATACAAATAAGATGTGAAATGTGGAATGTAGGATGTAAGATTTAAGATTTATGATTTACGATTTATAAAACGAAAAATGAAAATCGAAAAAGATATTAACAACCAGCAAGCAGCAAAAAGCAATTGACAATAAAATTGGTAATTTGCAAGATTTTCAGATTGCCTGATTGGCAGGATTTAAAAGATTAAAAAATCAGGTAATAAGGCAATTTGGCAAATTTGGTAATTGATTTGTTTTTGTAGGCGCAAGCTTTAGCTTGCGGAAAAATGGAAAAACGAAAACGAATGATGCAAAGACAGAAGACGAAAACGAGCGCAGGTTAAAACCTGCGGCTACAAGGACAAGGAAATAAAAATACATTTGAAGATTTGAAGATAAAATTGGTAATTTGCAAGATTTTCAGATTGCCTGATTGGCAGGATTTAAAAGATTAAAAAATCAGGCAATAAGGCAATTTGGCAATAAGGAAATTCGGTAGATTCAATTACTACATTGCCGATTGTTGGTTGCTGATTGCGGATTGAAAAAAATTTCCTCTACCCTGCGGCTCACCATTACCCATAAGTATTAAGAAGCAGGTATACCGCTGATTTTTTCGTAAAAGACGGTTGAGGGAAGTCGAACAAAAAATTTACAATCAAAAGTAGGCGAGGCTTACGTAACAACCCTTGGATAGAATTAAAAAGGGCGTTAAAATTGGGAGCAAGTAAACTAGACAACACCACGAAACACCCGTAATTTTCCTCAAAAATCACCATATGCTTTCCTTTTTTTTAGATTTGAAGATTTTAAATTTGAAAGATTTGCAAATTTGGAAAATGCAATAACTAAATTGCCGATTGCAGATTGGATAAAACATTTAAAAGTGAAATATGAAATGAACAATGCGCTATGTAAGATGTGAAATTTATAACTACATTGTAGAATGCTGATTGCCGATTGGGAAAAACGAAAAACAACCATCAACCAGCAATCAACAAAAGATTCAATAAATCGTATTGACTTTTTTTCCTGTATATATTATATTTACCACTAACTTAGTGATAAATACTAAAAGGAGAATATAAAATGAGAGAAAAGGTTGAAAAAGTTATACAGGATTTAAGGCAGTATCTTCAAATGGATGGAGGGGATATAGAACTGGTTGATGTTGATGAAGCCACAGGAGAAGTAAAAGTCAGATTAACAGGTGCGTGCCACGGCTGTCCTATGGCGATTGTTACTCTGACACAGGGTGTAGAAGCAAGATTAAAAGAACAGGTTCCGGAAGTTACAAAAGTAATTGCAGTTTAACTGATATTAATAAGATATTTTATATGCTCTTTTATTTTTTCTTCTGAATCAAAAGACAGATTAAAAAAATTTTTTATTTTTTTAACACTGTAAATAAGTGGTTTATCAGACCATCCTTTGTCAATAACCTTAATATCCGGTTTTTTATTTGCGATTTCAAAAGCCCACTTTGCTATTTGTTCCCATGTAATAAAATTTTTACCCAATCCAAAAAAAGTTTCATTTTTACAGTTGCTGTTTAAAACATATAAATATATTTTAGCCAGATCGCCAGCCCATATAAACTGGGTGCCGTCATTTTTAATCACAGTAATTTTTTTGCCGTATTTTGCTTTTCTACATATTTCTTTAAATCTATTATCTGGTTCAACAGGTGCTCCAATTATAACAGGATTGCCAAAGGTATAACCGGGCCTTATGATGTTTAAATATAAATTTTTATAGTAATATGAATAAGCACTTATAAACAATTCCACCGCCCCTTTTGTTGCACCATAAAAATCTGATGGCTGGCATTTTGTTGTTTCATCCACATTTGAGTTAATTGGACCCAGTGCAGCAGTGGAAGATGTGAAAATAATTTTTTTCGCCCCTTTTTTTATAGATTCCTCTATTAACACAACCGAAGGTAATGTCTCGCTTTTTATCATATCAGGGCCTGTATCACCCCATCCAAGTGCAATGTGTATTAACGCATCTATTTTTTTTACTGTTTTAAAAAAAGATGAAATATTATTTAAATTAAATTTTTTCAATTTAATGTAAGGTAATTTTTTTAATAAAGGGATTTTATCAGGATTTCTTGCAAGAATTGTTGTTTTATAACCATTTTGTGCCAGCTCATTTGCAACATAACTGCCAATAAAACCTGTTCCGCCGGTTAAATAAATATTCATTTATACACCCTGATTTAAAGTTATTGACAAAATCAAAGTATCATTTATAATTATAACATAATTATAAAATAATAGGAGGATAAAATGAAAAAATTTATTATTATTTTTGCAACTTTGATCCTGTTTTTTAATTTTGATATTTTTGCAAAAACAAAAAAAGTAATTAAAACCACAACAACTACGACAACCACAACCACAATTAGTGCCGGTGGCAGTTATTCCGGTGGTTATAAAGGTGCACGTGGTTTCGGCGCAGGTATAATAATAGGACTTGCAAGTGGGTTAAGCTTGAAAAACTGGCTCGATAGTACAGGAGCAATACAAATAGATGCAAGCTGGAATTTTGACTATGGCGCTTTTGGTATTGGTGTTGCTTATTTGTTTCATAATTTTAGTTTAATAACAGGCGTGCAGGATAGTAAAATACCTGTTTATTTTGGAATAAAAGGCTTTGGCGCATTTGCCCCAAATGCCGCTGTTGTTGGAGTGCAGGTTCCACTCGGTATTATATGGATTCCAAGAGCAGCACCAATAGACGTATTTTTACAATTTGAACCTGGTATTTCAATTATTCCTTCAACTCATTGGGCATATAATGCAGGCATTGGTATAAGATATTATTTTTAATTTTATGAAAAAATTTTTATTATTTATATTATTTATTTTTCTTGTAATTACAAATATCTTTTCTGATAACAGCGTAATTTACAAAGACACATATATTGATGAGTGGGGGAAAGGTGAAAATACTTTAGAAATTGTATCTTTTTATCCTGGATTATTGCTTGGTTTAAGATACGAAAGAAAATTTGAAGAAAACTTATCATTTTCTTCAGTTGTTTTTTATAATATTGCTGGAAATATTAAAAGTATAGGTGGAAGAATAGAAGGAAATTTGTATTTTCAAAATCACGCACTAAATTCATTATTTGCTGGTCCTTTTGTATCACTATATCATCTTGATGGAAGTGATAAATCAGGATTATTTTTTGGAAGTGGTATTAATTTAGGTTATAGATGGATTTTTGAAAATTTGTATTCGCTTACACCAAGAATAACACTTCAATATGGCATAGGGCCTGAATCAGAAGAAAACATAAGAGCAGGAGCAAGTGGATTTAGTTATGGAGCAGGAGTAAGTGGTGGGATAGTGTTTTAGAATACACCAGATACAATATTAATCACTCTCAATAATTAAAATCAAATGTTTAATAACAATACTTTATATGTTTCTTTTTATGAAACAAAGTGCTTGTTTATTTCTTAAATTTCAAAATTTTGCATTGAAACTTGACAAATAGAAAAAATATGCTATAATTTATATATAAATGTTATTATTTTAAAGATGAGGGAGCTTTATGAAAGATATGGAAAATAATAATAAATTTCAGAATTTTTTATCAGAATTATGGAAATCATTTGAAAAAACAGGTTCAATTAGCGCTTTTTTACTTTATAGTGATTTAAAGAAAAAAATTAAGAAAAACAAGGAAATAAAAGTAAAAAAAGCAGATGCTAATAATTAATTTTAATAATTAACCGTTTAAAAATAATCTTTACAATAAAATCCTTATAGAGTATATTATTAATAATTTTCTATACTTATTTTAATATATGAGGTTAAATATGAATTTTGAAGAAATACAGCAAAATATAGAAAAAGACATTACAGAGATTAAAGAATTTAATTCATTATCACTATTTAAATCAAAATATTTAGGTAAAAATGGTATTATCACAAAACTTTTTCAGGAATTAAAATCTGTTGATAATAATGAAAATAAAAAAGAAATGGGAAAGCAGATAAATCTGCTTAAACAATTGGTGGAAGAAAAATATGCACAAAGGGAAAACGAATTATTATTGCAGAAAAAAGCAGAAGGATTAAAAGAAATAGATATTACATTGCCGCCATATCATATAATAAAAGGAAAAAAGCATCCAATAACTAAAACAATGGAAGAAATTAATTCAATTTTTCTTCGTATGGGATTTTCAATAGAAGAAGGACCGGAAATTGAAACAGAATATAATAATTTTAAAGCATTAAATTTCCCAGAAGACCATCCTGCAATGGATATGCATGATACGTTTTATATAGATGAAAAATATTTATTAAGAACGCATACTTCACCGATTCAAATCAGGGCTATGTTGAAACATAAACCACCGCTTAAAATAATTGCTCCTGGCAGGGTCTTTAGAAGAGATGCAATAGATGCTTCGCATTCAACTGTTTTCCATCAGGTTGAAGGTTTTATGGTTGATGAAAATGTCAGGTTCTCTGATTTAAAAGGCGTTCTGGATTTATTTACAAAAGAAATTTTTGGAAATGATTTGAAAACACGTTTCAGACCAAGTTTCTTTCCATTTACAGAGCCATCAGCTGAAGTTGATGTTCAATGTGTAAATTGTAAAGGAAAGGGATGTTCTGTTTGTAAACAAACCGGCTGGCTTGAAATACTTGGAGCTGGTATGATACATGTTAATGTTTTTAAGGCGGTTAATTATGACCATGAGAAATATACAGGTTTTGCTTTTGGAATGGGTGTAGAAAGGATTGCTATGTTAAAATATGGAATAGATGATATGCGATTGTTTTATGAAAATGATATAAGGTTTTTACGACAATTTTAATTATGAAAATAATTATAATTTTTTTTATATTTATCTTTGTTTCATTTCTGGTGTTTTTTTTAAATGCAATAAAAATAAAAACAAATAATTTTTTTCTTTCATTATTAAATAAATATGATTATATAGTAAAAAAAGGCATAGTTGATATTGATTTAAAAGAAATTATCAGACTGGAAATTATATTGTTTTGTTTTGTTGTTATTTTTTCTTTCCTTGTAAAAGAAATTCTGATTTTTTTGTTTTCAATCCCTGCTTATATTATTGCTCCAAAATTATATCTGGAATATAAGAAAAAAGAATATATAACGCAGTATTATAAATCAATGATTGATTTTCTTGAATCAATAATATCAAATTTAAAATCCGGACTTAGTATAATAAAGGCATTACAGATATATGCCCAAAGAGAAAAAGGGCCATCTGGAAATGAAATTTCTATAATTTTAAAAAAGGTTGAATTGGGAAAAAGTTTGCAGGATGCTTTATGGGAATTATCCGAACGAATACCATTGCGGGAAAACCAGATAATGATTTCTGCAATTGCAAATGGTATTGAGACCGGAGGTAATATAACAGAAATTCTTGAAAATATTTTGCAAACAATCAGAAAAAGAGAAGAACTTAACAGAGAGATAAAGGCATTAACATCACAGGGTATTTTATCGGGCTTAATAGTTGGTTTATTACCTTTTTTGCTTGTTGCTGCATTGTTGTTTATTGACCCTGATTTTATTAAGCCGTTATTTTCAACGACAATGGGCAATATTTTACTTATAACTGCGATAATAATGGAAATTATTGGCGCATTTTTTATTAAAAAGATTATTGATATAAAATAGGAGAAAAATTAATGAAAATTTTATTTTCAATTTTTTCTTTTATTGTGGCTTCAACTGGCTTTGCCGCGATTGGAATAATGCTTTATAGACAGAGTGCAATAAAAAAATTAAAAGGTGAAAAAACCCAATCTGTTTTTTATAAAATAAAAGATTTTTTTTCGTATATAAAAAAACATATCAAATTAATAAATTTTAATTTTACTGAAAACAGGTTTTATAATAATATTAATCAATTACTAAAAATAATAAATTTTGAAAATAAAATTGATAAACAGGAATTTCTTTTTATTCAGCAGATTTTTTTGGTTGTTTTTTTTGTTTTGTCTTTATTGTTATTTAATGATTTTACTTTATCTTTGATTTTGTGTGTGTTTGGATTTTATTTGCCATTTTTGATTTTAAAAGCAAAAGTTAATAAAAAGCAGCAGGAAATTGTAAAAGAATTACCAGATGCTATAGATGTTATTGCTGCAAATATAGAAGGCGGTCTTTCAATAAATCAGGCAATTTACAAATACGCAAATACAAATAAAAATTTGTTCGCTGAAGAATTGCAATTAGTTTTAAAAAAAATTAAATTAGGAAAAAGTTTTGAAGAAGTGATGCATGAACTCGATGAAAAATTTACAATAAAAGAAATTACATCTTTTGTTAATTCTTTTATTCAGGCAGAAAAAACAGGGGGAAATATAAAAAAGATAATAAAAGACCAGGCAGAAGAAATAAGAAAAAAAAGATTTCAATATCTAAAGAAAAAAGCATACGAAGCACCTGTGAAACTTTTAATACCATTGATTTTGTTTATTTTCCCTGTGATATTTATTGTTATTTTTGGACCAATTATTATTAAAATGTTAAATGGTTTATAATGGTTCTTTTAAAGAATGGTAAAAAAATTTTAAAAAACATTGAAATAGCAGATAACTTTTTTAAAAGAGTAAAAGGTTTAATAGGTAAAAAACACATAAACAATGAATATGGGCTGTTTATTCCGTTTTGCAATTCTATCCATACGTTTTTTATGGCATCAACAATTGATGTTATAATGACAGATGAAAAATTAAAAGTGATTTATACAAAAGAAAACTTAAAACCTTTTGGATTTGCTGTGTATTTTAAAGCAACACATACATTTGAATTTGCATCAGGTGCAATTAGAAACAAAAAAATAAAAAAAGGCGATATGTTTAAATTAAAGCAAGGTGATTGAATGAAAAAAACGCCTGTTTATATACAAAAACCAGATTTAAGTTTCTATCACAAAAATTCTGAAATTTCTTATGACCCGACAAATAAATTCTATCAGGTTACCTTTCCTTATGATTTTGAAAAAGAATTTTATGATTTTATAGAAGGTTTTGCAAATTTACTCTTTACAGAATCAAAACCAAAAGATTTTGGCGCTCTTCCAAAAGATAAAAATATGACGGATTTTTATTTTGATTTACTTACTGAATTTGGTGGATTGCCATGGGACGCATATAATCTCTGGTATTATGACAAAAAAACAAAATTTCAGGAAAAAATAAAAAAAATTATTATTAATTCAATAGTGGAATCAAAAAAACTCGGGATAAAGGATCTGGAGTTTTTTACCTGGGTTTCTCTTGTGACGTTTTTTTCATTGTTTATTGAAGATTATTTTCATAAACATTTTGAAAAATTCAATATAATCAAAGAAACATTATTTTATTTTCTTGGAGAAATACTTTATATTATATTACAGGAAATATATAATGACGAAGAAATAGATGCATTAAGAATTGAAAAAACAGGCCAGGATAAAAGAAAGATAGATCCTCTTTTAAATAAATATTCTGTTATTTATAATGATATTGCCAGTATCTCTCATATTGAAAAGATGATGATAGATATGGATGTTGACATTTTTGTTGATAGAACAATTATAAATAAAATTCTTCATATTTTTGAATTTGTTATCAAAAACAATAATAATATTGTATTACAGGATAAACTGAGAAATATCATTTCTGATATGTCAAATATAAGGACCATACTTTCAAACAAAAAAGACAGAAAATTATTTATTAAATTAATCAGAAGTGATAAAGATTTTTTAGAAAAACTTATAATAAAATCAGAAAAAAAACATATCCTGTCTTTGATTAGAGAACTGGTTTGTGAAATTGGGAGCTGCAATCTTATTAATGTTATACGAAACGATGAAGTAATAGAAGATATTTATTATGATAAAAGAATATATTTGCAACTTATAAGGATATTAAAGGAAATAGATAATAAAAAGTCAAAATATTTAATTAGATATATGTTTGATTCTATTGACAGAGTGAAAAGAAGCAGAAACAGATTTTTTAATATTTTAGGAGCCAAGGAATTTGAAAAAATAATAATTAGTGTTTTGGAAAATGTTTCATTGTTTCATAAGATAATATTTAATTATTTTTGTTTGCGGGATAAGTATGGAAGAAAATCTTCATACAGCGACGAACTTTCTGGAATTAAAATATTAAGGCAAAGTGAAATAAAAGCAGTAAGGGATGCTGAAACTAATATGGATATAATGGTGTGCGAAACAATTCCTATTAACCAAAAGACAAGAATTGAAAATATATATATGGAAGGAAATGTTTTTTATATAAGATATGACGGGTCCTTTTATCCCGGGGGTGATGAAAATGTAAGGAAAAAAAAGTTTTTTATGTTTGCTGATTTAAGAAATTCAACAGAAACAACGATGAAACTAACCAAAGATACAGCCGGATTCTTAACTCCGTATTTAAGCACGGTGTATAAAGTTTCAAAAGAAAATAACGGGAATGAAATATATTTTGCAGGGGATGGATATGCTGCTCATTTTTCTTCTGTTACTGATTGCATAAGAGCGGCGTATATCATTCATCGTGAATTTGCCAAATTGCGAAGGGAGGCAGAGGAAAAGATAAAACAGAAAGAAAAATTATTATTTAAAAATTTGACAGAAAAGAAAATTATTACATCTGATTTAAAATATGACAAGACAAAAACAAAACAACAAAGTTTAACTCAGGAAGAAATTGACTTTCTGAGTATGATAGAAGCCAATAATGGTCAACACATAGATGTTGCAATAAGGAGGATAGCAGAAGAATATTCAATGCCAAAAGTTGAAATTGGTGTGGGTATAACATACGGCGAATTATTCCTGGCAGTAATAGGTGAAGGTAATGTTCAATTTAATATTGTTCTCTCACCAAGTTTGACTCAGGCAGCGCGTCTTTCCGGTTCTAATACAGAAGTAAAATCTTATGTTGAGAATTTATATGGGATAAAACGTCTTCCAAGAAGAGTTTTTGTGCATGAAAAAAAACTATTTAATCAAGGCATTGTTATAACAAATAATGTTTTTAATCAATTAAGAGTAGAAGTCGAGGTTGGAATCATAGAAAAAGAGAAAATTGAACTGTCATATAATGTTTTGTATTATTATGATAAAAAATTAGAAAGATATATTTCTATGTCAAAACTTGAGGAGTGTATACAATTAAAAGGCATAGAAGAATATGTTGAAGTAATAGAAGTTTTCACTCCAGCAACAGAAGTTGACCAGTTTGTAAATAACTGGATAAGCAAGAGTAAAATGTGAAATCATATAATTTAAAATTTTCGATTTACGGTTTAAAAAACATTGTTTTCAAATTTGAAAATTCCAGATTTTAAGATTTGAAGATACAACAATTACATTGCCGAATGCCGGTTGCCGATTGATAACTACGTTGCTGATTGGTAATTGTTTGTTGCGGATTTGAAAAACAAAAAAACCAACAACCAGCAAAAAGCAATCAAAAAGAGCGAAAACAAGAGAGCGAGATTATTATTAGTAGGGTCGGATCTATGTGTTCTCCCGAATAATATAGCCTGCCTGGGAAGCAGGAATCTTTAAATCGAAAATCGCAAATATTTTTAAACCGTAAATAGTAACTTGATAAGATTATTATTGCTTTAAATAATTAATTTATGTAAAATTATAACTCGTTTGTGGGGCCGTAGCTCAGCTGGGAGAGCATCAGGCTGGCAGTCTGAGGGTCGGCGGTTCAATCCCGCTCGGCTCCACCATCCCATATAATGAAAACAGAGAATCAAAAATATAAAGTAGATATGGAAAAATGATACGGAAGGAGAAGAAATGGTAAAAATTTTTAATTTAAGAGAGTTTATTATAAATGCTTTAAAAGGAATATCAATAGGAATTGCAAATGTAATACCAGGTGTATCCGGTGGAACACTTGCAGTAATTACAGGTGTTTTTGAGCGATTAATCAATGCAATTAAATCATTTGATTTGCACGCACTTAAACTATTTTTTAAATTTAAAATAAAAGAACTTATTGATTACATTGATTTTTATTTTTTACTTGCAATTGGAACAGGTATGGTAATTGCCATATTGTCAATTGCCAGATTATTTGATTATTTGTTTAATAATTATCCTGTTTATATATGGGCGTTCTTTTTTGGATTAATCGCACCATCTGTTTATTTTGTTGGAAAAACAATAAAGAAATGGACAGCTTCAGTTACTATTTTTTTTATTATTGGAATAACTTTTGCAGTGTGGCTTTCATTTGTTAATGCTGCAAGTCAAAATGCAAATTTAATATATGTGTTTTTATGCGGTGTTATTTCAATTACTGCTATGATATTACCAGGAATTTCCGGTTCATTTGTTTTATTATTAATGGGTAATTATGAATTAATTGCCATAAAAGCAATAAAGGATTTGAATTTTACTCTTCTTATTCCTTTTGGTCTGGGTTGTGTTGTTGGTATAATTGCGTTTTCACATTTATTATCAATGATTTTGAAAAGATTTAGAGATGAAACAATCGGAATTTTAACTGGCTTTATTGCAGGTTCATTAATTTTTATATGGCCATGGAAAAAATCCATTTTTGCATTGGACTCATTGGGAAATATTTTAAAAAAAGGTGGAGAAGCAGTTGTTCTAAGATATGAAAGATATATACCTAAGGAATTTAACAGTGAAGTAATAATTGCAGTTTTGTGTATGATTCTTGGCGCAATAGTAATTATTTTAACTGAAAAAATGGCGGAGAAAAAATAATGTATTTTCAGGATTTAATTTTAAATTTACAGAAATACTGGGCAAAAAAGGGCTGCATTATTGCACAGCCATATGATATGGAAAAGGGTGCTGCAACTTTTTCTCATTCTACTTTTTTCAGGGCTTTTGGAGATAATCCATGGAATGTGGCATACATTGAGCCATGCAGACGGCCAAAAGATGGCAGATATGGAGAAAATCCCAATAGAATGCAGCACTACTATCAATTTCAGGTAATTATGAAACCAGCACCATCTGATATTCAGCAACTTTATCTTGGAAGTTTAGAGAAAATCGGGATAAAAATAAAAGAACACGATATAAAATTCAATGAAGACGATTGGGAATCTCCTACCCTCGGTGCATCAGGCCTTGGCTGGCAGGTATGGCTTGACGGACTTGAGATTACACAGTTTACTTATTTTCAGCAAATGGCAGGTATTGAGTTAAATCCAATATCAGTTGAACTAACTTATGGACTGGAGAGAATTGCAATGTATATTCAAAATGTTGATTCTGTTTATAATATTAAATGGGATAAACACATTACTTATGGAGATGTTTTTCTGGAAAATGAAAAGCAATTTTCATCATATAATTTTGAATATGCAAATATTGAAATGCTTTTTAATGTTTTTAACAGTTTTTATGAAGAAGGAAAGACACTCGTTGAAAAGCAACTCCCGATACCAGCTTATGATTATGTTTTAAAAATATCACATATATTTAATATATTAGATGCGAGAAAGGCAATTTCAATTTCAGACAGACCATCTTTTATAAAAAAAATAAGAGATTTGGCAAAGTTATGCGCAGAAAGTTATATTAAAATTGTTTTAAATAAAAATAAAAAACAGGAATAACTTTTATGGGTCAAATAAAACAAAAACAAAATAATTTACTTTTAGAGATTGGATTTGAAGAATTACCTGCTGATTATCTTTTCCCTGCTGCACAACAATTAAAAACAGATACTGAAAAATTATTACAGGGAAAAAATGTTTCATACAAAGAAATAAAAGTGTTCTGGACAGTGAGACGTTTTATTTTATACATAACAGATATGAGCGATAAACAAAAAGACATAAATTTTATTAAAAAGGGACCGCGTTATGATATTGCTTACAAAGATGGTAAATTAACAAATATTGGTAAAACATTTTTTGAAAAAAACAAATTAACTGAAAAAGATGTGGAAATTAAAGAAGAAAATGGCATCAAATACTTGTTTGCAAGTATTTTTGAAAAAGGAGAAAAAACAGAAAAAGTACTATCAGAAAATTTACCATTAATAATTAAAAATTTAAAATTCCCAAAATCAATGATATGGGATGATACACTCGTAACTTTTGCAAGACCAATTAGATGGATTTTATGTCTGCTTAATAATAAGGTGATAAAATTTAAGTATGGTAAAGTTATTTCTTCCAGTAAAACATATCTTCATAAATTTGAACAAAATAACAAAGAAATTAAAATCAAATCGTCAGAACATTATTTTGAAATAATAGACAAAAATGGGATTTTGATTGAACAGGAACAACGGAAAAACAAGATAATTATGTTAATAAATAAATTATTGAAAGACAAAAACTTACAGATATTAAAAGATGAGGAATTGTTAGATAAGATTGCAAGTTCGGTTGAGATGATTTCAGTTATGATTGGAGAATTTGACAATCAGTATTTATCTTTGCCCCAGGAAGTTATTATTACTGCAATGCGAGAACATCAAAGATATTTTGCTGTTACTAAAAAAGACGGGCAGTTCACAAATTATTTTATTAATATACGTGATGGTGGACAGAAGAATAATGATTTTGTTGTAAAACAGCATTCAAAGGTTTTGTTTTCCAGATTAAATGATGCATCATTTTTCTATAAAGAAGATTTAAAAACTCCTCTTGAAAAAAATATTGATAAATTAAAGGAAGCGGTTTTTATAACCGGTTTAGGTAGTATGTATGAAAAAGTTGTGAGGTTAAAAAATTATTGCAGCCAGGTTAATACAATTATTAATTATAATGAAACTGATGTTTTGACTAAATCTGCTGAATTATGTAAAGCGGATTTAATGACAAATATGATAAGTGAAAAAGAATTTGTAGGGCTTCGTGGTTTTATGGGTGGAATTTATTTAAAAGAACAGGGACATAGTGAAAGGATATATAAAGCAGTTATGGAACATTATTATCCTAATTTTGTAGGAGATAAATTACCTGTAACAACAGAAGGTGTTTTATTGAGTTTATTTGACAAGATTGATAATCTCTATGGCTATTTTTTAGCTGGTTTTAAACCAACCGGTTCAAAGGACCCTTATGCAGTGAGACGTCAGGCATTAAATATAATTTATATGATTACTGAAAAAAAATTAGATATAGATTTAGTTCAATTATTTAATATTGTTAGTAATAATTATGAAATACAGTTTAAGAAGACAATTGACTTAAATGAAATAATTGAATTTTTTAAACAAAGGCAGATAAATTATCTAAAAGACAGAGAAGTTGATTATGACATTATAAATAGTATTATTGATGCAACTCCATTGAATTTTTCTGATAATATGCAAAAGGCAATTGTTTTAATGGAAGCAAGAAAAAATACTGATTTTAATGATATAATATTTGCTTTAAGCAGAATTAATAATATAATTCCGGCAGATTTTATTTTTAATGGAGTAAAAGAGGAATATTTTGATTCTAATGAAGAAAAAGTTTTGTATATGAAATTTAAAGAAAATAAAGATAAAATAGACAATTTAATACAACAAAAAAATTTCAATCAGGTTTTTAATTTAATTGCTTCATTTAAACCAGAGATAGATAATTATTTTAATAAAGTACTTGTTAATACTGATGATGATTTGAAAAGAAACAACAGGTTAAATATGTTGTATGAAATAAGAGCACAATTTATTAAATTTGTAAATTTTTCAAAAATTGTTGTTGATAGAAAATAAGGAGGATTTTATGTCAGTTATTAATATTAATGAACAAGATTTTGAGAAAGAAGTTATAAAATCAGATATACCTGTTCTTGTTGATTTCTGGGCTGAATGGTGTGGCCCCTGTAAGATGATTGCACCAATTGTTGAAAAAGTGGCAAAAGAATATCAGGGCAAAATGAAGTTTGCAAAAGTTGACATTGATTCAAATTCAAATATTGCTTCTGATCTGGGTATAAGAAGTATTCCAACATTAATTTTTTTCAAAAATGGTGATATAGCTGAGCAGATTATTGGGGTTGTTTCTGAAGTTCAATTAAAAAAAGTAATTGACAAAGTATTAGAAAAATAATTAATTAAAAAAAATTAAATAGTTAATATTAATGAAATCCATCAGTTACAGGATTTCCATTATCCATAAGTATAAAGATGCAGGCATACCACTTTATCTTCGTAAAAGACGGTTTGATTTAAATTAAATCATTGCATTTTTTGTCATAAGTATGCGTAGTTTACGCAACAACCCTTGGATAAGATGAAGAGGTAAGATAAAATTGGGATAGCGTAAGATAGACAACCCCACAACAAATCCCCCGTAATTTCCCTCAAAAATCACCATATGCTTTCCTTTTTTGTTTTCGGATTTGAAGATTCAATCAGGCAATAAGGCAATTTGGTAGATTTGGAAGATTCAATTACTACGTTGCCGATTGCCGTTTGTCGATTGCCGATTAAAAAACAAAGAACTGGATTCATGCTTTTGCAGGAATGACAAAATAAAAGTAATGACCTGTCTAATTTGGACACTACTGGTGCAATGGAGATTTTATAAAAACCTACCGTAGTTGAGGGATTAAATTTTAATATTTATTATTGATTTATAGTTTCATAATATGGAAATATGTTGCTAAAATAACTTGACTTTAACGATAAAATTTTGTATATTTATATTGTGATTGAAATTACTTTTTTTGCATTAATGGTTAAAACGATTTATTAAAAGGGGCAGTAGATGTATTATAAAGGTATTAAAAAAATATTAATAATAATTATTTCAACACTTATTTTTTCTATTTCAATTCATTCTGCAAATATAACCGGTGCAACATTATGTGGTAATTTTGATGATTATGCTACTGTTTATGTAAATGGCAATTCAATAGGCAGCTATAACTATATAAACTGGGATTCATCAAGTGGAATAAAATGTATAAGTTTTTCAACATCTTATTTAAATGCATCCGGTTCAAATGTTATAGCAATAAAAGTTCAGGATACAAATGGTGGAGAAATCTGGGCATCATGGTATATGGATGTAACATATGATAATGGACAGCATGCATATGTATCAAGCAATCAGGGTGGAGGAAAAATAGCATCAACTTATGATTGTAATACAGCACCACCAAATGATGGAAGTGGAAATCCGTGGTATGCATCATCATACGCCAATCACTCATCATGGCCAAATTCAGTTCAGGTAACAGGCACAACTTGGGGAAAAGTATTTTATGACCCGAGCACAGGACGACGATTACAGCCATACAGTTATGATGCAAATGGAAGTTCATCAGGACATGGATGCCTTTATATGCGATGGGGAGTAACATTAACACCACAGAATCCACCACCAGGACCTACGTTTTCAATTACCAAAACTGCAAGTAAAACTACAGATATTACAACTGATAATATTACTTTTACCTTGCGTATTTGTAATACAGGTGGATATACAACTTCACGGGTTTATATTTATGACCAGTGGAGTACGAATGAATTTGGTTATGACGGTCAAAATTCTGCAAACAATCAAAATAGCGCGTATGGGCCTAATTTTTCTAATTCTGGACAGGTAGTCACCGTTGATTTCCCAAATGGTTTTGAAGGCAATACATGTATAAATGTATGGTTCAGGGTGCAGGATTATTATTTTGATTCTAATGTTGAAAACTGTCAGGTAAGAAATAATTTTGCATCAGTTTATTATGGTGGTAGTAGTAGAGGCTCGTCTACAGTTACATTGAGAATGAGATGTGTTTCTCCTACGCCAACGCCAACAAGAACAAGAACACCGGCTCCAACCTCAACATATACAAGGACATTGACATTAACACCATCGAGAACATTAACTCCAAGTCCATCGCGGACGCCAACGCCATATTCTACACCTACATTTACATCTACACGAACATTAACGCCAAGTCCATCACGGACGCCAACGCCAAGCCCGAGTCCAAGTCCAACGCCGTCGCGGACGCCAACGCCAAGCCCGAGTCCAAGTCCGTCGCCGTCGCGGACGCCAACGCCAAGCCCGAGTCCAAGTCCGTCACCATCACGGACGCCAACACCGACTTATACGAGAACCCCAACGCCAAGCCCGAGTCCAAGTCCGACATCATCGCGAACATCAACGCCAAGTCCATCGCTATCACCGAGTCCATCACGAACGTCAACCCCAACATATTCAAGGACGCCAACACAAAGTTACACAAATACAAGAACAAACACACAAACACCAACAAGGACGTGGACAGACACAATATCATCAAACACACCAACAATAACGCCAACCTGGACCAGAACCAGCACGAGAACAGCAACTCCAACAAATACATTAACAAGAACACCAACACCGACATTCACAAACACAGTTTCACCATCACTAACTAATTCACGGACAGCAACTCCAACATATTCAAATACTCCTACTCAAAGTTATACAAATACCAGAACGAATACTCAAACACCAACAAGGACATGGACAGACACAATATCATCAAATACACCAACAATAACGCCAACATATACACAAACCAGCACGAGAACAGCAACTCCAACAAATACATTAACAAGAACACCAACACCGACATTCACAAACACAGTTTCACCATCACTAACTAATTCACGGACAGCAACCCCAAGTTTTACCCAAACAGCAACCAACAGTCAGCAACCAACAATTACAGATACAATATCATCAAATACACCAACAAATACCCCAACATATACAAACACAAGGACAAGAACACCAACATATACAAATACATCATCACCAACATCAACTTATACAAGTACATCAACGCCAACAGACACAAATACACGTACTTCAACACCATCACAAACAGATACGCGAACGCAAACACCCACATTAACCTTCACAGACACAATATCATCAAACACACCAACAGTGACAAGAACATGGACAAATACATGGACAGTGACACCAACATTGACAAATACATCTACTGCAACATCAACAAGAACACAAACAAATACATTAACAATGACTTTAACAGCAACAGATACATCAATGAACACTGCAACAAATACGCCAACAGTGACAAGGACCTGGACAAATACAAGGACATCAACAGTAACATTAACAGGAACGCCAACAGCAACAACTACATTAACATCAACAGAAACAATGACACAAACAAATACTATGACATTTACACCAACACCAACATATACAGCAACATTTACATTAACAGCAACAGTAACAATAACGCCGGATGTTCATTCAGCACTTTTAGATATGACATTAATATCAGATGGAGAAAATGCGCAGGCAGGTGCAATAATAGAATATAAGATAATAATAGAAAATAAAGACAGCAGCATAAGTGCGTATAATATAAGAGTGTGGGACACATTACCGGGTGAAGTAGAATTTATAGACAGTTATTTTGTAGTGCAGCCAGAAATACAGGACGGAGTTGTAATATGGCAACTACCGGAAAATATGATATTAAAACCAGGAGATAAGATAATAATAGAATACAGGGTAAAAATGAGTAAGACAGACGGCATTGGATTTATAACAAACACAGTAAGTGCAGATTATCAGGACGAATACTATAATGATACATTTGGAAATGGAAGACATCCGGTAATAACGAGCAATATAAATGAATATCCGGAAGAACCAATAATAGCATATCCTAATCCATATAAGATAAGTGAAAAAAGTAAAGTAATAAAGTTTGTAAATTTACCACCAAATTGCACAG
>Ga0207433_10006861_pt1 | contig 19424 bp, 17 predicted proteins | sample YelNatPaOPGAMG01_FD_187559 | JGI IMG/M metagenome (GOLD analysis project Ga0207433, IMG submission 187559) | Hot spring thermophilic microbial communities from Obsidian Pool, Yellowstone National Park, USA - OP-RAMG-01 (SPAdes) (version 3) | ecosystem: Environmental > Aquatic > Thermal springs... | reverse complement strand
GCGCCCGAGCGTGGTCGCCAGGGCCGCGCGTTCGCCGCGGGCCCGGCGCAAGGAAGCCACCAAGCGCTGCGAGGACGGTTCGCCGGTCCACAGTTTCCACACCCTGATCGCCGATCTCGCAACGCTCTCCCGCAACACCGCAACCACCGCCATCGCGCCCAACCACCCCTTCACCATCACCACCCGCCCCACCCCCGCCCAGCAAAAAGCCTTCGACCTCCTCGGCCTAACCTGTAGCCAGTAGCACCCCCGCCCGCGCGCTAATTATCGCGCTGGATCCGCAGGTTGAGGTTTTCGGCAGGGGAAGTTCAGCCTAAAGCCGAGACCCGTGCCTCCAGCCCGTCCAATCGCGCCATCCAAACGCCGATCAGCGTGTCCGTCTCGGACGAGGAAAGGCAGGAGATGTCGGGCGGCAGAGTCATGGAAAGGTTGACTCACATCCGGCCCTCCAGCGCAATAGAAATCTACATCTTGTAGGCCAGCCGCGTCACCCAACCCTAACCGTCGCACGCTCAGCACGTCAGCCTGGGTGAGCAATTACGTTGAGGTCGCCCGTCAGTGCACCGCAGCGTACATCACCTTTTCTTCAGTCACCTCGAGACTTGAGAATTCCTCAACAATCTTGCCTTGGCGCGCTACAAGCAGACGATCCGATAGAAGCAGAACCTCCGGAAGGTACGAAGAAATCACCACAACCGCTTTGCCTTCATCTGCGAGGCGATTTATGATTTGGTGGATTTCGGTGATGGCGCCGACATCCACGCCGCGCGTGGGTTCATCGAAGATGATCAAGTCCGGATCTTGCACCAGCGACTTGGCTATGACAACCTTCTGCTGGTTACCGCCTGAAAGCTCAATGACACGCATGTTCTTGCTGACGGCGCGGATGTTTAAATACTTAATCCACCTCTCGCCAGAGGCGTCAATTTCATGCTTTCGTAGCCAGAATTTTGTCATCCCGGCCTTGACGATTTTGCTGACGAAGATGTTATAGTTGATCGACATGGTCTCGAAGAATCCCTCGACCTTGCGATCCTCTGTGATGTAAACGATGCCATCTCGGATGGCGCGCGCCGGCACGCGGTAGCGCACCGGAGTCTCGCCCAGCAGCACTTTGCCGCCATGCTTGTAGTTGCGCTTGATAACGCCAGCGACGACCTTAAACGTCTCCGTGCGCCCAGACCCTACCAGTCCAAAAACACCGGTGATCTGGCCGGCGAAGATGGATAGCGAGTTGTTCTTGACCAGGGTACCGACGCGCAGGTTCTGTACGCTGATGACGAGCTTTCCGGGCGGACGCACGGACTTCTTGCGCGAACCATACAGTTCCTCTGACAGATCGCGACCCACCATCGCCTGGATGATCTTGTGACGATCCAGATCGCTAGTGAGTTCGGTCAGCCTATGCTTCCCGTCCCGCAGCACGGTGATCCGATCCGAGATGGTGAGCGCCTCCTCCAGCGCATGCGAGATGAATATGATCGATACGCCGCGCTCCTTGAGCGTTTTTACAAGATAGAAAAAATGCCGCTTTTCCTCTGGCGTTAGAGTAGCCGTTGGTTCGTCGAAGACGATAATGCGTGCGTTCAGCAGCACCGCGCGGGCGATCTCGACCATCTGCTTCTGCGCCGCCCCCAGCGAAGCGACTAGTGCCGTGGGAGCTACAGCGAAGCTTAGTGACTGCATAAACTGCTGAGCGGCGATGTTGACGCCGCGCATTCGATTGAAGAATTTTTCGTGGCCTAGAAAGAGGTTCTGCGCCACCGTCATCGATTGCACTAGGCTGGTTTCCTGGAACACCATCGCGATGCCGAGGTCCAGCGCCTCTGATGGGGTTTTGAGATGAATCTTGCGGCCTTCGAGCAACAGGGTTCCTGAGGTCGGGATCACCACACCCGCAATGATCTTGGTCAGCGTCGACTTGCCGGCGCCATTCTCACCCAGCAGCGCATGCACCTCACCCCGAAACAGCGTAAAGTCAATACTCTCCACGGCCGCGACGCGTCCATAGATCTTAGTGACCTGACGCAGTTCAAGAATTGCATTCATAGCTCAAGTCCTTCCCTGACCTGCGGCAGCACCACTTTCAGGATACGCCCGGCCCCCTTCGAGAGGACGTAGAGATCGTCGCCCCGCTGCGCCACGGCGACGATGCCATGGTTCTTCCCGCCCACACGGCTGTGCAAAGAGTATCGCGGGATGAAATCCGAGCCGAAGCGGATAACCAGGCCGTATGATCGCGGCGGCGCCCAGGGCTTGAGGATCCCCATCTGTTTTACGCCGCCGCCTTGGAGCGGTTCAAGAAAATCGTGCCCGGAACTCATGGCCGGCGCAACCCAGTAGCGCGGATCGACAATGCGCATCATTTCGCGGCGATAGTCGTCCTCGCACAGGACAAATTCAACCAGTTGCGTGCGGCATGCGAAAACCGACAACCAGAAGCCGCCGCCATCGGCTGGCGCGAAGCGTGCCGGATATCCCGGCAAACCACTGAACGCCGGCTGGCGTGTCTTGCCGCTAACAATGCTGATCTGGTGGCGCCAGGTTTCCGAAACCAGGATGCGACCCTGGCTGTCGGCAAACGCGCCGAATGCGTATGATAGACCGGCGGCCAGCGTCGTCGTCCGCCTTGTTGCCATCTGGTACTCCAGTAACCGCCCTGAACGTCCCTTCTCCAGCAGATCGTTGCTCCATTGCGGATATGGGCGCGTTGCCGAACCATCAGTGATCAGCAGGGATCCGTTGGGAGTGGCATGCAGTGCATTGACAGCCGTCAACTTTCGGCCGTCGCACCGCTCGATGATCTGACGCCCTGCATGCGCAGTGTCAATTACCACCGCGTTTCCCAGCGCCACCGCCAGCGCCCCATCGGCGAGCACCGCGAGTGCGGTGACATCGCGGTCATATTTGGCCCGTTCCGCAAACGTGCCGTCCGGCAATACCCGATATACGCCGTCACCGCATGCGGCATAAAGCTCGCCATCGGGGCTAACAGAGATGTCTTCCAGCCCTGGACGTAAGGCGAAGACGGGTGCTTCCTCGATGACGTTGTTCGGCTTTAGCGCGCCATCCATGATCGGGATCGACAGACGCTCATCACGACCGCCGAAGATCACCATCTTGAGGCGGGAGATCGGGTTAGCCATGGCGGCCCGCACTTACCACGAAGTTCGGATCGGCCCCATTCAGCTTGTAACGCCCGATACGGTTATTGGAGATTCCACCGATGTAAAGGTAGCCGCGATGCTCACGCATCGAAGTAATCATCGGGTGGTTCACGCCACCCAGATCCCACAGCGCATCGAGAATATTCCCCTTCTCGTTGATTTTGAGGATACAACCGGTGTTGATGTTCGGATACAGCCACTCATCGCCGGGGAGTTGCTTGGACATGCGACGCCGGAATCCGGGCTTACGCATCGCCAGATCGAATGCGGGACTACGCATGCCTAGAAGCGCCACCCAATAATTGCCATCCGACGCACGGTTGATGTTGTCTGGATAGCCGGGCAGGCTGGCGATGACGCTTTCTACCTTGCCCCGCTTGGGACCATCGAACCAGTAGCGCTTAATGGAGCAGGCCCAGCTTTCGGCGAACAGGATGGACTGCCGGTCAGACGCGAGCGCGATGCCGTTCGGGAATATCAGGTTGCGCAGTACCGTGGTCGTCACCTTGTTACGCGGGTCGTAGCAGATGATGCGACCGTTTCCCCTTCCTTCCAGGGCGTCAGTGGGCCATTCATGCATCTCATATCGTATGGTGGCTTCGGAGAAGAAAATCCTTCCATCCGGTGCGATGTCGAGATCGTCGGCCAGCTTCAGACGGCTGTCGTCGATGATCGAGAACATCGAGCGATTGGTCTCGTCGGTCATCTTTTCGACCTGACGGTCGCGCGTGACCCGGTACAACCCCATGCCACCGACGCAGACATAGAGATTCTGCTCGGCATCGAACGAAAGCCCGAGCGGCTGACCGCCGATATGCGCATATACTTCCATGCGTTGATAATCTGGGGCAAAAAAACGGATGATCTCGCCGTGGCGGCTGCCGCAGTAGAGATTGTCGACCTCGTCCAGGATTACGTCTTCCGGCGACTCCACCATGCCGAGGCCGATAACCTCAACCTGGCGCAACTTGTCGTTGAGCGCGTAAGGCGAAGCGGGATCGGCGGCGGTGGTTGGGATCGGCGGCAGTTCGAGATAGCTGGGGCTAACATAGAATTCCTGGATCGCCTTGTGCCGATTCTTATACCAGCGGATATCGATCGTCGCCGCCAGAAACAGAATGCTGGCCAGGATCACACGGGATGCGCCGGCCGGCACCGCCAGCCGAAGCAGGCCATTGGTGATGAGGAATACGATTAGCGTTCCCAACACCACCTTCATCACCGAGCCTTTGCCACCCCCGAGACGGACCCCGCCCAGTATCGCCGCTGTCAGAACAATGATTTCCATGCCACGCCCAGTATCGGCGCCGGGGCTGCCAAGACGGGCGGCATAGAATACAGCGGAAATCGCCGTGAACACGCCAGACGCGCAATAAGACACCGCGACGACACGATTGACGCGCAGGCCGAGGTTGTACGAGGAGCGCCGGCTGCCACCGACCGCCATCACATGCCAGCCGGCCCGCAGTCGTGTAAGAAAGATGTGGCCAGCGATGCCGATGATAGCGAACGCCCATGCCACCGATGGAATAGCAAAGATCGTGCCTGAACCGATGAAGTCCCATATATCAGAGGTCGACATCGAGGACGAGATCAACACCGCCCATTGGTATGACAGAAGATCGGCAATAGCTCGGTAAATGATTAATGTTACCATAGTGGTCAGGAATGCACGCATGCGCAGATAGCCGATCAACACGCCGTTGACGGCGCCGAGCGACGCGCCGACGATGAGTGTGACGGCGATAGCCAGCGGGATTGGCAGGGCGAGCACCTGCACGCAATACAGCACGATCAGGTTCGTAATGGCGAACATCGAGCCGACGCTGAGGTCGATGCCACCGACGATGAGTACGACGGACATACCGAGTACGACGAAGCCAAGCTCACTCGCCTCGCGCAGAGTATCCGTGATATTGGAGAGCGAGCTAAAATTGCTGACATTATAGTTAAAAAACATAACTGTCACGATGAGCACCAGGGCCGTGACGGCGTTTTCCATCCACTGCTTCTGCAGAATCTCACCGACTATATGATCCGGCACGTACTGGTACCGCCACTTCGACAGCGTTTTCAGCATATAAAATCTCGCATATGGTCTTCTGTCGTAATGCTATCCATATCATACACAGCGCGATTTGACGCGACACCAGCAGGGATCTGCGGCACTTAGGGCTTGTGGAAAATTTATCGAATTAAAATAAGGCCAGGGTTCCGCCTTTGCTGTGGTGCAGGGGGAATAGTCCTCTGGCCTAATGATTATTCTAGCCTGCGTTTCCCGAGGATTTTGAAAATCGGGCATTTATTTTTCACCACATTCTTACGCTGTTGTCTTTCTCAGTCGGCAGCAGCCGGCATCGATGCCAGAATGGAGGCGATGGCGGTCTGGACATGCGCGCGCGTCTTCCTGGAACCCCGCGTCTGCGGCATGTTGAAATTAATGAATGTTATCGAGTACCCAACAGGACTGCTCCTTCACGTTGTCTTTTGTGTAAGAAATCAGCGGAGTATAGAGAACAATCTTGTTGGTCCCTACTTTTTCTTTGTCTTGTAAGGCCGCTGAAACCAAGTCTGTCAGATCACGCGCCTGGCCTGGCACGTCATAGCTGACGTAGAAGTCCCACGACCCATCCTCCAGGCCCTTGCACGATACCGCGCCGCCGCCGCCCGAGGTGGTCACGAACACCTTGCCGGTCTTGCCCGCTTCCTTGATCGCGGCGGCCGTGCCGACGTCTGTGTTGTCCCACACGCCGAGCACCCCGCAAAGATCTGGATGCTGCTGCAGCACCACCTGCGTGATCGATTTCGCCTTGGCGGACTCGTAATCACCGGTGGACTGGCGAGATACCACCGTGATGCCGGGCGCCTTTTTCAAGACGTTGTCATAGCCGTACTGCATATAGGCCGAGAACGGGCTAGTTGGCGGCCCGTCCAGGATCAGCACCTTGCCCGACGTGCTGGGGCCGCACTTCTTGACTACCGCCTCGGCCTGCAATTCGCCGAGTTGCACCACATTGGCCCCGACGAACCCATAGGTCAGGGTATTAGTCTTCATGTTGAGTTGAATAACGTGAATGCCGGCCGCCTCGGCCTTTTGCAACAGCTTCGCGTACGACGTCACATCGGGGTTTTGCACGACGATTACATCCGGCTTTTCGGAAATCAGCGATGTCAGCGTCTGTGCGCCCGCGGCAGTGTTGAAGTTCGAGTTGCGGACCTCATACTGGTAGCCTAACCGCTCGGATTGCAGCTTCATCGCGCGCGACCAACCTTCAGTAAGGTCCAGGCCCATGAAGACCGGCACGAAGACGACGCGCTTACCCTTGAACTGCTGATAGTACGCGGCGCGCGCTGGGTCGTCCATGCTTTGCTGCGCGAGCACCTTGCTGGCGCCGCTGGCCAGCACCGCCGTGACGCTCGCGACCGTCGCGAGGGCCTTGAGCATTTTCCGTCCGATGCCTGACTTTCTGGTACGCATGTCTGTTTCCTCCTCTGTGTTAAGCGTCGGGCGGATCCCCCGCACGACGTCACCTAAAAACCTAAATGTCTCCCTGCTGTGCGGTTTCTTCGTTGCGCGGATTGATAACGCTGTCCAGGGAAATCGCAATGAGCAGCACGACACCCTTGATGAGGTTCTGCACTTCATAGGAGATATTCATGATGGTCATGCCGTTGATGATCGTGCCGATGAGCAGGGTGCCGACGATGACATTCAAGGCGCCACCGCGACCACCCGACAAACCCACGCCGCCGAGGACCACCACCAGGATCACGTCGTAGATCCACGTCAGATTGAAAATGCGGGTGTCCATATTGTTGGCGGACGCAGCGAGCACGAGGCCGGCGAACACGCTGATGACCGCCGAGATCACGTACTGGAAGATCATCATCGGTCGGACAGAAATGCCGGCGATGCGTGCCGCACTTGGATTGTCTCCGATGGCGTAGATGAACAGGCCGGGGCGCGTCTTGAGCATGAACGTACCAACGACGACGGCGGCGGCAGCAAAGGCGAACACCGAGTAGGGGATGCCCCAATAGTCGCCGCGCCCGAGCCAGGCGATCGTGTCCAGTGACTTCGGCCAGGGCACGATGTCGTATTCGAACAAGCCGCTCTGCCCGACGCCGGCCAGACCAATGCCCACCGCCAGCGTCGCGAACAACGAGGGGATTTCCGCGTAGGCGACCAGAATGCCATTGAGCACGGCCACGGCGGCCGCGACCCCAAGGCCAGCCAGCAGCGACAAACCAAGTCCGTAGCCGGCGCCAGCCAGCGACAGCACCAGCGCGGTGGGCACGGTGAGCAGGGCGATCATCGACAGATCGATGCCCCGCCCGATGACCACGACCGCCATGCCGAGGCCCAGGATGCCGAGGACGGATACGGTGCGGAGCAACGTGACGACGTTGCCAATCGAGAAAAAACCAGGAAGGAACAACGAGAACGCAATAAAAATGACAGCAAAAAGCAGGAAAACGATCATCTGCTGATCAAAGACAATGCTCCGCTTCATCGATATCCCCCGGACTCATTTGCCTTTTTCGATAATGGGTATTGTTTTTTGCAGATGCAGGTAACGGCCAAGGTAAACAGAAGCCCGCACGGCGCCACGCCCGGCGCGACCGAGAACATGCAAAACAAAACGACCGCCATTGCCAGAACGATCTGTTCCCGCGAGGCAATCACACGCCGTGTCAAATCGGCTTGCAGCCTCATGCCCTCCCCTCGCCTCGGCGTGTCATGCAACCGTTTGTTTACGCCATCCCGAGACATAGTAAGCGGATCTCTTCTCGTCCCGGTTTGCCGCCGATTTGCCGCCAGCTGGCCCCATGCGGCACTTTACGAAGGCTGACATCAGGAATCAAGTGAATTCAGACTCGTGATTCAGCGGTTCCCGCGGATGCGACTCTCTGGTCAAGAGGAACCGCGCAGTCCGCCATAAGCCTGCCAGGTCACGCCGCACAGGAAGCCGGCGTCCACCGGCAGATTGATGCCGGTGATCGCGCTCGCGCCGTCACCCAGCAGCCATGCCACCGCGCAAGCGACCTCGCTGGGTTCCACCAGTCGGCGGAGTGCTGAGATGTCGGTCATGCGCTTCTCCTCCATCACGCCGGAGGCAAAGCCACGCTCCAGCGCGGGTGTGCGCGTGAAGCCAGGTGAGACCGCGTTGACGCGCACGCCGCTTGGCCCCCATTCCGCCGCCAGCGTCATCGTGAGATTAACCACCGCCGCCTTGGCGGGGCCGTAGCCATGCACCGGCGCGGAAGAAGCCGCCACAACCGAAGCGATATTGACGATGCTCCCCATTCGGCGCGCCGCCATTCGGCTGCCCACCTCGCGACACATGAGATAGGTGCCACGAAGATCGACTGCCATCTCGCGATCCCAGTCCTCCATACGCAGCTTTTCCGGCCGCTGCATGCGTCCGAGAATGCCAGCGGCGTTGACCAGTCCAGCAAGCGGGCCGCATTCGGCCTCGATCGCCGCCACTTCCCGGGTAACAGCGGCTTCGTCCGAGACATCGAACGGGGTCTGCCACGCCATCGGCTCTTCGAGAGGAAAGGCGACCAGATCGCAAAGCAGCGGGCGCAGGCCAGCAGCGGCGACGGCCGCGCCGACAGCGGCACCGATGCCGGAACGGCCTCCGGTGACCAGGACCAAATGGCCGCTCACGTGAATGCCTGCTCGGGTTGGAGCAGCGCGAAGGCTCCGACAATTTCCTGGACGGCAGCATCGGGCAGCCGCGCAACAAAGGCCTCCACGCGATCGAACGCCACCACAGGCACCCCTTCTTCCCCGCCGATCCGACGGACCATCGCCGAAACAGTTGCTCGGTCATAGCTGTAATCGGCCGGCGTCATGCGCTGCTCACGAACGAGGCAGCGGAAATCGGCTGTTTCGGCCTCGATGACCGCTGAGAGGACCGGCACCGTGGGGTCAGGAACTAGTTGAATGCGCCTGATCAGCGTGGCCACTTCGGGGTCGTCATAGGTGGTCATCCGCCGCATATCCGGTGCGCCATGGAGCAGCGTGGTTGCGATGCAGAACGGAATGCTCATCAAGGTGCCCGAGATGGTATGGAATGGTCCGACGGCATCCATCCCGGCATAGCCGATCTCATAAGGGTTCATGCGCACCCGCACGCCCGCGAGGGCCGTGCCCGCTAACTGCTCACGCAACGCGAGCGCGGCCATGACCGGGGTCTGATTGAAGGCGCAGACCGGATAGGGCTTGAAAGCGACGCGCAGCATCGCCCAATCGTCGCCCAAAGACGCGGCGAGTTCACCGACCTCGCAATCCTGTCCGGCGAAGGCGCGCACGAGGCCGGATTTGCCTTCGAAAGCAAGCGGGGCGGAGACCGAGCCGGCGCGCGCCAGTTCAGCGGCAGCCAGGCCGGTGCGCCCAGCCTGGCCGACCTGATAGCGCCACTCATCGGTACCATCGGCGAAGGATTGCAGCACCCCGCCGGTGAAGGAGACGGCGTTGGCGAGCGCTGCCGCGGTCTGCGCGGCCGAAAATTCCATCATCCGCGCTGCCGCGGCCGCCGCGGCGATCACGCCATAGAGCGCCGAGGAGCGAAAACCGGAGGGTGTGGTATAGCCGGCATAGGCTTTTTCCAGCAGCCCGCCGACTTCATAGCCGGCGACCAGCGCCGGCAGCAGCCGTGCCATCGGGTAGCGCCGCGCCTCCAGAAGGGCGGTGAGCAGCGGGATCAGGATGGTGCCGAAATGCGCCGCACCGCAGGTGTCCTCCTGCGCCCGACCGTGGAACAGCGCGGCGTTGGCGAGGCAGGCGCCGCCGATGGTGGTGGTGCGGCCATCGCCGAGCAGCGTGGCTCCCTTCGGCACCTCGCCCTCCATCGCCAGCGCGGCGCGGCGCGCCACCGGCGCATAGGGCGTGGCATGGCCGCCGAGGCCGATGCCATAGGCGTTGAGCAAGCAGGTACGGGCCTTTTCCAGCACTTCCGTCGGGATCGTCGGCGCCTCGAGCGCGGTGGTGAAGCGCGCGATACGAGCTGCGAGCGTCATTTTGTTGCCTCCCTCAAACCAGCCGCTGGTGGCGGCGGCGGCCTATTCCTTCACCGGTCGAAACACCCCTTCGGTGACGAGCCTGGCATAGGCAGTCATGACTTGCTCGGGAATGGCGCGCACGCCATGCTCGCTATAGGCGAAGCGGCGGCTGAGATAGGCGCGGGCACCGAGCAATGTCTGGACGATGACCTCCAGCTCTTCATCGCTATAGGGCAGCAATGCACCGCGCCGTCGCGCGCGTTGGAGAACACGAAGATAGCCGCGGCTCAGCGTCGTCATCAATTCCTGATAGGCGGTGGGGGCAAAGAACTCGGCTTCGTTTAAGATGCGCAGATATTCCGGGCAGATCTGAAGAAAATCAAAAAACGCGGCGCAGCGCGCGATATCCTTCTCGGCCTCCGAGGCGCTGGCCGGAACCCGCGCCTCAATGAAGGCGAGCATGTCTTCGCCGATGGTCGGCAGGAGACGGTCGAGCAGTTCCTGCCGGTTGGAAAAGTGATTGTAGAAGGTTCCCTGGGCGACACCAGCCTCGGCGGTGATTCGCGCAATCGAGGCTTCGGCATAGCCATAGTCACCAACTATCTTCGCAGCGGCGGCAAAAAGCTTGGCACGCGTTTCCTCGTTGCGCTCGGCGCGACTGAGCTTGCGTGTAGCGATTACCGAGGCACACATGCGCGGTGTCAGCCTTTCCCCGTGGACATCACGCATTACGCCAGTGTTTTCAATAGATTGAACAAGTTTCCCATCAGCTATCCATCACTTTCGGCGCCATCGGCCATGCCAGCGCTTGGTATCACGGAAGCATTATAATGGCGAGACTGGCATGGGTCAATAAATACGAACGCAGAGTCATAGTTCATATTTCTATTGACCCTCAATGGACAACACGGTTAGGATTAAGATGCATCGATGCCAGCAGGATACCGTGTCCCGGATCAGCGGCGAGGGAGAGAAACATGATCCATGATCCCTTTAAGGGGCTTGTGGCGGTGGTGACCGGAGGCGCGAGCGGTATCGGTGCTGCGTGCTGCCGGCTTCTGGCCGCGCGTGGCGCTCGTGTTGCGATCGCCGATCGTGATCTTGCCCGCGCCGAGACTTTGGCTCGCGAGATTGGAGGTTTCGCTTTCGCGCTCGATGTCGCAACGCTCGCGGCGAACGAGGCGGCGGCATCGCTCATCGAGCGGCAACTCGGCTCGGTAGACATCCTCGTCACCTCGGCCGGCGTCATCCAGCGTCCGCTCCGCGCTGAACATCTACCCGAGATTGACGTCGAGGAGGTGGTGCGGATCGACCAGATCGGCACATGGAACTCAGCGGTTGCGTTTGGCCGGCGCATGGCGGGGCGAGGGCGGGGCGCGATCGTCACCATCGCCTCCATCGCCGGTATCCGCTCGATGCCGTTGCACGCCTATTCCCCGGCCAAGGCGGCGGTAATCGAGATGACTCGATGCCTTGCCGCCGAATGGGGCCGCTCGGGTGTGCGAGTAAATGCGGTCTCGCCCGGATATACGCTCACTCCGGCCTTACAGACCGCGATTGATCGGGGCGAACGTGATGTTTCGTTGCTTGAGCAGACCAGCGCACTCGGGCGGATGGTGATGCCGGAAGACATTGCGGAGGCGGTTTGCTTTCTCTGTTCGGATGCCGCGCGCGTCATCACCGGGATCAACCTGCCGGTTGATGCGGGCTGGCTGGTGGCTGGCTCCTGGGCGAGCTATGGCGGCCTGCCCGGCCCGCGCACGGTCTGAGAGGCACGGCATGGCCGACCCGCTCGCGCTCTTTCGAGTGATGCTGACCATTCGTGAGGCAGAACTGGCGCTCGCGCGGCTTTTTGCCGAGAACGAAGTGCCCGGCTTCATCCATCTCTCGGTTGGCCAGGAGGGGGTCGCGGCCGGCGTGTGCAGCGCCCTCGGGCCGGGGGATTCGCTCGTTTCCACCCATCGCGGCCACGGTCACGCCATCGCCCGCGGCATCGCGCTGGAGGGATTTTTCGCCGAGGTGATGGGCCGCTCGGGCGGCATCTGCCGTGGGCACGGCGGCTCGATGCATGTCGCCGATCTGGCGCGCGGCATGCTGGGCGCCAATGGCATCGTCGGCGCCGGCGCCCCGATCGCGCTCGGCGCCGCACTGGCCCATCAGGTTCGCGGCACGAAAGGTGTCACGGTCGCCTTTTTCGGCGACGGCGCGCTGGCCGAGGGCGCGCTGCACGAGACGCTGAACATGGCGGCGGTCTGGCGGCTGCCGCTGCTGCTGGTCTGCGAAAACAACGGCTGGGCAGAATTCAGCCGCAGCGACACCCAGGTTGCGTTGAAACTGTCGGCCTGGGCGGCGGCTTTTGGCGTTCCGCACAACGAAGTGGACGGCATCGACGCCGCCGCTGTCGCCGACACCGCTGCCGAGGCGGTGGCGGCCTTGCGCCGGGGCGAGGGGCCGTATGTGTTAGAGGCACGGACCCATCGCTGGCGCGGCCATTTCGAGGGTGACCCGCAACGCTATCGCGACCCCGAGGAGACCGGCCACATGGCGGCGCATGACCCGCTTGCCCGGAGCCGTACCGCACTGCTCGCGGCCGGCATCGCCGAGGCAGAACTAGAGGTGGCGGAGAGAGCAGCGCTTACAGCGGTTGCCGCCGCCATTACCGGCGTGCGTGCCATGCCACCGCCGGACTGGGAAACTGCTCAGCTTGGCGCCTACGCGCCGGCGAAAGGTTGAGTTATGCCCGAACTCCGCATGACCCAGGCGATCCAACGTGCGCTTGCCGAGGCGTTGACCGAGGATCCTGAAGTGATTCTGCTTGGCGAGGATATCGGCGCAGCCGGCGGGCCTTTTGGCGCGACCCGCGGCTTGCAGGAAAAATTCGGCCCAGAGCGTGTGCGCGACACGCCGATTTCCGAGGCTGGCATCGTGGGTGCGGCCGTCGGCGCGGCGCTCTCCGGGCTTAAGCCGGTCGCCGAGATCATGTTCATGGATTTCATCACGCTCGCCATGGACGCGCTGGTGAACCAGGCGGCCAAGGCGCGTTTCATGTTTGGCGGCGAACAGGGGGCGCCGTTGGTGCTGCGCACGCCACATGGCGGAGGCGTCTCCGCCGGGCCGCAGCATTCGCAATGTCTCGAAGCCTGGCTCTGCCATGTCCCCGGCCTGAAAGTGGTTTGTCCGGCCACCCCGGTGGATGCCTACGGCCTGCTCAAAAGCGCCATCGCCGATCCCGACCCTGTCGTGGTGATCGAGAACAAGGCGCTCTATGCCCTGAAGGGCGAGGTTGGCGAGACGCCGGAGGCGGTGCCGATCGGCCACGCCCGCCACGTCCGGCCGGGCCGTGATGCCACGATTCTCGCTTATGGCGCGGCGGTCGGCTGGGCGCTGACGGCGGCGGATTTGCTCGCAGACCAGGGCGTGGAAGCGGAACTTCTGGATCTCCGCAGCCTGCAACCTTGGGACGAGCAAGCCGTTCTGGAGAGCCTTTCGCGCACCCATCATCTGGTCATCGCTCATGAAGCGGTCGAGGCGTTCGGCGTCGGCGCCGAGATCGCCGCGCGCATCGCCGAGATCGGCTTCGACGACCTCGATGGGCCAATCCTCCGCGTAGCGGCTCCGTTCCTGCCAGTGCCGTTCGCCAGAGAACTGGAAGCAGCCTATCGCCCGGATGCCGCGCGTATCGCCGAGGCCGTTCGCCGCACACTCGCTTAGAGGAGCCCCAAATGGCCGATCCCCTGATCCTTTCTGAGACCGTCGGCGCCGCGGCGGTGCTGCGTATCAACCGCCCGGCGGCATTGAACGCGATCGACATCGCGACATTACGCGCCTTCGGGGCCGCCTTCGCTGCCGCTGAGGCCGACGCCGCGGTACGGGTCATCGTCATTACCGGCGCAGGTGAAAAGGCTTTCGTTGCCGGCGGCGATATCGGCGATCTCGCAAGGCGCCAGGGCCTCGCGCATTACCAGGAATTCGCCGAGGATATCCATAATGTATTCAGCCGGGTTGAAGCCTGCGATAAGCCAACCATCGCTGCGGTCAATGGTTTTGCGCTCGGCGGCGGGACGGAGCTTTTGCTTTGCACCGATCTCAGGCTGCTTGCCGATAACGCGCGCCTCGGCCTGCCCGAAATCACCCTCGGCCTCTTCCCCGGCGCCGGCGGCACGCAGCGGCTGATCCGCGAAATCGCGCCGTGCCGGGCACGTGAGATGATGTTCACCGGCGAGCCTGTTTCCGCCGCCGAAGCGGTGGCGCTGGGGCTTGCCAACCGCGTCGTGCCGAAGGCCGAACTGATGGCGGAAACCCTGAAACTTGCCGAACGCATCGCTGCTAAATCGCCGCTCACGCTGCGGCTCCTGAAACGCACCCTGCGCCACGGCAGCCAGATGGCGCTGCCGCAGGCGCTGGCACATGAGCAGGCGATGATCGGCCTGGTGCTCGACTCCGACGATGCCCATGAAGGTTGCCGCGCCTTCCTGGAGAAGCGCCCGGCACAATTCGCCGGGCGCTGAGAAATGGCGCCGCCAGTTGAAATCGTCATGCCCAAGCTCGGTCTCACCATGACCGAGGGCCTGCTTGCGGAATGGCATGTGCAACCGGGCACGCGCGTCGCTCCCGGCGATGTGCTGTTCGTGGTCGAGACCGAGAAAATCGCAACCGACATCGAGGCGCCTGACGCCGGCGAAATTACCGAAATTTTGATCCCGGCGGGGGCAAGCGTTGCAGTCGGCACGCCGGTGGCGCGATGGACTGGGGCGACTTTGACGGAGCCCGCGCTCTCGCCGTCCACGCCCGTCATGCCCGCTACCGGCGCCTCTGCCGGACGGATTATTGCCACACCGCTTGCCCGGCGGCTCGCGCGTGCCCGCGGTATCACGCTCGCGGCGCTCACCGGAAGCGGCCCGCACGGACGCATCAAGGCGCGCGACGTGCCGCCTGCCGCGCCAGGGAGTGCCGCGCCGATAGCCGAGACAGCAGCGGGAGAGGTCATCCCGCTCGATCATGTGCGTGCTGCGGCGGCGCGGCGTCTGACCCAGGCGAAACAGGATATCCCGCATTTTTACGTCGGCGTCGCAGCGGAGATTGCGCGGCTGCTCACCCTGGCGGAGGAATGGCGGAGCCTGCCCGGCACGCCGCGCCTCACTTTGGCCCATTGGGTACTTGCCGCCATCGGCCGCGCCCTGTTAGCCATGCCGGAGATCAACCGGGTATGGGAAGGAGATGGTTGGCGGTACCTGGCCTCGCCTGATATTGGGCTCGCGGTGGATACGCCGCGCGGAATTTTCGCCCCGGTGCTGCATGCCGCCGGGCATCTTGCTCTCGATGCGCTGGCGCATCAGACTCATGCGCTTGTCGCCCGCGCCCGGGCCGGTAAACTCACACCCGATGAACTGCGCGGCGGCAGCATCACCCTCTCGAATGTCGGGATGCACGGGGCGCGCTTCCTGGTGCCGATCATCAATCCTGGCCAGTCCATGGTGCTTGGCCTCGGCGCCATGGAGCAGCTTTTCCGCCCCGACGCCGCAGGCACGCCACGGCTCTGCCGGGAAGTGACGCTGGTGCTGGCCGCCGACCACCGGGTTTTTGACGGCGTCGCGGCGAGCGCGTTTCTCGCCCGCATCATCGCCTTTCTGCAACAGCCACTGGCGCTGCTGCGCGCGCCGAATATTGGGAGCCACTAAGCCATGGAGTTCCACCTCTCCGAGGAGCAGCGCCTGCTGGTGGAAACCGCGCGCAAAGTGGGCGAGCGCTTCGGACCCGAATACTGGCGCGCGCATGATGCCCGCAAAACCTACCCCGCGGAGGCTTGGCGAGCGATCTGCGAGGCTGGCCTCTGCGGCATTGCCTTGCCGGAAACGCACGGCGGATCCGGCCTCGGCATGCTGGAGATGGCGCTGGCGATCGAGGCATTATGCGCCGCTGGCGCTGGGTCGACACTCGCGCAGATGTTCATGCTGAATCCGGTCTTCGGCGGCGTCAGCATTGCCCGCTTCGGCACGCCGAAACAACAGCAAGCGCTACTGCCCGGCCTTGCCTCCGGAGAAGTCACCTTCTGCATGGCGCTCACCGAACCAGATGCCGGCAGCAATAGCCTGGAAGTGCGGAGTTTTGCGCGTGCCGAGGGTGAAGGCTGGCGCCTTGATGGCCGTAAAGTGTGGATCACTGCGGTGCCGCAAGCAAAAAAGATGCTGGTGGTGGCGCGCACTCAGAAAATTGAGGATGTTCTCTATCGCAGTCAGGGCATCAGCCTATTCCTGATCGAGCCCGACCGCCCTGGCGTCAGCCACAGCGCCATCGAGAAACTCGGCACGAACACCTTGCCGTCATCCTCGATCTTTTTCGACGACGTCAGGCTGGAACACGACGATCTTGTCGGGCAGATCGATGAAGGCTGGCCGGCACTCTTGGAAATTCTGAATACCGAACGCATCGTCACCACCGCCGGCCTCGTTGGCACCGTCGATCTCGCGATCCGCGCGGCAGTGAATTATGCGCAGACCCGCAAAGTGTTTGGCAAGAGGGCCATCGCCTCCTATCAGGGTGTGCAATTTCCGCTGGCTCAGGCACATGCTTTGAGCGAGGCAGCCCGACTGCTGAATTACAAAGCGGCAAACCAGTGCGATCGTGGCGAGCCCTACGGCTCAGCGGCGAACCAGGCGAAGCTGCTGGCTGCGCAAGCAGCGGCGCAAGCGACCGAGCGCGCCATGCAAACCATGGGCGGCATGGGCTACGCGAAGGAATTCGACGTGGAGCGGCTGTGGCGCGATGCGCGGCTGTTCCGTTTCGCGCCGGTCTCAGAGGAAATGGTGCTGAATTTCATCGCGGTGCACGATCTCGGGATGCCCCGCAGCTATTGAGGTCAGCGATGCTCAATCTTTCCGCCTTCATCGCTTTTCACGCGCGACGAACCCCTGAGAGGTCGGCCATCCTCTATGGCGAGCAGCGCGTGAGCTATGGCGCCTTGCAGGCGCGTGTCGAAACTCTCTCCGCTTTACTCGCCGCGCGCGGCATCGCACCGGGGAAGCGCGTGGCCGTGTTCATGAAAAACTCGGCGGCTTTCATTGAACTGGCGGTCGCCGTAAGCCGCATCGGCGCAGTGTTCCTTCCGATAAATTTTCGTCTCGCCCGCGCCGAGGCCGCCTATATTCTCGAGAATGCCGAAGCACGGTTGGTTTTTGTCGATGCCGAATTCGCCTCCCTGCTGGAGGGTTTGCCCGGCATGATCGTGGTGGACGCGGCGGCGCAGTCCGATGCGACGCGCCTGAGCATGCAGCCGCTCGCAGTGCCGTCGCCGGTGCCACGGCGGGAGAATGATCTGTTTCGGCTGATGTACACTTCAGGCACCACCGATCGGCCGAAAGGCGTCATGCATAGTTACGGTAATTTCTACTGGAAATGCATGGAGCATGTCGTCACGCTCGGCATTTCCGCAGCCGACCGGCTATTGGTTGTGGGCCCGCTTTATCACGTCGGCGCCTTCGATCTGCCGGGGCTCGCGGTGCTGTGGATGGGCGGGATGTTGGCGATTCTGCGCGATTTCGACGCGGCTGATGTGCTTGCAACGGTCGCACGTGAGCAGCTCACCTGCGCCTGGATGGCGCCGGTGATGCTGTCGCGGGTTCTGGAACACGGCAATGCCGAAGGCCTCGACCTTTCCACGCTCCGTTGGTGTATCGGCGGCGGCGAGCGGACGCCGGAAAGCCGTATTCGTGCCTTCGCTGGCCTCTTCACGCACGGCCGCTATATCGACGGCTATGGCCTGACCGAGACCTGTAGCGGCGATACGCTGATGGAGGCGGGTTTCGAGATAACCAAGATCGGCTCGGTCGGCCGGGCGACCCCGCATGTCGAGATCACCATCCGCGACGAGACCGGGACGATTTTGCCGGCCAGGCAGGAAGGAGAAATCTGCCTGCGTGGGCCCAAGGTTTTCATGGGCTACTGGCGCGACCCCGCCAAGACCGCGGCGAGCTTCCACGCCGATGGCTGGTTCCGCAGCGGCGATGTTGGCTATCTTGATGCCGACGGATTTTTGTTTCTGACTGACCGGAAGAAAGACATGATCATCTCGGGAGGCGAAAATATCGCGAGTTCGGAGGTCGAGCGCGCAATTTACGAGTTGGAGGGCGTAAGCGAGGTTGCGGTGATCGGCGTTCCCGACCCACGCTGGGGCGAACGGCCTGTCGCCGTGGTGGTCTTGCGGAATGGCGCAAGGCTGGATCTCGCAACGCTACAGGCGCATTGCCGGGCGCGCCTCGCTGGGTTCAAGATCCCCAGCAGACTCGAATTGCGCGACGCTCTCCCACGCAACCCCTCCGGCAAGGTGCTCAAGCGTGTGCTACGGGATGAGCTTGCGGTAGGGTGCTGAGAGAAGATACTATTAATTTCCCAATATTACACCGTTGGGCCTTCCCCCCCATTGATTCAGAGCTCATCAGAAAATGCAGCTGTAGTGCTAGGAGATGGCCGTCATGCACCTGCGCAAGTACTGGTCTGCCCTGTTGCTGCTGGTGATCGCCGTTGCCGCTCCGGGCCTGGTTTCGCGCAACTGGGTGAACGTGCTGATCTTGACGATGTTGTTTGTGTTCCTGTGCCAGGCGTGGAACATCGTCGGCGGCATTGCCGGACAGTTCTCGCTCGCCCATAGCATGTTCATCGCCGCCGGGGCTTACACGTCAACCCTGCTCTATCTCGACTTCGGCATCTCTCCCTGGATCGGCATGCTGGCCGGCGGCACGATTGCCGCCGCGCTGGGCGCCGGCGTTGCGTGGCTGAGTTTCCGCTACGCGCTGCCGCCATTGTCCTTCGCGCTGGTCACGCTGGCGCTGGCGATGCTGGCCTTCCTGACCCTCTCGTCGGTGGATCTGTTCGGTGCCAGCGGCGGGCTGTGAAATCGCTACCAATAATGACCTCTGGGCTCGGGGATATTGTCTTGATTTTATTATGTGTATTCCGGCGAAATGGGGTCAAACGTAGCAGCGATTTCACACAGGACGCCGACCAATTGGCGATGGTGCTCGCCGAGTGGACCAACCGCATCGTCGAGCCAGGGGAGCAGTTCATGCTGGACGTGCAGCCAATACCCGATGAGTGTTTCTTTCAGGGACAACGTCCACATCCTTGTATCCATCCGGCGAAGACCGCGGTCTGATAGCGGCCCGACGTTCACGGATTGCTGGGGGGTGATCAGGCGGCCTGTGCGACTGGGTTGTGGTTTTGCGGCGCGATCCAGTTCCAGGGCATCAATTC
>Ga0207433_10006858_pt1 | contig 19427 bp, 20 predicted proteins | sample YelNatPaOPGAMG01_FD_187559 | JGI IMG/M metagenome (GOLD analysis project Ga0207433, IMG submission 187559) | Hot spring thermophilic microbial communities from Obsidian Pool, Yellowstone National Park, USA - OP-RAMG-01 (SPAdes) (version 3) | ecosystem: Environmental > Aquatic > Thermal springs... | reverse complement strand
TTGCCTGTTGGCCAGCGAATAATTCCATCGCCCCACGCCGTGCCATCGCCCCATCAACGGCCACTGGCCGGATATGTCGACCTGGTTGAGCGCAAAACCCTGGGCCGCCACCGCAGCCGGCAGGGCGGTTGCAAGCGCCGGAGCATTGGAAACCCCGTAGGCATAATAGGAAAGCGGCAGAACCGTGCGATTGAAAAGATAGCCCAGGTTGAGCAGCTTGCCGATTTCGGGCGAATAGTGCGCATAGAAGCTGACAAACTGGGTCTGCCAGGCTCCCGGGGTGACCTGAACATAGCTGTCGAAGCTCAGCTCCTTGCTCACCGCTCCGCCTACGCTCGCGATCACGTCCGATGTGGAGGTCGTCACTGGAATCATTTGCGGCGACTGCAGATAGAACCGCTGCGCAAGCGTCATCCTCAGGCGCTCATCCCCGGTGTTTTCCTCGATGAAGCGGGATGTCATCGCGAGCGTCAACTGGTTCGCATCGCTGAACCTGTCGTTTCCGCTGAACTGGTTCTCGGTGAACATCTGCGCGTAAGTGAAATCCATGGGCGCGGAATCGAAGTTCGGCAGATTGTTCTGATTCCGATAGGGCACATAGACATAATAGGCTCTCGGCTCCAGCGTCTGAACCAGGTCCTGCCGACCCATGGGATCGCTCTTTTCGAAAAAGAGGCCGCTGTCGACGCTGACATAGGGAATATTGACCGTCGCATTGGGAAGATTGCTGGTATTGTTGGCTCCCAGCGAATAGCTCACGCTGTGAAAGCCCAGTTTGGGAGTAAAGAAGGCGGCCGCACTGCGCACCGGATAGGTGACGGTCGGATTGATTGCCAGTCTTTTGCCGTCGACGAATATCGGATGGCTGAAATCGTCGTATTCCCCGTTGAAAACCACGCTCGCCCCGTCCACGTTATCCTTGCTTGCGTTCAGCATCAGTTGCGGCAGGGAGGCATAGGGCGCGATGACCGGCACCAGCGGATTGGACAGGGTCTGATAATTCTGCACCCTGGAAGTGAAGCTCCATCCCTGTCCGCTGTAGGTGAGATGCCCTTCCCTGGGCAGAACGCTCTGGGAAGTCATGGTCATCAAGGGGGAAAGATCGAGGTAATAATAGCTGTCTGAAACCTGCTGCAGATTAAATTCGCCAGACCACCCATTGCCGAAATTCTGGTTGTGCAGAATGTTCGCCTCCTCACGGGTCGTTCCCGTGATGTTGTCTCTGGGCAGGATATTGAAGTGCGCAATGCCGGAATAGTTCGGCTCGAGATAGCGGAATTCGGTATTGAGCATCTCTCCCCGCTTCATCAGGATGCGGGGGGCAATCGTCGCGTCGTAGTTGGGAGCGATGTTCCAGTAATAGGGAACGGTAAGTTCCTCGCCGCCGGAAGCCGTGCTGCCGAAAACCGGCGCAAGAAAGCCCGACCTTCTCCGGTTGCCCGTCGGGAAATCCATCCAGGGCGCATAGAGAATGGGCTTTCCCTTGAATGAAATCGTCGCATCGTGGGCTATGCCGACCTGGCTCGCCTGGTCGAGATCCAGCTCGCCGACCTTCAGGAACCAGTCGTCGTTCCCCACCGGGCAGGTGGTATAAATCGCCTTGTGCAGCCGATACTTGTCCTTGCCGGTGAATTCCAGCTTGTCCGCATGGCCGCGGCCGCCATTGGCCATGCGGTATACCGGCTGGTCCATGAAGCCGATATTGGTTTTGACCTGCAGCTGCAGCGTGGGGCCGTCCATGGTCCCGCCATTTTGTTCGACACGGACATGGCCATGCGCCAGAATCTCGTCGCTCGCCTGAAGGTACTTGAGCCAGTCGGCCACGATCGACTGGCCGCGCTTCCTCATCTCGGCATGACCTATCGCGATCATGTCCACATCCTGGTGTCCCTGCACGCGATCTCCCCTGATGAACAAAGGCACGTCCTCGCCGTTGTCCGGAGGAGGGAGCATCTCGCTGGTCAGCCCGAGCGGCAACCCTTCATCTGCAAAGGCGGATACGGAAAGCATGCATAACAGGGAGAGAATGGCAGGCTTGAGGCGAAATTTATGCATCGGAATTGGATTGATTGTTTGGTGATAAAATCGCACAATTTCACCATTATGGCAATCGCATTGGAAAGACGACAGATCATCGAATCCTGGCTGGAAGAGCAGTTCCCGAACCAGCCTTTCGCGCTCGAGGCGGCATCGGAAGATGCCAGTTTCCGACGCTATTTCCGGGCGATCTTCGCGGACAGCTCGCTGATCGTGATGGATGCCCCGCCCGCCCATGAGGACTGCCGCCCCTTCGTCCGCGTCGCGCAAATTTTCGGAGAAGCCGGCGTCCATTTGCCCCGGGTGATCGCGCAGGATCTCGAAAGGGGATTCCTGCTCTTGAGCGATCTGGGCAGCACGACCTATCTGGAAGTCCTCGACGAAAGCAATGCCGATGCGCTTTACGGCGATGCGGTGGATGCCCTCGTCAAGATCCAGCTTGCCAGCCGCCCCGGCGTGCTTCCCGAATACGATGAAGCCCTGCTCAGAGGCGAAATGGGGCTTTTTCCAGAATGGTATCTCGGCAGGCACCTTGGCGCCGAACCCGGGGAAAAACAGGCGGCGATTCTGGAGCAGGCATTTTCCTGCCTGGTCAGAAACAACCTTTCCCAGCCCAAGGTCTATGTCCACCGAGATTATCATTCGCGCAACCTCATGCTGACCAATCCCAATCCCGGCATTCTGGACTTCCAGGACGCAGTCTACGGTCCCATTACCTACGACCTCGTTTCGCTTTTCAGGGATGCCTATATCGCCTGGGAGGAGGAACGGGTGCTGGACTGGGTCATCCGCTACTGGGAAAAGGCGAGAAAGGCCGGCCTGCCGGTCACTTCCGACTTCGCGGAATTCTACCGGGACTTCGAATGGATGGGCGCGCAGCGCCAGCTCAAGGTCGTCGGAATCTTCTCGCGCCTCCATCATCGCGACGGGAAGGCGCGTTACCTCGACGACATTCCGCTCGTGCTTTCCTATCTGAAGAAGACCTGCGCGCGCTACGCCGAACTCTCCCCCGTATTGCGGCTCGTCGACAAAATCGAAGTGAGAACCACCTTTTGAGGGCGATGATTCTTGCCGCAGGGCGCGGCGAGAGAATGCGGCCCCTGACCGATTCAACCCCGAAACCGCTTCTCGAAGTCAGGGGAAAGCCCCTGATCGTCTGGCAGATCGAAGCTCTGGCAAGAGCCGGCTTTCGCGACATCGTCATCAATCTCGCCCATCTCGGCGGACAAATCGAAGACCGGCTCGGCGACGGGAAAGCCTTCGGTGTCGGCATAGCCTACTCCCGCGAGGAATCCGCCCTGGAAACGGCAGGAGGCATCGCCCATGCAATGCATCTTCTGGGAAACGCTCCCTTTCTCGCGGTGAATTCGGACATTTATTGCGACTTCGACTATTCGACATTGCTTGCGAAGATCGATCAAATGGCAAACCGATCGGTCCTCGCCCATCTGGTTCTCGTCGACAATCCCGAACATCATCCGCAGGGCGACTTTTTCCTGGAAGGCGGAAGAATCGTTCCCTGCGGGAGAGAAAAGCTGACCTTCAGCGGAATAGGCATTTACCGCCCGGATCTTTTCCACGGCATCAGGCCCGGACAATCGGCCAGGCTCGCCCCGCTCCTGAACGATGCGATCGTCATGGGAGAAGTCTCCGGAATGCATCATCGGGGATTATGGATCGACGTCGGCACGCCAGAGCGTCTCCTCGAACTGAATTCCGGTGGTAGAATCGGGACATGAAAGATCATTCCGTCCACCTCGAAAGAAGGCGGCGCCTGCTCGAAAAGGTCGAGGGCGTCGTCATCCTGCCCACAGCAGTCCATCCTGTGCGCAACCGGGATACGCATTATCCGTTCCGTTTCGACAGCCATTTCTACTACCTGACCGGATTCACCGAGCCCGATGCGGTGCTCGTCATGGTTGCAGGAAAATCCCCCAAGAGCATGCTGTTCTGCCTGGAAAAGGACATGGAAAGGGAAATCTGGGACGGCTTCCGCTTCGGGCCCGAGGGCGCCAGAGACGCTTTCCTGTTCGACGAAGCGCACCCGATATCGGCGCTGGAGGCCATGCTGCCGCAGCTATTCGCCGACCAGCCCGCCGTATCCTACCCTCTCGGACAGAACGAGAAATGGGATGCAAGGGTGCTCTCCGCCCTGAATGCCGTGCGCGCCCAGGGAAGAAGCGGAATTTCCGCGCCCGCCGAAATCAGGGACATCCGCCCGGATATCGACGAAATGCGACTGTTCAAGGACGAATGCGAGATCTCGCTCATGCGCCGGGCCGCGCATATCGCATCGGACGCGCACAAGCTTGCCATGCAGTCGGCGAGGCCCGGAATGATGGAATACGAAATCGAGGCCGAGTTCCTGCGGGAATTCCGCCGCAGGGGCGCGCAGGCTCCCTCCTATACGCCCATCGTGGCCGGCGGAGGAAATGCCTGCATATTGCACTATGTCGAAAACAATGCGGCGTTGCAGGACGGGAATCTCCTGCTCATAGATGCCGGATGCGAACTGGACGGCTACGCCTCCGACATCACCCGCACCTTCCCGGTGAACGGCCGCTTCACGCCTGCCCAGAAGGAAATCTACGAACTGGTGCTCGAAGCGCAATACGCAGCGCTTTCGGAAGTGAAGCCGGGCGCCTCATGGAACGATCCCCATGAGGCTGCGGTGAGAACCCTCGCCCGGGGACTGGTCGATCTCGGGCTCTGCAAGGGCAGCGTGGATGCCGTGATCGAATCCGGCGATTACAGACGCTTCTACATGCACAGGACCGGGCACTGGCTCGGGCTAGACGTGCACGACGTGGGCAGCTACAAGACCGCAGGCTACTGGCGCAAACTCGAGCCGGGAATGGTCCTGACGGTGGAACCCGGCTGCTACATCCGTCCTTCGGAAGACGTCCCCGAAGCCTACTGGAACATCGGCATTCGCATCGAGGACGACGTCCACGTCACCGAAGACGGCCATGAAATCCTGAGCCTGGGCACCCCCAAGTCGGTGCAGGATATCGAGAACTGGATGGCTCGATGAGCGAACATGTCGATGTCCTCGTCATAGGAGGCGGCCCCGTGGGGGCGGCCCTCGCGCTCTCCCTGAAAGACGCCTCTCTCTCCGTCATGGTGCTCGAAGCGAGAACTTCCCCTCAGAACGACCCCCGCATGCTCGCCCTCTCCTTCGGCAGCAAACTGCATCTTGAGCGCATCGGCGCCTGGAGCGGGATAAGCAATGCGACCCCCATCGACACCATCCATGTATCCCAAAAGGGCGGGTTCGGCAGGACCATCCTGACTGCAAAGGAATCCGGGGTGCCCGCTCTGGGGTACATCGCCAGCTATCACGAAATCCATGCGGCGCTGGTCTCGAAGCTGGCTCCGGAAACCTATCTCGCAGGCGCATGCGCCTCCGAAGTCGATCTTTCGAGAGACTGCGGCACGGTCGATTTCGATTACCGGGAAAAGAGAAGGCGAATCGGCGCCGGGCTGGTCGTGATGGCCGACGGCGGCAAGCTCGTCGAACATGTGGAAGGGATCGCTCAGCACCAGCGCGAATATGGCCAGTGGGCGATCATAGGCCAGGTCAGGACGGAAAAGCCGCACAGCAACACCGCCTACGAGCGCTTCACGCCGGACGGGCCGCTCGCGCTGCTGCCCAACGGAGACGGCTTTTCGCTTGTCTGGACGTCCGCCCCGGAATCGGCCAAAAAGATACTCTCCCTCGAAAAGGGCGAATTCCTGGAAAAGCTGCAAAGCCATTTCGGCGACAGGCTGGGGAAATTTGCCGACTGCGGCCCCATGTCCGGATTTCCCCTCGCGCTCAAATATTCGACTCCTTTCGTCGCAAAACATCTCGCCCTGATCGGCAACGCAGCGCAAACCCTTCACCCCGTTTCGGGCCAGGGACTCAACCTGGGCCTGAGGGACGTCGCGGCGCTTGCCCGGGAAATAAGGGAGGCCGAAGCAATCGGCTCCGATTCCATGCTGACGAATTACAGCAAGCGCAGGCAGCTCGACAGGGCGGGCGGAATACGCTTCACCGATTCGCTGATCAAGCTGTTTTCCAACGAAATCCCCGTCCTGCGCGCAGGGCGCGGTCTGGCGCTCGCCGCGCTGGATTGCTCCCCCCCCGCCAGGAAATGGTTTTCCCGGAAAATGATGTTCGGCATCAAAGCAGGTTCCCTTTTGTGAAAGCTCCGGGAAAAGTTTACAATGTTAGCTTTTCCGTAAAAACCCTACTGTGAAAATCGGTCCCTATCAGCTCAGGAACAATCTGATCGTCGCCCCGATGGCGGGCGTCACGGACAGGCCTTTCCGCCAGCTTTGCAAGGCGATGGGGGCGGGCATGGCAGTTTCCGAGATGGTTTCCAGCAATTCCCTGCTCTGGGGAAGCGACAAGACGCGCCGCAGGGCCAATCACGATGGCGAAGTGGAGCCGATTTCCGTTCAGATCGCCGGGGCGGACCCGGACATGATGGCCGAAGCTGCGAAATACAACGTCGACAACGGCGCGCAGATCATCGACATCAACATGGGCTGCCCGGCGAAGAAGATCTGCAACGTGATGGCGGGTTCCGCCCTGTTGCAGAACGAACCTCTGGTGGCCAGGATCGTAGAGGCCGTGGTCGCTGCGGTGAACGTGCCCGTCACGCTGAAGATCCGGACGGGATGGGACAGGGAAAGCAGGAATGCGCTCAGGGTCGCCAAAATCGCCGAAGCCGCCGGCATCCAGGCTCTCGCCATTCACGGCAGGACGCGCGCCTGCGGATACAGCGGGGATGCGGAATACGATACGATCGGCGAAGTCAAATCCAGGATCGCCATTCCCGTCATCGCCAACGGCGACATCACTTCCCCCGAGAAGGCGAAATTCGTGCTCGAAAGAACCGGCGCGGATGCCCTGATGATCGGCCGGGCCGCCCAGGGAAGGCCCTGGATCTTCCGCGAAATTGCGCATTATCTCGAAACCGGGGGGCATCTCCCGCAGCCCGAGGTTTCAGAAATCCATGCCGTCCTGATGGCGCATCTCGGGGACCTTTTCGGGTTCTACGGGGAGGACACCGGGGTGCGCGTGGCGAGAAAGCACATCTCCTGGTACACCAAGGGCCTGACAGGCTCCGCCCAATTCAGGCACAGCATGAACCAGCTCCAGTCCTGCGCAGAGCAGGTCGCCCATATCGACCGCTTCTTCTCCGAACTTGGCGCAAACAACCCGCGTTTGACTTACAGCGAGGACGAGAAATGGGCGGCATGAAGGGGGAAGGCGAAATCGGTTCCTGCGTCCGCAAGGCGGTCGAGTCCTATTTCAACGACCTTGACGGCGAAAAGCCCTGCGCGCTCTACGACATGGTGATTCGCTGCATCGAAAAGCCTCTGATCGAACTCGCCCTGAGCCACACTCACGGCAACCAGACCCGCGCTGCGGAATTGCTGGGTCTGAACCGCAACACGCTCAGGAAGAAAATGCAGGATCTCGGCATTTCCTGATTACTCAACCACACAGATTCACCACCATGACTTCGATCACTCAAGCGCTGCTCAGCGTCTCCGACAAGACAGGCATCAGGGAATTCGCGTCCGCTCTTCACGAGATGGGCGTGAAAATTCTTTCCACCGGAGGGACCGCCAAACTGCTTTCCGAATCGGGCATCCCGGTCACGGAAGTCGGGGATTACACCGGATTTCCGGAAATGCTGGACGGGCGGGTCAAGACGCTGCATCCCAAAATCCACGGCGGAATCCTGGGGCGCAGGGATATCCCGGATCACGCAGAGACGATGAAAAAGGCGGGCATTCTCCCCATCGACCTCGTCGTAGTCAATCTCTACCCCTTCTCGCAAACCGTCGCCAGGGAAAACTGCTCGCTGGAAGACGCCATAGAAAACATCGACATAGGCGGGCCGACCATGGTCCGGGCTGCGGCCAAGAATTACCATCATGTCGCCATAGTGACCGACCCTGCGGATTACGGCAGAGTACTCGCCGAAATGCAGGCAAATGCGGGGGCCGTGTCCGATGCAACGCGCTTCGATCTGGCGAAGAAGGCCTTTTCTCATACTGCGAGCTATGACAGCGCGATCAGCAACTATCTGACTGCGATCGAAGCGGACGGGACGCGAAGCGAATTTCCGGCGCAGATCAATTTCAATTTCGTCAGGGTGCAAAGCATGCGCTATGGCGAAAACCCGCACCAGCAAGCCGCTTTCTATCGCGATCCGGTTGCATTGCCCGGGGGCATCGCAAGCTTCATCCAGGCGCAGGGCAAGGAACTTTCCTACAACAACATCGGCGATGCCGACGCGGCATGGGAATGCGTCAAGACATTCGACGAGCCCGCCTGCGTGATCGTCAAGCATGCCAATCCCTGCGGCGTTGCGATTGCCGACTCCCCCCTGAATGCCTACAAACTGGCCTATGCGACGGATACCACCTCCGCATTCGGCGGCATCATTGCCTTCAATCGCGAACTCGACGCAGAGACTGCCTCGGCCATCACTGCCAACCAGTTCGTCGAAGTGATCGTTGCGCCTGGCGCCAGCCAAGCCGCGCTCGACGTGACCGCCGCGAAGCAGAACGTGCGCGTTCTCACAGTCCCGCTTTCGGATGCGCACAACCGCTTTGACTTCAAGCGGGTGGGCGGCGGCCTTCTGGTGCAGAGTCCGGATGCGCTGAACGTCCGGGCAGGGGAACTGCGCGTGGTCACCAGGGCGCAGCCCAGCGCTGCGCAACTCAAGGACCTGCTCTTCGCCTGGAAAGTCGCCAAGTACGTGAAATCCAATGCCATCGTGTTCTGCAAGGACGGCCGAACCCTCGGCGTGGGCGCAGGCCAGATGAGCCGCGTCGACAGCACGAAAATCGCCTCGATCAAGGCGGCCCATGCCGGGCTCGACCTTTCCGGCTCCGTCGTCGCATCGGATGCCTTCTTCCCTTTCCGGGACGGACTCGACGTCCTCGCGCAGGCGGGCGCACGCGCGGTCATCCAGCCAGGGGGCTCGATGCGCGACGAGGAAGTGATTGCTGCAGCGGACGAGCAGAACATCGCCATGGTCTTCACCGGCTACCGTCATTTCAGGCACTGAAGATGAAAATTCTCGTCATCGGAAACGGCGGGCGCGAACATGCCCTGGCATGGAAACTCGCCCGTTCGGCAAGAGTCAGCCGGGTCTATGTCGCGCCCGGAAATGCGGGAACCGCGCTGGACGAAGGCTGCGTCAACGTGAATCTGACGGAAATTTCCGACCTGATCGATTTCGCGAAGCAGGAGTCGATTGCGCTCACCGTGGTCGGGCCTGAAGCGCCCCTGGCAAAAGGCATCGTCGACGATTTCAGGGCGGAAGGCCTCAAGATTTTCGGCCCGACGAAAGCGGCCGCCCAGCTCGAAAGCTCCAAGGCTTACGCCAAGGCGTTCATGATGCGGCACGGCATACCCACCGCAAGTTATGCGGAATTCGAAGACATCGCTGCAGCGCACCGCTACGTGGACGAGCAAGGCGCCCCCATCGTGATCAAGGCAGACGGCCTCGCAGCCGGGAAGGGCGTGGTGGTGGCCATGGATCTGCCAGATGCGCATGCCGCGATCGACACGATTCTTTCCGGAGGCGGACGGGTGGTGATCGAGGAATTCCTGGAAGGGGAGGAAGCGAGCTTCATCGTCATGGCCGACGGGAAAAATGTCCTGCCCTTCGTCACTAGCCAGGACCACAAACGGCTTCTGGACGGCGACAGGGGTCCCAACACCGGCGGCATGGGTGCTTATTCTCCCGCAGCCGTGGTCACGCCTTCGCTGCACGCGAGGGTGATGCGGGAGATCATTCAGCCTGTCATGCGGGGCATGAGTCAGGACGGCATCAGCTACACCGGCTTTCTTTACGCGGGACTCATGATCGACAGGGAAGGCAATCCGAAAACGCTCGAATTCAACTGCAGGATGGGCGACCCGGAAACCCAGCCGATCATGATGCGCCTCAAGACCGATCTCAGCCTCCTCGTAGAGCACGGGATCAACGGCACGCTCGACAAGATCGAAGCCGAATGGGACAGGCGCGCTGCGCTCGGCGTAGTGATGGCGGCCCACGATTATCCCGACAATCCGAGGAAGGGCGACGTCATTTCCGGGCTGCCGAAAAACGAGGAAGATTTCCACGTATTCCATGCCGGGACAAGGCTGGATGACAGGCAAGTGCTCACCAATGGCGGACGAGTCCTGTGCGTCACGGCGCTCGGCGACAGCGTGAAAATGGCGCAGCGCCGTGCCTATCAGGTGGCGGAAGGGATTTCCTTCGAAGGCCGCCAGATGCGCACGGATATCGGCTACCGGGCGCTCTCTCCGAAGCAATGATCCCGGCTTCCCTGCTAGGCAGAGTCAGGCGGCATCTCCGGGCAGGCGGCGTCATCGCCTACGCCACGGAATCGTGCTACGGTCTCGGATGCGACCCGGGGAATTACGCAGCGGTCCGGCTTCTGCTCAAGATCAAGCGGCGCAGGCGGAGCCGCGGCCTGATCCTCATCGCAGGGCGCCTGAACCAGCTGAAGCGCCATGTCGCAAGCCTCCCGAAGCGGGATGATCTGCGCAAATTCTGGCCGGGGCCTTATACCCTGCTCCTCAACGCATCCCGCTTCGCCCCGAAGTGGATCACCGGCAAGCACGGCAAGATCGCCGTTCGCCTGACGGCGCATCCCGATGCCGCAAAGCTTTGCAACAGCCTCGGCATGGCCCTGGTTTCGACGAGCGCCAACGTTTCGGGCATGAAGCCTGCAAAAACCTATCGCGACTGCATTTCCAGATTCGGCAATCGGATCCTGACGATCCCGGGAAGAATCGGCAAGCGGAAAACCCCATCCACCATCATGGATCTGGAAACTGGCAAAATTTTCAGACCGTAGCGATAATAGAGCAGTTCGCGGCCTTGAAATTTCATGAGACACAAACTTCTTCGGGTAGCGCTTTTCCATTTCGGACTCGCCTTCTCTGGCCTGTGCCAGGCCGATGATACGGCCGGGCCATTGCCCTATTCTTTCGGCCAGGGTTATCGTTCTGGCGACTACTATCTGTCCGGATATGCCAACCTCCAGATGGAGGACCCGTTCGGCCAACCGGCAAAGCTTGGCCTGGAGGACCTCAGCCTGTTCATCGGAGGCAACTCGGGGCGGTGGATCAATCCCTTCACGGAAGTCGAACTAACCCGGCAAACGCTGATCAAGCAGGGCGGCAACCCTGGCCACGGCAATATTGTCGTCGAGCGCCTCTACAATGACGCGCTGTTATCCGACCAGGACACCCTGCGCATCGGCAAGGTGCTGACGCCGCTCGGCGACTGGAACACCGTTTTCGCCGCTCCGCTGGTTCCCACCGTTACCCGCCCCAACACGACGGCGCTGGGTTTCGAAACCAACGAGAGCGGGGTCACCTGGATGCACAACGTCCAGGACGGCGAAACTCCGGACCTGCAACTGTACTCGCAGCCGGACTACGAATGGTTCGAACGCCTGCCGAGAGAAACGCTGAGACACTTCCAGAATGTATACGGAGCGCATATCAACCAGCCATTGGGGCTGATCGACAAGGCAGGCGCATCCTTCCAGCACGGCGAACTCGTCGAAACCGGAGAAGAATATACGGTGTACGGCGTCAATCTCATTCGGTCATTCGACAATCTGATGCTGGAGAGCGAAGCGCTCGCATCGCGCTTCTACGGCAGGGAACTGCCTTGGGCGCCACCGCGCCTGCATTCGAGCGAATCGGGCATATTCGGTCTTGCTGATTATTCCTTCACGCAAAAGTGGCACGGGATAGCCGAATGGGAGCACTACCAGGACCATCTTGTCGCCTCGCCTTCAATGAACTGGCTGGTCGGAATCGATTACAAGCCGAAATCCTACATGGTCTGGAAGTTCGAGTATGTCCGTCAGTACGGCACGCCGACTTCCTTCTCGCCTATCCTGACGGGGTTCAATTGTTCCTTCTCGACCCTATTCTGAAGCGCATCCCGCTCATGATCCTGGCATGGACCCTGTCCGCTCACGCCCAGAGGCTCCTGATCATCGCCTCCCCCATGGTTCCTGAAAGCAGCATTTCGACGAAGGAGCTCTCCGACATCTACATCATGAAAAAGCAGAACTGGTCGGATGGCATCAAGATCGTCCCCGTCAACCGCGAAGTGACTAGCCGCGAGCGCGAAGTTTTTTCCAAGGAAGTGTTCCATCACTCCCCCCAGCAGATGGCCGATTACTGGAACCGCCTCCGCTTCCAGGGCAAGCTGCCGCCTTCGGTCCAGCCTTCTGATCAGGCGGTGCTGAATTTCGTCCGCACCATTCCCGGCGCGATCGGCTACGTCAGCATGCGCACCTTGCCGAAGGACGTCAAAGTGCTGATGGAGCTTCAGCCAGAGAAACCATGAAATCCCTCAGACAAGGTTCGAGCTGGCTTTTCCAGTCCATCTACATGACGCTGACGATCTTCTTCAAGAAGGAAACCCAGAATCATGCCTCGGGACTCGCGCTCTATTTCTTTCTATCCATCATTCCCCTGGTCTACTTCCTGAACACGGTCATTGCCGGAAACCTGGAGCTCAGCAAGGCCCTGTATTTTCTGCTCAACATGCTGCACCTCAATTTCATGGACGTCGATTTTTCGGGCTCATCCGACAGGTATTACGGGATCTTCAAGGTCACGAGCTGGGTCAGCATCGCCGTGCTGCTGTGGAGTTCGAGAGGCCTGATGCGTTCCGTCCACGGCGCTTTCTCGGTGATATTCGCCTCCCCGAAGCGGAGGCATTTCGTTTCCACGAATCTGATCGCCCTATTGATCATCCCCTTCTCTTTCCTGACACTGGCGATCTGGGTTGCCGGAGACTATCTCGGCCTCCTCTTCACACCCTCCAGCAGCCCGGTCATCTCCGGATTTCTCCACCTTGCCAGCGTGCTCACCCCGCTTTGCATGAGCTGGGCAATCTGCTTTCTTTCCTTCTACTTCATCCCGCCTGCGAGGCCCGGGCTGCGCCTTGCGATCTCCGTCAGCTTCGCATGGGCGCTTTCCCTCGCCCTGCTGCAGTTTCTCACCAATACCACTTTCAAGGTCGACGAATACATCAAGATCTACGGGTCGCTCGGGGCGATCATCTTTTCCCTGATCTGGGCCTACATCGCCAGCCTGCTTTTCCTGCTTTGCGCGGAATTCCTGCGCGTCTCCGGGAAAATTGACGTGATCGCGATGGAAAGGATATTCCTTTACAGCGAGGCAGGGAACCGCCTTGCGACGAAGATCGAGCATTTCCTGTTCAGGCGGTCGGAGCGCCTTTTCGAGAAGTATGGCCGACCCTGCCGCAAGGGAGACATCGTCATCCAACAAGGGGAAAATCCCTCCGAAGTCTATTACCTCTATTCCGGGAAAATCGGAATCTATCGGGCCGGCCCGGAAGGACCTGCCCGGATAAGCGAAGTCCAGGAGGGCAGGCTCTTCGGCGAAATCGACTGTCTGCTCGGCGCTTCCGCCAGCGCAACGTTCCTGGCCGAAACGGAATGTTTCCTGTTCGCGCTTTCCCCTGCGATGTTCGAAGAGTTGGTAAACTCCAGCCTGAAATTGTCCGGACAGGTCATTGACTCGTTCCGCCATCACTTCGAGCAGCCCCGCGCGAAAGCATAGCAACGGGTGGTACAATCGAAACAGAATCGTCATGGAGAAAGAAATGAACATTGCAGGCGTCAAGGATTTCCTCACCGAATTGCAGGAACTGATCGTCGAACGGATCGAGCAGGTCGACGGAAAAACGTTCCGCCGGGACAGCTGGGATCGTCCCGAAGGCGGCGGCGGGATATCCTGCGTCATCGAGGAAGGCAATGTGCTGGAGCGCGGCGGGGTCAATTTCTCGCATGTCTTCGGCAAGGGACTTCCCCCATCCGCCACTGCCGCGAGGCCGGAGCTTGCCGGACGCTCGTTCCAGGCCATGGGCGTATCCCTGGTGTTCCACCCCAGGAATCCCTACGCTCCGACCGTACACATGAACGTGCGCTGCTTCGTCGCCGAAAAGGAAGGGCATGATCCCGTATGGTGGTTCGGCGGAGGAATGGATCTCACCCCCTATTACGGCTTCGCGGAAGATGCGGTTCATTTCCATCAGACCTGCAGGAACGCCCTGCAGCCCTTCGGCTCGGACTATCATCCGAAATTCAAGAAATGGTGCGACGAGTATTTCTACCTCAAGCACCGCCAGGAGCCTCGCGGGGTGGGCGGCATCTTCTTCGACGATCTCAACACCCCCGATTTCGAAACCTGCTTCAACCTGACCGAAAGCGTCGGGGATCATTTTCTTTCGGCCTATGTGCCGATTCTCGAGCGCAGGCTGGACACCCCCTACGGCGAGCGCGAAAGGGATTTCCAGGCATACCGGCGCGGCCGCTATGTCGAATTCAATCTGGTCTACGACAGAGGGACATTGTTCGGATTGCAGTCCGGCGGGCGGACCGAGTCGATCCTGATGTCCCTTCCCCCCATCGTGAAGTGGCGCTACGACTGGCATCCGGAAAAAGGCAGCCCGGAAGAGGCTCTCTACACCGATTTTCTGACCGGGCGCGACTGGGTTTAGCCTGCCTCGAGCGCTGCGATGCGCTCTTCCAGGGGGGGATGCGTCATGAAAAGACGCCTGATTCCCCCGCCCGAACTGCCGGAAATGCCGAAGGCGGCCATTTTCTCCGGCAAAGGTGCCGGATGAAGGCTGCCCAGGCGCTTCAAGGCGTCTATCATGTTGCGCCTTCCGGACAGCCGCGCCCCGCCCGCATCCGCCCGGAATTCCCTGCGCCTCGAGAACCATAGCACGATGAGGGTGGCGAGTATCCCCAGAACCAGCTCGGATACGATCATGGTGATGAAGAATGCCGGCCCCTGGCCGCGCTCCGTCCTGAACACCGCTTTGTCCACCACCTGTCCGATCACGCGGGAGAGAAAAATCACGAAGGTGTTCACCACACCCTGGATGAGCGCCATGGTCACCATGTCGCCGTTGGCGACATGCGTGATCTCGTGCCCAAGAACGGCCTCCGCCTCTTCTCTCGTCATGCGCTGCAGCAGCCCGGATGAAACTGCCACGAGAGAAGCGTCCCGCCGCATGCCGGTAGCGAAAGCATTCGCATCCATCGAATCGTAGATCGCCACCTCCGGCATCCCGATTCCCGCCGCATCGGCTTGGCGCCTCACCGTTTCGAGCAGCCAGAATTCTTCGGCGGTCTGCGGCTGCGAAATGATCCTCGCGCCCACCGAGATCCTGGCCATGTGTTTGGACAGGGCAAGCGAAATAAAGGAGCCCCCGAATCCGATGATTGCGGCGAAAACGAGCAGCGCATTGGGGTTCATGCCGGATGCGCCGAGATAAGGTTCGAGCCCGAGCAGGCGGATTGCGATCGACAACACCAGCAGCACGGCGAGGTTGGTGGCGAGGAACAATGCGATGCGCTTCATGGCGGATTCTCCCTGGACCGGACAGTTCCAATATAGCCCATGTACGCCGAGCGGGCTTGCCCGTGCGGGCGGCACTTCGCCAGGACTCAGATCCAGAATCTGCGAATATCCCTGTGGATTTGTGGCAGGAAGAACGATAGGATGGACGGGGGCAGTAGGGTCAGGGGAACCGGAGAACGCAGCGACCCGGACGACCCCTCCAAGCGCGGGTTCGGCTTCATAGCGATGGACCTGTTTCGCGACTGGAATGCCAGAAAGCAACAACCTCGAGAAAGTTTCCGCGGACTCGGTAGTACATAAAGTAACGAATACGTGCGAGGTACAATCGGCGAACCATGTCGGAGCGGGCCGTTTCCACCTTGGTGCCTATGCCTGGTTCTTCAACGAGCAAAGCGAGGGCAGCCTCGACGTCCTTGCGAATGGCGCCAATGGCGGCAGGACGATTCTCGGCCCACCATTGCGCAGCACTTTCGTTTCTCATTGTGCGCGTGGTTTGATCCGGATGATCAGTGTCAAGATCAGCCGAAACGGCGGAGCCGGTCGACGAGTTGTTCTTCAGCGGAAATGCCTTCCTCGATGTCAGCCTCGTCCAAGGCTTCGTGAAGCTCGGCTTCTTGCTGGGGCTGGAGTCTCACAGCGACCTCATCGCCACGCGCGAGAACTGTCACGACTGTTCCCTCAGGGAGAGAAAGTCCTTCAACGACGACCTTGCCGCCTATAATGGTTCCAGAATCGATTTGCATGCAGAAATCTTACTCCTCTGCCTGTTGAAAGTCCAAGCTGATGCCGAACGTAGAAGTCACCGGCGCTGCGCGGCTTTATCGCGCAGCGTCCGTGTGGACTGCCGGGTTATGTTCGTTTGTTTATCAGCCACTCTGCCAACCCCGCATTAACAACAAGCCCAGCAACCCTCTTCAGCCCCCATAGATGAACATTTGGATAGAGCGTTTCTATATCAGATAAGTCAGCGTGGCAGGTGTGATACACAAAATACATTTCATTGAATTGCTCATACTCCTGATACGTATTGATGTAAGACAGGATTTCAGAACGCGTTGTCGTTGACTTAATTTGTACGAAAGCTCTTTTTTGTGTGGAGGGGGAGTAAACGTCAAGATCTACGTCTTTCTCCGTCTTTCCCAGGACAGAGAATCTTTGCCAACCTGCTTTTGAGAAAACCAAGTCAATTAGCAACTCAAAATCATGCCACCAAAGCCCTTTGACTAACTCTTCAACGTCAGCCCTTAGCATTTCAAGAGAAGCCTTGGTCTTTTCTACCTCAGGAATAGCTAGCCCGTTAATTTTCTTTACAAGATAGTCCTGTAAATCAATGGAGCAAATTGTTCCGCGAAACCCCTGAACTTTTGTTACGCGCCCATCTATGTTCTCGATCCGTAGTGCCTTGCCATTGATATCAGTTGATGACCAAGAGCCAATAACGTTTCTAATTCGGCTTTGGTCGTTCAACTCTATGACATCGCCGGCAGCACGGCACCAATATAGTTTTTTCTTGTAGAAAGTAATCCAAACATCAGTTTCTTTGAGTTCGTAAAAGTCGCGTATTTGGTTTGTATCTCGCGTTGCGGCGCCTTCATTGCCATTGCGAATATTTAGCCAAAATTGTCTTACTGCATTCCAATTTCTATTTAAAGAGTCTTGGTGATGGGGACTGTGGTAGCCCAGCCTGATCGTGCTCTCAGATAGGCATGACTGTTCCCATTCGCCGCCTTCGCCGAGTTTGATAAAGCGAATTTTTTCCGGGGCGATGGGCATCAATTTTGAAGACCTCAACTAAGAACATAACTAGAAGTAGGCACCCTAAAAGGTGCGCATAAAAAGGACATTGGGGCGCCTATTCCGGAATTTTTCCCATAATCTTCTAAATTGAAAGGGAAATCAATATTCATGACGTCTATTTATGGCGGCCTAAAACGGAAGCAAATGCGTCAGAACACCACCCGAAGCTTCTTGATCAGGTCCGCACCCTCCCGCCAGCCGAAAAAGAAGGGTAGGATGGCAGAAACCGGAGATACTCGCCTTGAAAAACGCCTGCCCCTGCGGCAATCCCCTCGAATATTCAGCCTGCTGCGGGAAATACCATTCCGGGTTCGATGCACCGAATCCCGAAGCGCTCATGCGCTCCCGCTACAGCGCCTACGCGCTCGGACTCGAAGCGTATCTGCTGCAGACTTGGCACCCTTCCACCCGCCCGGCGAAACTGGACCTCGATCAGGAGCCGCGCCCGAAATGGCTGGGGCTTGAAGTGAAGGCGGTCGGGCCGGACAGCGTCGAATTCGTCGCAAGGTACAAGATCGGGGGAAGGGCGCATCGCCTGCACGAAACCAGCCGCTTCCTTTGCGAGGAAGGCGTCTGGCGCTATCTCGACGGGAAATAGCGCAGCTTCGGCCGATCACTGGGGATTGCCGGGCTTCCTGCAGGTGCCGTCCATGTAAGGGCCCTTGAATTTGTACCAGGCACTGCCGGGAGAAACCTGCGAGCAAACGACGGCTCCGTTTATCCTGCTTCGCCACCGATACCAGGACATTTCCGAAGCGTATGCCGCAGCGCAAACCGAGGCCAGCACGGCCAGCACCAACAGTCTCTTTGTCATGCGAATCTCCCCAAAAGTCCACCTTCCATGAAATTCTGCTCCCGGCACCGGAAAACTGCAATCGCTCACATCGCACGCCTGATCGCTTCGGTCCTCGCCTTGGCGACCTTTTCCCTGATTTCTAAGGGATTCGATGCGGCTTTCGCAACCGCCCCGGCATCGACCGAAAGGGCCGCATTCAGCGCCTGCCTCAGCCTTTCCGCCTGGGGATAAGGCGCGTCACCGTAGCCCGGCCTTCCCCTGAAATCGGATGCGCAAACCTGAAGGAAGGCGTCGAACCTGCCGGGTTTCCTGAAGGCATCCGCCTCCTGCAGGAGAGCAAATGTCTCTGCCGCATCAAGGTCCATGGCATGATGCGCGAGGCCATGATTGCGGGCACAAATGAGGGCGAGATCGCGGCATTCGTTGGGAACCCTGAGCCTCGTACAAAGTTCTCCCGCCAGGGTTCTCCCCCTTTCCTCGTGGCCGGGATGATGTGGCCATTCTTCCGGAGGGGTCGCCCCCTTTCCCAGATCGTGCATCAATGCCGAAAAACGCACCTCCAGAGGATAATCCCGGGATGCGGCATGGTCGAGAACGAGCATGACATGCAATCCCGTGTCGATTTCGGGATGGTGGACTGGCGACTGCGGCACGCCGAAAAGAACGTCAATTTCGGGCAGGATGCGGCTCAACGCGCCGCATTCCTTCAATGCATAGAACATCCTCGAAGGCTTTCCTTCCATGAGCCCGCGCGCCAGTTCCTGCCAGATCCGTTCGGGAACCAGGGCTTCGACTTCGCCGTTATGCACCATCTCGTTCATGAGGGCCAGCGTCTCGTCCGCGATTCTGAAGCCGAAGCGGGCGGAAAAGCGCGCCACGCGCAGCACCCGGACCGGGTCCTCGGAAAAGGCGGGGCCGATATGGCGCAATATGCCGGCCTCGAGGTCACCGATGCCGCCGAAGGGATCGATGATCCTGCCGGAATCGTCCTTGGCCATGGCGTTGATCGTCAGATCCCGCCTTGCCAGATCCTCGTTGAGCGTCACTTCCGGGGAAGCGTAGATTTCGAAACCCCGGTAGCCTCTTGCTGTCTTGCGCTCGGTCCTGGCGAGCGCATATTCCTCGTGCGTCTCGGGATGGAGAAAGACCGGGAAATCCTTGCCCACGGGCCGGAACCCGAGACTTGCCATTTCTTCTGGCGTGCTCCCGACGACGACATGATCGCGATCCTTGACGGGAAGGCCGAGAAGTTCGTCCCTGACCGCGCCGCCGACGGAATAGACCTTCATGGCTCGTTCTTGAGGCTGCCGCCGACGCTGCTGATGATGCCCATGCGCTGCCTGAGGGGGG
>Ga0207433_10006850_pt1 | contig 19443 bp, 13 predicted proteins | sample YelNatPaOPGAMG01_FD_187559 | JGI IMG/M metagenome (GOLD analysis project Ga0207433, IMG submission 187559) | Hot spring thermophilic microbial communities from Obsidian Pool, Yellowstone National Park, USA - OP-RAMG-01 (SPAdes) (version 3) | ecosystem: Environmental > Aquatic > Thermal springs... | reverse complement strand
CATAAACAGAAGGAATATAACTGAACTTAACCTCTATTATCTCATCCCCTGGTTTTATCGCTGGAATACCCTCCGCATATATATCCCTTCCAGTCCCTGCTGGCTCTGTCGCCTTCCTAACATAAATATGCTCAATTGGCATATCAATAACCGAGAAAAACATCTCAGGCTTCCTCTCAATAGCTTCCTTTGTTGCAGATTCCATATAATGAACATCCACTCCTATGAATTTCTCAGGTCTTCCATAGGGACTCGGCTCCTGATTCTCCCAGTAGCCCCTGTCACCAACAACATGAAGGTAATAATTAAGCATGGATAACCCAGAACCCGCAGGAAGCTTCAAAATATGCATCTTATCAACTGGAGGGACATCAAATAAAGTCATCTCCTCCCCGCTCCCATCAGGATGTATGCTCATAAACCTGCCAATAAATCCAGATACAACCGATGGAAAAGCCCTGTATTCACCATCATCAAGAAAACTCAATCCAGTCTTAAGGCTCACATACCTGTCTGACTTCAATGCAACCCCTCCGTATGGAATAAGAACATCTTCAATAAGCTCCTTCCTCGCTCCCTCTGTCAAAAATCCCCTCATAACATCAACCCTTATCCTTGATGGCTTCACTATAACATCAACAGGTATATCAACTGATGGAGGAGATGGTATGACATTTGTTGCCATACCCGCATATCCTGTCGCAAGGTTTACCGCAAATACCTTAACAACCCTCCCGGGGGAAAAGTTATCACCCCATCCGCAGATGTTCCCCCTGAACCATATCCTCGCTGGCTCATTTTCTTCACCTATCCTCCTGTTTGAAAGTGTATAATAATTCGCCGTCCCCAGAATTTCTCCCTCATCCTCTGAAAGAAAATACACAGCAGTATTCGCTATATCTGGAACAATCTTATGCCCATCCCACTTTATCTCTTTATTCACTCCGCCTCCCACTGCCAATACCTCCCCTGTATATCCATCATATTCTGTATCTGATGAGAATGGTATCGGTATCATATCCTTATTATAAAACGAAATAAGCCCATAAACAACATAACAGGAAACCTCTATATCCGCCCTCGTTGATGCTGAACACCTCGTCACATCTCTTGACCTCACAAGGTAATAACCATATAAAAACCCCTCTGATGGAATCTCTGCATAGGGACGACATGGGGTTATAAAAAGACCACAGGGCTGCCAGAGAGGTGCTCGGTAGATGCCGTATTCGTTCGTGAATGTCCTCTCTCCACATACAGAAACAGGGGTATGCGGATAAAAAGCATACCACACACCTTCAACCTTATTACACGGAATCCCCCTCTTATTACACCAAACACCCATCTCATCATCAGGTATATTGAGAAACCTCCTGAAAACAGCACCGCTAACAGGATAACTCCTCAAAAGGGATGAATAATATGATGACATCTCCTGCCAGTAATAAAGCTCCCCTATAGTTATGGAAAATATGTTGTAAAGAATGTATGAGAAATAACCAGGTGTGGATAAGATTGGGAATGGTCTTATCGAATTGAAAATGGTCTCATCCATATAAAAACCCATTGTGACAGGCTCCGGGGAGGTCTCAAGAAGGTCTTTGAGATTTGATAAAACCTCATCCGTTAAAATTATATAGCCAAATGCCTCTATGCTCGGAAGAATTGTGCAGGTCTTCTCATCACCACTCTCACACCCCTTATCAATAGTATATATGAAACCATCACTCTCCACCTTACCAGGTCCATACATCTTCAATGTGAGGTCATCAGGGTCTAATCCAAAGAAAAGAACATATCTCCCCTCTTCAAGTCCATCTCTATCCCTTATCCTCAATCTCGCACCCTTCATAAAACGAACACCCAATGGCTCACTCACCCATGCCCTCGCAGAACTCAGAAATTCCCTCACCCCGTCATGGGGAAGGAGTGCTGGATTCTCCCACTTATATGCCCTCACATAACCCTCTCCATAGGAGATAGCATCCAGCAGGAATGATGCATCCTCAACATCTATCCAGAGGTCATCACTTAATTCAACAGAGTTCGGAGATTGACATATTTTATAATCCTTATCACATATACCCCCTCCTCCCTTTTTAGGAATGTAAACAGACCTCGCAGGAGTTTTTTTCATAAGAAATACCGGAGGAACCCTCACATAATTCTCCCTCTCAATGAACACACCAACCCTCATATCCACATAGTCAGGATGATAAAATGCCACCCATCCATTCGCACTCCCTTGAGAAAACTCGCTCATATCAAGCCTGTATATTCCATCACCATCGCTCCTCGTCTCCTTGTATCCATCCGCAACATATACCTTCACAGATATACCCTCAAGGGGGCGACCATCAATTGAATAAACACCTCCATAGATGCCTGTTGGATGCGGTCCTGTGGAGAACGAAAATTCATAATCATTTTGGAGACCAGGACCCTCCTCCGCCTCCATACCCTTTGAAAGCTTCACAAACACCCTCTTCCTGTAAGGAAGGGGTTCAGAAGAGATAAATGATGCCATCATCTCCTCGGGTGCAAAGGCATAAACGCCATCAACCTCTTCCCCGTCTATCCTGACAGAGAGATGGTCTTTAAAACTCTCAACCTTTATGCCCTTGTTGAACTTGAATGTTATACCCGTCTTTACAGGAACATCAATCTCATCAGGCTCAGGGTCAACATCTACTACCTCAAGAGGAATGACGCTCGGTGACACATATTTAACCTTTACAAATGCGGATGCAGACACATTCGTCTTATCAACTGCAGTGAAGGAAATCTCATTCTCTCCCGGAGAAAGAGCAACATCACCAGTCCAGCAATCACACACATAGGAATAACTCAACGGGTATGTATTCCCTCCAGATGCAGCATACACGCTCTCAATCCCATCTTCATCATAAGCGGTTATACGAACAGGAATCGGTGAAACCTTTGTCGTTGACCCATCCTCCGGGTAGATAACAGAAATTGCTGGCGGTGTCCCTTCAAAATATACTGATATGGAAGAATGGGAAACATGACCCGCAAGGTCCCTTACGGAAGCAATTATTATGTTCTCACCACCTGTAAGCATTATTCTGGATGAAAAGCCCCAGTAACCATTGGATGGCAGGAATTCCACCTCTACCCCATTTATAAAAAGGGATTCCGGATTTGTTTCTATTATCTTGCCTGTCACTGTAATTGGTGTGCTCGTGAAGGAATCTCCGCAGGATGGATAAATAAAGGAGATATGAGGTGGAATTGTATCCACCGAGAAGGGAACAATCGCTGAACCTATATTCCCCCATTTGTCCATAGCGGATACCTCTATACTCCAGTTACCATCCGTAAATCTCAGGTAGCCACTGAATGTGTTACCCGAAAATGCGCTCTCAACACCATTCACCCATACATGTGTGATGGGCGAATCATCCTGAATAACTCCCATATAGAATACATCATTTGAAGGAAGATATTTATAAGGTGGCGGAGAGATTATTGTTACAACGGGATTCTTACCATCGCCTGAGGGAGGAGGAGGGGAACTCGTGCATAGTATGGATATTGTTTTTGTAGAAGAGTTCCCTAACTGGTCTGTGGCAAAAAGATAAATTATGTTCTCTCCATAATGAAGTTTGAGATGAATGCTGAAACGATTCTCATTACCCAGACTCACCGAAATCCCGTTCAATCTCAATGAGGTCGGGCTTTCGTCCACAACATTACCGGATATATCAACATAGGTTGATGTGGTGGATTGTGGGTATGGGTCAACGACTATAACTGGCGGGGTTGTGTCCCTCGTTATAAAGAATGTGAGTTCCGAACCGTTGGAGAGAGTGTCACTAACTTTTATTAAGAAGGAATTTAGACCCTCATTAAGAGGAAGCTCATACTCCCATATCGTTGAACCCGCTGGAAATGTTGACTGGCTCAAAACGGCTTCTCCTCTGTAAAGAGAGACTGTGAATGGTGAAGTGTCATCAACAGAAACCCTCATCCTGTATAGTGCTGAATTCGTAAGAATGGATGGGTATGGTGGCGAAAGAAGGGAGATGGACGGTGGTGCCCTGTCAAGGAAAACTTTCACTTTGCCCTCAAAGAAATTCCCTGCTTTATCCTCAGCATGTAATATGAATTCATTAAGACCATCTGATAGAATAGCCTCGTAATAGAAGTTCCCGTTTATGTCCCATAACACGCTCTGACCATTTATACTGAATGATGAAAGTGCTGGGTCTGTAACACTTCCTGAAAACACAACACCCGTCGCTGATGTGGAATAGGGCTGGGGACACGAGACCTCATCGTAAAAACACAGGGGCGGTGATAATGAAACAGATGGAGGGGTCATATCTCTTATAATTCTATGCGTTATGCTACTCACATTTCCCGCCTCGTCTTCTGCATTTATAATAACTGAATTCATCCCTTCATAGGGAAGGGGAATGTTCTCAAGTAAAAACTCCCCACCACCCTTCGGAAGATGGTCAACAATATCACCGGATGACACCTCAACACCGCTGATATCATAAACATTTCCCTTTATACTTACTGATGTCCACGGAACTACCGCTTCTGTGATGGGAGAAGATACTGAGATAACTGGTGGTGTGCGGTCTATATATACATCAAGTTCTGAAGATGCCTGATTCTTTCCGAGGTCAACTGCTGTAACCTCTACCACATACAAACCCTCATATCCAGATGGAAGTGATACATGGGTAGAAAAGGATGGATATGTGTAACTTAATGAAACACCATCTACAAAAACCTTCGGAAGGGTTAATTCATCATGAACTGTTCCTGTGAGAGGAAGCTGAAATGCTGATGTGACATACCCATTATCAGGAAAATCAATGGAAATGACTGGCGGTGTTATGTCCTTAAAGACCATGAGCAATCTGTCGGAACCTCCGTATCCCGATGATGTCCAGGCAGATGCATATACCTCTGCGTAAATCCCCTGCTCCTTCATAACTGTCGGATGGAAATAAGGAACAACCATACTCTCTGTAATTGGAACAGGATAGCTCACGCTCACACTGAATGCCATATCAGGATATGCCTCATCCAGAGGGAAAAATGTGCAAGGGGTATTAAATACAGTGGCTGATACAACAGAGGGACTTACAATGCCATAAACCTCTATATTCGGCGTCGTTGATGGAAATGGAATTATTCCTGTTATCTTTATATGCGATGTCTTTATTGAAAATTCATAATCACAGGGGACAGTTGAACCCTCCTCGCATACAAGATGATTTCCGTATGTATCCTGGGTCACAGGGAAAAGGTCTGCAAGCGGATGGGATGGGTCACCGATAAGAAATAGTCTGTATTCCCTGTTTATATCAAGACCCACGAAATTACCTGTTATATCAATCGGGTAGAAATAGAAACTTTCGCCTCCCCACTGGTTATAAAGAACCTCCTGTATCGCAAAAACCACAGATTGAACGGTCTCCGGCTCTATCCCTATCAGCACGAATGTCATTGGCTTTGAGAAGTGAAATTCCATGTGCCTGTGTGGCTCCCAGTAATCAGTATAACCCTCATAAGGAACGGATGATGTGAGATAGGGATGGTCTGTTATGGCGGATGGATAGATTATGTAGAAAAGGCTGATAAAGTTCTCCGCTGTGAGACCATCGGGAAACCTTTTCATATATGGTTTGAAATCAAAATTTGCGCTGAAAAGCTCTATGCCCCCTTCTGTATTTATCATCTCGTAGTTATTAATGATGAACCTCAATACAGGTTTGTAGTAACCATCAACCATCCTTGAACTATCAAATACCCATTCGTAGGTGAGGGAATCGGGATAATTGGATGGGTATAATTCAACCCATTCTTCATTCTCATCATTAAATCTGTTTATCCTTAAAAGGGAAAGAGGATTTATATCAGAAGAAAGAGTATTCACAGGGTCAACAAGGGTATATGAACCATCTCCGTCCATATCCATCTGGACAGGCTCTGAAAAATATATGGTAATAAGAATATTCTCTATAATCTCCTGCTGATTGAGGAGGTCAAAAAATGCAGGAACCACCTTCTCAACAGGAGAAAATACAGGTGGTGCTCCAGGAAATTGCGCATGGCAGGAAACAGGACCTCCCTGTGGTGAACATCCAGGACCACCAGGTCCACAGCTGCCCGGCTGACAGCTGCCGGGTTGACAACTCCCGGGAGCACACCCACCCCCTCCATCACCACACCTTACGGAAATACCTGCTGCAAACAGAATAAGTAGAAGAATTACAGGAAAGAGATGAATTATGAAATCCCTTTTTTTATGCCCGTAATCCTTCATCGCTCATTCAACCACCTGTTTATCTCCCTCCTGACCCATTCCTTCTCCGCCTTCCTCCACCTCGGTTTCATAAGAAATGGATACTCACTCATAATATCCCTCAGACCATCCTCAAACTCCTCTCAAGAAGAACTACTGATACCGGATATGTTATTGAACCCGTCCACTCCTCCCATCCACACCCCTCCCATGGACATCTGACAAGGATGCTCCCATCTGCTTTTACCCAAAAATCATAACTTATTGACTCCTCCCCAAGCCCTAATTTGAAAACCCTCTCAAAACCATCATAAAGTGGCTCATAAGCAGAAGGAATATAACTGAACTTAACCTCTATTATCTCATCTCCTGGTTTTATCGCTGGAATACCCTCCGCATATATATCCCTTCCAGTCCCTGCTGGCTCTGTCGCCTTTCTGATATATATCCGATTAGTAAGAGATTTCATTGTTATAATTATAAAATGAAATTATTAAAAAAGGCAAATGAAATTTTGGAGGAGATAGAAAACCCCTCCAAATTTAGGCTTAAGGCGGTAGGCTTTAGGCGGTAGGATGAAGGGAGTATTAGGCGGTAGGCTTTAGGCTGAAGGCTTAAGGAAGTAGGCTGAAGAAATTCCAACCCCTCCCCCAAATAAATTCGGGAAGGGACAGAGGAAAAATGTTAGATAAAATCCTCCCCAAGTAAGGTAAAAAAGAAGGGGAGGAAAAATAAATCGGAAAAGGGAAGGAGTAAAGGAAAATATCAGATTACTTGCTTCCCAACCTTCCTTCTCCTTCAGCCTTAAGCCTATTCTACTGCCTTACGCCTTAAGCCTACAGCCTTTTATGAGAGGAAAGCTCGGTAAAAAAGTTGTAAGCTTGACCCAGAGAAAACGGATAGCATAGACAGATTGGGACTTTCCCATACAAATTTTTATTTTTTCCTGACTTTTCTCAACTCTACTATCTCATCCTCATCTGGATTGTATTTGAGAAATGGCATGTCAATCCAGAGCCCCTCAAGGTCATAAAATCTTCTTACTTCTGGGAGGAAAAGGTGAAGAATTACCTCTCCGTAGTCCATCAATACCCATTTTGATTCGGGATAACCTTCTATCCCTTCTGGTTCCTTCCCACCAGATGAAAGTTCTTCCTGTATGAAGAGGCAAAGGCTATTTATATGTCTTTCAGAGGTTCCGCTTGCAATAATGAAATAGTCTGCAAAAGGGAATCTTTCCCTGACATCAATAATTATGAGGTCTTCGCCTTTTTTCTCATAGATTTTCCTTGCTATCGTTTTCAAAATTTCTTCAGGTTTCATCCTTTCTCTTCCAGTATTTTTGCAGTTTAAGTTTTTTTATATACTTAAGAACCTCGTCAGGCAGGAGATATCTCACACTTTTACCTTCAATAAGAAGTCTTCTTATTTCTTCACCTGAGATATCAAGAATTGGAGTTGAAATTACTTCTATGGTTCTTTGAGTATCTGGGTTATAAAATCCTGATTTTTTATTTATATATCCTGACGGTGGCAATGGTTCGCAATTTTTTCTATTAAACACAATAAGGTGGGCAATAGACAACACTTCCTCCCAATTCTTCCAGGTATGGATTTCGTTTAAAGAATCTGAACCCATAATTAGAAACAACTCCCTGCTTGGATACTTATCTTTTAACTCTTTCAATGTGTCAATTGTATATGAAATTCCTTTCCTTTTTATTTCAATCAGAGATAGAAGAAATCCATTGTTTCCTTTTAATGCAATTTGTAGCATTTTTACCCTGTGTTCATGAGGAATAAGAAGTTCTTTAGGCTTATGGGGAGAAATGTAGGTTGGCACAAAAATAACCTTTTCAAGAGAAAATTCATCCCTTGCTACCTCAGCAATTCTCAAATGAGCATAATGAACTGGATTGAAACTTCCTCCAAATATCCCGAGCCTTCTCTTCAGTTCTACTCCCTCACCTGTCCGTTTCCAAACACTACGAACTTTGTAGTGGTGAGTTCCTCAAGGCCCATGGGACCAAAAGCATGAATCTTCGTCGTGGAAATTCCTATTTCTGCTCCCAATCCATATTCATAGCCATCTGAAAATCTCGTTGAAGCATTTACCATAACCGATGACGAATTCACCCTTTTAATAAACTCCATAGCAGTTGAATAATTTTCTGTGACAATGGAGTCTGTGTGCTCTGACCCGTATATTCTTATATGTTCAATAGCCTCATCAATAGAGTTTACCACCCTTACTGCAAGAATAAGGGCGAGGTATTCCTCATACCAGTCCTGTTCAGTTGCCGTTTTTGCTTCAGGTATTATCCTCTTCGTTTCCTCACATCCCCTTATCTCTACTCCTCTTTTTATCAGTTCCCTCCCTGCGACTGGCAGGAATTTATCTGCTATTTCTTTATGGACGAGGAGAGTTTCCATTGCATTGCATACTCCTGGACGCTGTGTTTTTGCATTTATAACTATCTTCAATGCTTTTTCCATATCAGCGTCTTTATCCACATATACATGGCATACACCCTTGTAGTGCTTTATTACAGGTATTTTTGAATTCTCCACAACAAATTTTATAAGTTCCTCGCCTCCCCTTGGAATTATCAAATCTATGCTTCCTTCTTCCTTAAGCATGTAATTTATTGCTTCTCTCTCCTGAGTTGGAATAATTTGCACGGAGTCTTCCGGAATATAATCCCTTATCGCTTCTCGCATTATCTCTGTAAGAATTTTGTTTGAAAACTTAGCCTCAGAACCTCCTCTAAGGATAATAGCATTTCCCGACTTTATACATAAAATCCCTGCATCAATTGTAACATTTGGACGGGACTCGTATATAATCCCTATCACTCCTATTGGAATCCTCATCCTTCCAATAATCAGTCCATTCGGTCTCTTCCACATTTTCACAATCTCGCCAACAGGGTCGTTAAGGGCTATAACATCCCTTATTCCTGCTATCATCTGGTCTATCCTCTTATCATTCAGAATTAACCTATCAATCATTGAGGAAGAAAGTCCCTCAGCCTCCTTAAGGTCTTTTTCATTCTCTCTCTTTATTTCTTCCCTTTTCTGATTCAAAAGTTCAGCAATTCTTTTTAGAGCAAGATTTTTCTCCATGCTTCCTGCAGATGATAAAACATAACTTGCCCTTTTTGCCTTCTTTGCTATCTCTGAAACTAATTTTTTTATCTCTTCCATCTTTAAATTTTTAAAGCCTTAAGCGCTTCAAATAATTCAACTGCATTCTGAAATCTATTTTCTCTCTTCTTCTCTATACACTTCATTACAATTTTTTCAACTTCAGGCGGAACAGATGGAAGCACTGCAGAAAGTCTTGGTGGTGGCGTGTGAATGTGGTGGTATCCTATATCGCCTTTTGTAAAAGGAACCCTTCCTGTAATCATTTCATACATAGTTATTCCGAGAGAGTATATATCCGTCCTGCCATCAAGAGGTTCTCCCAAAAGTTGTTCGGGGGACATGTAGTGAGGAGTTCCTCCTATAACTGTGTGAGCACTCATTGCATCGTGCAGTATTTTTGCCAATCCGAAGTCCATTATTTTCACATATCCTCCTTTTGCAATCATAATGTTCGCACTTTTAATATCCCTGTGAAGTATGTGTTTCGTGTGAGCAAAGTGTAATCCCTTACATACTTCTTTTACAACCTCTACCGTGAATTTAATAGGTAGCCTCTGCGACTTTTTGAGTTTTGCTTTTATAGTTTCACCTTCAATAAACTCCATAGTTATAAAGTATTGTCCGTCTTTATCAACACCGAAGTCATGTATTGTTACTATATTGGGATGGTTAAGAGCTGCTGCTGCTCTCGCTTCTTTGTAGAAGTTATCAATTGCTGCCTGGTCATCCTTCATAGTAATGGGTAAAACCTTGAAAGCGACTATTCTGTTGAGAACCCGGTCTCTCGCTTTATATACTATACCCATTCCCCCCCTTCCTACTTCTTCAATAATTTCATATCTTTCTTCCTGAGCAACTGGTATCTTCTGGGTCTTCTTCTGTATTTCCTTTATCCTCTCAGAAACATCACGGAAAGATGGGTTGAGTTCTGAAATTTTTGTATATATGGTAAGTGCCTTCCTTGTATCACCAGTTTTTTCAACCAATGTGGCATAATAATAAAATATATCAACAGTCTTTTCAGAAATTACTTCATTTTTCAAAAACTCCTCAATAGTTCTAACAGCCTCTTCTCGCTTCCCCATTTCATCAAAAATTTTTGCTTTCAAAACTACAGCCTCTTTGTAATCCTCGTGAGAAGATGGAACCTTTGAAAGGACTGAAATTGCTTCGTTGTAAAGTTTCATCTTGAAGTAAAAATTTGCTGCCTCAATAAACCTCTCTGTCTTTACCAGAAGGGAAGCAAGTTTATTATAATTCTGTATTTCCTTGTATATAGAAAACGCTCTTTCATACTCGCCAGCTTTCTCAAAGCACTCCCCAGCCTTTTCTTTCATTCCGAGGGAGAGATATAGTTCCCCTGCTTCTCTGAAAAACCCTCCCTTCTCAGATGCATCTGCTGCTTTCACCAGATCACCACCTCTTGAAAACATGCTTGACGCATCCGCCCAGTTGCCAATTTTTTCATACAACTCACCTGCTTTTACAAAATCTCCCTGCGATTCATAAAATCTTGCGAGATTCAAAACGCCTTTTCTTTCATCTCCCGCTTTCATGAATGCTCTTGCTGCCGATTCAAAAAGTCCTGCTTCTTCATAGTATTCCCCCGCAAGGGAATGAACTCCATGTTCCTCTGCAATTTTTCCTGCCATTTCTAAATTCCCCGCTCTTTTGAACATCTCTAAAGCCTCTTTTATCTCTCCTGCCTTTATCAACATATTTCCCGCATTCAGGAGGTAGTCCTTTTTCTTGCCCTCAACAGGTCCTTCTGCTCGCTTGTATGCTTCAAACCAGCAGAGTGCGGATTCTTTGAATTTTCCTATTTCTGAATACAATGCACCCGCCTTTTCATAATATCCACCCTTTTTATATATCAGGGCTGCCTTTTCCTTTTCATTCTCCTTTTCATAAATTTCTGCTGCAGTATAATTTTTCCCTTCTTTCAAATAACATTCTGCTGCCTTCAGTGGATTTTTTAACTTCATATAAATCTCAGCAGCCTTTCCGTATTTTTGAGCCTTTTCATAGAGTTTGGCAGAATCCTGAAGTTTCCCGATTTTTTCAAGGCAGTCCGCAGCCATCTCAAAGTTTCCTATCTCAAGAAAAACAGGGAGCGCTTTCTTGTAGTCCTTCTTTCGGTAAAGTGTTTCTGCAAAAATTCTGGGATTCTTTTGAATTCCCTCAAAAATTTTTATTTTTTTCTTTTTTCTGATTGTCCAGGCAATAATTCCTGCGAGCAATAGAAGTCCTATGCCTATTCCTATCCATATAATCCATGGATTTGCCTTTACAGCGACAAGCAGTCTGGAATAAAGAATCCTTACCTGTTCTTCCATCAGAAAAATGACTCCTGCCTTTTCTTCATTTTGTATCCGAGATAGGAATAAGCAAGTGGGGTGGCAATTCTTCCCTTAGATGTCCTTTGAATAAATCCGAGCATAATGAGGAATGGCTCTATAACATTTTCTATTGTATCTTCATCCTCATGCATTGCAGTGGAAAGAGTTTTAACTCCAACAGGTCCTCCATTGAACTTTTCTATTATAACTCGTATAAGCTCCCTATCCATCTTTTCAAGCCCGAGTTCATCTACTCCCAGTTTTTTAAGTGATTCATCGGCGAGTTCTTTTGTTATAGGAGAACCTTTTATCTGGGCAAAATCTCTGAGCATTTTTAAAAGTCTAATAGTAATTCTGGGGGTCCCCCTTGACCTCTTGGCAATCTCCTCGGCTCCGTCATCGGTAAGTTCAACTTTTAGAAGACTGGCTGTTTTCATTGCTATTTCTTTTAACTCATCCTTTGTATAAAATTCAAGCCTTCCGACGAAACCAAACCGATTCCTCAACGGGGCTGTGAGGAGCCCCATTCTTGTTGTCGCTCCTATAAGAGTGAATTTCTGAAGGGAAATTCTGAGTGTTGAAGCAGAAATTCCTTTTCCTGTGACAATGTCTATGTGAAAATCTTCCATAGCAGGATAGAGATACTCTTCTACTGACCGATGTAGTCTGTGAATTTCATCTATGAACAGGATGTCTCCGTAAGAGAGATTTGTTAATATCCCTGCAAGGTCTCCAGGTCTTTCAAGGGCAGGACCTGATGTAACAAATATCCTTACTCCCAATTCGTTTGATATTATATGAGCAAGGGTCGTTTTACCAAGTCCAGGAGGGCCACACAATAAAATGTGAGAAAGTGGCTCATTCCTTTCTTTAGCAGCCTTTATGAAAACTGCGAGGTTTTCTTTCAATTCCTTTTGACCTATATAGTCCTTCAGCGTTGACGGTCTAAGACTGTATTCTAAACTTTTTTCTTCTTCGTCTGGAGAGGATATTAAACTTCTATAGGTCGTATCCTCTTTCATTTTTTCACTCTTCCACCAAGTATTCTCAAAGCCTCCCTTACCCCATTCTCAAGGTCAATTTTTTCAAATTTTTCTTTTAAAATTTTTAAGGCGTCTTCCACCTCTTGAGATTTAAATCCCAGATTTGTCAAAGAAGACCGAATTCCAACCCAAACTTCCTCGTGTTCCGTTTTAACAGTCTCTTGCCAGTAATCCTTCAGGGTGAAAATTATCTTCTCGGCGAGTTTCTTTCCTACACCGGGAATTTTCAAAAGCCTGGTCATATCTTTTTTGGCTATAGCATCTGTTAATTCGTCCGCATTAATCCCGGAAAGTATGTTTCTTGCAAGTTTTGGTCCTATTCCCTGAACCTTCAGAAGCATTTCAAAAGCTCTCTTTTCATTTTCATTTATAAATCCATAGAGTGAAATCTCTTCGTCCGAAACATGCTGGTAAGTATGTATGAAAACATCCCCTTCCTCCTTCAATGAGTAATAAGTGTTGAGGGTTATCCAAACAGAAAATCCAATTCCATTTACATCTATCAGCAATCTCTCCGGCGTTCGGGAAATCACTTTTCCTTTAAGAAATCCTATCATATTTGCAGGTTTTTATACAATGAAGGGCAACTGCGATGGCGTCTGCGGAATGGGCGTCCGGGAGCTTTATATCCCCGATCCAGAACTTTAAAGCCTTTCTCATTTGTTCCTTCTTTGCAAGCCCATTTCCGCTTATCCTCTTTTTTATTTCCGCTGGAGGATATTCAAAAATTTTTACTTTCTTAAGTAAACATAAAAATTTTAATATCCCTTTAACCTCTCCTATCCTAAAAGCGACTTTTGGATTTTTCGCAGAAAAAACATCTTCTACCGCTACAGCATAAGGCTTATAAGTGTTCAGAAGTCCTTCAACAAACTTTGAAAATACTGAGATTCGCTTCTCTGCATCTGTGGGAAGATTCAAGGAACCGCTCACCACTCCTTCTACCTTCTTACCCGTTACCTCTATTACTGCATATCCAATTCTTCTGATGCCAGGGTCTATGCCTATTACTCTCTTCCTATCCAACCATCTTCTCCATTTCTTCAGTTGAAATATCAAAATTGGCATAAACCTTCTGGACATCATCAAGTTCTTCTAATGCCTCCATAAGTTTTAACATCTGTTCCGCTTCCTTGCCTGAAAGTTTAATATTTGTCTGAGGAACCATGGTAATTTCCGCAGTTGACCATTTAATATTCCTTTCTTCAAATGCTTTCTTCAATTTCTCAAAATCCTGTGGATCCGTAATAACCTCTATCATCTCGCCTTCTTCTTTGACATCCTCTGCTCCAAATTCAATAGCAACTTCCATAACTTTATCAGGTTCCACTTCTTGAGAAGAAAAAGCAAAATATCCTTTTCTTGTGAACATCCAGCCAACACATCCTGCCTCCCCCATTTTCCCACCATGCCTTGAAAATATATGCCTTATCTCCTGTGATGTCCTCTTTCTATTGTCTGTAAGGGTATGGACAAGAACCGCTACACTCCCTGGACCGTATCCCTCAAAAACACATTCCTCGTAAACTTCGCCTCCTGCTTCACCACTCCCCTTCTTTATTGCCCTTTCAATGTTCTCCTTTGGCATGTTTTCAGCCTTTGCTGCCATGATAGCCTGTCTTAATCTCGGATTCGTCTCAGGGTCTGTGCCATAGCGCGCTGCAACCATCAATTCCCTTATAAGTTTTGTAAACAACTTTCCTTTTTGCGCATCAACCTTACTTTTCTTCCTTTTTATTGTGCTCCATCTCGAATGACCTGACATCCTTTTTCCTCCATTTTTCTTAATGATAAACAAAAATTATTTAAAATTCAAATCCATTGCTTATGCAGAGATAGAGTATGAGGCAATTCAAATTTTACTTTACTCTTTGTTTTTCCTTTTGTAAACTATAATCTATGAAAACAGGAGTGATTGTAAATGCGAGGGCGACGAGGATAAAGAGGGCAAGGTGGTTTATGTGGAGACTGATGGCGAAAACATCGGGAAAAATTCTATGGAAAATAACAAACGAGGTGAATGAAATAAAACCTGCTCTTGACGAGTTCTCGTCAAAGGGAGTAGAGCATCTTCTTATATGCGGAGGTGATGGAAGCGTTCAAAAAATTCTGACAGAGATGATTTTGAGATTTGGAGGCGACTGGAGACCCGCAATCCTTCATGTGCCTGGAGGGGCAACAAATGTCCTTTCAAAAAACATGAATATGGATGAAGGACCTGTAATGGTCATAAGAAGGTATATAAAGAGGGTAATAGAAAAGGGAAAAGAACCGTTTATCCATTACTCAAATGTTTTGAAGATAGAAGATGAAAGGCTAAAATTCCCGATATATGGAATAACTTTTACCAACGGGATAGCCTTTGAACTTACAAGGAGATATCTTGAACTAACTCCTGGGATGAGAAGCACAATGCGAGTAGTTTATTCTGCAATAGCAGAATTTATAACTTCAACAATGCGCGGGGAAGGTCCAAAGAGTAATTATTTCCGAAGAATTCCTGTGAAAATAATAATAGATGGGAATGAATATCCATATAATGAAGTTCTCATTTCTCTTGCTACCATTCTTCCAAATCCTCTTATGTGGTTCCGCCCATTTTACAATTCCGACGGGATACCGAGAGAAGGATTTTATTTTCTTGCTAACTCAATGGAGAACAGGGAGATATTAAGAAATCTTTTTCAACTTCTTACAGGCAGACTCCCGGGAACAAAATCCTATAATGGAATAGCAAATGAAGTCCTCATAACTACGAAAAATGGATATGCGGTTGACGGCGAGGTTATACCTTTTGAATCCCTTACCACTTTAAAAATTACGAAGGGACCGGTTATAAAGTTTATTTCAGTTTGAAGAGATTTTTTCTCTTATTTCTCTTATTTCTCCTTTGCTCTATCTCACTATCTGCAAATGCAGACAACACTCCACCTTTTATAAGAATACTTCTTAAAGCCTCACAAACAATTACAATAAATGGGAGTGAAATTGAAGTGATAGACCCTTTTTCTTTCCTTCCGATCACCTCTACTTTTTCCGGTAGGGTCAACATATCATTTAACGAATCCGGAATACTTCTAAATCAAAAACCCATTTTGAAGACCTACATAATTATAAAAGGTAAAAAAAGCGTAGAAGTGGACGGAAAGATATATCCTGGAAAAACGGAGGTTATTCTCAGGGACGGAGTCCTTTATCTTATAAACGATATAGACCTTGAAACATACATTACAGGAGTTGTTGCTTCAGAAATGCCCACTGAATGGCCTGTAGAAGTATTAAAAGCGCAAGCAGTTGCTGCAAGGACATACGCATACAACCTGTTGAGAAAGAACAGGGACGCTCTTTATGACCTGACAGCCACCCATATTCATCAGGTTTACAATGGAATACATAGGGCGTCTCCAAATGTCCTGCTTGCTGTAGAACATACCAGAGGGGAAGTCCTCACATATAAAGGAGAGCTAATTGAGCCTTATTATCATTCTCATTGCGCCGGTCAAACAGAATCCTCATTTTATATATGGGAAAGGGAGATACCATACCTTCAATCTGTTAAGTGTTTTCATACTGACAAAAGAAGATGGGAAGCAAGCATTTCAAAGAAAAAATTATCAAGTAAAATTGGACTTTCAAATATAAAAGATGTAAAAATTCTGAAAAGAAGCCCCAGCGGAAGAGTTTTGAGAATTTATTTTTCAGATGGAAACAGGAAAATAATAATGAGTGGCGAAGACATAAGAAGAATTGCTGGATATAACGAAATAAAAAGCACCCTCTTTGATGTCAAAGATGCTGTAGATTCCATAATTTTTAAAGGAGAAGGAATGGGACACGGTGTAGGAATGTGTCAGTGGGGAGCCTATGAGATGGCAAAAAGGGGATATAATTACAGACAGATTCTCTTGCACTATTACAAAGGTGTTGATATTTTAAAAATATATTGATGTTCCGCACCGAAGAATATTCTTTTTCTTTTCCAAAAGAACTCATAGCAAATTACCCATCAGAAAAAAGAGAAAAATCAAAACTTCTCGTCCTTCTCCCGGATGGAGAAATTCTTCATCTCTTTTTCCACGATATAGTAGCGTTTTTTAAAAGGGGGGACCTACTTGTCTTAAATAACACAGAGGTAATAAAAGCACGGTTGTGGTGCACAAAAGATACAGGAGGAAAAATTGAACTCCTTTTTATAAAAAGGATAGAAAAGACAAGGTGGGAAGCGATTTTTAGAGGAAAGTTAAAAGAAGAAGAGGTATTAAAGACTTTGAAGGGCTCCACCCTAAGAGTTACAGAATTTACTCCGAGAAGGACCATTATCATTGAAGGAAATGAGGTTGACGAAATTCTTGAAGAAGAAGGTGAGCTCCCTCTACCCCCATATATAAAAAGGAAACCTGTAAAAATGGATGAAAATAGATACCAGACTGTTTTTGCGAAGGTAAAGGGGGCTGTAGCTGCACCAACTGCTGGACTCCATTTTTCAGAGGAACTTCTAAAAGAAGTAAAAAACCAGGGTGTAGAGATTTCTGAAATTACACTTCATGTTTCCTGGGATACATTCAGACCCATAAAAGAAGAAGACATAAGAAAACACAGATTGCACGGAGAATACTGTATTGTTAAAGAAGATGTGGTCAAAAAAATTATTGAAACGAAAAAAAGAGGGGGAAGGGTTATAGGCTGTGGGACAACAGTTGTGCGAGCCCTTGAAACAGCAGGAAAAAACGGCGTGTTGAAACCTTTTGATGGAATAACGGAATTATATATAACTCCCGGGTTTAAGTTTTCTGTTATTGACCTTCTGATTACAAACTTCCACTTTCCAAAATCAACACTTCTCGTCCTTGTTTCAGCATTTGCTGGTAAAAACAGGATACTGAAAGCCTATCAAACTGCAATTGAAAAAAAATACAGACTATTCTCTTATGGAGACGCCATGTTGATATTTAAAAAATGAAAAGGATCCGCAACAATTTTATCCTTTCTTCTTTTACCGCCTTCTTCTTCTTCACATCAATGAGCTTCTTTTTACTCCTTCCGAAGTTCATTCATAAATTAGGAGGTAGTAAAGGGGAAATAGGAATCATAATGGGGGCTCCTGGATTTATCAGCGCCATACTCATCCCAATAAGCGGTATAATCGCTGAAAAATTGGGAAGAAAGAAAATTGCCATGATGGGAACTTTTGGAATTTCAGCAGTCTCTCTTTTATACTTCACTGTCCATTCCTTAAATTTGAAATTGTTTATACTGCTCAGGCTTCTTCAAGGAGTATTCTTCTCATTCTCCTTTGTTTCCTGTGCCTCTTTTGCTGGCGATTTTTCACCGCCGAATAGAAAAAGTGAATTTTTGGGTTACTTCGGCATAGCTGTCCTATCTCCAAACATGATAGGACCGTGGCTTGGAGAAAAAATTATAGAATATGGTTTCCAGTTCATGTTCATAATTTCCTCTCTTTCAGGAATAGTCGCCTTTTTAACTTCTCTTTTTCTGGTAGAAAATAAAATCCAGCACGAAAAATTCTTGGTGAAAAATCATCTTTCAAAACTTTTAAGAACTTTAAAATATCTCTTGTTTTTATCCTTCATCCTTGGATGTGCTTTTTCAACAACATTCTTTTTTCTCCCCGTTTACAGCATGGAAAAGGGAATAGAAAAAATAGGTCCTTTCTATACAATCTACACATTAACGGCAATAATAATAAGACTCTTGTTAGGGGCTTTTTCAGAAAGGATTAAATTTCATAAAAAAACTTCATTTTTATTCTTGTTAATTTCAATTTCCCTATTTCTCATTGCTCGTATGGATTCGTATTTCACGATTTTGTTATCAGCAGTTATTTATGGATTTGGAGAGGGGCTGGCTTATCCTTCAATAAATGGAGAGATTTTGAATAGAACCCCTCAAAACTTAATAAACACTGCTACCGGATTTTACATCGGGGCATTCAATGTGGGAACACTACTTGCCCCTATAGCGTTTGGTTATTTCTCTCAACTCTATTCCTTTAAAACTACATTCTTTATAATTTCATCACTTCCAATTTTGGGAATCTTTATCCTTATGTTAGATTCTAAATCACATCTGACCAACTAAATATGCTCTCCAATAATAGAGGCGATGCGCACCATTGCTTTTTATAGTTAAAAGGTATAGAATATAAACATGAAGTCAATTGATAGAATAAAAGACGAAATACAAAAAGTTTTTGGAAAAAGGCAATCTGGTTTGCTTATAGAGATTCTGGATATAGTCCATGAAACAGTGAAAGCAAAAGATTTTAACGAACTGAAGGCAATAGTGGCGGAACTTGCAAGGGGTCAATTTGAGCTTGTGGAGGTTCAGAAAAGAAATGAGGAGAGGCTTACAAATCTGGAAAAAGCGGTTCAGGAACTTGTGAAATCACAGAAAGAGCTTGTAGAAGCCCAAAAAGAAAATGTTAAAAGGATAAATGAACTCGCCGAAGCTCAGAAAAAGACTGAACAGACGCTAAACGAACTCGTCCAGGCTCAGAAAAGAAGTGAAGAAAGACTCACAAAACTGGAAAACACAGCCCACGAACTCGCTGAAGCCCAGAAAAAGACTGAACAGACGGTAAACGAACTCGTCCAGGCTCAGAAAA
>Ga0207433_10006849_pt1 | contig 19443 bp, 19 predicted proteins | sample YelNatPaOPGAMG01_FD_187559 | JGI IMG/M metagenome (GOLD analysis project Ga0207433, IMG submission 187559) | Hot spring thermophilic microbial communities from Obsidian Pool, Yellowstone National Park, USA - OP-RAMG-01 (SPAdes) (version 3) | ecosystem: Environmental > Aquatic > Thermal springs... | reverse complement strand
ATTTCTGGCTTTTGGCAAGAAAGTATTTTAAAGAATAGTTCTAAAATGTGAAACTGGTCGTGAAAGCATGGATTTTGAGTTAACGCCAGAACAGAAAATGATAGTTGAAACAGCTGCTGAAATTGCCCGCGACTTTGGTCCAGAATATTGGAGGGAAAAAGACCGAAAACACGAGTTTCCAGAAGAGTTTTGGAAAAGCCTTGTGGACGCCGGTTTTCCAGGCATAGTGATTCCGGAAAAATATGGCGGAGGCGGAATGGGCGTGTTCGAGATGCTCTTGGCCATGGAAACGCTGGTTTCAGAGGGCTGTGGACTGGCTGGAGAATGGTTTCTATGCTTGTCCGCGGTTTTCGGAGGCTTATCCATAACAAAACATGGCAACGAAGCCCAAAAAGAGAAGTATCTGCCAAAAATTGCGAAGGGAATGGAGTTCTGCCTAGCCCTAACAGAGCCGGATGCTGGAACAAACACTTTAAACATTAAAACAATGGCCGTCAAAGACGGAAACAACTATGTGATTAATGGGCAGAAAATTTTCATTTCTGGCGCGGACAGAGCCAAGGGGATGCTCCTTGTGACGAGAACAACCCCGGCTGATAAGGCTCCTAAAAGGACGTTGGGCTTGACGCTTTTTCTTGTGGATTTGCCGAATCCGGCCGTTGAAATAATCCCCATAGAGAAGCATGGCATTAACTATTCAAAAACTTTTGAGGTTTACATAAGCGACTTGCGGGTTCCCCAAGAAAACGTTTTAGGCGAGGCGGAAAAGGGATGGTATCTGCTTTTGGACACGCTTAATCCGGAACGCATGTCCTTTTCTGCTGCAGCATGCGGTTTGGGGCTCTTAGCCATAAAAAAGGCTGTGGAATACGCCAAAGAAAGAAGGGTTTTCGACGCTCCCATAGGGGCACATCAAGCCATACAGTTCCCACTGGCGGAGGCCAAAGCCAAAATCGAGGCTGCGAGGCTTTTGAATTATAAGGCTGCTTGGCTTTACGACCGTGGACAAGAGTGTGGAGCGGAAGCCAATATGGCTAAGGTGGCAGCAGTAGACGCTGGAATTCAAGCGGTTTACCATGCCATGCAGACTTTCGGCGGGTATGGCTATGCTGTGGAATACGACGTAGAAAGATGGTGGCGGGAGATAAACCTCATAAGACTAGCGCCAGTCACCCATCAGATGGCTTTAGCCTTCATAGGACAACATGTGCTAGGGCTGCCAAAATCCTATTAGACATTTAAAGCGCCTAAAATGGTGGGGTATGCTGGGCTTTACAAAAAGTCATGGACTGCTGGTTCTGGCCAGCTTCGGCTTCAGTTTCATCCTTGTTTTTTCAACAATGCTTAAAAACGTTGGAGTTTCAAGCCTTCAACAGGTCTTTTACCGCGTAACGTTGGCTCTTCCCTTAATATTTTTGCTGATTAAGGGAAAATTTAAGCTTGAAAAGGGAGACTTGCAATATTTTGTTTTGATAGGCTTAGTCTTTTCAGCTTTCCTCCTGTCAGCTTTAACGTCAATTGTTTTCGGCTGCCCCATTGCCGTTTCTGTAGCTTTAATTTACACGCAACCCCTTTTTACGGCTTTGCTGGCCGCCCTTTCTGGGAAGGAAGGGCTAACACTTAAAAAACTTGTCATAGTTATTGTCGGGTTTCTGGGAGTTTTGCTCGTGAGCGGAGCGCTGACAGAGCCTTTGTCAAACCTTAATGTTGCGGGTGTCGGCTTCGCCTTTACCGCAGGATTTCTCTACGCTGTTTACCTTTATCTTAAAAGGGTTAGGAAAACGGGCTATACACCTCTTCAAGCATTGTTTAACACCTTTATGTTTTCAGCCCTCTGCACGGTGTTTTTAGGTTCAGTGCTTAGGCTTTTCATAGCAAACCCGGGTTTCGTGGGCTTTTCAACGCCTAACTTACAACAGTTTGCGTTGTTGTTTTTGTTTGCCGCTTTCAGCACGGTGTTTCCCTATGGCTTATTAAACTATGTAAAACCAAGCGAGGTTTCGCCCACAACGGAGGGAACAATTCTGCTTTTAGACCCTTTGCTTCACAACTTATGGGCGGTGCTCATTTTCCAGCAATACATTCCACCAATTCGCTACGTTGGCGTAGGATTAATCCTTCTCAGCGCTGCAGCGATGTTAAGAGTTAAGGGCGGTTAAACTCTTTAGCCAGTGTTTAAGGGGGTGTTAGCAACCGGGGATGTTTTAGATTTGGCTTATGCTACATATGCAACGGCTCTTATTCACCAAAAGTTATATTTGAAAGCGTAAAGCTAAGGCTTTTCTCAAGCGTTCGGAGAAGGCTTTAATGCCAAATCCCAAAATATTATTGAAGGACGAGCCTGGAAAACGGGTTTTACTCCTCGGCAATGAGGCTATAGCCCGAGGCATTTTAGAAGCAAGCATAGGCATTGTCACCACTTATCCGGGCACGCCAGCCTCTGAAATTGGTGACACGGTTTCCGCCATAGCTGCAGAGGCTGGTGTTTACATGGAATATTCCGTTAATGAGATTGTAGCCGTTGAAGTGGCCGGAGGAGCTGCAAATTGTGGAGCTAGAGCTCTTTCAGCCATGAAGCATGTGGGTTTGAACGTGGCGGCGGACGCGCTGATGACGTTGGCTTACACTGGGGTTAGGGGCGGAATGGTTGTTGTGACGGCTGACGACCCGGAATGTTACAGTTCACAGAATGAGCAAGACAGCAGATTTTACGCTTTACTTTCAAATTTGCCATGCCTTGAGCCTTCAAACCCGCAGGAAGCAAAAGAAATGGTGATTTCAGCCGTGGAAATCTCTGAAAAACTTGAGCTGCCAGTCATCTTGCGGACAACCACGCGTGTAAGCCACACGAGGGCAGCTGTCACCTTTGGAAAGCTTGCAAAGCCGCGGTTGAAAGGCGAGTTTGTGAGGGATGTCAAACGTCTGGTTATGGTTCCAGCCCACTCCAGGCCGAGGCATGATGCTCTCTTAAGAAGCATGGAAAAGGCTAAAGAAATAACTGAAACCTCACCTTATAACGCTGTAACCCTAAGGGGCAAAAGCGGAGAGTATGGCCTAATCTCATCAAGCTCAGCCTACAACTATGCTTTGGAGGCTGCTGGCCTACTAGGCTTAGACGTTGATGTTTTAAAGCTTGGAATGACCCATCCGCTTCCGGAAAAAATGATTGGACAATTCCTGAGGGAACACCGTAAGGTTATCGTTGTGGAAGAGCTTGAACCCTACTTGGAACTTCATGTTAGGGCAATAGCCAAAGACTGGGCGCCCTCTGCTGAGATTTACGGCAAAATTGGGCAACAATATTTCCCAAGGTCCGGCGAGCTTTCACCACGCTTAGTCCTGAAGGGGCTGGCATCAATAACTGGAAGGAAAACCCCACCGTTCATGGAAGATTTGGATAGGCGATATGCTGAAACTGTTAAAGAGCTTCCGTCTAGACCGCCGATTTTGTGCGCCGGCTGTCCCCACAGAGCTTCCTTCTACGTTATCAGAAAGGTTGCCGGTGAAAAGGCTGTCTGCGCAACGGATATAGGCTGTTACGCCTTGGGGATAGCTCCACCCCTAAACGTTGGCGACATCCTCGTTTGTATGGGCGCGGGGATAGGGACGGCGCAAGGCATAAGCAGAACAACTGGAGCAGCCACAATAGCCATAATTGGAGACTCAACGTTTTTCCACGCTGGTGTGCCTGGGCTTTTAAACGCAGTGTACAACAAGCATCGAGTAGTGGTTATGGTGTTGGATAATTTAACAACAGCTATGACTGGACATCAGCCTCACCCTGGAACTGGCGTCACTGGCATGCAGACTGCCACTGAAAGCATAGCCATTGAAAAGTTGGCTGAGGGCTGCGGCGTTAAGCTGGTTAGAGTTGTTAATCCCTTCAATGTTAGGGAGGCGGAAAAAGCCTTAAAAGAGGCTTTAGATTTTCCGGAAACATCCCTCATCGTTTTCAGGGCGCCTTGTGCCTTGCTGTTTGTGAGGGAGAAAAAGCGGAAAGGCTTGGAGATTGTTCCCTTTAAGGTGGGTGAAAAGTGCACAAACTGTTTGGCTTGCATAAAACTCTTGGGATGTCCAGCCATAATTCTCACAGAAGACAAGAAAACCGTTATAAACGAGAATCTCTGCACCGGATGCAGCCTCTGCGCCTATGTGTGTCCCTATAAAGCCATAGAGCCTGCAAAACCAAGCTAGGAGGGAAAAGGGGCTGGATGAAGGAGTTTAACATAGTTTTGGCCGGTGTCGGTGGGCAAGGCATACTTTTGGCCTCGGAAGTTTTAGGGACAGCCGCCCTCAAAGAAGGCTTAAACGTTCGCGTCGGCGAAATCCACGGCATGGCCCAGCGGGGTGGAGCTGTTGTCTCCACGGTTAGGATAGGCGAGAACGTTTTATCACCGCTGGTTTTAGAGGGAAATGCGGACATAATTTTGGGATTTGAACCCTTAGAGGCCCTAAGGAACATAAGATATGCCTCTGGAAAAACGCTTATAATTGTTGGAGACGAGAGGATTCCGCCGCCGGGGCTCACTTTGAAAGGCGAAAGCTACCCGCCGATGGAGGAAATACTGAAGAAACTGAAGCTTTTTTCCAAAAATGTTATAGTCGTTCAAGCGTTAAAGCTGGCCAAGGAAGCTGGAAGCGCTATAATGCAGAACAGCGTATTGCTAGGCGCCTTATCAGCAACGGGAAAACTGCCGATAAAGAAGAAAAGCCTAATTGAGGCTTTGAAGGAGCTTGTTCCGGAGAAATATGCAGAAATGAATGCTAAAGCCTTTGAGCTTGGCTACAAATACGTCGAGAAGACTTTGAAACATTAAAATCTTCACCTTTCGGTTTCAGCCTTCTCCTTTATCGCCTTCAATATGTTCTTGAATATTTTCATGTCTGAAACGTTCACTATTGGAATTTGGAGACTTTTGTCCACCTCGTAGATTTTCTCATATTTAGGGAACTCTGCATAGCAGATTTGGCTTATGGGGAACTCCCGATTTTTCAACTCGTGTTCAAAGGATTTCTCGTAAACTTCTAGGCACAGCAGGTATCCGTCTATCCAGTAAAGCCTATTCGCTCCGTATGTGGTGGCGCACCATGTAATGTCGCCCACGGCGCGCTTGTCTAAGCCTAGGATGCTAACCTTTTTTGTTGTTGCAATCTCCACATCCATGCGGTTTCACCCCTTAAACGGAGTGTTCAACACTTCTTTAACTCTACTGCTTATTTTTGGTCCAAGCCCATAAACCGTTTTGGGCCACTCGTCAACGTTTAGGAAGGCATTTAACGGTGTCTGATAGGATTTAAGGATTGCTATGGCCTTCTCCCTCCCAATGTTGGGCAAACTTGCCACAAAAAATATTTGGGCTTCCTCCACAGTCTCGCACTTCTTGACAGGATGCACTGTTGGAACGCGCTTTTCAACAATTTGCTCCTGACGGGCTGCAATGTAGAGAAAATCCACAGTTTCCTTGTAGGAAGTAGTGTTCACAATGGCTATGCCGTTTTTAGCTAAATTAAATAAGGCCCCCCACACGGCTTCAGGCTTTATTCTGCTGAACTTGTAGATTATTGGCATATAGCCTTCAAGAAGGATTAACGCCTTAGGATAAGCCTCTTTAAGCTTGAAAAGCTGCTCGAACAAGTAGCGATGCGTAAGCGTGTAGACAAAGTCTTGAACCCTTTTCCGCTCCACCGCACAAACATCAGAAAGAACATAGTCGCCCTTCTCTAAGACTTCAATTTTCACGTTTACGCCACGCTCCCTAAGCCCCTTAACAACCTTTCCGGCGCTGCTGGCCTCCCGGCTATCCACAATAATTGTTGGCTCCTCCTCGCCGCCTTTCTTTTCCCTCAAGTATGGTAACAGCGTTTCAGCCCCAGACATAGTATCAACTCTAACTTGTATGCTAACTCTAGCTGCTATTTTCCCTTGCGGTTTTAAACCGCTTTTAAAGGTATAGCAAACTTGCTCTAAACAATGTAAATGGTCAGCTTTTAACTTTGAAATAAAAAGGAGGGATGGATGTTATTGCAGTCCCTTTTTGGTTATCTCTTTCACGATGCCGGCGGCAATAGTTGTGCCCATGTCTCTAACGGCGAATCTTCCAAGCTCCGGAAACTCCGCGTAGGTTTCGATGGATATGGGGCGTAATGGCTCCATCCGCACCAGTGCAGCATCCCCTGTCTTTAAGAATGAGGGCTTCTCCTCGACAACTTGGCCTGAACGGGGGTCAATTTTTCTTATGAGCTCCGTGAATCTGCATGCCATCTGTCCAGTGTGGTAGTGGAGCACCGGCGTGTAGCCAGCCGCTAGAGCCGTTGGGTGATATATGACGATTATTTGGCCTATGAACTCCCTTGCCACTGTTGGCGGGTTTGAAACATGACCACAGACGTCTCCTCGGCGTATGTCTGTTTTCGCTATACCCCTCACGTTGAATCCTATGTTGTCGCCAGGCTCAGCCCTCGGTATTCGTGTGTGGTGCATCTCTATGGATTTGACTTCGCCTTGCTTGTTCGCCGGCATAAATATTACCGTGTCCCCCTCCTTGAGGACACCAGTCTCAACTCTGCCAACTGGCACTGTGCCAACACCTGTTATGCTGTAAACGTCTTGAACTGGTATTCGCAGCGGCTTGTCCAAAGGCTTCGGCGGGATTTCAAAAACGTCTAAAGCGTCTAGAAGGGTTGGCCCTTTATACCATGGCATTTTGTCGCTTGGCTTGACAAGGTTGTCGCCTGTCCATCCAGAAGTGGGAACGAATGGGATTTTTTCAACCTTATAGCCAACCATTCGAAGCATTCGGCTAACTTCGTTTTTCACCTCGTTGTAGCGCTCCTGGCTCCAGTTCACTGTCGGGTCGTCCATTTTGTTAATAGCTACTACAAGCTGGTTGACACCCAAGGTGAAAGCCAAGAAAGCGTGCTCGCGGGTTTGCCCGCCGGGGCCTATGCCTGCTTCAAATTCCCCCCTCTTGGCGGAGACGAAGAGGATGGCGCCGTCAGCTTGGCTTGCACCAGTAATCATGTTTTTAACGAAGTCCCTATGGCCTGGCGCGTCGATAATTGTGAAGTAGTATTTCTTAGTTTCAAATTTTAGAAACCTCAGGTCTATTGTTAAGCCTCTCTCCCGCTCTTCTTTAAGGTTGTCGAGTATCCAAGCGTACTTGAAGGTTTCCTTGCCAAGCTTCCGCGCTTCTTCCTCATACTGCTTTACCGTTCTTTCGTCGACAACGCCAGCTAAATACAGCATGTGCCCCGTGGTTGTTGATTTTCCATGGTCCACATGGCCCATTATCACTAGGTTTAGGTGGGGTTTTTCCGGCCTGCTCATTTCCTCTCCTCCATTTTAAACTTTAAATTCCCTATTTTTAGTGGATTCGTTTACACAACTGTTCGTTCGATTATTTTAAGTTTATGATAAGAGCGTTTGAAATTTCTCAGCAGAGAGCTGAATGGTTTTCATTTTCGGCTCTTATTTTGCCCTTTTTCGAAACGGATATTAAAGTTGATTTTGAATATCCTTTTGGACGTGTACGATTTATGCCGACGAATCTGCCTGCTGAAGCCAAGCGTAAGTGGGCTGAAGTTTCAGCTTGCCGAAGCCCTAGGGAAAAGCTTCGGCTTATGCAGGAGTTTTTAAGTCTTGTTCCGAAGCATAAGGGGACAGCCAAACTTTGCGCGCAGGTTAAGAAGCAGATGGCTGTTTTGCGAAGGGAAATCGAAGAGGGAAAGCGTAGAAAAACCGGCAAGGGTGGGCCTAAATTTTTCATAGAGAAAGAAGGCGCAGCCCAGATAGTCCTTTTAGGATTGACGAATGTTGGGAAAAGCAGCTTTCTGATGGCTGCAACAAACGCGAAGGTTGAGGTTTCACCCGCGCCGTACACTACTAAAGAACCGGTTCCCGGCATGCTCCCCTATGAGGATGTCCTGTTCCAAATTGTTGAGGCTCCAGCCTTGATGGAAGGAGCAGCAGAGGGAAAAGCTTGGGGGCTTCAAACTTTGGCTTTGGCGAGGAACGCCGACGGCTTGATACTTATGGTGGATTTGACACAAAATCCATCTGAACAATTGTCCACAATCCTTGGAGAGTTGGAGAAAACGCGGATATTGGTTAGCAAGCCCAAGGCGCGGGTTGAGATTGAAAGGAAGTTTATGGGTGCTGGTTTGCGCATAATAGTTTTCGGAAGGCTTTTAGACTGCACTTTCAAGGATGTTGAGGAACTCCTTAAAAGCTATAGGGTTACAGACGCTGTTGTCAAAATTTATGGCGAAGCAACCCTAGACGAGGTTGAAGACGCCGTTTTCGAAAGCACAGTCTACAAGCCAGCCATAATAGTTGCAAACAAAATTGACGTAGATGGCGCAGAGGCAAACCTAAAAACCCTAGAAGATTACGTAGGAGGGCAACTTCCAGTAATTGCCATTTCATGCAAGACCGGGCGTGGCTTAGAAAAGGTTGGAGGCTTCCTCTTTAAGGCTTTAGATTTAATCCGTGTTTACACCAAAGAGCCGAGTGAGAAAAATCCATCCCAGAAGCCCTTCGTTTTGAAAAGGGGGTCAACGGTTTATGACTTAGCAAGGAATATTCACAGCGACTTCAGCAAGAACTTCGCCTATGCAAGAGTTTGGGCTAAACGCCTAGTTTTCAGTCCGCAAAAGGTCGGCGCTACATTCACATTGGAGGATGGAGATGTTGTTGAAATACACACGAAATAAGCTTAAAGAAGGCTATCTTGAAGCCATGGCTATTCTTTCCAATTCGTGGCGTTTTGAAACAGCATAACTTTTCATGTCATTGTTCGCCGCTAAGATAAGCTCCTCCGCCAAGCACTCCTCAATGGAGCGGGGGTTATGCATGGCTGCCTGCCTTGCGCCCTCGCATATATACCTTAAAGCCAAGTCAACTCTTCTCTGGGGTGAAACATCCACGGACAAGTGGTAAACAATTCCACCATAAGCTATGCGCGTTGTATCCTCACACGGCGCGGAATTTTCCACAGCCCTGACAAGAACCTCTATGGGGTTTCTTCCAGTGCGCAAATGGATAATTTCAAAGGCGTGTTTGACGATGTTTATGGCTTTAGCCTTTTTACCCGCATTTTTCCCTGGACGCATGAGGTTGTTTACGAGCCTTTCCACAATGTTTACGTTTGCCTTTCCAAAACGTTTGTGCTCATGGCGTCCCATAGTGTGGGGTATAACAACGGGCTTAAGCGAAATGTACCTCTTTAAACCAGGGTCCTTAACCTCGACTTCTTTGAAGCTCCATTTACCGAAAAGCTTTATCTCTTTTTCTTCTTCCTTTTTCTGTTCTTTGCTCAAGGTTTTCACCGCATCGGCTTCTGTTTTCTTCCAAGCACAAGCTCTTTTAATGAAACCCCGTTAACCATTATGACTTTCCAGCGCACTCCCGGAATGTCCCCCATGCTTCTACCACGGGAGCCGCCGATTCCTTCCACAATTACCTCGTCATGTTCGTCGACGACGTTGAGGGCACCGTCTCCCGGGAGGAAAGCCGTTATAACCTTTCCGTTCTTTATAAGCTGTGTTCTTACACATTTTCTAATTGCGCTGTTGGGCTGCTTGCTTTCTACGCCCACCTTCTCTAAAACTATGCCCCTAGCCATGGGCGCACCCTCTAAGGGGTCTGCCTTAACATCCAAGCCCAGCATGCGCCTTTTATAGTACATGCTACTCCAACGGAACTTTTTCCGTTTTTCAGCCAGCTTTCTTGCCGCGAACTCGCCCCTTGGAGATTTCGAACCCATAGCGCTTGTTTTCCTCTTGCTACGTCTAATCACAAATCTAATATTTAAACTGAACGTGGCGCCACACGCAGAAAACCTAGAGAGGAGGCTTCTAATGGCTTGGAAATGCTCCAAAAAATAAAAATTCTAAGGTGGAGCTAGCTTAATGCTGTCGGGAGACCCCCTCCAAAATGGCTTGCTGGAGACTGTTGAAGCTTGAAACCCGTAATGCTTACATGAACATGGCGATAGACGAGGCCATACTAAACGCGAGAATTAAGGGACTTGCGCCTAACACTGTGAGGTTTTACCGCTGGAACCCATCGGCAGTCTCCATAGGAAAATTTCAAAAAATAGAGAACGAAGTCCACTTGGAAAACTGCCTAAAACACGGCGTGGACGTTGTTAGACGCATAACCGGCGGCGGCACAGTTTATCATGATGCTGATGGCGAAATAACCTACAGCATAGTAGCAAGCAAAGAAGACTTGGACGCCAAAGACATAGCAGAGGTTTACTCAAAAATTTACGCTGGAATAATTGAGGCGCTGAAAATTCTTGGGTTAAAGGCAGATTTCAATGAAGGCAACGCCAGAGCTTGTCCAAACCTAACAGTAAATGGCAAGAAAATTTCCGGGAGCGCTCAGTGCCATAAAGCCGGCATGGTTCTACAACATGGCACTGTGCTGGTGGATGTCAACCTTGAGAGAATGTTCAGTTTTTTGAGGGTTCCATGGGCAAAAACATGCATGGAAGTCGTCTGCGTAGCCAAAAACAAAATAACCTCGATAAACACTGAGCTTGGAAGGGCGGTTCCACTTGTGGAAGTATATCAAGCCTTAGCTGATGGCTTTCAAAAAACGCTTAAAACAAGACTTAAAAGTGAAGAGTTAACAGCCTACGAGAGAGAACTCGCCGAAAGGCTTTACAGAGAAAAGTATATCACCGCAGACTGGAACATGCACGGAAAGGAGCCTACGCTGGTCAGTTAAGCCGAATAAGGTCGCGATTTAGAAGGTTAACCTCTTATAGAAGAGTTTCGAAAAGGCAAACAACAGATGCCAATTTTAGCGTTTTTCTATTCGCCATCTTACCCCTTGAGGTGTATCCTCAACTATTATCCCCATAGCCCGCAGCTGCTCCCTAATCTTGTCGGCGGTCGCCCAGTCTTTGGCTTTTCTGGCCTCCTCCCTCCTTCTAATAAGTTCCTCCGCTTCCGGTGGCAGCTTCTCCACGTGAATGCCTCTCGCCAAATCTAATGCGAAAACCTTGTCAAATTCCATGAGCAAATCGTACTTCTCCTTGTTAGTCAGCATTTTCTCTTCCCTCACCAAAGCCCATGTCAAAGCCAAAGCCTTGGGCATGTTTAAATCGTCGTTTATTGCTTCTAGAAACTTTTCACGGTACTCATCAAACTTCCGGCTTCTGCTAGCTGTGTCTTCCATTTTTTCAGCCAAGGTTCTAACATGCTCTCTTAAAGTGAATAACGCGTTTTGAGCAGACTTCAAGCTCTCCCACGTGAAGACAAGCTCCGACCTGTAATGAGCTGTCAAACATAGATATCTAAAAGCCAAAGGGTCAAAACCTTCATCTATCAAGGTCTGAATGGTGATTATTTCTCCAGCAGACTTCGCCATCTTCATGGATTTTCCAAAAACGAGGAAGGCCCCATGTAGCCAATAGTTTGCATGAGGCTTGCCGGTTAAGGCTTCCGCCTGGGCAATCTCGTTTGTGTGGTGGATTGGTATGTGGTCTATGCCTCCGCAGTGGATGTCAAAGTTTTCTCCTAAATACTTCATTCCCATGACGGTGCACTCTATATGCCAACCTGGAAAACCCACACCCCAAGGCGAATCCCACTCCATCTGCCTCTTTGCATCCTTCGGCGAGAAGCGCCAAAGGCAAAAGTCCGTTATGTTCCTCTTATTTGGGTTAAACTCAACCCTAGCCCCAGCTTTTAGGCTTTCATTCAACCTATGAAAATCCATTCCCGTAAGCTTTCCATAATCCCTCAATTTTGAGGTGTCAAAATACACGCCGTCATCGATTATGTATGTGTATCCTTTTTCCTCAATTTTCTTGATAAAATCGATCATGTCTGAAATGTGTTCTGTTGCCTTGCAAACTATTGTAGGCTTAAGGATGTTTAACCTTTCAGCATCCTCGAAAAACTTTTTGGTGTAAAAGTCTGCTATCTCCCAAACAGTTTTCCTCTCCCTTTTGGCGCCAACCTCCATCTTGTCCTCGCCAGTATCAGCGTCAGAAGTTAGATGTCCAACATCCGTTATGTTCATAACATGTTTAACTTCAAAACCGTTAAACTCCAAAACCCTTCGGATAACATCTTCAAAAATGTAGGTTCTAAAGTTGCCTATGTGGGCATACCAATAAACCGTGGGACCGCAACAGTACATCCTAACTTTTCCTTTCTCTATGGGAATGAACTTTTCCTTCTTCCTAGTCAAAGTGTTGAAGAGATATATGCTTCTCTCGACACTTCCCATTTTATTCTCCGAAGGAATAGTAGCGAAAAAGCTTAAAGACTTTACTTAGGGGAAACCCTAATCATATTTTCTGAACCTTAACATTTTCCTAAAACTTTTAAGGTCTTGGGCAACAAGCTTCAAAAAACGCAGCTCCTCCATTGTCCTCTCGAATTTCGCAAACTCTTCATAAAGCCGTTCCAAAGGTTTTCTGTTCCTCTCCATATTTTACCGCTTCCACCATGTTGAACTAAACCAGAGGGGCTTTCATCGTTTATCGGCTGAACAAGCAGCCATTTCCGTCATCGAGGAGAAAGGAGAAGGCTTCGAAAACGGAAAACCCGAATTTGGCCGCTTAAGTTCAGCCTTCAACCTCAACCCCATACTGCATCGTAAGACTTAATACTCATGCAGATATAAAAAGATTACTGAATAACACGAACATACAACGCTGAAAGGCGGTTTAGCCTACAGCCAAAATGCCTTCAAGAATTTTCTCTTCTGGGATATCTAACTGCTTGGAAAGCCAACTCTTTAAAAGCGCCGTCTGCTTTGGAAGTTCCCCACTGTACGTTATAATTTGATTGTTTTTAAGGGCGTCAGCCTGAAAGGTTTTCTCCGCCTCCTTGTAAAGGAATGAAAGCGTTTGAGCTTGACGGGCTAAAGTTTGAAAATCATCCCAATGTTTACACCGCAAAATGACTGGTGGACCCCTAGCTTCAGCAGCAACAGTCTGGGGCTTCTGCGCCTGCGTTGTTGGTGCGGACGCTTTTGGGGCTTCATGGGGGGTTGATAGGTAAGAAATTAAGTTGGATATTTCGCCCTGAAGATTTGTAAGTCGATCTTCGACGCTTTCTATTTTACCGCTTAACTCACCTGCTTCTCCTAGTCTTTCGGTGATTTTGCCCAACTCATTTATGAGGCGGTCTAAATCCTTCTCATGCTCCCTCAAGACGTTAATAATGAAGTCTAGGGCTTCTAACGCGTCATCCTTCGACGGAGGCTTTTTTGACATAGCACTTTTTCTCCCACTTTTCTTCAACCTATTCAATGGCCTTCTATATAAATAAAGGTAGCGAATCCTCAAAATGTATCCATATAAATAGCCAAACATACGTATTAACAATAAAACTCACATATCAAATGCTCCTTTTAAGGTTTTAATGCACATATTTTAGAGGACTCAAACCAAGCAAAGATATTTCCAGATAAAAGAAGATGTAAAAACATGGTTTCTGGTAAAAGCAGTGGGCCCGGCCGGATTTGAACCGGCGACCAACAGGTTATGAGCCTGTCGCTCTAACCTAGCTGAGCTACGGGCCCCTCATTTTCTCTCTCCTTTTGACTGTTAGATTAAAATTAAGCTTTTTGTCTTTGATGTTGTTTTGTGTATAGTTTTGATCATCTTTGTGTATAGGCTTTTCAATGTCTTCAAGCTTACCATAGTAGTGCCATGTCCTTTTTATTTTCCCTTCAACTGTTTGAACATGCTGAACATAATAATAAAAGTATCTCTTACCATCACTAATTGTTAGTCGCTTGGTTAATGTGCCTTCTATTCCACACTTAGGGCATTTTACTCTCATTCTTCATCCTTTGTGTATATGTTCTTTAATTTAACCTATTTAACTTTTGTGTATATAATGGATATGTTAAGTGAATGTAGGGAAATATAATTTAATCTTTGAACCTAAGATGCCTTAAGGTTAAGTTGGACTATCTATAATCACATCATAGTTATCGTTTCCTATGATAAATAATCAAATTTGTTCACGCTTTTATCACTTCAGCATGGTTATTTACAGTGCGCGCGTTATGGGAATTGTTGACATGGCTAGGATGAGTAGAAGGCAGGATACTGCAACCGTTTTGAAACTTCCCATATACACCCCTTATGCTTCTTTTCTCCTAAACTCTTCGATAACCCCACTCTTAAAATAGTATAACCTTTGATTAAACTTAAAATTTTCTATGCATGCTTATAGAAGAACGTTCTAGTTGTTGATTGTTCATCATGCTTATGTGTTCATTGTAAGATTATCTTCACGAGTTAACGACTTAATAGTTTTAGCATATATAGAATAGTCAATGATAAGGCTATTGGACATTGCAAGATTATCCCTTAACCGTGTCTATTTATTGTGGAAAAAAGGGTGGTTATGGGTCTGTTTCTGCGAAGTGTATAGCCACTATTACTAGGTCAAATATGTCTGTGAGATAGCTGTTGTCTATGTCAGCGTTTGGGTCCCAGTTTGGATCGTGTGGTGTTGCACTGAAAGCAAGAGCAATTTTAACACAGTCAAAAATGTCCACTATGCCGTCAGCATTAATGTCGCCTGGCATAGCAACAACAACCCAGCCGTCAACAAAAGTATTATCAGATGTATCTATTTCTCCTGGAACTGGTGAAGCATAAGCCCAAATAGTGTAGTTTCCCTTAACGAAGCCATTAGCGTTCCATGTAAAGGTTATAGTTGTTGAAGCTCCATTTGCTAGAGTAATCTGTTTTGTTTCTATTGATGTTGTGTTTGCATATAGGGTGACATTGAAAGTTTCTGTGAAATCGCCTTGATTTTCAACCGAAACATCTATGTTCATTATGTAATTTTGGCAAACAACTGTTTTTAAGGATATGACATATTTGATTGCTATATCATGTTGAATCCGAGATTTTATGGAAACTATGCCATTCGTGAAACTATTGTCCGTTGGGTCGTCGTCGCTTGTTAGCTTTAATGTGGCATTTGCACTTATAGTATAGTTTGCTGGTTCGACGAGTGATGTGTTCCATTGGAAGTTAATTGTTCTTATTTCTCCACGGCTTACATTTATAAGACGACTGTCTAGTAAACTGCTATTAAAGTAAACGGTGACGTTAATCTCCGTCTCGTTAAATGTTCCTTCATTTCTTAAGGTGACGGTGATATCTACAGGTTCTCCCTGATAAACCCAATTCTTTGAAGGGGTGACGTCTAGAATGGCTATGTCGTGTACTTCGCTGTGGAAGGCGTAGAGAAAGCCGTCTTGTGATCCTATATAAACAATATCGTCAAGAATTGATGGTGAGGATTCCACAGGTCCGCCTGTTTGATAACTCCATATTATTGACCCATCCTTAGCGTTTAGGGCGTAAACTTTCTTGTTCCTTGAACCAGCAAAAACTTTTCCCTCTGCAACCGCTGGAGAAGACCAACCTATCTCACCGATTGGCTTGCTCCATATTTTTTCACCAGTCGTAATGTTAAAAGCGTATATGTTTCCATCCATTGAGCCAACAAAAACCATCCCATATGCAATTGCAGGCGACGAAAGTATTTCACCGTTAGTTTGATAGGGCGGCCATTTAAGCTCTCCATTCGGCTTATTGCTTGTGGCGTTCAATGCATACAATTTGCCATCCGCTGAACCAACAAAGACTGTTCCGCCAAACACAGCTGGCGATGATTTGACAGGACCCCCTGTTTGAAAGTTCCAAATTACGGATAATGTTGTTTGATTTAGGGCGTAGACGCTTCCATTAATTGAACCTACAAAGAGTCTCCCATCAGCAACCGCTGGTGACGATTCGATTGCTCCACCCAAATCTGGGCTATTATATAGTTTTGTGCCGGTATGTTTGTCCAAAGCATAGACAAGACCCTTTTGAGAGCCTGCGAAGAGTATGTTGTCAACTACGACTGGTGACGAATATATTGGGGGCCCAGTACTAACTGGTTGAGCCCATTTTATGTCTCCATTTGTTGCATTTAATGCATAAACATATCCATTTTCGTTTCCAACAAATACAAGGCCATCGGATACTGCTGGTGAGGAGTAGATTCGATATGGGTCAAGCGTTCTCTTCCATATTACTGTGCCATTTATGTCTATGGCGTAAACCGTATAATTTGTTGAACTTATAAAAAGAGTGTTTCTAACAATTGACGCTGATGGATACATCCATGGTTCACCGCTTACATCGGGACCTATTCTTAGGGTCCATAAAGTGTCGTTTTTGATTGGTGCAAGAGAAGTCGTATAGCTAATATGGGTTGGGTCATGGCGAAACATAGGCCAAGCTTCATGAATTACTAAAAATTGACTAGTTGTGTCAGTAGCCCCTCTAGTGTCTTTTACCGTAAGAGTTATTTTGTAAGTTTTTGCGGAGTAATAGGTGTGGGTGACAATCTTTCCATAAGCCTTTGCTGTTCCATCCCCAAAATCCCATATATACTGCGTAATATAATCATTAGTGTCATTGTCATAACTTTGTGAACCGTCAAATGTCACTTGCTGCGTGACAATGGGGCTTTCCGGATAATAGGCTATTTTTGCTACAGGCGGTGTGTTATGCACAAAAATGTAGACTTTACCATCATCAGAGCCTACAAAAACAATCCCTTTAGCTATGGCTGGCGAAGATTTCACAGAACCCCCGGTACCGAAGTTCCATAACTTATTGCCAGAAGATGAATTAAAAGCGTAAATTCTTTTGTCATTAGATCCTACAAATACTTTGCCATCAGCACTAACGGCTGGAGATGAAATGATAGCATCCATGGTGCTATTTTTCCATAACAATCTCTCTTCCGGAGTTAGCAAAGCAGATGTTGCATTTAAAGCATACAAATGTCCATCTACAGAACCAACAAAAACCATGCCAAAGGCAACAGCTGGTGAAGAAACAACAGGTCCATCAGTTTTGTAGTTCCATATCTCATGCCCATTAGTTGCATTTAAGGCATAAATTTTTGTATCATTCGAACCTACAAAAACAACACCGTTAGCAACAGCGGGTGAAGATACAACTGAACCATTGGTTTGAAAGTACCACTTAATTCGCCCAGTCTTTTCTAAAGCATAAACTCTTCCATCGTCAGTGCTGAAAACTATGGTGTCACCGTAAACTGCAGGTGAAGATTCTATTGGTGACGCAGTCCGATATCTCCATAATTCTGTGCCCGTTGAGGCTTCCCATGCGTAAAAGTATCCATCTGAAGAACCTACATAAATAACCCCGTCAACAATAACAGGCGAAGACTTCACAGCCCCTCCGGTTGAATAATTTCGTATGACAACGAGGCTATTTGCATATAAAGCATAAGCATAACCATCATCAGAGCCTATGTAAACTACGTCCTCCACAACAGCTGGAGAAGAGTAAATTGCACCAAATTTTGAGCTCTTCTTCAGCTCGAAAGTTTTCATGTCCCACCTATATACATAACCATCCGGTGAACCTACAAAAACAGCGTCGTTAAACACAGCTGGTGAGGACTTAACAGCTGATGTTATTGTAAAATTTTTGAATAATATGAGCGGTAGTGAGACGTTCGAAGATGAGAATCCTGTGCGGTTCTCGTCATGACGAAACATGAACCACCAATCAACAGAGGCCTGAGTTGGCTCGACATTAATAACGTTAACAACCGCCAATATGCTTATAGTAATAGTCATTAGCATAATTCTAGAGATTATTCCTTTCTTCATCTCCCTTCCCTCCCTCCATACAGTATAACAGAGAAAGACACAATCTATCGGCAACATTACCCTGCAAGCTCTTCAGCCATCATCAGAGGCTTACAGAGTAAGCCAATAGAAAATGCCTCTCTCCTTTCAATAAGTAGTTGACTTCATAATTGTCTTAAAAATTTTGTGGAAAAATGTTTCAGTCACCATAAAATCAACCATCAGAGCATAAATGATGTGAAAGAGTTTATGGGTTCGATTGCCACTGAGTATGGAATTTCATATGAAACTCAGAGGAAGTATCTTGCAGAGTTTGAGGACTATGGCTTGATTGAGATTTCTGGTGGAAGGATTAGGCTGAAAAGCAAAGAAGGTTCTGGAGCTATACCCACAACCTAAAATGCATTTCAAACTATCTGATGTTTCACGTGAAACAATCGAATAGAAGTTTTATCATAAACCTTAATTCAACCATAGGTTAATTGTTTATTGTAAAGGAGAGGGGAGGAGGTGATGTAATGAATTGGAAAAACTACTTAGTGGCTGTATTGCTTTGCTCCATGATACTTGCTTTGGCATTTATACAAAATTCTGGAAGCCAGACAACATTTCAGTATGACCCATGGGCAGACATTAACGATGATGGAATAATAGACATATTTGACTTAGTAAATTTGGCAAACAAGTACGGAACAACAGGAGACCCTGTTAACAAGACAGCATTACTATACAATGTAAATGCAACACTAACAGAACTGTTGTCAAGAATAGACCGGTTAAATGCGCCGGTAACATGGATACAGTCAAAAGTAGACCAATTAGATATATTGGTAACAGAGCTACAGTTAAGAGTACTTCAATTAAGTGCATCTGTAGCAACGCTAAATTTAGAAATAAATGAGTTGAGGGCATATCTAACAGAATTAGAATCAACCGTGGAAGCAAGAATACCGAAAAAAGGCTATATTTCCATTTCTCCGGCAGCATTCAACCCTACTAACGATGAAATAGATGCAGGTGTTGATACGTACGACTTTATAAGAAGCTCAGCTTTAATCGTTATTAAAAGCTCAAAGACATGGATTGATTTTTCAGCGTTTGTCAACCTGCCTCAACAGTCGATAATAACAAATATGACCGTCTGGATATACGACAACTCGAATTATCAAATTGATGTCTGGTTATGGAGATATAACCTTCAAACCGATACTTCTGATACTATAGCTTCGGTGAGCACTTATCCCCCTTCTGCTAAGCCTGGCAAAGTCGCCCTTTACGATAATACAATAACTTTTCTAACAGTCGACAACACAAAATTCATGTACGGTTTAACGGTGAGATTCCAAGGAGATACAAGCTTTCCTGGAGACATAAATCTACGGTTGTATGGAATCCAAATCGAATATGAATATTCAAAATGAGAATACCGACAAATCAGCTAAAATGCCTCTTCTTTATAAAAGATTTCAATTGTCACATCATGGCTTAAACAGTTAATCTTCAATGTAAAAGCCAGATTATCTTTGTATCAGTTCTTAGTGAAATAGTCTTTGTAGGAACTTCATAAAAGAAAAGAACCGAAGCACAAAAGCATAAAATGAAAGTTGGTCAATACTTTACTGCTACGTCTTTGAGCTTAATTAAGCTTTCCTTTATGAATTCGTATTTTTTGTTTTAAAAGCTGAAAAAAGAGGGTTAAGAGAATAGAGTATTGTTGTTTAGCTGATCCAATCCTTTGAAGACTCTATCCTTCAAGTCTGTCAAGAGTA
>Ga0207433_10006844_pt1 | contig 19466 bp, 17 predicted proteins | sample YelNatPaOPGAMG01_FD_187559 | JGI IMG/M metagenome (GOLD analysis project Ga0207433, IMG submission 187559) | Hot spring thermophilic microbial communities from Obsidian Pool, Yellowstone National Park, USA - OP-RAMG-01 (SPAdes) (version 3) | ecosystem: Environmental > Aquatic > Thermal springs... | reverse complement strand
TATAACAATGGCAATTTCAATGTGCATTTATTTGAGATTGCGAATGTATATAAAAACGAAAACGGAAATTACAAGCAGATACCTTTTATTGGTGCTATATCAGGCGGTTTCATAATTAATACTTCATTTAATAAAAAAGAATTCATAAGTGATTTTTATTATATAAAATCAATAATAAATGAAATTAATAAATATCTGAATATAAATACGGAATTTGATTATAGCGACGCAACTTTTGACAATGAATTTTTGGAATATTGCTGTAAAATTTCACTTAATAATGAACTTATCGGTGTAGCAGGTAAATTGCGCAATGAAATACTGTATGATAATAAAATTAAAGAAAATGTTTTCTTATTTGAATTAAACATTGAAAAACTTTTTGCTCTATTTAACAAGGAAATAAAATACAGGAAATTCTCACAGTTCCCTGCTGTTAACCGTGATATAAGTTTAGTGGTTAACAGGTCAATACCGGAAAAGAATGTGGAAGAAATAATTAAAAAAACAGCAAAGGACTTTATAAAATCCATAAAATTATATGATATTTATTATGGTGAACAGATACCAAAGGACTGTAAGAGTTTAACATACAATATACTTTTTCAGTCAATTGAAAGAACCTTATCAGAAAAAGAAGTTAATGACATTGTACAGAATATAATTACAAATTTAAAAAATGAAATAAATGCTAATTTAAGGTCATAATTATGCCACTTATTGCACTTGAAATTTTAGAAACAAAAATAAAAGAAATGCTTATAACCATAAGGCATTTAAAAGAAGAAAATAAAAAATTAAAAAAATTACTTGAAGAACAAAAAAATTCAAACAATAATGTCTCCCCGGAAATTCTTTATGAATTTGAGAAATTAAAACAACTTACCTCAAAATATAAAAATGAAAGGTCTTTTATAATCACAAAAATATCCAATATACTCACAAAAATAAATGAATTAATAGGAAAGGAAGATGATAACAATGGATAAATCCATAGTTACGGTAAATATTTTAGGGAGCGAATATAAAATTAAAGGTTTTGGTGAGCCAGAATATATACTAACCCTTGCAAATTATATTAACAACAAAATGCAGGAAATTCAGGAGACATTAAATATAAAAGATGAAAAAAAGATTGCGATTTTAGCCGCTATCAATATCACTGATGAACTGTTTGAATTAAGAAAAAATGTTAAAGAAGGTATGGTTCCAAAAGAACAGATACAATCCATCAGAAATAAAATTGAAGGGATGATATCATCAATTGATAAAGAATTACCTGCTGCACTACAAGACGAAGAACAAACAAATCCACCAACCCCTGATAATCCAGATACAAAGCCCGGCGAACAAGTGTAGGAACAGGTTTTTCCACATTAACTAATTTGCAGATAAGCCCATATTTAATGTCATAATTGGTATACAAAATCATTTTTAATCCTTAATATTTTTTTAAATTATAATTATGCATAAGTTAGCCAGCACCCTTGTATCCCATTCTTTTTTAAACCGAGATTAAAATGGAGATTTTTAAATCCATATATATTTTTTAGTAATCCCTCAGTCAAAGTAGTTTTTTATAAAATATAAAGTAAATTTTTTTTCTTTACTTTTTTTACCTGCATAAAATCTTCCCTTTCCTCTTTTTAAAAAAGAGGGGAATTAAAAAAAAATTTTCATTTTTATCTCTCCCTTTTCTAAAGGGAGAGTAAGAGGGATTTTCTATTTTTATTATCACCTCCCATAACCGTGGCATTACATTTTTTATTTTGCAACTACTTCCTGTAACTAAAAAATTAGATTATAATAATTGTTTGGCTTTATTATTTGATTTATATATATAAACAAGCACTTCTGCTATTAATTTATAAAGTTCTGGCGGAATTTCCTGTCCTAAATCAAGTTTTGATAAAATTTCAATTAAATCCGGGTCCTCGTAAATTGGGATATTATTTTTTTTAGCGAGTTCCAAAATTTTTTCCGCAAGTATGCCCTTACCCTTTGCCACTATTTTTGGTGCAACATCTGCATCTTTATCATAATGAAGTGCAACCGCTGCCTGTCTATTATTTTTTTGTTTTTTTGCCATTTTATCCCCTTTATGCTTTTAAATCAATTTTACCTAAATTTATATATCCATTGCCAATTGCATTAATTGTATCCTTTTCATTCTCAACCTTTATTGAAAAATTTTTCACTTTAAGATTTATATTTTCTATATTGCTTAAAAATTCATTTTTATTTTTTAACAAAATTTGTTTTATTTTTTCATTTTCGGTTTGTATAACACAATCAACATCACTTTTGTGAACAAGCATATTAATTTTTATGTTCCCTAAATTGGATGTGTTTAATAAAAATACGATATTTAATGGTTCGGATGCTTCTAAATTTTGTTTTAAAGAACCTTTTTTATACCATATCTGTATTTCCCCGTTAAAAAATCTATTATTTATAAATACCGGTAATTGTGTATAAAAAATATCAAAACTTACGGGTTTCTGATTTATAAATTGTAATGCATTAAGATTTGCAAGTAAATCATCAACATTTGCTTTCATTTTATGTAAAACCTCTGTGCTTTTGTCTGTGTATCTGGCATAGTCCAGCTTATCAAGTTTATCATTTAATTCAATTAATAAACTTTTAAAATTTTCTCTTAATTGCTTAATTTCATTGTTTCCCAATGTGTTTTTATTTGGGTCACCTTTACTTGGCTGTTTATCATTTTGTATATTCATCGTATTATCAATAACCTGTTTTATTTTGGATTCAAGATTTATACCGCTTTTATCAATAAAATTTTTTATCTGATTTAATAATGATTCTGAATCCAGTTTATTCTGTTCCGGTTTTATGGTCATTTTATCTGAAATATCTCTTATATCCTGAATAATTTTATTTAACGGCTCAACATCATTTTTATTTATTCCAGTTATCGCCTGATTTTTTACTAAATTCTCAAATTCTTTGATATTCAACATTAAACTTTCAATATTTTGATTTAACTTCATTCCATTCACAAAATACCTTTGCATTGAATCAATGAAATTGTTATCGGTTTGGATATTTCTCGATTTTAAAAAGACAATTGCTTCAAGCGTTGATTCAATATCTATATTATTCATAATTTCAGGAGAAAATGCTGTATTGAAATTTTCTTTGCTTTTAAAAATGTTTAATCCCGAAAGTTTATTTACCAATTGTTTTAAATCATTATGAATATTCACAATTTGAAGCGGACTAAATTTGGTATTCTGATTTATATTTATTTTTTCAATTACTTTATTTATTTCATCAATAACGGTTTTAAAATCCTGTTTTATTAACATAACTTCTTTTTTATTCATATCATTTTTATTTACATAATTATTAATATTTTTATTAACTTCATTTACCATATTTTTTAATAACATAACAGTATTTATTGACTGTTTTATGACTTCCTGAACATCGTTTTGATTTGTAGATAAAATATTTTGTTTTAAATTAATAAAATTTTGTTTTATTTCATTTAATATATTTTTTCCGTTTTCATTAAGTATATTAATTTGCTCCATATTTTCATTTAAAAATGGTTGCACAATTTTTTCTTTACCAATATCGGCTATGTTATTTATCATTTGATTTATATTGTAAACTGCACGACTATTAATATTATCCATTTTAGTTAAATTATTTACTATTGCATTTAATGTTTCCTGTATATTTTCAAGTTTAAAAGTTAATGTATTATTATTAATTACAATTTCGCCTTTTAAATTTTTTAAATTTAAAATATTTTCATTATTTTTAACAATATCACTGACATTTTTCATATCCTTTATATCTTGCCAGTTATTTATTTCTACTGTAATGGATTTATCTACAGCAGTAAAATTTATATTATCTGTTGCTTTGCTTATTTCTTTGCTGATATTAAATAAATTCATAATTTTATCAATCTGGCTTTTTATTTCTTTTGCTGGTATCATATTATTTTCAGCAATAGTATTTGTATTGTTATTGTTAGAAAAATTCGCCTTTAAATTTTCAAACAAACCATCTAATTCCTGTGCAAATTTTATAATGCTGGTTAACACAATCTCTTTTGCTGTGCTTTGATTTGTTATGTTAATTGCTCTTATATCAATTCCCTTTGATTCAAAATAATTTAATAATTTATTTGATACTTCTGATATGTTTTCTTTTGTTAACGGCAGTCCGTAATTTATTAATTTTTCAGCAATATAAATATTTTGTTCATTTACCGGCACTTTTAAAGAATTTAATAAATTAACAAACTGTTCTGCTTTAACTACATTATTTGTTTCTAACTGTGTTACTACCCCTGTTCCCATTTCTGTTAAATCAGGCACTATTTTCATCTGTATATTTTTTCCTATGTCCACAACAGAAACATTTATTATATCCCCTTTTGATAAATTTAAATTTGCTGGTATTTGAGAAACAAGATTAAATCCCTTAAAATTTATTATTGCTTTCTGTTCATTGGGAAAAATTTCTATTATTCTTCCCTTTAAAATATCCCCTTGTTTTAATGTTGAAATAAAATCCTGAATTTTTTTATCAGGGGATAACAGTAATTCAAATATGTTACCCTGTACTCCTTGAATTGCCATAGAAATTATCCTTTTTCATACTTTTTTAATAAATATCGGAAAAAAACTACAAAACTTTAATAATTTTTATGCTATTTGTTCCCTTTCTTATTTTTTTTAAGCTTTTCAACATCAAATCCCTTTTCAATTTTTTTCTTACAATCATCACATATTGTACCTTTTTGAATTGCAGCCCCGCATATTCTGCATTTAAACTCTTCCAGTGGTTTTCTCATTTTTAAACTACCACTTTTTATGAATCTAAAAAGCATTGCCTGGGATACCCCTGTTGCTTCATGAACTTCCATAATATTTGCAAGTGGAAATTTTCTTAAATATTCAGTTACTTTTTTTAAGTCCTTTTTTTCTTCAATAATGCATTCAGGGCATATTTTTTCTCCTGCTTTACTTTCATTTGGGTCATAATTAAATATCTTTCCGCACCTTTCACAATTTTCCAATGTCATAAAAAAGTCACCTGCTTATTTTTGAAAAGAAAAAAATTAAGGGATGTTAAGTTCTTTATTTTTTTGATAACTTGAAACGGCAATCTGTGATAATTGTTTATAAAGTATAGTCGCAAGCCCTATGCCCCCGGCTTTTGATAATTCCCTTGCAATAGCATCATCATACATCTCGTAAAATATGTCTTTTGCTGTTGAATTTCCAAATAAAGGATCTTCAGGCACTGTTTTTCGCATCTGTTTCAGCATATATCCTAAAAAAATTGATTCAAATTCTTGCGAGACCTTTTTTAATTTGTCTGCTTGTGATAAATTTTTATCATTTATTTTACTTGCTTCCATCTGTGCCTGCTTTAATTTATTATCAAGGTTTACTATTTCTGTTCTTGCTGTTATTTCTGATGCTCCTAAAAAATCAACCATTTCAATTTCTCCTTTTATTACATAATTTCAATTTCAGCATGAAGTGCCCCTGCTGCTTTTATTGCCTGTAAAATCATAATAATATCTTTCGGTGATGCTCCGAGCACATTTAATGCATTAACTAAATCCTGAACATTTGCTCCCTGTGGCAAAGTAACCAGCTGATCTCCTCCGCCTTCCACTTTTACTTTTGAATCCGAATAAACCATTGCTGAGGCACCAGGAACAAAAGGATTTGGTTGAGATAGTTGTCGGGTTACATTTATACTAACATTATAATTGCCATGAGCCACTGCGCAGGTATCTATTGCAACATCTGCACCCATTACAACCGTTCCGGTTCTCTCATTTATTACAACTTTCCATGATTTTTCTTCTATCTCCACATATAATCCTTCTATGGCTGCTGCGAATTCCACCAGGTTATTCTGAAAATCAAATGGAACATGTATTTTAATTGTTGATGCATCAACAGCATTTGCAATATCGCCCCAAAACTGTGAATTTATAACATCTATGATCCTGTATGCTGCTGTAAAATCGGGAATTGATAAATTTAAAAATAAATTATACTTATCATCAACAAAATTTACTGGAACTTCTCTTTCTACCAGTGCCCCATTTGGCACTCTTCCTACTGTCATTCTTGTATTCAAAATATTTCCGCCAGAAACTGACAAAGCCCCTTCACCTGTTGATATAGGACCCTGAGCAACTGCATAAACATTATCATCAAGCCCTTTTAAAGCGGTCTGTAACAAAACCCCGCCATCAATGCTTCTCGCATCGCCCATTGAAGATACAACAACATCAATTTTATCCCCCTTTTTTGCAAAGGCGGGCAAATTAGCAGTCACCATAACTGCGGCAACATTTCTAACCCTTATCTGACTTGAAGGGTCATTTATACCAAATCTTTTTAGCATATTTTCTATTGCTTGATTTGTAAAAACTGTTGTTTTTCTATCACCGGTTCCTTTTAATCCAACTACAAGGCCAAAACCTGTTAATTGGTTATCCCTTACTCCTTTAAATCTTGCTATATCCCTTATCCTGAGTTCAACTGCAAAAAATTCTGAAATAACGGTAAAAATCAAAATTACAGCAATTAAAATTATTTTAAATTTTTTCATTTAAAATACACCTCTTATTTTAAAATAAACCAAGCCAGTCAAGAATTCTTGTTATTATTCCAGGCGATGTCTTTTCTCCAATTGGTCCTTTACCTTCATATTTTATTTTTGCATCTGCAACATATATGGATAAAATAGTATTATCTGATGCGATATCTTCTGGTCTAATTACTCCTTCTATTATTAGATTTTGTTTATCATCGTTGATTTCAATAACTTTTGTTCCTTTGATTACTAAATTATTATTAGATAAAACCTTTTCAACCCTTGCTGATATTTTTGCCATCAAGCCACCCTTTCTTGTTGATTTACCACTACCGTCCTGATATTCCTGAGCCCCTGCGCCCCAAGAAGGAACATAAGGAAATGGGCTTAATACACCACCACCCCATGAACTCATTCCCATTCCGCCACTTAAAGATTGCTGTTTGGATGTTTTTAAAGAGGCGCTCTGATATCCTTCTGTTGATTCAACAACAATAATTGTTACAATATCACCAACTTTATATGCCTTATGGTCTGTGTATAAAGAATTTATGTCAGTGGAATTAACAACATCATCGGCAATAGATAAATTTGAAAAAGCAAATATGGCTATAATTAATAAAAATTTTAAAATATTTTTCATAACAACAACTCCTTTTTATTCATTATTTTTCTATAATTACTTTTCCTTGATAATTTACTTTTCCTTCTAAAATTTTTCCATTATTAAGTTTTACTTTTACTAAATCGCCTTCTCTACCATCCGTCATTGCAATACCTTCTGTTTCCACAGTTACCTTTTTTACCTGTACTATTACGCCTACATTTGTTCCTCTTTTAAATAACGGTGGTGTCTCAAACATACTTTTTTGCAAAACAGTTCCAGCAATTATTGCACGTTTTGTAATTAAACCATTCAATTCATCATTTGATAAAATCACATCATCAGGTAAAAAAGTTATATCCTTTTTTGCTATAATGTAATCGTCCTCTTTTAAAAATTCTTTTATTTTAATATTTTTTTTTGCAATGAGACAATCAGTTACAACATTTATCACAAATGAAACCGGTTCAATTTTGTAAAATTTATTATCAATATAAATTTCAACTGGAATTATTACATTGCCTTTAAATTTTATATCTTTATCCTCTCTTACCTTTAAAAGAACTTCGCCTTCTGGTATATTAACAACTTCCTTTACATTTTTTTGGTCAATTTTTACTTCATCTTCTTTCCATGGCATATTTTTTTTTATAAAGTCCTCGGCGGCTTTTATCAGTTCTTCTTTGCTGATTTCACTTTTTTTTACAAAAAGAACAACTTTATCAGGACCTGTTACTTTTACATTATTATATAATTTTGCAACTTTATTTATAATCATCTCTTTTGATATTACTGTTTTATAACCTGGCAAAGATGCTTTTTTTAAATAAATGTTTTCAAGTTTATTTTTTTCATCTTCTGAAAAACCAAAAAAATCAGCAACATCACAAAGATAAATTTTATCTTTTGAAATTTTGATTTCTTTATCTTTTAATACTATAAATGGTTCAGCTCTTAAAAATGTAAAAAAGCAAATTAAAAAAGTTAAAAATAATAAAAATTTAAATCTCATCTCTTCAAATCATTTGCCAGCCCGAGCATATCATCCGATGTTTGAATTGCCCTTGCATTTATTTCATAAGCTCTCTGCGATGCTATTAAATTTACCATCTCTTCCACGACTTTTACATTTGATGCTTCTAAATAGCCCTGCATCAATGTGCCATATCCTTCAAAGCCAGGAATTCCTTCTACGGGTTCGCCTGAACCTTCTGTTTCCTTGTATAAATTTTTTCCAATGCTTGCAAGACCTGCCGGATTTGCAAATTTGGCTAATCTAATCTGCCCTATTGTTTCATTTTCTGTCTGTCCTGGTATTACTGCCTGAACGTCCCCATTTTCTCTTATTACAATTGCAGATGCTTCTGCCGGCACTGTTATTTCCGGTTGAATATAATATCCGTCGGAGGTTATTAAATTTCCGCCTGCATCAACCTTAAAGGAACCGTCTCTTGTATAAGCAATCTCCCCGTTGGGTAACTGAACCATAAAAAATCCTTCGCCCTGTATCATAACATCCAGCTGATTAAATGTCTGAACCGGTTCTCCGATAATAAAGGACTTCGTTGTTGCTGCAAGTCGTGTTCCATGCCCTATCTCAATAGGAGTTGGATACTGTGAGCCAACATTATTTGTAACGCCTGCGGGCCTTATTGTTTGATAAAGTAAATCCTGAAATTCAGCCCTGCTCTTCTTAAACGCAGTTGTGTTAACGTTTGCCAAATTGTTTGCAATTATATCAATATTATTCTGTTGTGCAACCATTCCTGTTGCTGCTGTCCATAATGACCTTAACATAATTAAAACCTCCTTTATTTAAAAATATTTTATATTGTTACATTTCCAACATCATTTACTGCCCTATTCAATGTCTGGTCCTGCGCCTGAATTGCCTTTTGCGATGCTTCATAAGCTCTGTATGCAGTTATCATATCAACCATTTCTTTTACAACATTAACATTGGATGTTTCAAGATAACCCTGTCTTACCTGAATATCACTCCCTTCTTCATTTTCAGGAAGCAAACCACCATCAAGAACATAAAATAGATTTTCACCCTGTTTTCTTAATTTTGTCTGTTCATCAAATAAGCCAATTCTAAAATTATCTATTTCCTGACCATCAACAAAAATAGTTCCTGCTTCATCAACATGAATATCTGTGCCTTCTATTGTTATTTCGCCACGCTGTCCAAGGACCGGATATCCACTTTGAGTTACAAGTTTATTTTCATTATCTATAAGAAAACTCCCATCTCTTGTGTATCTTATTCCATAAGGGGTATTTATAACAAACATACCATTGCCTTTAATTGCAAAATTCAATTTATTTTGCGTCTCTATGAAAGAACCTTCTTCTGTAATGGCTGGTTGAATACCATCATATCTCAATTGCACTCCTCTGCCCATTTCGCCTATTGGAGCAAGAACATCTGCTTCCTGTGCTCCTGGAACTTTAATTTTATCATCATAAAGACGATAAAGCAAAATTGTCGGAAAAGTTATATAAAGCGCCTTATCCTTTTTATAGCCAGTTGTATTAACATTGGCAAGGTTATTTGCAATCACATCCTGCCTGTATGTTTCTGCAATCAAGCCGGATGCCGCTGTATAAAGACCATTTATCATATTATCACACTCCTTTTTTTTAATTTTATTGCTGCAAAGAACTTTCTGGCTTTGCTATATCTGACCATTCCTGAGAAAATTTACTTTCAATTGGTGGAATATCATTTGTCACAGATGTTAAAACAAAATAATATTTTTTACCAACCTCTAATCCGCGAACAACATAATGCACATCTTTTATCGGAGAAGGATTAACTTTTACATAACCTTTACCAGAAACTTCTGATATATAGATATTATAACCTGCTATATTTGCCGGTGGCATTTTGCCCCAGTTTACATCAATTGCTCCATTTTTTTCAACCTTTTTTGGCTGGGCAATCGGAAATACTTCCGGAGTTCCAGGAACAACTGGTGCCGGAACTGCGGATGCCTCATTTGAATAATTACTTTCAACCGGCGGATACGTGTTATTTATTGCAACAACTACGAAATAATACCTTGTCCCGTTCTGTAAGCCATCAACAGTAACATAATTTTCTTTTATTCTTTTTGCAATAGGTATGTATCTGGCACCAGGGGACTTACTCATATAGACCGCATAACCGGTTACATTCGGGTCATCATTTGGTTCCCATGTTAAGTTTACGGCATTATTAGCAGGATATGCTTTTAAATCCTTTGGCGGTCTTACAACGCTTATTGCTCTTATTTTTTCTCTTTCCGGACCAAATCTTAATGCCACATTAAATCTATGTGAGTCACCGAGGTGTTCGGCATGTCCTATATAAGCATAATCAATCTGCCATGTATCTTCTTTATAGGTAACGCCACCGGTAAATCTACCCTGCATTGTTGCAAAGCCGGTGTATCCACCACGCAACCCAAGATGTCTTTTAAAAAACCATCCTTCCACACCCACATGGATTCTGTATTCCTGCGGAGTTAAAGCAGTAACCGTAACTCCCCTTTCTGAATCATAAATAGGTGTTTCAAGCGGTTGCCCACTGATATTCAGGTCTTTTAAAAAATCAATATCCGCTGTCGCAAGCAAATTATCCTCTAAATAATATGCAGAAGCAACTTTAAAAATTGTTGGTATTTTTTCTTCTGTTGTTCCACCCTGCCAGTGCAGAGTTGTATCTATATCCTGTATAAAAAGTCCCAAATTAATTTTTTTGCCCCATTGTGGCAAAGGCATCTGATATAAAACACCTAAATCAAGTCCTAACCCATTTGCTATTCCCTGTAAAGTTACACCAGACGATGTAGTATATGATGCAGATGAATTATAATTTAAATATTTGATATTTACTCCGACTGAAAAAGTTCTTTCAAGATTTAATGCAGATGCGAAACTACCAACAACAGTAAATTCTTTTGTATTATTTTTGTCGTTATGAATTAATGAAATAACAGAAAGTTGCCACACGGTATCCTGAAAAAAAGGAGCTCCAAAAGAAAGAAAAGTATAGTACTCTTTTCCATTTAAAAGCGGACCTAAAAATAAATTAAGTTCTGCTCTTTCTAACTGGGTTAACCCTGCAACATTCCAGTAAACCGCACTTCCATCATCTGCAACAGCACCAAATGCATGTCCCATGCCAAGTGCTCTTCCACCAATTCCTAAAACACCACCTTTGTCAAATGCTCCCCCATAAATTGCAGCGCTAAATAAAATCAGGCAGGTTAATAAACTAAAAATTTTTCTTTTCATACTTTTTCACCACCATTTTTAAAAATTTGGATTTATAATTTCCCCGTTTAAAGTAACTGAAGAACCCCTGAGCATTTGTTCAACGGAGATTATTCCTTTTGCAAAATTCTGTGCCTGAGCTATTGGAACTGTCAAGGATAAATTATTATTGCCACCATATACAGAATTTATACCAATTTGATTAATTGAATAACCAAGATTTTCCGCAATGCTCTTTATCATCAACGACATTTCCTGTAAAACATATTTAGGCATTGTATTTTCCGTCATATATTCCATATTAAACATTCTCTGCCCATCATTTGTTGTTGTTATGTATGCCGACTTTATTAAACCGGATTCTATATTTGGGAAACCGATTATGCTAATTGGTCCACCTGCTGTTGCACTCATCTGCTGCGGCGCACCTGTCCCGCCCCCTGGTAATGCCGGAGCAAGTGTTGTATATGCAGGTTCTTGTGCAGGACCCGGCGGTGGAACAGGAGTCGGCTTTTCCTTTGCTTTTTTTAATGCAGCAATATCTTTTTCTGCTTTTGCTTTTGCTGCGTTATCTTCTGCCAAATCTCTGTCTTTTATCTGATTTAAAAGTTTTTTTAGTTGTTCCAGAGCTGTTTTGTCAACTGCTTCTAAAACAGGTGTATAAATTTTAACTATTTGAACCGGCGTTGAAGAAGTGCTACCAATTTTATCAGTTGCCTCAAATATGAAAGTGTATTCTCCATCGGGTAATAACTGATATTTATTATCTGTTCCATTCCATACAATCTGCGAAGGTGGAACACCAATATCAACGTATGTTTTAACAAGGTTATTATTTTTATCAAGTATGTTTAATGCCCATCTATCTATGCCTGCTTTTGAATATGCATTCAATTTAAAAATAACTGTTTCGCCATTTTTAGGAGCAAAGGAAATTGGCTCAACAGCAGCAAAAACATCCGGGGTTGGTAATTTCTTTTTTTGAACACCCCATATCCAGTAAACCGAGAACCAGTGGCTTTCATCCTCATTTTCTGCTTTCTGGTCAAATGGTATTGCACGCACATAAGCATAATCAATGCCGAGCCAGTATCTCGCAGAAAGTCCAAAAGACATACGCCATGGACCCGGATACATAAAATTAACCAAGCCACCACGTAAAGCAAAATGACTGTCAAGAAACCACTGTTCAAAACCAAATTTTAATCTGTTTTTTTCATTTTGTAAAACTCCAGGGTCATTTACTGAATCCCAGTCAAAAGAAAAACTCGTAATTTCTTTTTCTATTAATTCAGTTGTTCTTATAGATATTCCAAGAGTTGATGTAAAAAAAAGATTTTTTTCAATACCTGTTTTATATCTTTTAATACTTCCTGAAACATCCCTTAACATTATACCTATATTAAAATCCTTTAGATGCTCTATAATTCTTAATTTATATAAAAATCCAAGGTCAAGCCCCCATGCCCAAGCATCATAATTATCACCGAGAACTTTCTTGGCATCTGCATCTGTAAATAAATATTTTACATTCAAGCCAAGCATAAAACTTTTATCACCAGTTAATGGCGTCGCATAAGTCACAAGTATCTGGTTTTCCTGAAATGGCAAATTAATATATTTTCTGTATTTATCAGATAAAAATTCCTGCCAGGATGGTTCTAAATCTCCATACCATCTTTCATATTTACCTGCTGGTATTATCAAATCCTGGTCAGGATATAAACTATCAGGAAAAAGAGTGCTTGGTCCTATTACCTTTGGAATATCAATATTATCAGGCCATCTTCCTTTTGGATGATATGGTTTAAAATATGAAATTCCAAAATACTGGGTTCCAAGTGATATTATTAAAGTTGCAAAATCTGAATAAGGTGTATTTCTATGAAAACTACTGCCTGTCCAATATAATTCATTATGGTCGAGTTGCGGAAGCCCTGCTGGATTATAATAAACTGCTGAAGCATCATCAGCAATTGCCGCAAAAGCTTCGCCCATTCCAAGAGCCCTTGCACCACTTCCAAAAGGATTGTATTTATTAAAAAATGGTTCTTTGGTTTTTTCCCAGGTAATTTGAAGGGTATCTGAAAATTCATCAGCATAAATAAAAGGCAATAAAAATAAGGTACTTATTAAAATAAATAGGAATATCTTGTTATAATTTCGCACAATTACCTCCGATATTTCAGTATATAAAAAATCGTTGCAACTATTTAAATTTATTAAAATTTATCATAAAAATTTTCTTATGTCAAATGTTTTTTAAATCAAAATGTAATGTTTCAGTTTAGTCAAAAGATGATATAAAAATATAAGAAAATTTTTTCTTCCTTTATATATATATCCTCCTTTGCTGATGATTTGTTTTTATTTTTTTTCCTCTCTCCCCAGTTTGTGCCTGTGCAAAAAACATAAAATTTGATATTTAAATTTTTTTATTTTTATTTTCCCATTATATTTTAATCATTTTTGTATGCCAGTTTTTCGTTTTTTATGTTTTACCCTATTTTTTGCACAAGCGCTCAGTTTGTGGGAGAGAGTTAGAGAGATGGGGCGGTTTTAATTATCAATTATCAATTATTAATTGTCATTTATTATTTTTTTATTTCAATTGAAAATTCTTAATTGATAATTTTTGATTTTTTTAATCACCCTCTTCCATCAAAGGGTGAGGGGAATTAAAAAATAGGAAACAGGTTTATTTTAAATTTTTAAAATAAATAAAAATAAAGCAAATCTTTCGGCTAACGCTCGAAAACCGAAACACTTGAAAATCCTGCTTGAACTTTAATGACAGGACTCAAGAATTTAGCCCTGAAACGACTTGATTTTATTCAAAAATGCCTGGCTGCAAGATATGGGTTAAAAATAAAAAAGTGAGTTATGTATAGTTTTAAAAAAATGGGGAAGAGAAAAATTCTTTTTTATTTACAAATTTTTCCCGCAACACTTTTTATATTTTTTACCTGAACCGCAAGGGCACGGGTCATTCCTTCCTACTTTTGGTTGCTCGCGTCTGTATGTTTCAACCTTTGCCGGTTCTTCAGAAGTATTGTAATACATCTCCTGCTGATTTTGAGCATTTGCTCCTACCTGCGGCATAACAAAAGCAGGTCTTAATTCTTTTAAATTACTGCTTCGCTGTCTTCTTGTTAATTGCGATGTATCAACAGCATGGACTTTAAACAAATTTGTCACGATTTCGGTTTCTGATGAAACAACCATTTGTTGAAATAGTTCAAAGCCCTCCTTTTTATATTCAATAAGTGGGTCTTTTTGAGCATACGCCCTTAATCCAATCCCCTCTTTTAACTGGTCCATATTATATAAATGTTCGCGCCATTTTGAATCTGTTACCTGAAGAACAATAAATCTTTCTATTTCCCGCATTGTCTCCGAACCAATTGCCTGCTCTTTTGCCTCATATTCTTTTTTTACCTTTTCAATTATTTCATTTTCTAAAATTTCAGTTGTTAATTTTGTTATATCAACTTTTTCCTTATCAATTCTGTAATCCATATCAAAAACATCTTTCATTTTTAAAGAAAGCGCCTCATAATTCCATTCTTCTGGATATTTGCTATCAACTGATATTTCATAAACAATATCTTTTGCAACTTCTTCTATCATTTTTAAAACTGTTTCTTTTAAATTTTCCCCCTGTAAAACCTGCTGACGTCTTTTATAAATTAAAGCCCTTTGATTATTTAAAACATCATCAAATTCAAGCAAATGTTTTCTTATTGAAAAATTATGCCCTTCAACTGTTTTTTGTGCCCTTTCTATTGATTTTGAAAGCCAGGGATGTTCAACCCTTTCATCCTCTGACATTCCAACTCTATCCATAAAAACTTTTATTTTATCAGAACCAAAAATTCTCATCAAATCATCTTCTAAAGACACAAAAAACCTTGACATTCCAGGGTCGCCCTGTCTTCCGGAACGTCCACGCAACTGATTATCCACTCTTCTGCTTTCATGTCTTTCAGTGCCAATCACATAAAGACCACCCAGTTCAGCAACCCCGGGTCCTAAAACAATATCTGTTCCACGACCTGCCATATTTGTTGCAACTGTGACAGCGCCTTTTTGACCTGCAAGTGCTATTATCTCAGCTTCTCGGGCATGATTTTTAGCATTTAAAAGTTCAAACTTTATTCCTTTTCTGCTCAGCATTTCCCCGAGCATTTCATTTTTTTCTATGGAAGTTGTTCCAACCAAAACCGGTTGCCCTCGTTTATGCGCCTCAATTATTTCACTTACAATTGCCCTGAACTTTCCCTTTTCCGTCTTATAAACGACATCCGGATAATCAATTCTTATCATCGGTTTATTTGTTGGAATTACAATTACATCCAGTTTATAAATATGCCAGAATTCTTCTGCCTCTGTTTCCGCAGTTCCTGTCATACCCGCTAATTTTTCATACATCCTGAAGTAATTCTGCAATGTTATTGTTGCAAGGGTCTGGTTTTCCCTTTCTATTTTTACTTTTTCTTTTGCCTCAAGTGCCTGATGCAAACCATCTGAAAAACGTCTACCGGGCATTAAACGACCTGTGAATTCATCAACTATTATGACCTTGCCTTCTTTTACTATATAGTCCTTATCCCTTTTAAATAAAGTATGTGCTTTAAGTGCCTGATTTATGTGATGTATGATTTCTATATTTTGCGGGTCATATAAATTTTCTTTGTTTAAAAATTTTTCTGCTTTTGCAATACCTTCTTCTGTTAAAACTGCTGTATGCGATTTTTCATCAACCTGATAATCTTTATCTTTTATTAATTTAGGAACTAATCTATCTATTATGTAATAAAGTTCTGTTGATTCTTCTGCCGGACCGGAAATTATTAATGGGGTTCTTGCTTCATCTATTAAAATACTGTCAACCTCATCCACAATTGCATAATGCAATTTTCTTTGAACCACTTCTTCCTTACTTACAGCCATATTATCACGCAAATAATCAAAGCCAAATTCATTGTTTGTGCCATAAGTCACATCACAGTTGTATGCCTCTCTTCGCTGTTCTGTGGTGCTATCATTTTTAATACATCCAACTGTTAATCCTAAAAATCTGTATATTTCTCCCATTCCCCTGAAATTGCCCTTTCCTAAACTATCCCTTTCTGCAAGGTAATCATTTACCGTGACAACATGAACCCCTTTACCAGTTAGGGCATTTAAATAAACAGGAAGGGTTGCGACAAGTGTTTTTCCTTCCCCTGTTTTCATTTCTGCAATTTTCCCCTGATGCAAAACAATACCACCCATCAACTGCACATCAAAATGTCTTAATCCAAGAGTTCTTTTACTCGCTTCCCTTACAACAGCAAATGCCTCTGGCAGTAAATCATCCAGTGTTTCGCCATGGGTTAATCTATCTTTGAATTCATCGGTTTTTGCACGAAGTTGGCTGTCTGAAAGTTTTTCTAAATCTTTTTCATAAGAATTTATAATATCAACAATTGTTTTTAATTTTTTAATTTCTCTTTCATTTCTTGTCCCGAAAATTTTTTTTATTAAATTCAGCATCTTTAACCCTGCTTTATCCTTTTTGTTAAAGCCGGCACTATTTCACAAACATCGCCTACTATGCCAAATGTGGCAACAGAAAAAATCGGTGCCTCCGGGTCCTTGTTTATTGCAATAATCACCTCAGAAGATTGCATCCCTGCAAGATGCTGAATTGCGCCTGATATACCACAGGCAATATAGACCTTTGGTGAAACTGTTTTTCCTGTTTGTCCGACCTGATGAGAATACGGTATCCAGCCAGAATCAACAGCGGCACGCGATGCACCAACAGCACCACCCAATGCCTCTGCAAGTTCCCTTATCATTTGAAAATTTTCAGCGCATCCAATTCCTCTGCCGCCAGATACAATTATATCCGCTTCGGCAATATTTATTGTTGTTTCAATCTCTTCTATGAATTCAAGCATTGTTGCCCTTGCCTTATATGAATCAACCATAATTTGTGGTTTTACAATTTCACCCTTTCTTGCTTCATCTTTTGGCAATGCTTTAAAAACTTTGTATCTCGCTGTTGACATCTGCGGTCTTCTCTCCGGTGTAATTATTTTTGCCATAAGATTCCCACCAAACGCAGGACGTATCTGATATAAATTTCTCTGTTCTAAATCAATCTCAAATGACGTGCAATCTGCTGTTAAGCCAGTATTTAATTTTATTGCAACCCGCGGGAAAAAAGCCCTTCCAATTGCTGTTGCACCTGTCCACATTATTTCTGGCTTATATGCCTTTGCTAAATCAGCAATAACAGATGCATATATCTCATCATTGAAATCTTTTAGTTTTGGATGGTCAACAAGGTAAACTTTATCTGCCCCGTAATGAATAAGTTCCTGAGCAAGATTTTCTACATTATAACCAAGCAATACTGCTGCGAGTTCACATTTTAAAGCATCTGCTATTTCTCTTCCCTTACCAAGCAATTCAAAAGAAACTTTATGTAAATGTCCCCTCCTTTGTTCTGCAACAACCCATACTCCTTTATAATCAAGTTTGTTAAATTCAGCCATTTAATATCCTCCTTTTATTTAATTAATCCCATCTGTTTTATTTTCGCATAAAGTTTTTCAACTTTTTCATTTACGTCAGCGCCGTCGAGCATTTCAACTTTGCCAAAATGTCTTTCCGGGGACCACGATTTGCTCACTCTTGTTGGAGAGTATTTCAAGCCAACATTTTTTTCATCCCCACCAATATCCTCTAATGTCCACGTAGGTATTTCATATTTTTTTGCTCGCATTTTTCCTTTTAGTGATTCAAGTCGTGGTTGATTTATGTCTTTTACAACTGTGAGTGCAACAGGTATTGATGACTTAACAACATCAATACCGTCTTCCATCATTCTTTCAACTACAATTTCTTTTTCATTTATTTCTCTTATTTTTTTAACCCAGGTTATACTCGGCACATCTAAATATTCAGATGTTGATGGTCCAACCTGTGCCGTATCACCATCAATTGCCTGTTTACCAAAAAATACTATATCAAAACCGATTTTCTGTATTGCTTTTGAAAGTGCATACGCAGTCGCCCATGTATCCGAACCAGCCAATTTTCTATCTGAAATTAAAATTGCATCATCAACACCCATCCCAATTGTTATTCTTAAGACCTCCTGTGCCATAGGTGGACCCATAGTTATTACTGTTACTTTGCCACCAAGTTTTTCTTTAACCCTTAATGCTTCTTCCACTGCATAAAGGTCAAAAGGATTTATTGTTGTCCCTGCTGTTTCTCTTTTTAAAGTTCCGGTCTCCGGGTCAACTTTTATATCTGTGGTGTCTGGAACCTGCTTAATACAAACGACTAAGTTCATTCATCTGCCTCCTTGGAATAAATTTTAAAAATAAAATTTGAAAAATTATAACAGAAATAAATTATCTGTCAATAGTATCAGAAGCGCTAAAAATAACGACACGGTCATATTAAGTTTTTATAAAATATGAAGTAAATTTTTTTGCTTTACTTTCTTTACACATTAATAAAATCATCCAATGCCCATCTTTAAAAAAATGTGTATTAAAAAATTTTTCATTTTTATCTCTCCCTTTTCTAAATGGAGACACAGATGGATTTGTTTTCATTTTTGCTCCTCTCTTCCAAGCGTAAAAGAGAGTTAGAAAAGGAGGCGATTGCATTCAAATCGCCTCTTGCATTCCTTCACCCTCTCCCTTTTGTCTAACTATTCCCCACAAATTAGAAATAATTATGCAACAGAAAATATTTTCCCATATAATATTAAAAAAACTATTTTTATTTTATTACAATAAATTTATTTATTTTTGATTTTGTCTGTTGTTTACCATTATTTAAATCTATTGAATAATAATACAGCCCGCTTGCAAGTGGTTTTATCATTTCTGTTATCCTTATCTCATTTTCACCTGAATTAAATTGTTTTTTTTGTTCAAATTCTTTTACAAACCTGAATGCAACTGTATATATTCTTATTTTT
>Ga0207433_10006838_pt1 | contig 19472 bp, 16 predicted proteins | sample YelNatPaOPGAMG01_FD_187559 | JGI IMG/M metagenome (GOLD analysis project Ga0207433, IMG submission 187559) | Hot spring thermophilic microbial communities from Obsidian Pool, Yellowstone National Park, USA - OP-RAMG-01 (SPAdes) (version 3) | ecosystem: Environmental > Aquatic > Thermal springs... | reverse complement strand
CCTCTGGATACCGGACACCAACAAAGAACTGGAAATGGACGCCGGACAGTTCCAGACCCTGGCGAACTTTGAAGTCATCCAGCCCACCGGCAACTGGATGGCCTCCCTCGGGTATACGTTCTTCCTGGGCCCTTACACCCACACCGGCGTCCGGTTCCACTACGCCGCAAGCCCCAACAACAACATCTATTTCGGCGTGAACAACGGCTGGAACACGAGTTTTCAGAACGACCAGGGGAGTGACTTCCAGGATTTCGAGCTGAACTACACGGGGAACCCCATTTCCTGGCTGAACCTGAACTTCACGGGGCTGTTTGGTCCCCAGATCCGGAACAACTATCCGGGAGGTTTTCCATTGACGGACAATATCTCCGCCAATCCCGACGCCAATGTTCCGACCTGGAGAAACTACGGTGCCTTCGTGGTGGAGGTGGGTCCGCTCAAGCATTTCTGGCTCGTGACCGACGACTCTTACGGCTGGCAGGCCCAGGGGGCCTATAACACGACCCTGGCCGGCGGAGTTCCCATCGGACCGGCCACCTGGTATTCGAGCGAAAACTTCATCCGCTACGACATCAGCGACACGCTGGATGTCGTGGCGCGCTACGAGGTGTATTACGACCTGAACGGTTTCATGACCGGAACAGGGCTTCCCACGGCGATCAACGACGAGACGGTCGACCTCCAGTGGAACTTCATGCCCAATGTCATGAGCCGCATCGAATACCGTCACGACAACGCCAACCAGCCGCTCTTCAACTCGAACATCTACGGCATCGCCACGGGTTCAGCCAACCCCGGAAACCATGGCGCGCCGATCTTCAGTATGGACACCTTCGAGCTGGAGCTGACCTACATGTTCTAGGCGGTCCCGGATGGCCGGCCCGACAACCGCATCCGGCTCCACCGAAACGGTCCGTCCGTCTTTTTCCACCCTGTAATGAGGAGGATTGTTTATTGGCTCTTTTTCGCCTGTATCACGGCACCCGGAAAACCATCTCCCGTTTCCGGGAAACGGTCCTCCAGCGGGTGGTGGGCGTGGGTGCGCTGTTCTCCTCGGGATACGGTGACGTCGGTTCGTCGATCTACTTCGCCCTCGGCGTCACCACCGTCTACGCGGGAGGAGCCTCCTTCCTGGCGATCTTTATCGCCGGACTCTTCTTTGTCGCCACCGTTCTCTCCTATGCCGAACTTTCGTCCGCCATCCCCGAATCCGGCGGTTCCTCCCTTTTCGCCCAGAGGGCCTTCGGAGACGGATGGTCGTTCTTCGCCGGGTGGGCTCTTCTTCTGGATTATGTCATTACCCTGGCCATCAGCGCGTTTTCGGTGGGCCCTTACCTGGGCTATTTTTTCCCGATCCTCAAAAACAACACCCAGGCGAACGTCACCTTTACCGGCGCGCTGATTCTGGTCCTGATTCTCCTGAACGTCCTGGGGCTCAAGGAATCCTCCCGGCTGAGCCTCCTTCTGGCCGGCTTCGATATCATCACCCAGCTGTCTCTGATGATCCTGGGTCTTTTCTTCCTGTTCAGCGCCCCCAAAATCCTGAACCAGTTTTCCCTGGGTACGAACCCCACCTGGCCCCATTTCCTGTACGGGATTTCCGTCGCCATGGTCGCCTATATCGGGATCGAGGCCATCAGCCAGATGGCGTCCGAGGCGCGTGATCCCCAAAAATCCGTCCCCCGGGCGATGTTTCTGACAATGGGAACGACTGTTCTCCTCTATTCCGGGATCAGCGTTGTCGCCCTGTCCGCCATGGATCCCAAGCTTCTCTCCACCGTCTGGGTGAACGACCCCATTGCCGGCATCGCCCACTTCATTCCCCATGTCCACCAGTATCTGGGTCCATGGGTCGCCATTCTGGGGGCGACCATCCTCACCGTCGCCGCCAACGCAGGGCTGATCGGCGTTTCCCGGCTGTCCTTTTCGATGTCGAACAATTTTCTCATCCACCCGATCTTCCGGCATACGACCCAACGGTGGAAAACACCCGTATACTCCATTGTTTTTTTCGGAAGCCTGAGCGCCGTCATCGTGGCGTTTTTCCCTTACCTCGAAGTCCTGGCCGACCTGTACAATTATGGGGCGATGCTCTCCTTCATGATGACACATCTGGCCCTGATCTCCCTTCGGAACAAGGAACCGGAGCTGGCCCGCCCATTCCGGGTTCCCTTCTCTGTCCGGATCATGGGACGGGAGATCCCTCTGCCGGCCGTCTTCGGGCTGATCGGAACGGGAGGTGTCTTCGCGATGGTCCTCCTGTTTCACAAATACGGACGGGTCTTCGGAACCATCTGGATGATCGTCGGTATCACCTATTACTATTTTTTCCGGAAAACAGCCAAAATGCCCCTCATGGATCGGGTCCGGGTAACCGAAATCCCCGACACGCCGGAGGATCAATCTGTTCCCCACAAAAATATCCTCGTGGCCACATCTCCCTATCGGGTCTCCCCCGTTCTCCGGGATGTCATCAAGATCGCCCGGGCCGACAAGGCACGGGTCACTGTGATGACCGTCCTGGAAATTCCTCTCTCTCTCCCCCTTCACGCTCCTCTTCCCGAGGAGGAGGAGCGATCCCGAAAAACGCTTGAGATCTGCCAGGCGATCGGGGTGGAAGAAGATGTCCTGATCGACACCATCCTCCTGCGCGGTCGCTCCGTGGCGAACTCAATCGTGGCCACAGCGGTCCGGCAAAAAGCCGATACCCTTGTGTATACCGATACGGATTCGGCGCTCTCCCGCTCCATACAGGCGACCATACGACAATCTTCTCTTCCGGTCATGGTCTGGAAGATCGAGCCTCCCGCCAAAGGCGACCTCCGGCAGGTGCCCGCACAAGTCCGCACCCTGCTTTCGTCCCGGCCCGATGTCCTCGAAAACCGTTTTTCCAATGAAACATCCCCTCCAGCCGGTGGAAAAAATGAAACGTCCCGGTCCGATCCGGATCCCTGACTTCCGTCTTCCGGCATGGGTTCACCGGACCTTGCGGAAGGAGGAGGCCGGCACATTTCTCCTGATCCTCGTGATCCTCACAGGAATCTTCGTCTTCGATGCCCGGACCCCTCAAAGCCTGGTCGCATCCATTCTTCTGGATATCCCCATCGCACTGACAGGACTGGTCCTTCGACCGGGCCTGACATTTCTCGTGGTCATGCTTTCCCTGGTCGCCAATGTCATGGCGGGTATCATCGATGCCCGGACAGAAGGAACCGTCAACAGCATCGCCGTGGCCAACCGGTTCTTCACAACCGTGTCCCTTATTCTGGTCGGATACTTGACCCTCTCCATCCAGAAAAAAGCCCATCTTCAGGGACTCGTCGAGTCGGAACGCATCCGCTTTTCCAGGGAAGCCAAAATTCGGGAACTGTTCGCCCAGGTGAACCAGACAGCCGAGCCGGACGTCTTCCTTCAGCAACTTTCCTCCCACCTCCAGAGGCTCCTTCTGGCCCGGGGGATCATTTTGGCGTTTTCCGACGGAGAATCCTGGAAGTCCCGTCCATTCGCAATTCCATCGTCTCTCTGGTTCTGGCCGGAAGGAGACCCTCTTCCCGGATACCTTGCCCTTCAGTCGGGCCGTCCGTTTTCTCCATCCCCCATGGATCCGGTCAGTCTGTCTCCCCTGACAGACGCCAACAATGTTTCCGGAGGCATTGTGGGACGTCTCACGCTCCAGCCCCGGATGCCGGGGGGAGACCGGCTCTGGCCGCACCTCTATCTCTTTGTCCTTGAACCGTCTGAACCGGAAGCGGCAGCCATCCTCCGGGAAATCATTCCGGCCATGGAGTCGGCCCTTCTTCGCGCCGCCCTTCTCTCCGATCTCCGGAAAACGAATGACACCCTCATAAACCGGAACAGGCTGGTCGAAGACCTGATCCGCGGAGTCTCCCACGACATTCGCACTCCGCTGATTGCGGCCGACCTGACGCTGGACCTGGTCAGGAAAGGCGTTTTTGGTGTCCCGCCGAACGAACTCGGTGAAGCCCTGGATCAACTTCGACAATCCAACGGCGCCCTCCTCGATCTTGCCAACCACCTGCTGTTTCTTTCCCGGGCGGAAACCGAAGGGTTTCCCGCGACAGCCGATCCGGTGGATATTTCCCTCCTTTCAGACGAGGTGCTCCAGAGCCTGGAACCCTTGATACAAAAAAAACATCTCCGGATGGATAACGCTCTGGCACCCGCCGTTGTCCGGGGAGACAGGCCGTCCCTTCGACGCCTTCTGGTCAATCTCGTGGACAACGCCATCAAATACTCTCCCAACGGAGAATCCATTCAGGTATGCTGTCAGACGATGGAGGAAAAAGTGATGATTTCGGTTCGGGACAACGGTTCGGGTATTCCCGAAGACATCCGGGCGGGCCTTTTTGAACGGTTCCGCAAAGAGAAGGACGGGTCGGGTTTCGGTCTGGGTCTCTACATCGCCCAGCAGATTGCCCGGCAGCATCGGGGGGAGATCCAGTGTTTGTGCCACCCGGTGGGGACAGAGTTCCGTGTGACCCTTCCGGCTATCGGAGCCTCTTAGAGATGATCCGGGTCTTTCTGGTTGAAGATCATGAACTGATGCGAACGGGGCTCGGAAAAACCTTCGGAACCCTGCCGGAAATCGAATTTGCGGGCGATGCCGGTTCGGCGGAAGAGGGCTTACGGAGGCTGATTGACCAGGATCTTCCGGCCGATGTCGTGATCATGGATATCGGTCTTCCGGGGGAATCCGGCATACAGGCGACACGCGTCCTGCGGGAAGCCCGGCCGGACATCCGGGTGGTCATGTACACGGTCCATCGGGTAGAAGATGAAATCTTTGCATCCTTTTCCGCCGGAGCGGACGGCTATTGTCTCAAGGACACCTCCGTTGACAGCCTGATCCTCGCCATCAAGGCCGCAGCCATGGGATCTCTCTACCTCGATCCGGCAATCGCCCATCTGGCCCTGCACCGGATTGGCGCAAAGGCATTTCCGGCCCAACAGACCCCCCTTTCCGTTCGGGAGACGGAAATCCTGAAACTCCTTTCAGAAGGTCTGTCAAACCGGGAAATCGGAGAAGTCGCGGGTATCAGCCTGAGCACGGTGAAGGCACATATCCAGAGCATCCTGACAAAGCTCTCGGCCACCACCCGCGCCGACGCGGCTGTGAAAGCCATCAAGAAAGGATTAATCTAGGGAACAAGATCAAGCATTTTTGCATAAAAAACCAGCAAATTGACTTTATAACTGGCACCAGCAACCTGCCATTACCCCGGTGAAGGCAGATTCCTGGTCACAGGGAGCTCCGGCTGTGAACCTTCTTTTCCCCCGTCCAACCCCTTCCGACCCGCTTCTAACAGAAGGGGACCCCGGCATCCGGCAACATCTTCTGTCCCGTCCCGGTCAACCCGTTGTTATCGTGAAATTCTCGGGATGGGGAACTCTCCTGAGTCTTTTTCCCTTCTTCAGACAACTTGGCCATGCTTACCCTGACAATCCTGTTGTCCTTGTCACCGGCAGTGAAAACCGTCCCATGATGACACACTTTTCTCCTGTTGATAACGTGGTATATCCCCGAGGACACCAAAAACTGACGATCATCGACTCCTTGCGCATGGCCCTGAAGATACGGCTTCTTCGCCCGGCTCTTCTGATCAACCTGCAGATGTATACCCGAAAAAAGCTTTCCTTCCTAGTGTCAAAGTTTTCAGGATCTCCCTTCCAGATAGGCTTTGTGGATCATAAAACGGGCATGGGCGTTTCCGGATTGACTCATCCCTTCTTTCACAACCGGCAACTTCCTCCTTCCCAGGCTATCGAACAGGTTGCACATTTTTTGGGCATCCGCACGGGAGACCCCTTTCCCGTGCTGGATCCTCCCCGAGAAGAACCCAGAAATCGATTAGGTTCCCTGTTGGGAAACTTTTTGTCGCCCGGGGGCAAAACCATTGTCATGAACCCGAATGCCTCCGGACAGTCCCACGAACGTCGCTGGCCAACCGCATCCTATGCCGAAACAGCCAAAAAATTACTGGACCGGCATTCAAATGCGCGGATCGTTCTGATCGGACTCGAACGGGATCAGCCTCTCGTCCAATCCATCCTGGGGAAACTATCCTCCCGGCATTCGGGGCGTCTCCTTAATCTGGCCGGGAAACTGTCCTTCCCCGAGCTGCACGCCCTTCTGGCCACATGTGACGGTTATCTCGGAAATGACAGCGGCCCCCTTCACCTGGCACTCTTGAGCGGTACGCCTTCTGTCGGTCTTTTTGGACCAACACGTCCGGACCTTGTACTTCCTTCCAGGGACTTTCCCCGATCCCTGATCCTCTATGAACCCCACTACTGCAGTCCCTGCCTTCATCACGCGGCCCAGTTGCCCTGCGGGGGGGACAATATCTGCATGCAAATCCTTTCCCCTTCAGCGGTGGTGAACGCCATGGAGCATGTGGCATGGAATCTGGGCGAAAAAAACCGCCTCCGCCACATTTGGACGAAATCGGAAAAAGAGGTCCGGGCCTTGCATGACGAATCTCCCGTGGCCTTGTACCGCAAACGGGGAAAAGTTGGATGACACAACAGTTTTTTCCTCCGGTATCCTTGCTCAGGGTTATTTCGTTCAACCGATTTGTTCGGGGGATCCTTCAGGGGTTTATGCTGGCGCGTTTCCTGCCCGAGGCCCATCGTCTGGGCTGGTCGATGGCCTCCGCCGGCATCCTCCTTTCCGCCAGCCTTTTGATCGACTTCTGCCTGACCCTCCTGATCGGACACCAATCTGACAGACGGTCACCGACAGTCCTTTTAATGGCAGGAGAATGTTGTTCCTCGGGAGCCGGACTTCTCTTCCTCCTCTTCCCCGATCCCTTTTTCCTGGGCCTCGCCGTCTTGGCGGCCGGGGCCGGACAACGCTCCAACGGATCCCCCGGTCCCTGGGCTCCGGCCGAACAGGCACTCTTGTCCCGATACGGATCCCGGAAGAATCCTTTCAGTGTGTTCAGTCACAATACGTCATGGGGCCTTTGGGGGATGGGCGCAGGAGCCACATTTGGCGCGACACACCTATGGCAGGCTACCTCGCACCCCCTGGACACATTCCGTTTTGCCATGTCCGGTCTTGTCACCACGTCTCTTTTGAACCTGGCTGCCCTTTTGTACCATGGCCAGGAGGCTACTGCCCTCATGCCTCCCCCCGTCCAGGGGGAAACTGGTTTTTTGTCCAAACGGGAAAAAACGAACCTGACAGCCATGGTTTTCTCCAATCTTTTCTATGGCTTGTCGATCGGCCTCTCTGACGCCATGATCGCCTACTGGTTTGTCCTGAAATTCAAGGCCACTCCTGACCATATCTCCTTTCTCCTAGCCCTGTCTTTCCTTCTTTCGGGAGTGGTTGCCTGGTTTTTGGGCCAAGTCAAAAAGAAACGCGTGGCTCCCGTCTATGTTTTATTGCAGATGGCAGGACTGGCAGGACTGGCGTTTCTTCCATCTTCTGCATCCATCGAAGCAGCCGGAGCCTTCTATACTCTCCGCATGACCTCTGTCCGGGCTCCAGGAGGAATACGCCAGGCGCTCGCAACCCAGTTGGTGCGTCCAGGGAGATTGGGATGGGCAGCGGGGCTCCACTTTTCTTCCCTTCATCTTCTCCAGGTAGCCGGTCCAGCCCTGACCGGCTATTGCTGGGAGAAACACAGGACGGGCACACCGCTCGTTCTGGCTGTCGCCTGCATGGCGGTATCGTTCCTTTTTACCCTCTTTCTTTATGCCAGAACCGTCTTGGAAAGAACTCCTTCAACAGAGGGTATTCCGGACGTTCAAAATCATCCGCACCGGGTCACGTCATTTGAGACAAGGAGATCGGAAGATGCATCGCAGAGATTCTGAGAAAACCCGGGCCTCCGGTATATCCGGATGGTCCCTTGGAATTTTGCTGGCTCTTATACTCGGGGGATGCAATCCAGGAGGAGCGCCCGGAGGAGTGGTTTATGGACCGGCATACATCCCCCCCTGTACCTGTTGTTGCGGAGGGGACGGATTCATCTATCACCAGGGGAAATCAGAACTGTCCCCGTTATCGGCAGCCATTTTACATGACACCTCCGGCCCGATGGCCAATTATTCTCAAAACCATGGATCGGCAAAAGCCCGTTCGAAATCGGGTGGACACAAATGACAGAGATCTCCTGGCCCTCTCCGGAGTTGGCCAGGAAAAACCAAAACGTGTACCGCAGGAGAAAAGACATGGACCGTTTTGCACGCGCCCTGAGAACACCACTTGTCCTCCTCACCGGCATTCTCCTTATGGCCGGATGTACTTCAACCGGAAACCTCGGTATTCTTTCGAACAGTGAAACGGAAGCCGACCTGGGCCCCCACGATCCCCATACTTTCCACCGGGTTGGCAATGAAATTTCGGGGGAAGCCTGCCGGCATTTCATTCTCGGCGTGCTTCCCATCGGCCGGTCGGATATCGAATCTGCCCTCAAAGACGCGCTTTCAAAACATCCGGAGCTGAAAGCGGACGGAATGGTGCATATTTCCGTCCAGTCGACCCTGTACGGATTTTTCCCGATCTACAATGTCTATACTGTCACCTGCACCACGATCAAAGGGATTCCCATCCGGTTTGATCACTCCCCGAAGGGCCCACCCGCCCACCCTGCCTCCTTGCCGGGGAGCGGAACAAAGGGGTAGGATTTCAAAACAACCTTCTCACCGGACAGGAAATCATGCCTGACAGGGAAAAGCCCCCCGGCCTTCCAAAAGGCCGGGGGGCCTCTATCAATCCTCCCAACCGCTATCATTCCACCCGGCGGGAGTCCGCCATTCGGGACACCTCCGGAGAGGAGGGTCCCCCTCCCCAGACCCGTCTTTTCCCCGACACCGCCCGCACCGTCCTGACAACCAACGACTCACCCGATGTCGGTCCCGGCCAGTCCCTGAACCCGTACAGGGGATGCGAACACGGGTGCGTCTATTGCTTTGCCCGTCCGACCCACGCCTATCTGGATCTCTCTCCCGGCCTCGATTTCGAGACCCGGATCTTTTACAAGGAACAGGCCCCCGAACTTCTGGAAAAAGAACTTGCCCGCCCCTCTTACCGGTGCGAGCCACTGGCCCTCGGGATCAATACCGACGCCTATCAGCCGGCGGAAATCCGTCTGCGACTGACCCGGCGTATTCTTGAAACACTCCTGAAACACAAACATCCGGTGACCATCGTGACCAAATCGTCCCTGGTGGAGAGAGACATCGATCTTCTGTCCGATCTGGCCCGAGACGACCTGGTCCATGTCCATCTTTCCCTGACCACACTGGACAAGGATCTGGCGCAATATCTCGAGCCCCGGGCCGCCACACCCGGCCGCAGGCTGGAAACCCTCCGTATCCTGACGGATGCCGGAATTCCTGCCGGGGTCCTGGTCGCACCGGTCATCCCGGTTCTGACGGAGCATGAGGTGGAAAGGGTTCTGGTGGAAGCGAGGCTGGCAGGAGCGGTCTCGGCCGGTTACGTCATTTTGCGCCTGCCGCTGGAAGTTCTGGATCTGTTCGAAAACTGGCTGGAGAACCATGTGCCGGAGAAAAAATCCGCCGTTCTGGCAGCCATCCGGGAATTTCACGGCGGAAAACTTTATGATGCAAGATTCGGTGTAAGGATGCGCGGGACGGGTGTCCGGGCCGACCTGCTGGAACAGCGTTTCCGGATAAAAAGACGCCGTCTGGGGTTTCCGGGGCTCCGCCCCCTCCGGACGGACCTCTTCTCCCGACCGGGATCGGGAAAAAAACAACCGCCTTTCCTTTTTCCGGATTTTGCCTGACAACCACCGTAAGCCGCACGGTCGTCCCCTATTTCTGGATTTTTTCGATCCCCAGGGCTTTCAGCATGTATTTCTCGTAAACAGGCTCCGATGCGCCGGTCTTCATCTTCCGGATAAAATATTTCTCGAAAGCGACCTTTGCCAGATGTACCCATTTCCCCTTTTTCATCCAGGCCACATTCCGGGGCGGTATCTGGGGCAGAGCCACGAAAGCGGCACCGGTGTCACCCATGTCGGCAAGGCAAATCGCATTCCAGGTGCCACGGGCAGAGGGCTGGTGGCCCTCCATCTCCGAACGGATGTTTTCGACAATCGCTGACACCATCGATTCGATCATATAGCCGGTCTTGGGGGTCCCGGTCGGAACAGGGGTCTTCTCGACCGGCGGAATCGCAACGCAGACACCGGCCGAATAGATATTGGGGTAGGACGGGCTCCGTTGGAAGTCATCGATTATCACAAAACCGGCTGGATTGACCAGCCCTTCGACTTTCGCCACCGCTTCGATCCCCCTAAACGGGGGGATCATCATGGAATATTTGAAGGGAAGCACATGATCCCGAATCTTTTTACCGTCAGAATCCACCTCCTCCACGAACATTTCCTTCTCGGTGACGCGGACCACGCGGGCGTTCGTGATCCATTTGATGTCCTGGTTCCTGAATTCGGACTCCATCATCCCCCGGGAATCCCCCACCCCTCCCAGACCCAGATGCCCGATGTAAGGTTCGCTCGTGACAAATGTCATGGGGACCTTGTTCCGGATTTTGCGGTTCCGGAGATGGCGGTCCAGGATAAAGGCATATTCGTAGGCAGGGCCAAAGCAGCTTGCTCCCTGGAAAGAGCCGACAATCACCGGCCCCGGATCTTTCAGGAAGCTTTCGAGTTTTTCTAGGGCCCCTTCCGCGTGGTCGACAGTGCACACGGATTGGGTAAAGCCTCCCGGTCCCGCGCCCTCGATGAGGTCAAATGCCAGCCGGGGCCCGGTCGTAATAACCAGATAGTCGTAGGATAGCGATTCTCCTCCGGCCAGGATCAACCGATTTTCCCTGGGAAGAATTGTCTCCACTCTTTGAGGGACAAAATCGATCCCTTTTTTTTCAAGATAAGGGCGAATGGGAAACGTCGTATCCTTTCGTGTTCTCCAGCCCACGGCAACCCAGGGATTCGACGGCACAAACTGGAAATACTCCGACTGGTTGATCACGGTTACATGAACCCTGTCCCCCAATGCCGACTGAAGCTCATAGGCCGCGGGCATCCCGCCCGTTCCTGCTCCCAGAACAATGATCTCTTTTTTCATTTTTTCCCCTCCTCCTGATATCTTATTTTTTTTCGTTGTTTGGCCGGTCCGATTCGGCTCGACCCATCGGTCCGGGTTTCTCAGCGATCATTGCCGCCTTTTATTCTTGTTCCGCTTTTTTCCCGGAGAACGGCCTCGTCCTCCTGGACCTCAAGCCACAAGGCGTGCATGACCGCCAGCAAAACGGCCATTGTCACTCCGATGAACCAGGTGAAATACCACATGGAGAACCTCCTTCATTGAGCGGCAAACTCGCTCAGTACGAATGTTCTTCCTTCCGGACCGTCTCCTCCGTCACCGGGCCCCGCATGACCCGGAAACACCAACCCGTATAAAGAATGATCACCGGCACCAGAATGACGGTCGCCCAGAACATGAGGAGGAGGGTCAGCCGGCTCGATGTGCTGTCCCAGACAGTGAGACTGCTCGACGGATCCAGACGGGAAGGCAGAATGAAGGGAAAGAGGGAGATCGCTGCCGTCAGGATGACCGCCCCGGATGATATGGCGGAACCAATGAAACCGAGCACCGGCCTGGAGAACCGGATCGAAACAAAAGCGAGGGCGATCCCCAGATAAATACCTGCCGGCACTGCCCAAAGCGCCGGATGGGCGTGAAAATTGTCCAGCCACGCCCCTCCAGCGCGCACGACATCTTTTCCCAGTGGATTGGGCAACCCTTCGGGATCAGAACCGGAAACGATCCTGAATCCCCGCACCCCCCGAACGAGCGCCACTCCCGTCAGCGGAAAAACGATGGCCAGAAGACCCCCGAAAATCAGGGAGGCTTGACTGGCCCGCCGCTTCAATTCTCCTTCCATGCGCACCGTGAGATATGTCGCCCCATGAAACACGATCATGATCAGGCTGATCAGTCCCGAAGACAGCGTAAAGGGGGTAAAGAGATCCTGGAAACTTCCGGAAAAGGAGGAATGGAGATCGTTGTCAAAACGGAAGTTGACGCCTTCAAAGAGGTTCCCGAAGGCAATCCCGAACACCAGCGGCGGAACCGCTCCCCCGACAAAGAGCCCCCAGTCCCATGCCGTTCTCCAGACCGGGTTTTCCAGTTTGCTCCGGTAATCGAATCCGACGGGACGGAAAAACAGCGACCACAGGACCAGCATCATGGCAAAGTAGAATCCCGAAAAGGCGGTGGCATACACCAGGGGCCAGGCGGCAAAGACCGCACCGCCGGCGGTGACAAACCAGACCTGGTTTCCTTCCCAGTGGGGTCCGATACTGTTCAGGAGAACACGCCGCTCGGCATCTGTGCGGCCGACAAAAGGAAGAAGCGTCCCCACACCCATGTCAAAACCGTCCATCACCGCAAATCCGGTCAAAAGAACCAGGACCAGAATCCACCAGAGCACCTTCAGCGTAGCGTAATCAAACATGCTCTCCCCCTTTCCCGGACGGAAGGACGGGACTGAGACCTTCCGGAGCAACAGGGGGTTCTCCGTCGTAGCGTCCCGTGTGCAGGCTTTCAGGACCCATCCGGGCAAAACGGACCATCAGGTAGAGTTCCACAACGAGCAGCACCGTATAAAAAAGGATGAACCCTCCAAGAGAGAGGACAAGGCTTCGGGTCGAAAGGCTGGACACCGAATCCGAGGTGGGGAGCAATCCGTATATCGCCCAGGGTTGACGTCCGTATTCGGCGACGATCCACCCCAGCTCGCTTGCCAGAAAGGGCATGGGGATAAAATATAGTGCCCATTTCAGAAGCCAGGTTTTTTTATTCCAACTGTTTCGGCTGGAATAATAGAACGCCAATGCGAAGAGGGCGAAAAAGGCAAATCCCAGTCCGACCATCAACCGGAAAGACCAGAACAGGGGGGTCACGCGGGGGATAGTGGCCAGGGCGGCCCGATGGATATCGGCGGCGGTCGCTTTTTCCGGATCCCGGACAAAATGTTTCAGGAGCAGGCCGAAACCCAGATCTTTCCGGGTCTGCGCAAAAATCCTGCGGGCTTCGTCGTCCGCCGGGTTTTTGCGCATTCTGGACAAGGCCGTGACAGCCTGGATGCCGGTCTTGATACGTTTCTCGTTCTCTCCGACAATTTCCCGGATCCCCGGAATGATCGTATCGTAGGAACGGGTGGCGATGAACCCCAGAACATAGGGGATCCGGATCACAAAATCGTTTTTCATGTTTTTCTGGTCGGGAATGGCAAACAGATTGAAGCTGGCAGGAGCGGGCTCCGTCTCCCACATGGCTTCCATCGCGGCGAGCTTCGTTTTCTGGCCGATATCGTCCAGATAACCCGATTCGTCTCCAAGGATAATGACAGAAACCGCGCTGGCCAGACCAAACGCTGCCGCAATTCGGAAAGAACGCCGGGCAAACGCGAGATTCCGCCCTTTCAGGATATACCACGCGCTGATCCCGAGGACGAATACCGAAGCGGTAACGTACCCCGCGCTTACCGTATGGACAAATTTGGCCTGTGCCACGGGATTCAAAAAGACCGTCCAGAGACTGGTCAGCTCCATCCGCATGGTGACCGGATCGAAGTGGGAACCGACCGGACGTTGCATCCATCCGTTCGCGACCAGAATCCACAAGGCGGACAGGCTGCTTCCCGTCGCCGTAAGAAATGTGACGATCAGATGACCGACTTTCGAGAGACGATCCCACCCAAAAAAGAAGAGTCCGACAAAAGTGGACTCCAGGAAAAACGCCATCAACCCCTCGATGGCCAGCGGGGTTCCGAAAATGTCACCCACATATTGGGAGAAATAGGACCAGTTTGTCCCGAACTCAAATTCCATGGTCAGGCCGGTCGTTACTCCCAGGGCGAAATTGATCCCGAACAGTTTTCCCCAGAACCGCGTCATGTCCTTGTAAACCTCTTTCCCCGTCATGACGTATACGGTTTCCATGATCACCAGGATGTAGCTCAGCCCGAGAGTCAGCGGGACAAAGAGAAAATGGTAAAGGGCCGTCACTGCAAACTGGAGCCGGGAAAGATCAACAAGGCTGTCTGAAACCATGCACTTCTCCTCCTCAAGAAACCGTAAAGAACCCCCCCAAAGAATCCTTTGCCTTATCAAGCGCAATCAATATGCCACCACAGCCATTTCCGTAAATAATTGTAAAATATTCATAATAATGATCCTTATTATTTTGTTTATTGTCATTTATGGCAATAGTGTTTTAGGATGAAAGACATAAATGTCAAAAAATGGGGGTGGATCTTGTCATCGAAAAAAACGGAGAACACAGCGGCAAGGGATACTCAAGTGAACCTTCAGTCCCTGGTGGACACCTTTCCGGAACCGATGATCGTGATCGGGGAGGATTACCGGATCAAGGCCGCCAATGACGCGTATATTGAAACGTATTCATCGGGCCGGCCGGATATTCTCGGAAAGAAATGCCACGAGATTTCTCATCATTCTCCCCTCCCCTGTGACATGTCCGGGGAAGAATGCCCTCTCATGGAGGCCAAAAAAGGCAGTCATCACGCCCGTGCCTTCCATATCCACCACTCTCTGGGAGGGAGGGTGTTCGCCAACGTGGAAGTCTTTCCGGTCGGAGGGGATGGAGGAGATGCCCTGTATCTTGAACGGATCCAGTCTTCCTCCGTGGCCCATCCCGGACCGGAGATGGAAGGGCTCGTCGGAGAATCACCGGCTTTTTCCCGCATGCTGGCCTCGATTCACCGTGTCGCCCACCTGTCTTCCACCGTGCTCCTTCTTGGAGAAACCGGAACGGGCAAGGAACTGGTTTCACAGGCCATCCACAAATTGAGTCCCCGTGCACCCAAGCCTTTTGTGGCTGTTGACTGTTCGGGCCTCCCCGAAAATCTGATTGAAAGCGAACTGTTTGGATATGAAAAAGGAGCTTTTACCGGAGCCCATTCCCAGAAGACCGGGCTGGTGGAAACCGCAAAAGGGGGAACGCTGTTCCTCGATGAAATCGGTGAACTCCCTCTCAACATGCAAGCCAAAATATTGAGACTTCTGGAGACCAACGTCTACCGGAGAGTGGGGGGGATTGAGGCGAAAAAAGCCGACATACGCCTCATATCGGCAACCCACCGGGATCTGGACAAAATGGTGCTGGAAGGAACCTTCCGCCAGGATCTCTTTTATCGGATCAATGTCTTTCCGATTCACCTTCCGGCCCTCAGGAACCGTCCGGAAGACATCCCCCTCCTGGCCAAGACTATTCTTGGGCGGCTCTCTGCGACGCCTCCCGTCATCCGGCCGGATGCGATGGATCTCCTCCTGGCTCATGACTATCCGGGCAACATACGGGAACTCAAAAACATTCTGGAACGTGCCCTGATTCTTTCCGATCAGGAGGAGATCACACCGGACCACCTTCCGGCCCTGACGGAAAATCCGGAAGAATTTGGTCCATTTTTTCAGACCGTTGTGACACTGGAGACGATGGAAAAAAAATACCTGCAGTGGGCCCTCCACAAAACCGGCCAGGATCTTCCCCGCCTGGCAGACGCCCTGGGTGTCAGCCTGCGCACCCTGTACCGGAAAATCGAACGACTGAAAGAGGATATGCCCATCGTCCAGCCTGCTCCCCGATCTTCAGACAAAACTCCCGATTGATCTCAAGCCCTGGAAAAGAAAGTCTCCGCCCGGGCAAATCGCCATCCGGAGCATGCGACCGAAAAAACGCCGGAACCCTGCTGAATCAGGCGAAAGCTCCGGTGTCTTTAAAAACTATTCGAGGGAGGGTGAAAATGCCTTGGCGGATTTGACAATCGTCCGAGCCAGGGTTTTTTCAAGAAGTGAAACCCCTTTGGCGTTCAGATCAGGAGGATGGGCATCTCTCATGCCCTGGGCTTCATCCACGATTCCTTTCCAGAGGATGTGGCCGTCGCTGGCATCAGCCAAATAAAGGTGTAGCGTCACCTGAGCCTTGACGGTGGCCCCTGCCGCCATGTTGTAAGTTGAAATATACGTCCCGAATCCGACCATCGGATGGTCGATCTGGAACTGATAGTCGATAATCGATCCGCACAGGACTGTTCCCGAACCGGGATTCGCCCCTTTTAGAATCACGCGCTCCCGTCCGCTGCCATCCTTCTCGACCCGGCACTCCAGTCCGGGTTCATAACGGGCATGCATCCCCAGCGCTTTGTATTGCACAACCAGAGAGCGGGAAACATGGGCAGGAATGTTCTGTGGCGTATAAAGCGTACCGGTAGCCTGCCCCCAGCCGACAATATCGGGCATGTCATTGGCTTCAAATGAGTACAGGCGAAACCGATGATCTTGCAGGGTTGAGACGACAACTGTTTCAGATGGAGGTGTCTCCATACCTTTTCCGGATATGGGTGAGAATCCCAGGGTGACCCTGTTGTGGGCACAACCAGAAAACGAAAGGACAAGACCCAGAAAGATCATTTCGAAACAATATTTCTTCCCCCGAAGAAGCATTTTCGATCCTCCTTGCGAAAAACTGATGGAACGAACGGAGCCAAAACGGAGCTGCACTCATCTTCGTTCCTCGTTATTGAGCATATACCCCCATTCGTCACTCATCAAGAAAAACGAACACCCCGGATCAGGATTTCGGTTGATCCGAAAATGGGGCGTAGAGCCATTGAATGAGAAATCCAGTGACTCAAAACACCGTCTGATAGGGAATCCGGGGATAAAAAGATTGACCAGCGTTGGGTCGGGAAGGGAGGCAGAACCTGCAAATCATTCAGAACACAAAGGAAAGATCAACGCCGTATCCTGGCCCAATCAAGGACATTGAATGTGGAGAGGTTAAGCCTGGAGAAACATTCAGAATCAACTTGACCATTTCCCCATATTCCTGAACTCCTGTCCTCGCATTCCCCTTCTTTGGCCGCAGGCCAGGAGGAGGTCAAAACCTCTGGAGAGGAGAATAAAGCGCAAAGGAACGAACGCCTTCGCGCATCCTCGGAGAAAGCGGAACGTCCGGTTGCAAGGCCGGAACCTCCACCTGCAGCGCAAAACGCTCAAGTGGGGTGGGGAGTTCATCAAAAAGCCGGGAACAAGCCCAAATCCCCGGCTTGCTCCCGGTTTCCGTACACCGTTTCACTTTTCCGGCTGATTTTTCTGACGACTCATTCCTTTATGCTTGGATCACCGGCCTTTTGCGATCGTGCATACCTTGGTATAGATCCCCAGAACACTGGTAACATGATGCTTAACCGACACGAGATGTTTAATATCGGCATTTTTCATGGCCGTTTGAGTAGAAGAGTCTCCGTCAGTCTGGAAACCGATGATCGAAGTGCTGCAGGCCTCACCTCTCTTGAGCGATGTCGCATTGGGGTTGTCCTTCAAGGGTGAACCGACGGTGAGATCGGTATAGATCAGTCCCGCTGACCCCTCCTCCGTTCCATAAGGCGACGTCCACATGGTGCAGCCCGTAAAAGAAACCGCCCCGACAATAATGGTTGCCAGAAAGAGCGACTTAAGCTTCTTCATGCCATCTTCCTCCCGATACAGTCACCATGGACTGGTTAATTTCAATGCATGTGCCGGAAACCGGACCTGACAAGACGTTGCCCATTTCCAATGACAGAATCAAACACATCATAATGATCGAGCAATTCTTATTCCAAAATAAATGCCGCGAAAAATAGAGCTTTTAACTGTTTTGTCCTTTCAGATTCGAAATATTTATGGACACATGTAAAAAAAACCGACACCCATCGAAATAGTCTTCACTGAAACCGGTATTGAGAGGTGAATCGTGTCGGATCGATCAAGATTGGGAATCTGAAGGGGTTGTTGATCGGGAAAGAGAACCTGGGGGGGCGGCCGACATAGGGTATCCGGTTATTCTCAGGTTCTGGTGTCTGAAGACCTTCCCCGCCGGCATGCTTGGGAGAAGGGACCGCTTGAGCGGGAGATCGGGAAAATCAAAAACGGCATGATGGCCGGGTTCGCCAATCCCGCGTTCGTGCATTCGGCTCCAGGGTCTTATGCCTCGCGCATCCTCTATACCTTTTTCGGGAGCGTGGCCGGACAAAACACTTGTTCCGGCTCGTCTCTTTCGGCGGATATCTGGCCTATACGCTGGTTCTCTGGCGAGTGATCCACTTCGCCTTCGAGATCCTCCACACGGGACCGTATTGGGCGATGCGGGTTCTGGTGATCGAGAGCCGGGAGGGACGGGAGGGACGCCGCATGGAAACCGGAGGGTGGGAGATCCTGAACAATATCCGGACGACCGTTCAGGGGTTCCGGGAATTTGGAGGGGGGGCGGAAAGGGGAGGTCAGGTGTGAACGGTCAGCTTGACGCCCAAGGCGTGCATCACTTTCATGATGGTCTCAAAACGCGGCTTTGCACCGGGACCCAAGGCCTTATATAGAGACTCCCGGCCAAGGCCGGTCCCGGGCGATCTGGGACATTCCGCGGGCTTTGGCCACATTGGAGAGAGCGACAAGGAGAAGGTCGGGATCGTTCTCTTCCAGAGTTGCCGTCAGATATTCCGCGATGGTTTCTTCGTTGTCGAGATACGCCGACACGTCGAAGTCGGTGATTTTTTCTTTCATGGCTCATGTCTCCAGGTTTTGCGCCAATTCTTTGGCCCGCGAGATATCCCGGTCTTGCGTCGATTTGTCGCCCCCGCAAAGCAGCAGGATCACCGCGTTTCCCCGACGCCGAGGACCCGGACGACCGCTTTCCAGTCGATCCGGGAGGCGGAGGGGGGAGAAGGTTGCAGGAGATAAGTACACAGTTTACCCCACACCTGAGGAGGGAGCGTTGCGGATGAGTGGAAGGCGGCGACGCCACCCTCCGGAAAGGTGTTGGAATCCCCCAGCCCATTTTCCGCCGAATATGGAACATATAACTAGTTGATGTTGAAAAACTCTGTTTTCAAACCCGGATATCCGAACGTTTGAAGGTCCCGGGCTCCGAAGGGAAAAATGACGGCAGATTCTAAAACGTTCCCGAGATCTTTTCGACAGACCCGGGTCCCCCGGTCCCACCCTCCGGATCTATGCCTTCAAAACCGTCCATTTCTTGGTGTTCCAGGCCAGAACCGCCCAGGAAACGTTGATCCGGTCCCCGTCGAACCCCTTGTACCGGCACCGATTCATCCGGTGGTCCTGCTTCAGGTGGGCGATGACCGCCTCGACCACCGATCGCCGGGCCGCATACTTCCGGAACGTCCGGTTCCCGTCCCGCTTCTTCTTTCCCCGGGCCGGGATAACCACGCGGGCGATTCGGGCGAGGACCGGAGGACGGTCTTCCGCCCGGGCGTGGTACCCCCGGTCGGCCACCAGGGTGTCCGGGAGGGTCCCGAACGCCTCCTCCCAGCCGGACAGTGCGTCGGGGGGCGTCCGGGTATCGTGCCGGTTGTCGGCGTACTGGGCGTGATCGATCACGAAACCGTGGGCGTCGATCGACAGGGCCACCTTCGAGCCGTATTC
>Ga0207433_10006836_pt1 | contig 19473 bp, 15 predicted proteins | sample YelNatPaOPGAMG01_FD_187559 | JGI IMG/M metagenome (GOLD analysis project Ga0207433, IMG submission 187559) | Hot spring thermophilic microbial communities from Obsidian Pool, Yellowstone National Park, USA - OP-RAMG-01 (SPAdes) (version 3) | ecosystem: Environmental > Aquatic > Thermal springs... | reverse complement strand
CCCGCCACCGAAACGAGAAGTCACTCAGCCAGCCCCTTGCGCACAAGTTCGTTGACGAGCTGTGGGTTGGCCCGGCCGTGCGTCGCCTTCATCACCTGACCCACGAGGAAACCGGCCACTTGCTGCTTGCCGGCCCGATATTGCTCGACTTGTGCGGGGTGCTCAGACAGCACGCGCCGCACGATGTTGGCGAGTTCATCCGCGTCAGAAACCTGCGCCAGACCGTGCTCCTCGACGATGCGTTCCGGCTCCTCTCGCTCCTCCAGCATCAGCTCAAACACCTTCTTCGCCCCCGCCGAGGAAACTGTGCCGGTCTCGACGAGCCTCACCAGCCGCGCTAACCGCTCCGGCGTGACGTGTCCCATGCCGGGTTCGATGCCAGCGGCGTTGACGTGCGCCAGGTAGTCGCCCATCGTCCAGTTGGCGAGCAGCTTCGCATCGACACCGCTCTGCGCTGCCTTCTCGAAAAACTGAGCCAGAGCGCGAGTGGAACCCAGCACCACCGCATCGTAACGTGGCAGTCCGTAGGCTTTCATGAAACGCTCGATGCGCGCTTGCGGTAACTCTGGCAAGGCGGCCCGCACACGCTCGACGAAGGCCTCGTCGACCGTCAAGGGAACGAGGTCGGGCTCGGGGAAGTAGCGGTAGTCGTGGGCCTCTTCTTTGGACCGTAGCGGCGTCGTCGTGCCGGTTTCAGGGTCGAAATGGAGCGTCTCCTGTTCGATGCAGCCACCTGCTTCAAGCACCGCGACCTGGCGTGGGATCTCCGCTTGCAGCGCCTGCTGCAAGAAGCGAAAACTGTTCATGTTCTTGAGTTCGGTACGCGTGCCGAGCTGTGTGCTGCCCACCGGACGGACGCTGATGTTGGCGTCCCAACGGATCTGGCCCTCTTCCATATTGACGTCGCTCACGCCCAGCTCCTGTACCATGCCGCGCAACTGGGTTAAGAACTCGCGCGCCGCCTCTGGCGATGGGATGTCCGGCTCGGTGACGATCTCGACCAGCGGCGTGCCGCCGCGGTTGAAGTCGACCATGGAGTAATCGGAGCCGGCGATACGCCCCGTCTCGCCACCGGCGTGGATGAGCTTGGCGGCATCTTCCTCCATGTGCACGCGGTTAATACGGCAGACCAACTTCTGCTCGCCTACCCAGTAGGCGAAGCGACCGTTGACCGCCAAGGGCGCGTCGTACTGGGAGATCTGATAGGCCTTGGGCAGATCGGGATAGAAGTAATTCTTGCGATGGAAGATGCTGAATGGAGCAATCGTGCACTCGAGAGCCAGGGCGATGCGCGCCGCGTACTCGATAGCGCGCTCATTGACCACGGGTAGCGCCCCCGGGTGCGCCAGGCACACCGGGCACGTGTGTGTGTTAGGCGGATCGCCGTAGGTGACGGCGCACCCGCAGAACATCTTGGTCTGCGTGTTGAGCTCGACGTGCACCTCGAGGCCGATGACTGGCTCCCAGCCACTGGGTGCGACTGCGCGCTGAACCACCATCATGCGCCCTCCCCCTCGGCGCGCGCGTCGCTAGGCGAGGCGCGGTGGCTGGAGTGCATCCCTCCACCAGTATCGCCGCAAGCTACCGCGCTCGTGTCCTTGAAGGTCGGCAAGGCAGAGAAACCAATCGCCTTCTCCAAGGCGTGCGCCGCACCCAGGATACGATTCTCGGAAAATGCCGGGCCGATAATCTGGAACCCAACCGGCAGGCCGTCGGCCAGACCGCAGGGAAGCGACAGCGCTGGCAACCCCGCCAAGTTCGCCGGAATCGTGCACAGGTCGCTCATGTACATGCTGAGCGGGTCAGCGACGCGTTCGCCGATGCGGAAAGCGACCGTGGGCGACGTTGGCGAAACGAGCAGGTCGTACCGCGCGAAGGCCTCGGCAAAATCGCGGCGCACCAGGGTGCGCACGCGTTGCGCCTGACCGTAGTAAGCCTCGTAGTAGCCTGACGAGAGCGCGTAGGCGCCGATCATGACGCGCCGCTTGACCTCGGCGCCAAAGCCCTCGCCGCGTGTGTATTCATACATCTCGATCAGATCACCGGCGTGCGCTGAACGGTAGCCGTACCGCACGCCGTCGAAGCGTGCCAGGTTCGCACTGGCCTCGGCCGGCGCGATGATGTAGTAAGCCGGCAGGGCGTACTCCGTGTGCGGCAGGCTCATCTCCTCGACGATCCCGCCCAGCTCCTCGATCAGTCGCAGCGTCTCGTCAAAGCGCTCGCGTACGCCAGGTTGCACGCCCTGCGCCAGGTACTCGTGCGGCACGCCGAAGCGTAGCCCGTCGAGCCTTGTCGCCTGCGGCTCGACGATTGGCTCCGGTAGCTGCACGCTGGTCGAGTCGTGCGCGTCGCGGCCGACGATGCGGCTCAGCAACAAGGCGCAGTCGGAAACCGATCGCGTCAGCGGACCAATCTGGTCGAGCGAGCTTGCGAATGCGACTAGGCCATAACGGGAAACCGTCCCATAGGTGGGCTTCATGCCCACGACGCCGCACAGCGAAGCCGGCTGCCGCACCGAACCCCCCGTGTCGGAACCCAGCGCCCAGAGGGCTTCGCCGGCGGCGACCGCGGCGGCGGAGCCGCCCGAGGAGCCGCCCGGCACGGTCGCCAGGTCCCACGGGTTGTGCGTCGTGAAGAAGGCTGAGTTCTCCGTCGAGGAGCCCATGGCGAACTCATCCAGGTTCGTCTTGCCCAGAGTGACGATGTGATCGCCCCAGAGCTTCTGCACAGCCGTGGCTGTGTACACGGGCTGGTAGTTAGCGAGAATCTTCGAGGCACATGTGGTGAGGACGCCCTCGGTGACCATGTTGTCTTTGATCGCCGTCGGCAGGCCAGCCAGCGCTCCGCGCGCCGCGCCAGCCTCACGGTCGATCTCGGTGGCGTAGCGAACCGCGTTGTCGGCGGTGACCAGGAGAAACGCCCGTACTCTGTTCTCGACGCGCTCGATCTGATCGAGGTAGACCTTGATCAGTTCGGCCGCGGAGATCTCGCCCTCGACCAGCATACGTTTCGCGGCCCGAGCAGTAAGGCGGAGCGGGTCGATACCGTCCACACTCATGGTTCCACCGTCGCAGTCACGCTCACGCGCGCCCGAGCTCCGGCGCCGTTCATGAGCTCATCCTCGGCACCCGAAAGCAGTCGTCGCTGACGGCTGGCGCGTTCTTCAGCGCCTCCTCGCGCGGCAGGCTCGGCCGCACTCTGTCGGGCCGTGTGACATTGGTCAACTCGAGCACGTGCGCCGTTGGCGGTATCTGGCTTAAGTCAAGCTCAGCGATCTTGCCGACATGATTCAGGATCTTGGCCAGCTCGCTGGTCATGCGCACGACCTCATCGGGGGTGAGGTGCAGCCGCGCCAGGCGCGCGACATGCTGAACGTCGTCCTCGCTGATCATCGCCGTCCTTTCACGCAAGAACAAGCTGGGCGCGACTACCCTTGCCAGGATGCGCACAGCGGGCAAGACCACCTTGATGACTAGTCCCCCTTGCTCGCCGCTTCCGCCACATTAGGCTCTCTCCACGCGACCGCAAGCGGGCCTGTTATGGTACCACAGTCGCAAGAAAAGCCCCGGCGCCTCATGGCTGCCGGGGCTTGGCGTTGGCTGCGATGAGATGGCGCGAGATTACACCGGCGTTACGTGCGAGGCTTGCAGCCCCTTGTCGCTCTGGGCAATCTCGAACTCGACGCGCTGGCCCTGCGTGAGGGTCTTGTAGCCGTCCATGACGATCTCAGAGAAGTGCACGAAGAGGTCTTCGCCATCCTCCCTTTCGATGAAGCCATAACCCTTCTCATTGCTGAACCATTTGACCGTGCCTTGCGCCACGCCTACCCTCCTGCTTGATACCTGGGCTGCCACCGCAACCCGCGAGCGCACCCCGTGATTGCGCCCGATGATGAACGCACAGTACACCACGAGCCTAGACGTGTAAATACTCATAGTAGGAATGTCAAGGGGAACCTAGTGGTGAACAAGGCCGGGGGCTACGCGACGTCGCCGCGCTGCGGCGACGTCGCGTAGCCCCCGGCCTTGCGAAACGGCTCCCCGCGCGAGTACAGTACAGCTTGCGCGAGGAAGATCCTCTCACCAATCACCGCACGCGTCGCGCAGGCCGGCGGCGCCGTATCTGCTGGGGGACAGCGATTGGGCTCGAGAGGGCACAGCTCCTCGCTCGGCTCTTATGACGCGACAGCGGAAGGCCGGCGCGCGTCTACGTTCTGCTCCCCGCAGGAGGTAGAAAGATGCAGGACCATGTCAGGGACCTGGCGCTCGCCGAGTCCAGCAAAGCTCTCGACCTCATGCAAAAGGCGACGGTCACGCCCGACGAGCAGGCTCGGATCGTCGCTGACTGCGTCGAGAATTTCGGCGCTTACGTCAACCCGGGCATCCTCGAGTACCGTAAGTCCGTCTCCACCGACTACACCGCCGTTGAGTGGCGCGACGAAGGCGCCTGCTTCTACGACATCCACGGCAAGGAGTACATCGACTGCTTGGGCGGCTTCGGCATCTACATGCTGGGGCATCGCCACCCAACCGTGGTGAAGGCCGTCGAAGGGCAGCTTAAGCACCAAGCGCTCCACTCACAGGAGCTCCTCGATCCTATGCGCGGATACTTAAGCAAGCTCCTCGCCCTCACCACACCGGGCGATCTTCAGTACTCGTTCCTGTGCAACTCGGGCACAGAGGCAAACGAGGGCGCGATGAAGATCGCCAAGCTGTGGGCTTGGCGCAAGAAAAAGGACCACACCAAGGGGATTATCGCCACGACACGCGGTTTTCACGGCAAGTCATTTGGCTCGCTCAGCGTGAGTGGCAAGGCCGAGTTTCGCGAACCCTTCTACCCCCTGATGTCAGGCGTGCGTTTCGTGCCCTACGGCGACGCTGACGCACTCAATAAGGAACTCGCTGTCTGCGACATGATCGGCTTCGACATCGCCGCCTTCATCGCCGAGCCCGTCCAGGGCGAGGCTGGTGCGATCGTGCCCCCCGACGACTACTTCGTCAAAGTGCGCGAGATCTGCGACAAGTGGGGCATCCTCTTCATCGCCGACGAGGTCCAGACCGGCATGGGGCGCATCGGCACGCTCTGGGGCATGGATCACTGGGGCGTGGCGCCCGACATCATGACGATGGGCAAGGCGCTCGGCGGGGCCGTCATTCCGATCGGCAACTTCATCGCCACTGAGCCCGTGTTCGACGTCATGTTCGACAACCCCTACATTCACACGACGACCTTCGGAGGCAACCCGATGGCCACCGCAGCCGCCATCGCCGCCCTGCACGTCACCATCAGCGAGAAGATCCCCGAGCAAGCGGCCGAGAAGGGCGCTTACCTGAAGGGCAAAGTGCAGGAGCTGGCCGCAAAGTACAGCGACCTCTTCGTCGAGGTACGCGGCCTCGGCCTGCTCATCGGCATGCAGTTCAAGAGCACCGAGATCGGCTACGCCGTCTCAACCGGGCTCTTCGGCGAGGGAATCGTCGTTGGCGGCACCCTCTTCAACGCCCATACTTTCCGCCTCGAGCCGCCAGCGGTCATCACTTACCAGCAGATGGATCGCGTCGTCGAAGCGCTCGACACCGTGCTCGCGCGTGTGCAAGCCGGCGAACTCACCGGCGCACACTGAGAGTAGGCGCTCGGTGAGGGACGGCGTCGGCAAGGCGGTCAGCAAACCCTCGGCCGTCGAGCGCGGCGCAGCGGCCGAGCGTGACCCAGCGGCCGAGCGTGACGCACCGGCCGAGCGCAACGCAGCGGCCGAGCGCAACGCAGCGGCCGAGCGCAGCGCCGGGCATTCGTGAGACGGCGCGGGGGCCGTGGCCTTTTTGGGCCACGGCCCCCGCGCCGTCTCACTCTTCTCGCTCACTCGCTGAGTAACTAACCCCTCAGCTACCAGGGCGACCTTTCGCCGCCCTGCGGGCGACAGTTTGCCTCACTCAGGCGGCAGCTCCCCGTAGGTCATGCCCACGTCGATACCAACTGCCTTACTGCGGCTCTTCCAGATGAAGTACCAGGCGATGCCTAAGCACCACACGGCAATGAAGAGCATGTCGGACGCGAAGGTGAACTGCTTCACCGCACTCTTGAAGATGAAGTAGTAGAGCAGCGGCGTCAGGTAGATGAAGCTGACGATGCCGCCCCATGTCACGACCGGTAAACCGAGGAACTTCCACGTCCTGTACGGTGAGGAATCCCAAATGCCGCGGGCCCGCTTCATGTACGGGAACAAGATGCCCGCGAGTGCCGTCGGCATGAACACCGAGGTGATTTGCATGCCTGTCAACGTGATGTTCTGCATCTGGCTCGTGAGCCAGGCGTAATAGATGATGAGCAGCGTCTCGCTCAGACCCAAGCAGAGGATGTGGTTCTTCACCGGGCTAGCGAAGCGCGGGTTGATGTCGGTGAACCACTTCGGGCCCATACGGTCCATGCCCCACGCGAACAAGATGCGCGGGAAGGCCAGGTACGAGAGGGCAAGCCACCACAACGTGAAGGCTACGTACGAGAAGCCCATGAGGAAGGCACCCAGCTTGGCCAAGAAGCCCGAGGTCCCGGTGATGTAAACCGCCAGGTCGATGAAGTTGCTGCCAAACGGCATCTTGAACCCGTTAATCGGGCCGTTCTGATCGTTCCACGCCGCCGCCCGCAGGAACTGGTCGCCAACCGTGTAGTGCAGAACGATGGCCGTCCAGAACATAAAGACGAACGGCACCAAGATCGAGAAGACGTTTGCCCAGATGATGGTCTTGTCGGGGCGCTTCACCTCGCCGGCGATGAACGAGATCGAATAGGCATAGGCAAACAGCCACGACATGGCCACCATGACGCCGATCGTGTCGGCCCAGTTCCACGACTTGGGGATGGCTACCCCCGCGGCTGCGCCAACTTTGGCGATGAAGGTGTTGTAGTCGAACGATCCGCTCGCATGGGCAGCCGCGTTCCACTTGTTCACAAACGTGGAGTGCGACGTGAAGGTGAAGACCATACCAATGACGATCATGCCGCCGATGCCGAAGACCATGACGATCTTTTGCACGAGGGCAAAGATCTTGATGCCGAAGACGACGAACAGGAAACCGATGACGTTAAAGACGCTGGCGATAATGAACGTGTGCCAGTTGGAACTCACGAGCCAGTCAGCGGCACCCGACCAGCCAACGTAACGGAAAGACATCGTCAAGCCAGGATCGACGGCAAGCGGGGCAAGGACATAGAGCCACATCAACCAGATAGCGGCATCGCCAAAGCTCTGGGCGATGCCGAAAATCGGGTGGATGATGCGTGAGTTGTAGATGTACTCGCCGCCCGAACGCGGCATGCTGCCACCGAGGATACCCCAAACGAGCGGGAACCCGATGACGGTCAAGACAGCCGAGATGATCGAGGCGATAATGAGGTTCCCACCGAGGAACACGCCGAGGCCTAAGCTGATCGTGACCCAAATACTCGGGGTGAGCCCCTGGTTCATGAAGCCGACCGCAAAGGCGTCGAGCATGGACAGGCCACGGACCAAACCGCTGGCCTTGCGTGCGTACGCGAATTCTTGTGCCAATTCTCTCCCCCCTTTACAAACTTATGAGGCGACAGCGGGGACTGCCGCACTCTCCTATCCTCCTAAGCCCTCAGTAACGAAAGTGAGCCCAGCACCTCCTTTGCCTCGACCGCACTGGCGAGGACGTTCCCTTGGCAGGTTCCCGCTCGTTTCCAGCGGGCCGCGACAGACCGGGTGCGGCTCACACCCGGGAGCACGGTCACAACCCCGTGTGCACAGCGCGACGGTTCTTCGCGCACACCGGGACGCGCCGGAAAGTTTGGCTCGCCACTGCCTTGCGAACCAGCGACGTCGGTCAGAGAGTCGGGCGTGGCCAGCGGCGTGGCGAAGACGCGAAGCTGGCCGGGAGCGACTGCGAGGATGACGTCGCCTCGACCGTGAGCTGACGGAGTGTACGAATCGACGACCCCAGCGCAACAAAGTGGCACGTGGCCTCCTTACGTACCGTACGTTCCGTCGCAGAGAATCCTCTTCTCGTGACGCAAAATGTCAAGCAATCGCGAGATCTTGGCGTTTTCGGCAGATGTAGTTTCAAAGCGAGAAGGCCGTTCAGGGACAGCCAACGGGCGCTAACGGGCACTAACGTGCGCGGGGCGGCAAGCCTCTGTCGAGGCTTGCCGCCCCGCGCACGTTACCCCACTGTTGGTAGCAGTCTCCCTCTCTGTTGCCCCTGCTGGCGCCTTCCGGTGCGCTGCTACCCGCGAACCCATCGCTACCTGCTCACCAGTCGGAGAAGCCCTCGTTGTACCAAATTTTCGAGGTTCCCTTCTTGGCGCGCTTGTTCCAGCCCTTCGTCTTCGGCTCGGCCTCAATGCGCGCGAGGAGCTTGTCGGTCTGCGCCTTGATACGCGTGCGCATCTCTTCCGTCAGAGCCGGCACCGTATCGCAATGTGCCTTGACTTTGGGCAGGTTGAGCTGCGTGGCCGTGTACCAGAAGCCCCAGTCGTCGGCGAAGCGCTTGGCGATGTAGTTCTGGTTGATCTTCTTCTCGTCGTCGTCGCCGATCTCGGTAGTCACGAAGAGGAACTCGATGTCCTTCAGGTCCTTGTCGTTGATCTCGACGATCTGCAGCTTCTGCAGCAGGATGTCGGACAGCGGTACGCAGTACGGGTCTTTCTCGAGGCGACCGTCGTAGATGACCTCGTGACAGTAGTTGAGCTTGTCGAAGAACACATCGATCATCGGCACAGCGCCGCCGTAATAGATGTGCCGCGTCTTGCCCGAGACGACCATCGTCTGCAGGTCGCACTCGTAGCCCATCTCCTTCATGAAATCCATCATCTTGCCGCGACCTTTACCGTAGGCGGCAAAATCGATGTCGGTGAAGTAGCGCTCACCGAGGCGCTCGAGCTTCGCGTACAGGTCAATCTGATCGGGGAAGTAGTAGTGCAGCGCCAGCGGCCCCATGACGCGCATGATGATGCCCCGCTTCTGAGCCTCCTCGACGATGCGCTTCCCCTCGCTTAAGAACACCTCCGGCTTGGGGTACTGGTCAAGCGGAATATCCTTCGGCAAAATGAACTGCTTCTGCTGACCCATGAGTGATTACCGACCTCCTCTCGCGACTACGCGGAGATAGTGAAACGGCGAACGCCCACTCTCAGCCCGACGTGAACACGTAATCCTTGACCTTCTTCTTGTCGAGCATAATGACGACGCCCTTGAGAATGCCCTCAGAGTACTCGCTGCCGGGGTTGATCATCAAGGTGCGGCCAGCCTTCTGCGCCCCGCGCGACTCGTGAATGTGCCCGAAGAGGCCCAGCAGGGGCTGGTACTTCTCCACCATATGCTTGGCGCCCATCGAACCGGCGTGGATCTTCTCCTCGGCGGACATCGTGAGGTTCTCGTCCAACTTCGGACAGAGGTCGAGCGAGTAGCCGTTCGGCGGCACGTGGAAGTTGAAGATCGCGGTCTCCGGGTTCTTGATCTGCGAGCAGAGTCCCTCGAGCTTGACCTCGAGCTCGTCTTCGGGCAGCTCGCGCGGCGTCTGCCAGGGCGTCGGGTTGCTCCACGAGCTGGTCACCATCTCGTGTCCGTCCAGCTCAACCACCCGGTCGTCGCAGGCGTGGATAAGCTTGGCCTTGTCGATCATCTCATCGATGACGAACCAATCGTCGTTGCCGGGGCTCATGTACATCACGTAGGGCTTGCCGGCAAGGCGCTCGTCGGCCAAGTCGAGCCACTCCTGCATACGCTGGAAGACGAGACTCTTGAAGAGTGCGTCAACCTTAGCCGGATCGGCACTCGTCTCGGCGAACTCCTCCGGGGTTTGGTGGACCCAGTAGTAGCCTGCGTTCTCGACCACCTTCTTGGTCTTGGCGAGCTCTTCCTCGGTCTCGATCACCAAGTGCTGGCCCATGAGGGTGGTTTCCCACTTGCCGCGCGCCTGTTCCACAAACGGGACCAAGACCTTGCCCGTGAGGTCGCCCATCAAGACCGCCACATCGACACCATAGATCGGCAGGGCGTTGAGGAACTTGCGGAAGCAGACATTCGACCCGTGAATGTCAGTGACGTAGAACAGTTTGAGCATACGTTGAACTCCTGACTTGTGTAACGTTTGGGGCGGGAGCCCGTCGACGGGCTCCCGCCCCCCTACGCACTCTCGCTCTCGCGGCAGCTAAGAGCGGAGTCTCATCCTCACCCCGCAAGGGCGCCCTCAGCGCCGCCTGTCTTCACCCACCCCACCGCGGCGCCATTCGATCTGGGCAGCGGTCTTTGAAGCGCGTGCTATCGCTCTATGAGAGCCTTGCCTGACCCCTCGTGGCAGACGCCTCCTTCCTCAACCCAACGCCTTCGGGTAGTTGCCACTGATACACGTCTTTCAGCTTCCAGGGAACCATGACAGTACGCGTGCGCGTCACGCCCGGAACTCTACCGACCACTTCGTCGACAAAACGGAACAACTCTTCGTTGTCGCGCGCGTACACCTGAATGCTCAAGTCACCATCCCCCACCGACCCCGCCACGTAGCTCACGTTCTCCAACTGGGCGAGCTGTTCGGCGACATCGCGCAGGTGGCCCGGAGCGACTTCGAGAATGACGTCGCCGATGACGACGAACCCCAGCGCCTGCGGGTTGACTACCGCGCTCACATGGATCACGCCGTGGCGCATCAGTCGCTCAATGCGGTAGCGCACGGAGCGTTCGGAGAGATGACCGATGCGGCGCGTAATCTCCGCGGAGGACATGCGGCCGTCCTCAAGCAGCAGTGAGACGATCCGCCGGTCGATCTGGTCGAGCCGGAATGGCACAGCAGCCCCTCTCGTTGATGTCCATTCTGGCGCTTATTCGACATTCTACGTCAGAAAATGTCAAGAGATGTGAAATACCTGTTGCATTCGGCAACTAGTGACATGCGCCCCGCGGCATAGTCCAGGACCGCTTCCTCACTGCCGGGACGCGCTCGCGCCGCCCGCCGCGAAAAGCCGCCCCCGTGAGAGCCGCGCGCAGCACCGACACCGCCAACCGAACCGCGGTTCAGTGCTCCAAGTCGCAGCGCAGACAGCGTGACGCCTCGCGACGCGCTTCCTCAGCCGTTATCGTGCGCACGACCTCGACGAAGCTCTTCACGCGCTCATCTGCCGGCTCGCGCACCGATGCCACCCGCGGCGCTTCGGCCTCTCCATCACCAGCAGCAACGGCTTGCGGCACTTTGCGCAGCCGCTGCACGGTGTCGAGGTAGTCGGCCCGCGCAGAGCTACCCGTCAGACAGCGCTCGATAGCGAACGCCGCGCGCTGCCCGTCGCCGATCGCTTCGATCAGCGTCGAGGGACCACGTACCGCATCGCCGCCGGCAAAGACCCTAGGATGCGAGGTCTCGTAGCTCAGCCGGTCGACCAGAATCGTCTCGTCGCGCGTGAGTTCGACTTGGCCGCGCACGTCCTCGGCATTCAGGGACAAACCGATGGCAGAGATGACAGTGTCGCAGTCAATGACATGTTGCGAGTTGGGAACTGGCACGGGACGCCGCCGTCCACTGGCGTCGGGCTCACCCAGCTGCATACGCACGCACTCGAGCCCACCGACGTGGCCGTCAGCGTCGAGGAGAACTCGACTGGGAGCGGTGAGGTAGACGAACCGCAAACCTTCCTCGTCGCCTTCGAGCACCTCCCACTCATACGCCGGCATCTCGGCACGCGAACGCCGGTACACGAGGGTGACATCCCGCTGGCGCCCCGACATCTCCTGGAGCCGCAGCGCCGTCCGCGCCGCGTCCATGGCCACCGAGCCGCCGCCGACGACGACGACTTTGTCGCCGACTTCTGCCGTACCGCCGAGGTTCACGGCACGCAACAGATCCATGCCTGACACGACGCCCGGAGCGTCGTCGTTTGCGATGCCCAGGGCGTTTGCCCGCTGCGTGCCGAGCCCCAAGAAGATAGCGTCGTAGCCGCCGTGGAGAAGACTGTGCACGGTGAAGTCGCGCCCCAACCGCTGTCCCGTGCGCACCTCCACGCCCAAGTCGATGATCGCCTGTGCCTCGCGCTCAACGATGTCCTTCGGCATGCGGAACCCCGGCAGGCCGTAAGCCAGCATGCCACCGACCACCTCTTCGGCCTCGAAGACGGTTACCGGGAACCCAGAGAGCGCCAACTGGTAAGCGCACGAGAGCCCAGCTGGTCCGGCACCCACGACGGCCACCTTGTTGGGACGACTAAGGGGCACCGGCTGCAGCACTTCGGCGGACGTCACCTCATCGGCCATAAGACGTTTCACTGCTGCGATGGCAACCGGCTCGTCGAGTTCGGCCCGCTTACACATCGCCTCGCATGGATGGTGGCACACACGACCGCAGATACTGGGGAACGGGTTACGCTCCAGGTGGACAGCCATAGCCTCTTTGAACTGCCCGCCAGCCACCAAGGCTAGGTAGCTCGACGTGTCGACGTTCGCCGGGCACGTGTGCGTACACGGAGCCTTGACGAGCGCCTCGCACTGAGCCGCACGGCAGTGTTTGAAGAGGATGTGCTCCTCGTACTCTTCGCGGAAGTACTTCAGCGTCGAGAGCACTGGATTTGGAGCAGTTTGCCCCAGGCCACACAGGCTCGTCTGCTTGATCGTCAAGGCGAGCTTCTCCAGGCGGTCGAGATCGGCCATCTCGCCCTCGCCGCGCGTGATCTTCTCAAGGATCTCCAGCATCCGTTTGGTGCCTATGCGGCAGGGCACGCACTTACCGCAGGACTCCGCCTGCGTGAAGCTGACGAAGAAGCGCGCCAGATCGACCATGCAAGTGGTCTCGTCCATGACGATGACCCCGCCGGATCCCATGATGGCGCCAGCCTCTTTGAGGGAGTCGTAGTCAACCGGCAGATCGAGGTGCTGAGCACTGAGGCAACCGCCCGAAGGTCCGCCCATCTGCACCGCCTTGAAGTGGCGGTTGCGCACCATGCCGCCGCCCACGCCGAAGATCAGCTCGCGCAGGGTGATGCCCATCGGGACTTCGACAAGCCCGGTGTTGGCCACCTTGCCGGCGAGCGAGAAGACCTTCGTGCCTTTGCTACCGGACGTGCCAATGGCGGCAAACCACTCCGCTCCGTTGAGGATGATCGGCGCGATGTTGGCCCACGTCTCGACGTTGTTGATCGTCGTGGGCTTACCCCACAACCCGGCCACCGCCGGGTACGGCGGCCGCAAGCGCGGCATGCCACGCTTGCCCTCGATGCTGGCGATGAGCGCCGTCTCTTCGCCACACACGAAGGCGCCGGCGCCTTCTTTCACCTCGATATCGAAGGAGAAACCGCTGCCCAAGATGTCGTCGCCGAGTAACCCGAGCTCCCTGGCCTGAGTGATGGCGATATGGAGGTGCTCGATGGCGACCGGGTACTCTGCTCGGCAGTAGACATAGCCCTTATGGGCTCCCATCGCGTAGGCGCCGATGATCATGCCCTCGAGGACAGCGTGTGTATCGCCTTCGAGGACGCCACGGTCCATGAAAGCCCCCGGGTCACCCTCATCAGCGTTGCAGATCACGTACTTGGTCTCGCTCGGCTGCTGGGCCATGAGGCGCCACTTGACGCCAGTGGGGAAGCCGCCACCACCCCGGCCACGCAGGCCGCTCTCAGTAACCACTTGAATGACTTGCTCCGGCGTCATCTCGAAGAGGGCTTTAGCGAGGGCCGTGTACCCATCGCGCGCGATGAAGGCCTCGATCTTCGTCGGATCGATGATGCCGCAGTCACGCATCACGATGCGAGTTTGGCCAGCAAAGAAGGGAACTTGATCGACTTCGGCGAGCGGCTCTCCGCCTGCGCCACGGTAGATCAATCGCTCGGCCACGCCGCCCCCGACCACCGACTGGCGCACGATCTCGCCGGCATCGCTGGGCTCAACCATCTGGTAGAAGACCGGGGGTTGACCGTCGCGATCGACGATGACCACTGGACCACGCGAGCAAAAGCCCGGGCAACCCACACGGCGCACCTCGGCAGTGGAGAGACCCTGTGCGGCGACCGCGCGGTGCAACGCCTCGAACACCGCCTCACCACCACCGGCGCGACAACCCGTGTCGCCGCACACACGCACCACAGCTGACGGCCGTTTCTCTCCTTTGAGAGCGGCTCGATACGCGTCAAACGCGGCACGGCTGCGCAAGGGCGCCGCTGAACCACCGCGAGAACTCAAGGGCGCTGACATCTTCACGCGCCCCCTCTCTCCCTCTCGCTCGCTCGAACACCGCCACTGTCCACTGCGGCGGCGGAATCGGCCTGCAGGGACCCGTTCGCACCCTGAGGGGACGCAGCCCCATACTGTTTCAGCACTGCTGGCACACGTGAGCCTTTCATCTTGGCGTAGTACTGACCGTCAACCGTCATCACTGGGGAGAGCGAGCAGGCGCCTAGGCAGGCCACAGTGTCGAGGCCAAACGACAAATCGGGAGTAGTCTCCCCCGGCTTGACACCCAACTCCCGTTCGACAGCCCGTAAGACCTCATCGCCGCCGCGCACGTGACAAGCGGTGCCCTGGCAGACGCGCACCTTGTGCCGCCCGATGGGAACGGTCGAGAACTGAGCATAGAAGGTCACGACCCCGTACACCCGCGACGGCGATACCCGCGCACAGCGCGCCACCTCGGCGACAACCTCCTCCGGCAAGTACCCGTAGTGAGCTTGCACCTGCTGGAGAATGCTGATGAGGCCGCTCTCCGGGTCGGGGAAGCGCGCCACGATCTCGGCTACGGGGCTCAGATCGAGTGTACTTCCACGTCCGGAACGGCCAGGTTCGTGGTCATCGCCGGCGCGCCGGGCAACAAGACGACGAGACACTTAGGCCACCGCCCGGGAAAGAGCGGGCCACCGCTTCAGGGAATACGTGCGTGTGTTCATGCCCCACTTCCTCAACCGACTCTACTTCCTTCGCTTACCGCTATCAGCGCCGCGCCCGCATGCCCATGGGCGCTGCCGCTCCAGGGAGCACAAAATCAGCTTACACCGACGCAAGCCGAGTGTGAACTCGGCTGCTTCGCCGCTGGCAATGAGCAGCTGGCGCGTACACGGTCGCCAATCTAGGCATCTTGGTAGGCAGGCGTGCAGGTACTCCGCTCATGCTGGACACGATTCATGCGATAATGTGCTTACCGCGATGAAGCTCGCGACAACGCGCGCAGGCGCTGATGGCTTCTGACCAGAGGTTCGGTCAGAGGCCTTTTTTGTGGGGAGGCACGATGGGACTGCTCGACTTTGAGAAGTTCGCGCCGGAGCGACACACATCCGGCGATCCGCACGGCGTCAAGCTGCGTCAGGCCATCCGCGAGGCACAGCGTGGCGAGTGCCCCATCTGTACTCTCCTGAACGACCAGGAACAGGCCCGCGTGCACTGGCTGGCGTACGAAGGTCTGAGCGACGCTGGCCTGCGCGCCAAACTGTTGCGCAGCAAGGGCTTCTGTGGGCGCCACTTTCGTCTGCTGTACTCAGCCGTGAGCGAACAGACCTACAACTTGAGTGGCGTTGCCGATCTCATGCGCGCCTTGCTGCAATCCGACATCGCCGCGCTGAACGAAGCCTTAGCCGAAACGAAATCGTCGCGCAGCGCCCGGCGAGCGACCGCCGGCTTGCGGCCGGCGGCAAACTGCCCATTGTGCGATGCCGCCGCCGAGGCAGAGGCACGCAAGATCGGCAGCCTACTCACTGAACTAGCGCAGGAGGAGTTCCGCCAAGTGTACTTCGCCGCACCGGGTCTGCTTTGCCGGCCCCACCTCGTCGTGGCACTGACGCAAGAGCCCAGCCCAGTCGTGGCGGAGGCGTTGCTGCGCAAGCACCTGCAAACAATGACAACCGACGACGCCGAGCTGGCCGAATTCATCCGCAAGAAGGACTACCGCTACGCGAGCGAAGCCAAAGGTGACGAGCAGCGTGCTCCTCGTCGCGCCGTCGAGTCTTATGTTGGAACGTGGCCGAGGTGAGAGATGTCCGGGGAAACACTGGCAAATGACACAGCGTTGCAAGAGAAGACCGCTGAGGGCCGCGGGGCGGCAATCGAGGCCCTGCAGAGCCTACCTCTCGATTTGCTCGAAGAAGACGAAGCCGAGCAGGTTGCGGCAGTCCAGCGCAGGATCGCCGAGTCCAACCTCTACGTCGTCGCTCTAGGCGAGTTCAAGCGTGGCAAGAGTAGCCTGCTCAATGCCCTCCTCGGCAGCGACGTGCTGCCCGTCGGCGTTGTCCCCCTCACGTCCATCGTGACGATGATTCGGCGCGGCCCGAGCGCGGCGATAGCTGAGTATGAGGACGGACACCGCGAAGAGATCGACCCGGCCGACTTGCGCGCCTTCGTGACTGAGGCGGGCAACCCCGATAACCGCAAGGGCCTGCGCAGCGTCACGGTGAGCGTTCCCTCGATTCACCTTCCGGAGAACACGATCCTCGTCGACACGCCCGGCCTCGGCTCGGTCTACGAGAGCGGCACGGAACTCACGTTGGCCTTCCTCCCTCATGTGGATGTCGCCCTGGTCGTCTTGTCCGTCGACCAGACGCTCACTGAGGCCGAAGAACGTCTTGCCCGGCAGCTGCGTGACGGTGGCGCCCAGCTCGTGTTCGTCCTCAACAAAGCCGACTACTTCAGTGCGGCTGAGCTCAACGAAGCGACACACTTCATCCGCGATCGGCTGGCGGCGCACGGTCTCGACGACTGCCCTCTCTTCGTCGTGTCAGCTAAGCGGGCGCGTCAGGAGGGGCACGAGGCTGGCGTAACCGCCCTGCGCCGTGGTCTGGAAGACCTCTTACGCCAGCGTTCCGAGGCCCTCCTCGACCGGCTCTCCCGGCGACGCGTCAGGGCGCTCCTCGACGACCTCGAGACGAGGTATGCGGTGCGTGACGAGATCGCTCGCAGCGGCGCCGAACGGCTCCAAAACGTCCTCGAGGGTCTCGCGACGAGCCGCGCCGAGATACAGCGCTTGGCCGAAGAACAGGACGCGCTCTTCACCCATCGTGTGCGGCAGATCGAGCGCGAGATCGCCGAACGGTCGGCGGTTTTCGAAGCGGAGCTCCACGAAGCCCTCATCGCCGAACTGGCCACGCTCGATGAGCAACTTCGCCAGCAGCCCGACGAGCGCCTCATCGACACGGTCCTCTACAAGGTCATCGCCACTCGTCTGCAAGAGCGGGCGGCTCGCGAAGCGCACCAGGTCACCGACCAGCTTGCCGTGGCCGCGCGTCAGCTCAGCGCGAAACTAGATGAGGTGGCCGAGTCGCTGGCGGCAACCACCGAAGAGCTCTTGGGTGTGCCGGTCGCGCGGCCGCAGCAGACGCAGATCGACGAACTGAGGGTCCCAGTCGACGTCAAGTTGCGCGACGATCCGGTCGCCCTGGAGACCATTACGGGCGGCTTGCAAGCCACTCTGCCTGGCGCGCTGCGGCGCCGCTTGCTGCTCCGTCGGGCTCGCGAACGTGCGGCCGAACTCAGCAACCGTCACGCCGGGCGCCTGCGCAGTGAGCTCGTGGCGGCGCTGCGCGACGCGGCTCGTCAAGCCCAACGACAGAGTCATGCCGAGCTCGACCGTTTGCAGCGCTCGCTCGACAAGGCGATTGAGCACGGAATGGCCCACCGGACCATGGCCGAGCACGAGGCTGAGGCAGAGCGCGAGCGCGTCGCGCAGGTGCGCGACGCGCTCGCGCGCGCCCGCACGTACGTCACGCTCGGTAACTCCCAGTAGAAGCTGCCCGCTCAGTCGAAGCTGCCTGCTCAGTCGAAGCTGTCGGCAAGTCGAAGCTGCCGGCCCCGAACTACCACCCAGGCTGCCGGGGAGAGAGCGCGAACCGCCAACTGCTGCTCATGCCCCTGCTCCTGCAGAGAGCCCACGGGTTGGCGACCCATCAGCGACCCTCCGTGGCCACCGTAGCGGCTCGGGTGGCGGCCGGGCCTGGCGGCCGACGCCTCGGCTACCGAGGCACAGCTATGGTGAAGAGCGCCCGCTGCCACGTAATGGCTACGGCGAGGAGCGCCCGCCGCTACCGCCGCTCGATTGCAGCACCGCCACGTAGCGCACCGCGCTGTCGTGGAACTGGCGTGCCTGTTCCCAGCTGAGGGAGCGAGACGAGTAGCGCGCCATCTCGTAGGTATGGGCGAGCGCCATGGCCTCGGCCATGGCGCTCGCCCCGCAGCTTAGTAAGAAGGCGCGTACCGTCGTCGCTGGCTCACGTGGACGGCCGATGCGCGCCAGTGACGTCTCGAGCTGGGCAAAGTCGCGCCGCACGGCCTCGTTCGGCGAGGCCGGCAGCGGCATCCGCCGGCGCCGCGACGTCAGACGGGCCAAGCGGGTCCGCAACGACCGAGCCAGCTCGGAAGCCGAGAGCAGCGACTCACGCTCTTCGACGTTCTCACGCTCGCTCTCGGGGGCGTAACGGCGTAACGCGCGCGAGAGGGCGAAGAGCACTGCGCCAATCCCCAGAGTAACGGCGAAAACGTACAGCAGGTCGCGCACGAAGGTGAGACGGGTCGCCGTGTGCGCACGCATCTTGGGCAACGTGGCCGTGTGCAGCTGAGGCGCCTCATGCGGTTGAAATCCGTGTGGCTTTGGCAGGTGCGCCAGGTCAGCCAACAAGACGAAGGCACGCAGGACGCCATAACCCGCCCAGCCCACGATGTAACCCACGACGTCGAGCCCTAACCAGGCAAGATGACCGATGAGAGAGACCGTCCAGAGCAGCGGACCACCGTGAGTAACGACGGCCAGCAGCGCGGCACCGACCAGCACGGCGGCGACCGCCGTCATCACCCCGAGGAACCAACCCCAACTGGAGACGCCATGACGCCGGTCGACGACAGCGAGCACGTCGTCCAGGCGAGCGAGGGCGATAAAGAGCGCCCCCACCACCATGACGCCGGCCACGATCGGACCCGCGTGCGGCAGGTCCACTCCCTGAAGGCGCGTGAGCAGCACGATGATCAAGACGAAGGCCAGCACCCGCGCGACTCGCCTGAGGGCATCCTCGGGGCGGATCACGAGGCGACCAGCGCGCACGCCGATCCAGAGCGCCAGCGTCACGCCGATCAGTTCACCGAAGGCGAGCTCGAGACCGCCACGCCACGACTCCGGCCGTTGAACGGCAACGAGCCCCGCGACCGCCGCCCCAGCCATGGCCATGAGTATCCCGCGCAGCAAGCCGACACCCAGGGCCGTGCGCCGCGCCAGTACACCGAGCCCGCCACCGATGCCAACGAGCGCCGCACTCAAACCAACCAGGAGGAGCACCGACTGGTGAACGAACACCACAACCGCAGCGCCAAGCCACAAGCCCTCGAGCAAGGCCGCGAGGCCCGGCAGGGCAACGTCATCAAGCAAGCGCGAGCGCACCGTTCGCCCTCCAGTTAAACGAGCGGGGCACCCGCCAATCGACGAGCGCGGCGCCGTCTTCGGGCTCGTCACCGACGTAGATCACGTGCGTCGATCGACTGGCGCGCAGCTCAGCGACCAAGTCTCCCACTTGACCGGCAAA
>Ga0207433_10006833_pt1 | contig 19479 bp, 18 predicted proteins | sample YelNatPaOPGAMG01_FD_187559 | JGI IMG/M metagenome (GOLD analysis project Ga0207433, IMG submission 187559) | Hot spring thermophilic microbial communities from Obsidian Pool, Yellowstone National Park, USA - OP-RAMG-01 (SPAdes) (version 3) | ecosystem: Environmental > Aquatic > Thermal springs... | reverse complement strand
GATCCTATGGACTTAGGTCCATCAACTTTCTCCTTAACATATTCTGTACCTTCTGGCTGGTCTGCTTCTTTAAGCAAGACATCAGTCACGCTTAATCCTGGTGAAACAGATTCCTCCGTAATTCTTTCGGTTACTTCCGCTACTAATGCTTTAATAGGACGATATCAACTCTCAATAACCGCTAGGGATTTAGCAGTAGCAAACCACGCTTCTACAGGATATGCCACTTATGCCGTAGCTAGTTCTGTATCGGTTGAGCTATTTTCTGCATCGATAAAAGCTTTAGATTCTCAGAAAGAAGGCGTTCTTGAAGCGTCAACAATTGTGGATAATAACATTCCGAACTTACCTCTTATGTTACTCAAAGACTCGATAGCATTTATTCCACTTCCCATTCCAGCAAAAGGCATGACTAAAGGTCTAGTAGATATGGTGATAAGAAATGCAATAGGACCAACATTGGACCAAATCACGCCAGATATGAAAGGTAACCTTCATGACATATATGTAAAGGGAGGGTTTCCTGAAGACATAGAAAAAGCAAAAATGAATATACTAGAGCTTTTTATGAACGAAAAGATGCTTAATTTGCAAGAAAGTTCCTTCGTTCAAGATGTATTGACGTACTTCAAGTATATAGAAGAACTTGGTTCAGATTATAAATCTCAAGTTCAATCTCTGGTAGATGCTCATAACAGTCAAAAAGTCCTTAAAACTATCAGTTTTTGCGCCGCCGGTCTTCTCATTATTATTTCTGGACCTGCATTTGGATTATCAACCCCTGCTATAATGATATTAGAAGTGGGAAAGGCAGGAGTAGAAACATTAGTTGATTTAGTTAGTGAAAGCAATTATCAAAAATCCTTAGTTTCTACTTCTGAGCAACAACTATCTAATGCCTACTACTTTAAAGAGCGCATAATTTCTGCATTGACGTATGTTAAAGACAAAATGCCTGGAACTTTTCCACATGTGTCAATTAGTGGTAACATTAATCTTTTTAACGGTGATATAGATTTGACAATAAAAAATGAGTTTAAGGCTAATTTAAAACTTAAAGTTATGGTAGAAGCGGAAGCATTCATTCCAGAATTAATTTACCGTGAGCAAACGTATGTAGTTCCACGGATTTCTTATGGATATACGAGCGAGGATATATATCTTAGTGACAATGCGGAAAAACAAATTCATATAGAAGCGAAAATAGAATCATGGTTAAACGATGTAACTTCTAAACTTGGTGGTCAGAAAGTTTCAATAAGCTTTTTTGCCTGTGTAAGAACATTTTATGGCGAGGATGAGATCCAAGCTTTACATCAAGAATTGTTTTCAGCCAAGCGATTTCTTGAACTTTTAGGTAAACCACCTCTATGGCAAACTCAAGGTTCGGGGACGGTTGTCGTGTTAAACGAATGGGAACATAAATTATACTTACATCTCTACGATCAATATGGTAGACATGCAGGTTTTAATCGTTCAACTAAGGAAATAGACCTTGAAATACCCCAAGCCACTTATGAAGACCTGAACAGCCGTATTATAATAACGCTTCCAACGGAGGTTACATTTTTCACTTACGAGGTAGATGCTGTCGATGCTGAACTCGCAACCGAAGGTTATAACCTTAATATATCCTATATAATCAACGGCGCTACTTTGTCGTATTTTGCCAAAAATGCAACTATTGACAAAGGTAGCGTCTATAAAAGTTCAGTTGCTATTTCTCCAGATGGTCGAAAAATTTGGGTGAATGTTCCACAATGGAGTACTAAATTAAATCAGTACTTATGGACGATACCAGTAATCGGAGAATTAGTCAAATTTTTCGACAGTATGAGTAACGATTATGGCTCATTACTTCTAATTTTAACTATGGTTGGAATTATCATAGTTGCAACAGTAGTTGCGTGGAGAATAAAGCTAAAACATAAAAAATCCTAAAGCTCTCATACATAATTGCTTTTGAATAGGTTATTACTTAAAAAGAACCACAAATTCTAGTGGATCCCCAACACTTATATCTTCAATACATGCTTTCTTCAAGCTCTCAGTAAGGTCTTTTGACCAGCTAACGTTTATTAAATCGCATATCGATACATTCTTTTCAGCAACAGCAATAAAGTGATAACAACTATTATGCCTATTATACAATCCAACATTACGACAAAGTGAAGAATTGCGAGTTGAAATTGCAATACAATAATTTTTCTCATCTTCATTTTTAACATATTGGCAGATTGTAGGGTCTTGTTTAAGATAAGCTACACTGGAATAACAAACATCCTTTGAAAGTTCTGTAAGTATATGTTTACAAGCAGTAGGATCACGAGTGAAGATTGCAAAATTCGCATAGCAGTCTTCAGTTATCAAGAGACTATTACTTTCGCATAGGGAGCTATTATTCGAAACTAATGCTTTTACTGTGTGTTCACACAATAATTTCAGCGATCTTGTTGGTGTATCTGCTTCGTTACATAGCGATGCATCCTTTCTTAGACTTGCTAACATGTAGTAGCATTCAGTTCTCCACCAGCTACTTTCATAATCAATTGCCAGTATTTCACCGCATAAACTAGGACTTTTTAGCCTAACTGCTTCAGAAAGAACCGCACGATAAGAACGTGCGAACTTTGGCTTTGGGTTGATAATCACAAATGTGAATATACAAATGATAAAAAAGGTAAAAAGAATCGTGAATAAGATCTTTCTGTTCATAAATAATTGTTGGCTATTTAAAAACTTAAAAATAGTAAAAAACATCAATTGACGCATTCCTTCATTCATATAAATTCAATATCACCCTTCTAATTAAAACAGTAATAATAGGAAATAATGGCATATTACCTCTTCAAAAAGAATTTTTTCTTTATTTTTAGAAAATTTTTATGCCAGTTGATAGAAAGCTCGCACTGCAGACTTTGAAAAAGTATGATAAAGAGCTTTACTATGTTTGCGCTCGTATAGAAGAGATAGACGACTACTTAGCAAGCAATCCTGACTTGCGTAAGAGGTTTGAGCACTACTTGTTTTCTATGCGTGCCTTAGATGAGTTGGAGAAAGAAGGTGTAATAGAGATAATAAACGACTATGAGCAAGGCGACATTTTTGTCAGAAAAAAGCGACAGTTTAGGCTATTCGAATAAGTAAATTTTAGTGTTAAGTTTGTTTTCATAGAAATCAAGGATCTTCCTCTCTATTTGACCGCTTAAGTACTCACTTATGCTTTTTACTTCCATAAAATGGTTTCGTGTAAGTTAAAAACATTTAGAAAATTTTATTCACGTTTACTGATTGCTTTCGCTATTCGCTCTGGCAACGAGTCTAATTTCTCATCTATTCCTCCTAGTTTTTCGTCCATGTTTGTGAGTTTCTCGCTCATCTTTTTTGCATAATCGCTAAAAATTCCGAATCTCTGTGCTACAGTACCGAACTTTTCATCTATTCCCTTTAGAGTTTCCTGAACGCCTGCCATTCCTTCTTTTATATAATCCAATACTTTGTCGACTCCTTCAATCCTTGAAATCCCTTTGTATATTTGCTCCATCAAAGAAGCACTTACTTGATAAGCCCAGTCAGGTTCCACACCTTCATAAGGCTGAAGTTCAGTAACAGAGTATCCTTTTTCATCTTTTACAGGTCTAATGTCTTGTTTTTTAACATGTTCCCAGAACCTTTTTATTCCTTCTTCGGAACCACTAACTATAACTTCAACTTTGTTTTCCTCGTACAAGTTCCTAGTAGCGACTTTTAGGTCATACGCTAATCCAAGCGTTACAAGAGAGGGCCTTAACCCAACATCCATAACTTTTCCGTTGCCTTTGATGTAAAACCTCTTAATGGGCATCGCCTTTTTCTCCAATCACTTGATGGATAATTTTATTTTCATCGTTAGAATATAAAACTTATTACTAGGGAAAAACGACACCCTACACTTAGATTTGTTATACATATAACATTAAAGCATTTATGGAATTTTTCATTTCAATAAACCTCTTCTCTATTTTCGCTTTATTCTTTAAGCGATTTCATGAGAGGTTACTGTCCAAAGTGCAAAGAGTACAGAAGCGATAATGGCAAAGATGCTTGGTCTATTGTCTGGAAGGATGGTTTAGCTGTTTGCGAAAGATGTGGTTCAGTAATAGACCTGTGGGTTGAGGATGATGAAAATATATCCCGATGACGGAAGACCGAACAAATGGCCTGAGATAACGAGGGCATGCTCGCATTTCGTAGGCATGGCATTGTTCGATTGGAAATTGTAGTGAAAGGTATGTGAAGGCTGGAAAGAGAAAAGTGTGAAGATAAATGGAAATAGAAGGAAACAAAAGAGAAGAAGAATGCTTCCTTAATTGCTTTCTCTCACTCGAAACGTGGCAAAAAATGAAGGATACAACCTTGTGATTTTATGGTCCCTCAACCCTCAGAAAATGATGTGAAATGGTATGAGTGGATAAAAAGGAAGGCGTACGGAGAAGAAGGATTGGATACGGGCAAAAGCAATTTGCCTTTTGGTTTAAAGCTGTATGAACCGAATTTGAGGAAGTATTGGGATGAAGAAAGGGCTGTAGGCGTAATCGAGTTTGAGGGGAAATTTATTGGAGTGGCTTGTCTGGCTGCCAAGGAAGTAACAGACAAGGAAAACTTTGTGCGCAGGTTTGGTTTAAGCTTTGAAAAAGATATTCAATGGCATGCTATTTCCGGATTGCTTGACCATCTTTCAAGGAGTCCCATGTTTAAAGCTGTTTTAATTACAACCAGCAACATTCCATTTAAGCTTGAACCTGATATACCTGAGGAAATGGAAGGAAAGCTTGCATGGTTAGAGAGAAACTATCAGTTTCACAGGGAAAAGGTTGATGCTCTTAAACTGGAACTTGAAAGCCAGAAGGGAATTTTTGGCGGTCCTTATCCATCCTACCTTCCAAAGCAGATCAAAGAGGAAGAAGATCATGCGAGAAAATTTTTGGAAGCTAAGAAAAGCCTGATGCAGCAATTGGAAGAAAGGATGAAAAACTACTTTCTTATAAAGGAAAACCTGTTTGCCGCAGCTTTGTTCTTCTATGTTTATACGGATGCAAAGGAAAGCCTGCAGGAAGCTTTAAGGGAGATAGAAAGCAGAAAGTACAGCCTGAAAATGGAAATAGTGAAGACTTATTTTGTTAAGTGCAGCGACGTAAAAGATCCCTTGATAGTTTTCAACCCTGAGTTTTTTCCTTACGCTGATGAAGCAAAAAAGTACTATTGTCTAGCATTAGCTCAAGACTGTGCAGGCTTTTCTTCTGACAAGGATGTTGCCATAACCTTAAAGCACATGTTTACATCAGCTTTAGAACTTCCAACAGAAGAACCGATAGAAGAGCAAATACACATACCAAGCGAAGAGATTAGCATTCCAAGGGAAAGGTCAGCTTTTATAGGTTATGTTGTTGAGTCTGTAATTAAACGTAAAGTTAAGAAAAGAAGAGTTTATTTTCCTCTCGACATTTTAACTTCCCATGCAATAATATACGGGAAAACAAGAGTAGGGAAGAGCTTTCTATCTTTAATTTTAATCGAAGAGGCCTTAGCAAACAACGTTAGCGTAATAGTTTTTGATCCTCACGGAACTCTAGCTAAAAGACTTAAGCCAAATCCTTTGTTAAAGGTAAATTTTACAAAAGGCAGAATTGACATAACAAAAGATTTAGAAGAAATTTATAAAAAAGCTTCAAGTTGGAAAGAAACAAACAGGCTAAAACTTTTAGTTGTATTAGATGAAACAAGACTTTTGAAAGCGAAAAATCTTGTTTACTGCATAAACGAATTAGGAAAACGTGGAGTTGGCTTTCTTCTAATTACTCAATACTCAACAAGCATTCCTGCTGAAATCAGAAATGTAGGAACTTACTTCATAATGTCTGCAATGAGCGAAACAGAAATCCAGAGGTTTAGGGAAGTAACGTTACATCCTTCAAGTAAACTGATCACAAGAATGCCAAAAGCTGTTAGTTTCATTTTTAGTCCTTACTGGTATCCTGAACCGTTTTTTGTTAAGCATAGGAGAATAGATTCGACTTTTAATAATTAACGTTTTAAGCCCAAATTTAAATACATTTACATGCGAAATTATTGGTGGATGTCATGATCGAGGAGCACAAAATATTAGCATTTCATGAAAGAGAATTAGAAACGATCTTATCAAAACTCAAGTTGCTTGAAAAAATTCAGAAAGGAGAAATAAAATGTATCATTTGTGGCAAAACAATAACAAAAGAAAACTTTGGAGCCCTACTTAAAAAGGGTGACAATATCCTGATAATCTGCGACGATCCTAGTTGTATCGAAAAGGCAAGGAGTGAGTAAAGTGTCGCCTGCGGATATATTTCAAGTATTACAGTTAATTTTTTCAGGAACGGGATTATTTGCATTTGCATTTTTCCTTGTGTGGGTGTTCTATCCTGAAAAAGTCGAAAAGTGGGTAATATTATTCAGTAAACTTGTAGCTTATTTCTCTGAAAAGCACGAAAGAAGATACATTTCAAAACATATAGAGTATAATGTTAACAGTCTGAGAGAAAAGCTTTGCAAAGAATCTAGTGGTATTCTACCGTACAAAATTGAAGTAGAATGGATAAACTCAAATGATATTGAAAGCTACCTCCAAGGAGATAACGTACTCATAGTTAAAATGAAAAATCATAGGAATCAGTCCAAGAACTTAGCTATTGCTGTTAAAGAGTATGTTCCTAATGCGTTGATTCCCACCGCAAGAATGTATGTTGAACCATCGTTAATGAAAGCAATAGATTATGTTGTTTCAAAGGAGTTCTTGAAAAGAGATACAAGTGCATTTACTTATTTTTCAGAGGTTGTCAAAGTTGAACAAAAAGTTAAGGAATTTGTTGAAAAAGTGGATAAAATAAACGAACAGGGGTATTTGACAAGAGTTTTGCTCTCTGAATACAAAAAATTAGGTTTGTTATATCCGAGAGAACCTACACAGGAAACCTACAATGAAACGTTAGATTTAGAATCTAAAGTTCATGCGTTAGTGACCAAAAAACCTGAAGAAAAAGTTTCTCCAAAAATCTGTGGCAGGTTTATAAAAGCAGCTCTGGTACCTGTTGCGAAAGAAGAAACTGTTGAAAAAGGTGGAATTGAACCACATTTAACCTTCATAAAGAATGCCATTAATGAAGGAATTAAAACTTTTTACGTGGTAGCAGCTGGAAAAACTAACATACTTTTAGCCAAAACAGTCGTGAATAGAATTGAGAGAGAAACAAATTTGAAAAGAGTTTACGAAGAAGAGTACACAGGCATCTTTAGAGAGAATAAAACAAAAATGTATTTAGGAGTACTTGAAGGGACAACGTGAAAAATTCAACTTATTGCTTTTCTCCGTATTAACGGAAATCCGCTTGCCAGCAAACTTCATTTCATAATTAAACAAAATCTAAGCGATGCCTTACAAGATTGACATCTACATAGGCAGTGACAATAATACAAGAAAAATCGGTAGGGACTACCTTGAGAAACTGGAGAATTGGGCTAGCAAAGTCTTTCCAACAGGGTATACGCTCCTCAAAGGCAAAGGATTCTACAACGGGATTAGTGAGGATTCGGTAATAGTTACAGTCTTGTCGCCTGAGAACTTGCCACTTAAGGGTGAGATAGAGTATTTGAAACGTGCGCTTGGACAGGAGGCTATACTGCTTTCCAAGTCTTATGTTGATTTGGAGGTGTTTTGATGAGGTGCGTTGTATGCGGTAAAAGAATTAAGAAGAATGAAAGCGTTTATGTTGGTGATGATGGAACTTTTTATGAGGGTAAAACTCTTTGTGAAAGTTGTTATCTTGAGAGTGAACCTTGTGCTATTGTTTTTTACAGCGAGGATGAACATCCTTATGAAATAAGTGAAACAAGAAACGAAACTGGAGGGGACTTTAGGCTTAAATGGCATAGCATAGACCCTTGGCGTGGTTATTACGAGCTTGAAAGCAAAAACTATGTTTTGATCAACTCAGCTGAAATTTTGGCTTATCATGAAAGCGAGAAGATGCTCAAAGAATTTGACAAAAAGGTAAGAGAACTTTTTGACAAGCATAACATTGACTATGCAAGGGTTTTTGCCAGAAGTTCCAACATTTTCTGCCAGAACTATGATCTTTATGTAAAGAAAGAACAGGCTTTATTAGCAGGCTTACTGGTTGAAAAGGCAAAAGCTGAAGTTGACTATAACAATCCAAAGTGGTATAAAAACATAATTTTTGATGAGAAGACTTTGAACAAACTGGCCGAACTTTTTCCCGAACGGCAGATAAAGACAGATTACGATGCTGCCAGGTTGATTGAAGAGTTGGGTGATGATGCGATTAATGAGCTGCAAAAAAGGCTTAAGGAGGTGAAACATGAAAGCTAAGGATGTTGTGAAAGAGCTTGTATCAAAGTATGTTAAGGCTAAACCAACAAGGATATCGCTTGAGCTTAACTGGGACGGTAAACGCTCGGTAATAAGCATTCATGGCGAACACTTGAAAGAAAGCGTTGAATACTCACAAACGATAGACTTCACTTCATTTGCCCATGGCGTAATAGAAGCCTTTAAAGAAGCATATGGCGAGTTAAAAGTGGTTCCAATAAGCTTTAGGGAAGAGGTATACGAGAATGAGAAGGTTGCACTAGACCTTTATCCAACTGGAAGCGTAGGTGTTTTTGACATTTACATAAGGTATAAAGCATAATTGCATGAACACAAAATAAGCTCTTCATTCACCGTAACTCATTTCATCCTTTCACTTTCATATCCATTATATTTTTATTTTTAAAGCTTTACAAGTAAAAACATTAAAACTCTTTAAATGCTGAAAAATAAATTCTTAAGTGGTATTTTGAATCAAATGAATAACATGAAGGCTAACAAACTCTTCCTAATAATGGCTGTTAACGAAGGGGACACGCTTAGCTCTATACAGGCTTGGAAAGTAGCAGTAACAAGAAAAGATGTTAAGCCAGACCCTAGCGAAAGAACGTTAAGAGCTCGTCTGTTAGATAAAGGTATCGCTCATTCTTTTTACAAGGAGTTTTTATGGGCGATACCTGTCAATGGGCGTAAAATTGACGAATTAGATTTGAGTGGAATTTTATCTGAAAATTTTTCACGATGGGGAGTAGTAGAAACTTACGAAATTAATGAATTTACGTCCGACAAATGGTGGTATCCCGTGAGCATAGTGTTATTGAGAGACGCCATTCGGTACGCTTTGTGGACTAAACTAAAAGATTCTAAAAATTTTATCATACGCAAAAGGGAAGTGTACGACAAAAGGCAAATAGTGTATAGTGGAACTTTTACGTATGTTATCTCGGGTGTTTCCTTTGAAAAAATTTTACGAATGGATCATGATAACATATGTTTATGCCCAGAGATAGTGTATGAATGTTACGACTCACTTAACAGACTTGTTGAAGATCGTTTCGAAAGGCAAAAGAACATCTTACTAGCTTCTCGGTGTTCTTCAAAGGTTTATTGTGAGAGATTGGAGTTAATGATTAAAAATATATTTCCCCTTGAACTACACTTATCCAACAAGACTTTGAAGTTTAACAGTCTTTATTGCGAAATTAGTGGGAGAAAAGAAAAAATAAAACAAACGGGGTTGGAAGAATGGTTATGAAGGATGAATGCCAATCGCCAATCTTCGCAATAACCATACGAAGAGAAAAACTCGAGCAGATCCCAACTCTAGAAACTCCTCTTATTTTTAACGACAAACAACCAGCTCAAGAGTTCATCGACCCGATTAAAGGAATAAGAAAATATGGACTATATGATACCAACACTTCTGACAAACATCTATCGAGAAAATTTAGAGGCATAGAATTTTTTGTTTTTTATCCAAAAAATGAGGGCATAGTATACAGAACTTTAAACGATCTAATTTCCATGTTAAGAGATGGTTATTTTGAAAAAAGAGGGGCGCATGATATATCTTTTGAAGGATTCGAAAGTGAATTCAAATTAAAAGAAGTTTTTATACCCGAGGCTAATGAGTTTATTGCATACGTCCCTGGAAATTTACAGAGAGAGTTGGAATCAAGAAAAAATGATTTTACCCAAGTATTCGAGAGAGGAAATCGTCCGATTGTTATTGTGGGTGGTACAAGCCATAGGTCTATTATAAAAAATCGCGAACAGTATTTAGAATCAAAGCTTCAATTTACAAATCTAGATTTACCATGTCAATATGCATCCTATTACGAGTATGAAACAGGTGGAGCTGGAATACTTTACAACGTTTGGCGTAAAGACCGTCCATTCGGCTATTCGCTCTGGAATTTCGCATTGAATATTTACGGAAAAGTAGGTGGTCTTGCATGGGTTATCCGTCAAGACTTATCAAAAGTTAGTCAAGTTATTGACTTGAGTATTGGGATACGCTTTACTCCATCCCGAGCCAAGAAGGGGTTCATCCTAGGCTATCTCACAATTTTAGACCGTTTTGGTAGACTGGTAGGTGTTGTCTCTTCTCCCCCATTTAAAGCGCAAATTGAAAAAGAAGTTGCGGGCATGGTTGTGCCAAAAGAAGTGATGGAAAACATTATGATAGAAGCTATAAAAAAAGCGGTTAGTGATGTTAGAGTTAAAGAAATTTTCGCAGAAAAAGAAACAATTAATATAGCTATTCATAGATTATCTGTTTTCTATTCTCAGGAAATCCAAGGAGTCGCTTCAGCTATTGATAAGTGGCATGAGTCGGAAAAGATGAAAATAAAATATGCTCTCATTCCTATTATTGATAAACCGTCAACTTTAGTTTTTAATAAGCTTGCAGTGCACTGGAATACTTTGAGAGGAACTGCCATTAGGCTAGACGATAAAGTTGCTATACTTTATACAGCAGGAACTACAAGCCTTACTGATAGAGGTGTTCTCACATATCCAGTAACGGTGATAGCACAGAATCTCGGAGAGGAAAAATGTCCATTTACTTCACTAGAAGAAGTCTGTAATCATGTTTATTCGCTCACAAACTTACATTGGCAAACAGTTATAGCAGGTTCAGTTAGATTACCTGCAACCTTAAAATTTGCCCAAAATATAGCACGTCTATCCTCATTTGGAATAATACCAAAAGAAAACTCGTGGTTATGGCAGACTTTATGGTTTGTTTAATCCTTGTCAGCTTTTCGGGACACCCAACTCACCAAAAAATAGAATGCACTTAATAATATAGAGAGTATTGCTAACGTAACTCTAAAATCAGAAAATGTCACATAACTCAAAAGAGCGGTCAAAAGGATTAAAACAAACATAAATACAATAAGCAGACTATATTGGGATGACTTCAGCATTTTTATTTTCTCAGACTTCATTCTCTCAAACCATTTTACTGCATTAATTACATAACCACTTTCCTTATTGGGGAAAAATGCGATATTGGAAATGGGGGTCTCAGAAATGGCACAAATAAAAAGGCTAAGATCTAATATTAAAGGTTCGCCTCTCCAAACATTAATTTTGCTAAATAAACTTAACAATTTCTCTATTGTTCTTTTCCGAATATCGGAAGCTTCTATATTCAACCTATTAATACCGATTAAACAATAGGACATGGTGGCAATGTCAGCTTTTTCATCATTAAGCATTTCTTCAGTTTTATCAACCATGAGCTTTTCAAGACCTTCACTTAAGGGTATATCTTTCCATTTGTCTGTTCTTCGACTTACGTGAAAATTCCATTTTTCGTTTATAAGCGAAGAAAACTTTTTCTCCAAATTTTTTAACGTAGTTATTAGTAAGAAAGTATCTTTTGGCGAGGTATCTGCAGAAAAAAGTTGACCAATGGCAAAGTTTAAAATAGGTTCTGGAGGAGGCGGAAATGTAGGAATCATATGACAGTTCAAAACACTGCAGGCCACTTCTACGTTATTAAGAGCCCTGATAAATTTTGTGACATTTTCTTCAATCTTTAAGAAAGCATTACGCATTTTTTGTAGGAAATCGTCGTCTCTTAGAGATTTTGTAAGCCAAAGCGTGTAGACCGCACTTCCAAAATCTATAGCGATTTTATCTAAGTGACTATACAAATTTTCAGTCTGAAGTATTTTGTCTGACATTGAATTTATGGAATTTTGAAGAAATTCTGCTCCAAGCCTAATTTCATTTCTAAGTGAAGAATCTTTTCCAACGACATTCAAAAAGGATGCTATCGCCTGCATTGCTAATGAAGTAGCTAGAATATCATTGGACCAGCTACCATTATCAAGCTGGGATTTAGATAAGATGTCACATGAAAACTTAAGATATGGTAAAACGCACTTTATAACTAGAGGTCTAGCGGATTTTCGTATTTTATGAACTAATCTTTTATTCATATTCTTCCACAAATGACTCTTAATTTTCTCCCTCTGTTTAGTAGTCATGTGAAACGTTATTATTATCCCCACCATAAGTAGGTATGGATATATTCCTTCTATGTGGAAGCAAGCTGAGCATGACTTCAGGGCTTTGCGAGTGAATTACATAAATATCGTGAGGGTTGAGTTTTTCTATGAAGTCTGCTACGTCGTATGCCTCAGCATGCCCAGTAGCGTGGATCTGATACACAGGAACACGTCGCCATTTAAGTAGAAAATTCTCAAGCTTGGACTGAAAGAGAAATCCATCTTCGTCAAATGGTTCCGTGAGAGAAATTATGGCTATAGATTTCGGTTTAAACTCAAAATCTAGTCTTAACTTATGGTAAGGGGCTAAGACTAAAGCTACTTTTTCTTGATTACTCTCAATATAATCCTCACCTACGACCTCAAAATTTTTCTCTAACTCTTTCTCCCATGGTTTACGTGTGGCTTTCTTTTCACTTGCGAATACTTTATCGATAAATTCATTTCTACCAATTACATAAAGAAGGTAAGCATAAGTGGAATCTACCACTAATTCTCTTTCTCTAAAAGCGGACCTTACTGCTTGCATTCTCCTCGTATAAGAAGGTGTTGAAAAAATCGTTACGAGTCCTGAAAATCTTTTACCCACTTTTTCCATTTCTTTTTGTACATCTTGCTCTTTTAAAGGGTTTCTACGATACACACCTGTAAGTTCTGTTATTATTGCATCAATTTTATCAGTATGTTGGAAGATTTTTTCTAAAAGTATTTCGGAAGGAAGGAGATCGAACCTGAAATCACCAGTATAAAAGATACTCTCTTCTGGTGTAAAAATCAGGTACGAATAAGACGCATCAACGCTATGGTCGACCTCTATTGGGACTATTTCAAAATTTGACACCTTAAATTTATGATTTTTAGAACATGGGATTAGTATAGCCTTTTCGAACAACCTACTTTGAGCACTAATTTCCATTCTTGACTTAATGAGTTTTAACGTATCTTCTGGTGCAAAAATCTCAACTCTTATATCATGCTCTAAAGGTGCAAAAATTGCGCCGTAATGATCTAAATGGGCGTGAGAGATTAAGATGCGAAGCCCGTTTTCCATGTATTTATAAGGTGGTATTATTTTTTCTCTTGAAAGCTCGTCTAACTTCATTTTGGGTAATTGTTTACCTTCAAGTATCGGACTAACATATTTACTTGTCTTTTTAAATGATAAACCAAAATCTAACCAAACGCTTTCGTCTCTTGAGGAAAGGAGTATTTGATTTCCTCCTATTTCTCCTTTTTCCAAAAAGAAAGTGATAGACACGTCATTCCTCTCCTATTTTCTCGAAAATCTTTCTTATCACATCTCCCGTCGAAAGATTTCTTACATCTATTAATGTAAGGCTCCCCTCGTCAATATATTTCTTAAAATATTCTTCGCCAGTCTTCCTTATATCATCATTGCCAATTAACACAATAGCATGAGCGTCTTTTTTAAGCAAAATTTGAGAAGTTCTAGAGAGAGTGTTCACATCAATGCAGATTTTCTTACCTTGCTTTTGAAAAACTAGTGGAAATGCTTTGAATTCGCTTTCAACTTTTCTTAAAACCTTTCGTAAATATACGGGAGATAAATCTGGGGGCTTATATCCTTCACCTATATAAACCTCGAAGTCTCTTTTAATCAGATCAACGGCTATTTTGGGTATAAGATTTTCAGGAGGTTCAGGTAGCTTAACTTCTCTTCTTTCAATCCATGCAAGAAGTGTTTCTTTGGGTGCAACCTTTTTGGGTTTGTAGGTTCCATCAAGCCAACTGTACTCCGCAACATTTTCTAGAGCCTTAAATATAATATCCTTGGTTATCCTTCCATCAATTTTGCCAATAATATCTCTATAAATATCATCGAGGGAAACTTTTTCACCTTTTTGATCTTTCCCTTTAATGTATTCATGAATGGCTTTTTCAATTAAAAGTTCAGCATTTGTTGTTGCGTAATAATTATCCCATAATTCTTGCCACTTACTTAATGGAATATTAGAAGGTGGAGAGTCTCTCCGTATAATAAGTAACACACCATCCTTACTAGGAATTTGTATGGTACACTTGCTAAGGAATGAGTCGAATTTTCCTTCAAAAAATTGTTCATAGATGTTTTTCTCAACACTCCATGCCATTTCAACATAAGCCTTTTCTATCGCATCTCTCGATAGTATACCATTATTTTGAAGGATTGCAGAGCTTATTATATTAAAGAAAAGCTCAGCTGCATTCTCTAAGGTCTTTACCCTCTCTATCTGAAATTTTTTCCATACAGTATATGCATCTGTTTCAAGAAATTTGAAGTCTTTACTTGGATTGAAACTCCTTCCTAAAAGCTGGTGTCTTTCCTCACTATAAAGTCCTAGACCTATCGATAACTGTGCCTCCATCAGAGCATTCCAATATCCCGGCTCACGTTTATGATAAGTAACTACCCAAGTGGCATCATTTGTAGCGATGTCAGCGACGGAGCGAAATACTTCAATCAAATCTTTCTTAAAATGTTCTAATGTTGACTTACCTTGAATAGGATTTACGACAACTTCCTTTTGCCACCAATCGCCATCACCATATATTTTGAACCATTCAGAATCTAATAAAAGCCAAGAAGTCCAAAATGTACAAAGTTCAAAGTATTGGATAGCGTCGCCGTAGGGCGGATCTGTAAAGACCATGTTTACTATACCCTTGTACTTCTCGAATACCTTACCCAATTCTCTTGCGTCTATTCGAAGGAAAAGAATCGTATTTGAATCGTCCATTACAAAGTCATCGGGATTCTTTGCCTCCTTGTAATATTCTTTAATCTCGTTGAGAGCTTCATCATTAGCTTTATTAATTCTTGCAAATTCCTCTTCAAATGTTAAAAAACAGTTGGCTTCTTTGAAGTCTGGAGGGACAGAAAACCTATTTGTCATCCATATTGCGCCACCCAGCCTTTTCCATTTCCCTTTTAAGACCGCAAGTTGACCACTTATTAACTTTGAACAATGAAGTAATGTAGACGTGAAAGTTAAAAGTAATCTCTCTCTAATATCCCAGTCTTTAACTTGTTGCAGAGACCAGAAAAGAATGGATAAGGCTAGAAGATTACGTTTCGTAAAGAGATGATACACTTTTTCGTCATTATTATTTAATTCGTCTTGCGTCCATGTTCTAAGCACTTCGTAAGGAAGAAAAACGGAATCTGGACGGGCTGTATCGAACAATTTGCCGTTGGGATATTTGAGACTTGTTTTTGGATAATTGAATGGAATTATAGTTTTTTCTATCTTCGAAATTAATTTTTTATCTTCTTCATTAAGTTCCGTCAATCCTTTATGTTTTTTATTTTCTTTGCATTTATAAAATAAGAAGCGTGGTTCCCTTCTGATACGTGTATACACTCCCTCTCTTACAAGTTTACCAAAGGCATTTGTTATGATGCTCGGTCGAGGCGGACCTTTGAACAGATTTTTAATATGGGAAAGTCCTTTTACCTCGCATAGCTCTTTAACTTTTTTCAGTATTGCTTCCCATTTTTCAAGTAAAAAAAGTTGTGAGATTTCCTTTGGGTATTGCTTACTATCTTTTATCGAAGTAATGGCCTCTAATAATAAAATTCCTTCATCTGTCCTCGGATTTTTACCTTTGAACTCGTAGACGGTATCCCAGATATAATAAACAGCATCAGCGCTTCCTCCGCATGAGCGACAAGTAGTTTTATATAAATGGTTAAGCGCATCCTTAACTGATGTGCCTTTAGGTATAAGGATATCACCATTTTCGGTAGTTATATTCTCATGAATGGATTTATTCAAAACCTCTTCGTATGCTGATAAAAGCTGTTTCGAATTAAGCGGTTTAATCGTGTTTCTAGCTAAGAAAATTGCAAAGGGATTTAAATCAACCATTATAGCTCTTCTTTTTGTTCGTAATGCTTCATACCCTGCAATACCACTACCGCACATTGGATCACAAATTACATCTCCCTCCTTACTATATGTGAGGATATACTGAGACACCGCCCACCAAGGTTTTCTAGCCCAAAATTTGTGAATATCGTCAACAGGCCTTTTAAGTTTCTTACGAAACACTAGCTTTATACTTGCCTTTTCTTTAACGATCTGAAATGCACCATAATATTCGATAACTCCCTTTTTGCTTTTATATACTACAACAAAATCATAGTTATTTACATCTACTTTACAATACTCTCTGAGAAACTCTATTCCCTCATTTTCTACTTCATGAATTTTTTGCTCTGGTAAAACAACGTAAGCTATTTTCATTCTGACGACTCTCCCTTAAAATAAACTTTAGCAGGTCCTATTTTTTTCGACTTAACATAACCTTGATTTTCCAGAGCTTTAAGATATCCTGCTAGGAAAGTTCTGTTTATGCCTAATTTTTTGGCAAGATCTTTAACAGCTTGCCCAGGGTCGTTCTCAAGCAATTTAATTATCTCGGCTGTTAAGTCCTCGTACTCTGTCATCAAACATCCAGTTATTAATTTAAAGTTTAGGTTATAAATTTTCACTGGCGTTAGCTCTTGTGTTTGCACAGCTAAGTATGAAATTTAGGGAGATTTAGAAATGTCCTTGCTCAAAGATATTATCGATAGCTACATGGATTAAAGGAGCATTGCGATAGATGTCTTAGAACTGAAAGGTGGGGAGGAAGCGTTGTTTTAATGGTCGTTAATGCAGTCTTTACATCTATAGGTTTAAACTACTTCACAGCTGTTGTTCCAAAGGTTGAAGAATTTAACAAAAAGTTTGTTGAAAATGGGAGGATAAGAAGCCTGAAAGACCTTGCGAATGCCGATGTCAATGAATTAAGAACCGTATGGAAGAATAAAAGGTCATGGATTATTGCCAAAGAGATACATCCTACCTTTCAACATTAAGCGAGAATGACAAAATAGCATTAAGAACATGGGCTAAAAATGCCAAGCTTGAAAATTGGAGAGAAGATCCCATTGGAAAAATTAAGGGCGTTGGCCTAATAACTTTTCAATACCTGCGAATGATGGGCGGTATTAATACAGTAGTAATGCCTGACAAGATAGTTAAAAGGGTAATAAATGAAATCCTAATTAAGGCTGGATTAAAGCCTGTAAACGATGATATAGAATTCATTAAAAAAGCGGAAGAAATAGCGTTGGCCTGTGGCTATAGGCCAATAGAACTCTGCTGGATGACTTGGCTAATTCAGCCAGAAGGAAAAATGGTGAGAATGGAAAAATATTCAAAAATACTTCATAAGATTTAGATAATCATGAATTTAAGTAAAATCTTCCCCACATACCCCATACAAATAATTTCTCCAAAGGGAGGAAATGTCAGAATAGCCTCTCGAAAAGTATATGTAGATTTTCCATACGTGTACTGGATTTTCATAAACGACATTGCCCATAAAATAAGTTGGTCAAAAAATCCTCAGGAAATTTTCCAGAAAGAATTGGAAATTTTTAATTCTGATGAGGAAGTAAGGAAGATTATTATTTTCAATAATATCCCGCTCGGAGTAATCTCGCTTGTTACTTCACCATTTACCACAAAGTCGTTGCTAAAACTTAAAGTTAATTGGCCTATTTTCTTTCAATATTTGGAGAATAAGGCTGAAGAACTAATTTCTAAGGTAGAGATAGACGGTTCCAACATTAGAGAAGTCTACAATGAAATTATGAATAATTACTTTAAACTAGTGCCCTTTGTTCCAAATCCTAAGATGGCTAGATTCAATATTTATCAACTGGAAATTTTTAAGAAATTATTAAGGCTATTGCGAGAAGATCAAGATATTCAACGCTCTCTTCTAATTCTTAAACAAGCCATAAGAAACATCATAGAGATTATAGAGACTGAAGGCATGGAATTGTGGGCGCTTCAGCTTGAATCTGATTTTTCCGGAGTCGAAACGTGTCTAGAAAATATGGATATTTTATCATGCTATTTCTACCTAAGAAATGCGTTAGAAAATCTTATTAAACTCATAGTCTATAGCGACATAGCCAGAAACTTTAATATCAGCCAAGGAATGCTGCAAGTCTTTTTCTTTTATGATAAGGTAGCGAAAGAAAGATGCTACAACATTCAACAACTAAAAAGCAAGTATATGAAAAGAATCACGAAATATTTGGAAAGCACGTTAGAAACGAACTTAGAGAAGATATATTTGATGATGATCGAGAAGCAATTCCCCAAGTTAAGTATCAATAGCCAAACCCTAGAAGAATTTGAGAACACCTACAACGTGTCAATTAAAAATTATTGGTCTGCTTGCAGTGAGATCATACATAATCAATCCCCGCTTCCATTCTTCTCATTATTGGAAGTCAAATCATTTAAGCACTTCTTAAGACGATATTCTGAGCGATTTATTTCTGTAATCAAAATTATTCCTTCGACCATTAAAGCTCCTGAGGAAGTCCATTTTGAGTTGATTAGAGATCTTGGAATTTTACCATATGCGAGCATTACTGAAAAATTGATAAATGAGGAAACAGTAGAGGAATTCACTCCACCAAAGCAAAAACTTAGTAAGAAGGCAAAAGGAGTATTTCGTCAACTTATTTTCCAAAAGGAAAAGGAAATAAAACTAATTTTAAAGTCGATAATAGAAGAAAAAACATTAAAGAAAGAAATCTTCTTTAATCCTTTAACTCTAGTCTCACTGTTTCACCTCTTATCTCCCGGATTAACCCGCATTACCTCTGGAGAATTCAGTTTCGAGGACGTGGAATACTTTATAACAAAAATTCGATCTTTATCCTCTCCATTTATTAAACATGAGTTTTATACAACCTTAAAAATACTTGAAGAAAAATTAATGCCTAAACTTGAAAAAATGTGCCCAGAGTTTTCTATGCTGAATGAAGAAGAGAAGAAAACTATTATTTTTTATCTTTTGGTCATACAATTGCCTGAACTTTCGCGAAGATAGAAATTATTTTCTATTTTCGCTAAAAAAGTTTAATCTACGTCAAGGAACTTAGTTCAAGCCAAAGAAACACACAAATTCCAAAATTTGCAGACTTTTTCACTGCGTGCAAACTCAATTTTCGGAGAACCAAAGAATTTCGTAGCAAACTCG
>Ga0207433_10006832_pt1 | contig 19480 bp, 18 predicted proteins | sample YelNatPaOPGAMG01_FD_187559 | JGI IMG/M metagenome (GOLD analysis project Ga0207433, IMG submission 187559) | Hot spring thermophilic microbial communities from Obsidian Pool, Yellowstone National Park, USA - OP-RAMG-01 (SPAdes) (version 3) | ecosystem: Environmental > Aquatic > Thermal springs... | reverse complement strand
CAACCCCGCGCCGCCGCTCGGCGCGCGGCTCGAGGGGGCAACGGTGGAAGTGTATCAGTGGCGCGTCCAGCGCCAGGGGGAAACCGCCAAGGGGGAGAAGGCATGACCACGGCCAGCCCAGAGACGCTCTCGGCGCGTGAGATTTTTTCCCTCAAGGGCCACACGGCACTGATCACTGGCGCCTCAAGTGGGCTGGGCCTGACTTTCGCGCAGGTGCTCCACGAGGCCGGCGCGCGGGTCATCCTGGCAGCGCGGCGGGAGGATCGCCTCACCGCCGAGGCTGCCCGGCTGGGCGAGGCCGCGCTCGCGGTGCGGCTCGACGTCGCGGACGCCGCCTCGATCCACGCCTGTTTCGCCGAACTCGCGGCGCGCGGGGTGGTCGCGGACATCGTCGTCAACAACGCCGGCATCGCCGCCCCGGGCCCCGCCCTCGATCTCGCGGTGGAGGACTGGGACGCGGTGATGGTGGTGAATTTGCGCGGCGCGTTCCTGGTGGCGCGCGAGGCGGCGCGGCACATGATCGCTGCCGGACGGGGAGGCAGCATCATCAATATCGCCTCCATCCTGGGGCTTCGAGTGATTGCCAATCTCGCCTCCTATACCGCCGCCAAGGCCGGGCTGCTGCATCTTACCCGCAGCTTGGCGATCGAGCTGGCGCGGCATCAGATCCGCGTCAACGCGCTGGCGCCAGGCTATGTCGAGACCGCCATCAATGCCGGATTTTTCGCCACCCCGCCCGGCCAGGCAATGATCAAGCGCATCCCGCAGCGCCGCCTCGGCCAGCCGCGCGATCTCGCCGGCCCGCTGCTGCTGCTCGCCTCAGAGGCCGGGGCGCACATGACCGGGGCCACGCTGGTGGTCGATGGCGGGCATTCCATCAACAGTGTCTGAGGGGTTGAAAAATGAGCCGTCGGGACGCCGCCAGCCGGTGAACATGTTGGCGATCCGGAGCCGCAGGGCGGTGGGTTCGGCGCAAGCGGGGAGGGCGAGCCGGCCCTCTCCGTCGCTCCAGCGCCAGGCGTCGGCGCCCTCCTGCTCGAGCGGGTAGAAGCCGGCGCGCAGGCAGGGGCTGTCTAGCGGCACCAGCGTCTCGTTGAGGAAAATCGCCGCGATCTGCGCCCCGAGCGTGCGACAATCCATCGTCTCGGGATCGCGCCCCGCCGGCACGCCGGGGCGCGAGAGGATGCGCGCCTCGCGCGCTCCGGCGGGGAGCAGGAAGCAATGCCAGCCGCCGGCGCGCCGCACCGGATCGATCCGCCGCCCGGCCACGCGCACGTGCAGATCGGCGTCTTCCGAGGCGCCATAGCCGAGTTCGGCAACCCGGCCGAGCAGCCGCCGCCGCGCGGCGAACAGCCGCTCCCCGCCCAGCACCAGCGGCACGCAGGTCGCGCTCCAGTGGCGCGGCGAAAAATCGGGATGCAGCGCCAGCGCCCCGGCATTCTCGAAGGCCGCGCGGTTGCCGGTGTCGAGATAGCTCTCCGAGGGCAGGTTTTCCGAAAACAGCACCGCGTGCTGGTCAAGCTCGACGTGGAAATACTCGACCCGCTCGACCCGCTGGCGGAGAATCGTTGCGCCGTTGATGAGAAACTCCGCCGGGATCAGCGCCCCCTCGATATAGAGCGCGTGCCCCGGCGAGACCCACACCCCCCGCCCCGGCACGCCGGGGGCGATGGCATCGGGCAGGATATGGACCGGGCACACCGTCTCGGGGCGGGGATGGCGGGAAATATCGATCCGCCGCCGCCCGACCCAGCGCACCGGCCGCGCGCCGCCGCCCAGCACCACCACCTCATCGCCCACCGCCAGCGCCTCAACAGCAATCTCCCCCCGCTTCGTGCGAATGCGCGTGCCGCGCGCGAAACAGGGCACGCCCTCGGTGATCGCCGTTCCACCGCCGAGGGGGGCGACAGTGAAGGTGGGGTGCGGGTCGCTCGCGCTCGCGTCGAAGGCCAGCGTCGCGAGCGTCGTGCCGTTGCCAGCGATGAGATCGAGCATGCTCTGCCCGCCAGAGGCGGTGGTGAGCGCGGCGCTGTCGCCGCTGACGTAGGAAAGACTAGTGAGGTCGAGGGTATCGCCGGGGACGAAACTATCAAGAACGCCGGCGAACCCGCCTGGCACGCCGATTTCGAGCAAATTGCCCGGGGAAAAATCGACCGTGCTGCCGCTCTCGACGATATTGGCGAAATTCAGCGTTGCATCGCTGCCGAGGGTGAAGGTTTCGTGGCCCATCACCGGCCCGCCGATGGTCCAGCTTGCCCCCTGATCCTCGCTGATCGTCGGGAAACCGATGAATTGCGCGCCAAGGGCGGAGATGGTTCCGGCGCTGCTCGCGGAAGCAAGCGCGATGACGCTGCTCGGGGCGGCGCTCGCGCTAACCTTGCCAATGAAATCCGCGCCGGGGTCGATGATCAGCGCGCCGTCGCCGCCGGAAAAGACGAGCGCGGTGCCGGCGATGCCGGCCGTGCTCGCGATGGTGCCGGCATTGACGATGGTGCCGGCAGGCTGCCCCGAGAACGCCGGGGCGGAGGCATAGACCCCGATCGCGCCGGAAATGACGCCGCCCGCCGCATTGCTGATGCTTGCGCCGTGAAGCTCCACGCCGTCGTAGTTGCCGGCCGAAATCGTCCCGGCGTTAGACAGCGTGGCGCCAGCGGCGAGGTTGACGCCGGTTGCGAATGCGCCGCCGACGCCGAGGATCGTGCCTTCATTGGCGACGCTCCCCGCGCCCCGCACATTGACCGCGACGTCGCCGGAAATCGTTGCCCCCGGCGCGTTGTCGAGGATGCCGCTGGTAAGCTGCACGCCGCTTGCGATGCTGCCGTCATTCTCGAGCGTACCACTGCCGAGAACGACGCCGTCAGTGGTTCCGGCTGCGGTGATGGTGCCGGAGTTGGTGATCATGCCGCCAGCGTCGAGATAAACGGCGATCATATGCGAGCCGCTGGCGGAGATCAGGCCAGTATTGACGAGCGAGCCGCCGGCGCCGAGTTCGACCACCTTGCCCTGGCTCGTTATCGCTGTGGCCACGACGATGGCCCCGGAATTGGTGATCGTGCCGCCGGCGCGAAGCGCGACGCCGCCGGTCTCGCCCGCGATGGTCCCGGCATTGCTCACGCTGCCGGCCGCACCCTCGATCTCCACCCCGAACGCATAGCCGGTGATGCTCGCGCCAAGGGCGTCGCTGACCGCGCCGCCATCCCGGAACAAAACGCCACTATCGCCGAGCGTGGTGGTGGCGACGATGTCGCCCTGATTGGTGAGCGTAACGAGACCAGCGGCGGTTCCGGCATAGACCGCGCTGGAGCCGGTGCTGGTGAGCGTGACGCCGGAGGCGACCGTGAGGGTTGCGCCGCTGGCCAGAATTTCCGGCGCGCTGACCGTGGTCGAGGTGCTGATCGTCGCCGACATCGCCCACCCTCCCCGCTGGGCGGAGCCACCCAGGAATTTTTCCTAGCCCGATGATTTTGTCGCTCCGTAAGGAAGGGCCGTGCCAGGCCTTCCTCGGGAGCATTTCAACCAGACCGACGGGCTGCTCTCATTCACGCAACTGGGAAATGATAGTCCTTGTCACGGGGATGCCGTCAAACATTTTCCCCACACGCGTGGCGTGCAAGGCTCAAGGATGCCAGACGATGCGTTCGGGCGCGGCCGTGTTGGGGTCGAACCGGCGCCAGGCCCCATTGGGCATGCTTTCCCCCGTGAGGGCCAGGATGAAACCCCAATGCGCCACCACCAGCGTGTCCGACCAGTCCGGCAGCGCCGCCATCTCGGCGCGGAAACGCGCGGCGCGGCCGGTGATGGCGTGGTGGTCCTCCTCCAGCGCCGGCCACCAGATTTCCTCAAGCGCAGAAAAATCATGCTCCGGCCAGGCGCGGGCGAGTTCCGAAGCCGGCGTGCCGATATCGCAGGCGAAGGCGAAGCGCTCGCGCACCAGGGGGTTGACGGTCACTTTCACCCCAAGCCGCGCCGCAATCGGGGCGGCGGTTTGCAGGGCGCGGGTGTAGGGCGAGACGATGATCCGCATGATTGCCTGGCCGGCGAGCGCGAGCGCCGCCGCCTCGGCCTGTTGGTGGCCGAGCGGCGTGAGGGGCGCGTCGCGAATGCCGGGATCGCGGCGGGTTGCGGTGAAATGCAGGTTGAACAGGCTTTGGCCGTGGCGGAGCAGGATCATGCCCGGCGTCTTAGCCCTCGAGTCCGAGAAAACCCACCAGCCGCTCGGCCTCGGCCGTGATCGGATCGGCGATCGCCGCGGCCCGCGCCGCCCCCTGGCGGAGCACCGCGTCGATCGCCGCGGGATCGGCGAGCAGGCGGCGAGTTTCGGCGGCGATCGGGGCGAGATGCGCGACCAGGAGTTCGGCCAACGCCTCCTTGAACGCGCCGAAGCCTTTTCCCCCATGTTCGGCGAGCACGGTCTCAGGCGGCAGGTCGGCGAGTGCCGCGTAGATGCCGACGAGATTGCGCGCCTCCGGCCGGCATTCCAGCCCGGCGGGCTCGGCGGGCAGGGGATGGGGGTCGGTCTTGGCGCGGCGGATTTTCAGCGCGATGGTATCGGCATCATCGGTGAGGTTGATGCGCGACTGATCGGAGGGGTCCGATTTCGACATTTTCTTCGCCCCGTCCCGCAGGCTCATGACGCGGGCGGCCGGGCCCAGGATCAGCGGCTCGATCGGGGGGAAAAAATCGACGCCGTAATCGTGGTTGAATTTCTGCGCGATGTCGTTGGCGAACTCGAGATGCTGCTTCTGGTCATCGCCGACCGGCACGCGCGTCGCGTGGTAGGCGAGAATATCGGCGGCCATCAGGCTGGGATAGACATAGAGGCCGGCGGAAGCGTTCTCGCGATCCTTGCCCGCCTTGTCCTTGAACTGGGTCATGCGGTTGAGCCAGCCGAGGCGGGCGACGCAATTGAAAATCCAGGCGAGCTGCGCATGCGCCCGCACCGCCGATTGCGGGAACAGGATCTGGCCCGCGGGGTCGATGCCGCAGGCGATCAGGCTGGCCGCCATTTCGCGGGTCTGCGCCGCCAATTGGCGGGGTTCCTGCCAGACCGTGATGGCGTGCAGATCGACGACGCAGAAAATGCACTCATGGTCGTCCTGGAGACGCACCCAGTTGCGGATGGCGCCGAGGTAATTGCCAAGCGTCGGCACGCCGGAGGGCTGGATGCCGGAAAAAACCCGTCGATGCGTGCGATGCTCGGTCATGGCCGCTCTTTTCCGGTCTCTTGCCGAAGCGGTCAACCCGAATTACGCCTTATACTCCCATATCAGGGCGAGGGAGGAAGAAATGGCAGAGGCGCGCTTCGCGGGTCAGACCGCGATCATCACCGGGGGAGCCGCGGGCATCGGGCTGGCGGCGGCGCGGCGCCTGACGGCCGAGGGAGCCCGCGTCAGCCTCTGGGACATGGATCAGGCGGCACTGGCCAAGGCGCGCGACGCCCTTGGCCCGGCGACCGATCTCCAATGCCTCAACGTCACCGAGGCCGAGGCCGTTGGGCGCGCCGCCGCCGCGGCGCATCAGGCGCTCGGGCGCATCGACATCCTGGTCGCCAGCGCCGGCATTTCCGGACCCAACGCGCCCACCTGGGAGTATCCGCTGGAGGCTTGGCAGCGCGTGTTCGATGTCAATATCCACGGGGTTTTCTATTGCTGCCGCGCCGTCGTGCCGATCATGCGGGCGCAGAATTATGGCCGCATCGTCCATGTCGCCTCGATCGCCGGCAAGGAGGGCAATCCCAACGCCGCGGCCTATTCCGCCTCCAAGGCGGCGGTGATCGGGCTCACCAAATCGCTCGGCAAGGAGCTGGCGACCACCGATATCCGGGTGAACTGTATCACCCCCGCCGCCGTGCGCACCGCGATCTTCGATCAGATGACCGAGGAACACATCAACTACATGCTTTCGAAAATCCCGCTCGGCCGCTTCGGCCAGGTCGAGGAGATCGCCGCGCTGATCGCCTGGCTGGCTTCGCGGGAGGCGAGTTTTTCGACCGGCGCGGTCTTCGACATCTCGGGTGGCCGCGCGACCTATTAGAAGGCCAAAACCCCTAGAAGGCGAGGGCGCCGTCCTTGCTCGGCTCCGGGCGCAGCGTTATTTTTATTCGAAAAATTCTTCCGCCCCAAGGGCAAAACTCCGTCAACCGGTGAGCGCGACCGGGCTGAACGGTGCTTGATCGGGCGGGCCGGGCGCGAAGAGCCAGACCGGTGGCCCGGCCGCGGGCAAGGCGATGAACGACGAGGCGACGGTGCCGAACCCGCCTTGCGGGGTGATGTTGAACTGGCTTTCCACCGCGCCCGAGCGGTCGGCGAGGATTTTCCGCCAACTCTCCCACTGATCGGGCGGCGACGGCGGCGGGGCGGCTTCGAGGCGCGGCAGATGGCGGGCGACGCGCGGGCTGGTCGCATCGTTGGGGTCGCGCGCCGTCACCATCGACAGCCTGGGCGGCAGAGGCTGCGCCTGCGGTGTGCCGCTGGCGAGGCCGCGAACGAAATAGGCTCCCGTGCGATCGGCGATGACCATGTTGAAGCGCCGCCATTCTCCGGCGTCGAGCCGGGTGAGCGCCTCGGCGGCGGCGGCGGCGCTCGGTTCGGCGAGCGCGATCAGCGGCAATTCGCCGCGGCTGCGCTTCCCGAGTTTCGGCCCCAGGCTGCCCTGGCGGTTGAGCACCGCGGCGACGACGCCTGAGCGGTTGAGGGCGAGCCAGGTGCCGCCGGCGAGATGATCGCGCCCGCCGATCACGCCAGGATGGTCGGGCCAATGCGCGCCTGGCCCATCCCAGCCACGATCGAGCATTTCATCACGATTGGCGGCGATCAGCAGCGGCCAATCATGGCCCGGTCGGTGCAGGACGACGAGGGTGCACATCCTTTAGCCTCCTTGCGGCGCGGCCGCGCCGAAAACCCGCGCGAAGACGGTATCGAGGGTGCGCAAATGAAGATGCGGGTCCATCGCGGCATCGAGGGTTGCGGCACTCACCCTGCCGGCGATTTCGGGATCGGCCTCGAGATGGGCGCGAAAGCTTTTTGCGCCCGGCGAGCCGAGCGTTTCCCAGGTCGCCATGGCGTTGCGCTGCACCACCCCATACGCCGCCTCGCGCGACAGTCCGGCGCGGGTGAGCGCCAGCAACACTTCCCCGCTATGCACGACGCCGCCCAGGGCTTCGAGATTGGCGCGCATCCGGTCGGGATGGATGACGAGTTTTTCCATCATGCCCGCGAGCCGGTTCAGGGCGAAATCGAGCGCGATCGTGGCGTCCGGGGCGATCACCCGCTCGACGGCGGAATGGCTGATATCGCGCTCGTGCCAGAGCGCCACGTTTTCCAGCGCCGGCAGGGCATAGCCACGCACCAGGCGGGCGAGGCCGGTGAGGTTCTCGCTCAGCACCGGGTTGCGCTTGTGCGGCATCGCCGAGGAGCCTTTCTGGCCGGGATGGAAGAATTCCTCGGCCTCGCGCACCTCGCTCCGCTGGAGATGCCGCACCTCGATCGCCAGCCGCTCGATGCCGCAGGCGAGGATTGCGAGGGCGCAGAAATAGGCGGCGTGGCGATCGCGCGGGATGATCTGGGTCGAAACCGGCTCGACCGCGAGGCCGAGTTTTTCCGCGACATACACCTCGACGCGGGGATCGACATGGGCATAGGTGCCGACCGCGCCTGAAATCGCGCAGGTGGCGATTTCGGCTCGCGCCGCCTCCACGCGCGCCCGGTTGCGGGCAAACTCGGCATAGTGGCCGGCGAGTTTGAGGCCGAAGCTGGTGGGCTCGGCGTGGATGCCGTGGCTGCGGCCGATGGTGAGGGTGGTTTTGTGCTCGAAGGCGCGGCGCTTGAGCGCGGCCATCACCGCATCCAGCCCAACGAGCAGGAGATCGGTGGCGCGCGCGAGCTGGACCGCGAGGCAGGTATCGAGCACATCGGACGAGGTCATGCCGAGGTGAAGGAACCGCGCCTCCGGCCCGATCGCCTCGGCAAGCCAAGTGAGAAAGGCGATGACGTCGTGGCGCGTCTCCTGCTCGATCGCTGCGATGCGCGAGAGATCGGCCGGCCCAATGGCGGCCAGGCGGGGCGCGCCCTTGGCGCGGATGGCGCGCGCCGCCTCGGGGGGAATATCGCCACAATCGGCCATCGCCTCGGCGGCGAGCGCCTCGATCTCGAACCAGACGCGATAGCGGTTTTCGGCCGACCAGATGGCAGCCATCTCGGGGCGCGTGTAGCGGGGCACCATGCCTTCGAGCTATCCCTGAAACGCGGTTATCGGGGGCATGGTTCGCAGCTACAGGCCGACGGCCGCCCTGACAACCCCGCTTCCCCGCAACCCTGGACCCCACTGATGACCTGGACCGCGCTTGGCCCGCAACTCCTCGCCCTCGCCCAGGTGGTGCTGATCGACCTCGCGCTCGCCGCCGACAATGCCGTCGTGGTCGGGCTCGCGGTGAGCGGGTTGGCGGAGGCCGACCGGCGCCGTGCCTTGCTGCTCGGCACGCTGGCCGCCGCGGCGCTGCGCATGGTGGGCGGCGCCCTCGCCCTCCAGTTGCTCGCGATCATCGGGCTGGTGCTGGCCGGCGGGATATTGCTGCTATGGGTGGCGTGGAAAATGTATCGCGAACTCCGTGGCCGCGCCGCGCCCGCCGGCCACGCCGCGCCACCGGCCAAGACGCTCGGCCAGGCGATGCTCCAGATCGCGCTCGCCGACATCTCGATGAGCCTCGATAACGTGCTCGCCGTGGCCGGGGTCGCGGAGAACCATCTCGGCGTGCTGGTGATCGGCCTTGCCCTGGGGGTGGTGCTGATGGCGGTGGCGGCGAGCCTGATCGCGCGGCTGCTTGAGCGGTATCGCTGGCTGGCCTGGGGCGGCTGGCTGATGGTGCTCTACGTGGCGCTCAAGATGATCGTCGAGGGCGCCGCCGACCTGCTCGCCGGGATGCCGCACGCCCCCTGAGAGTTTGCAAAAGAATGCCCTCTTGCTCGGAAATCGCCGGGAAAAACCAATGTTTCCAAAGGGCGTTCTTTTTCAAGGTCGATTGATTTTCAGGCTCTGAGAGTTTGCAAAAGCCGGCTTGCGCCAGCCGGCGCGGGTGGCGATGATCCGGCATCATCGGGAGGAAGCGGTATGGCGGTCACGATCGATTATTATGTCTCGCTGAACTCGCCCTGGACGCATTTCGGCGCGGCGCGGCTGGGCGCGTTGGTGGCGCGGCATGGCGCGGGCCTGCGCATTTATCCCGTCGATTACGGGGCGATTTTCGCCGCCACGGGGGGGCTGCCGCTCGGCCAGCGGGCGCCGGCGCGCCAGGCCTATCGGATGATGGAGCTGAGCCGCTGGCGCGATGCCCTCGGCATCCCGATCCACCTCCGCCCGCGCCACTTCCCCGCCAACGAGACGCTGGCCGCCCACGCCGTGATCGCGGCGCGGGAGACGCTAGGGGACGGGCCGGCGATCGCGCTCGCCCATCGTGTGCTCAAGGCGCTGTGGGAGGAGGAACGCGATACCGCCGACAGGGCAACCCTCGCCGCGCTGATCGCGGAGGTCGGGCTCGATGGCCAATCCCTGCTCGCGGCGACGGAAGATCCGCGCTGGGCGGCGATGCGCGCGGCCGATACCGAGCGCGCGATCGCCCGGGGCGTGTTCGGCGCCCCGAGCTACGTGATCGGGGCGGAGATTTTCTGGGGCCAGGACCGGCTCGATTTCCTCGAGCGCCGCCTCTCGTCATGATCGGCCCGCTCGCGCCCGCGCAACTGCCGCAAGGGGTAAGGGGGCGTTTTGTTTCCGGCATCAACGGGCTTGATGTCCACTACCTCGAGGCCGGGTTCGACCGACCCGGCCGGCCGCTCGCGCTCCTGCTGCACGGCTTTCCCGAACTCGCCTTTTCCTGGCGCAAAATCATGCCGGCTCTCGCCGAGGCCGGGTTTCACGTCATCGCCCCCGATCAACGCGGCTATGGCCGGACCACCGGCTGGGATAACGCCTATGACTGCGATCTCTCGCGGTTTGCCATGTTCAACCTGGCGCGCGATGCCATCGGGCTGATCGCCGCTTGCGGCCATGACCACGCCGCCTGCGTGATCGGGCATGATTTCGGCGCCCCGCTCGCCGCCTGGTGCGCGCTCCTGCGCCCCGATCTGTTTCGCGCGCTCGTACTGATGAGCGCGCCTTTTCCCGGCCCGCCCGCGCTCTCCCGGTCCCGTGGCGGCAACGATATCGACGCCGCGCTCGCCGCCCTGGCGCGCCCGCGCAAGCACTATCAATGGTACTATTCGACGGCCACGGCCAATGCCGACATGCTGCGCGCCCCGCAGGGGCTCGCGGCCTTTCTGCGCGCCTATTACCACATGAAAAGCGCCGACTGGCCGGGCAATCGACCGTTTCCCCTGCGCGCCTTCGAGGCCGCCGAACTCGCCCAGATGCCGACCTACTACATCATGGACCGCGATGCCGACATGGCCGCGACGGTGGCGCGCGCGGTGCCCGACACTCGTGCGCTCGCCGCTTGCGCCTGGCTCACCGAGGCGGAGCTTGGGATCTATGCCGGCGAATTCGCCCGCACCGGCTTTCAGGGCGGGCTCAACTGGTATCGCGCGGCGAGGGGCGGTGTCGGACGCGCCGAGCAGGAAATCTTCGCCGGCCGCTCAATCGAGGTGCCGGCGCTGTTCATCGCCGGGGCGAGCGATTGGGGGGTCTATCAGGTGCCCGGAAACCTGGAGCGCATGGCGCGGGTCTCTGCGCAATTCCGTGGCCACCATCTCATCCCTGGCGCCGGGCACTGGGTGCAGCAGGAACAGCCCGCTTCCGTAATGGCGACGCTTGGCGATTTCCTGCTAGGGTGCGGCTGAGCCTCGGGCTGCGCCTCAGCCGGTGATGTCGCTCGTCGCGAAGAAAAACGCGATTTCATTGGCGGCGTTTTCCGGGCTGTCGGAGCCATGCACGGAATTGGCCTCGATGCTTTCGGCGAATTCGGCGCGGATGGTGCCGGGGGCGGCTTTTTTGGGGTCGGTCGCGCCCATGATCTCGCGGTTGCGCGCCACCGCGTTATCCCCCTCCAGCACCTGCACCACCACCGGCCCGGAGGTCATGAAGGCCACCAGATCATTGAAAAACGGCCGTTTGCGATGCACGGCATAAAAGGCCTCGGCTTGCGCGCGGCTGAGAAGCAGGCGCCGTTGCGCGACGATGCGCAGACCTTGGGCCTCGAACACCGCGTTGATCCGACCGGTGAGATTGCGCCGCGTCGCGTCCGGCTTGATGATGGAGAGCGTGCGCTCGACGGCCATGGCGGCATCCTTTGTCCGAGGGTCTGGTTCGGCGCGGCTTTATCCGCTCTCCCGCAATGCGGCAAGAGCTTGATCGGCGGCGTCGCTTGGGCGATCCATCGCCCATGAGCCTCCTCGAACTCTCCGCCGTCAGTTTTGCCATTCAGGGCCGGGCCCTGCTGGAGCGCGCCGATCTCGCCATCGGCGCCGGCCAGCGGGTCGGGCTGGTGGGTGCGAACGGGGCGGGGAAATCGACGCTCCTGCGCCTCGTCGCTGGCGAAATCGTCCCTGATGGCGGGGAAATCCGCCTCAATGCGCGCGCCCGCCTCGGCTGGGTGAAGCAGGAAGCGCCAGGAGGGACGGCAAGCGTGCTGGAGACCGTGCTGGCAGCCGATAGCGAGCGTTTGGCGCTGCTCGCCGAGGCCGAGAGCGCGGGCGCGGTGCGGCTCGGGGAAATCCATGAGCGGTTGCGCGCGATCGGCGCCGAGGCCGCGCCCGCGCGGGCCGCGCGCATCCTTTCCGGGCTCGGTTTCGCCAGCGCGGCGCAGGCCCGCCCGATCGGCGATTTCTCAGGCGGCTGGCGGATGCGCGTGGCACTGGCGAGCGCTCTTTTCGCCGCGCCCGATCTCCTGCTGCTCGACGAGCCAACCAACCATCTCGATCTCGAAGCGGCGCTCTGGCTCGAAGCCTGGCTCACGCGCTTTCCCGGTGCGGCGCTGATCGTCTCGCACGACCAGGGCCTGCTCGATCGCGCCGTCCATGCCATCGCCCATCTCGCGCGGGGCAAGCTTTCCCTCACCCCCGGCGGGTTCACGGCCTTCGCGCGCATCACTGCTGAACGCAGCGCCCAGGAGGCGCGCGCGGCCGAGCGCATGACCGCCGAGCGGGCGCGAATCTCCGCCTTCGTCGAGCGGTTCCGGGCGAAGGCGAGCAAGGCGCGCCAGGCGCAATCGCGGCTCAAGGCGCTGGCGCGGCTGCCACCGCTCGCCATGGTGGTAGAGGAAACCCCGACGCGCTTCGATTTTCCGCCCCCGCGCGGCATCGCCCCGCCCTTGCTCACCCTTGATCGCGTGGTCCTGGGCTATGACGGGCGGGCGGTGCTGCGCGAGGTCTCGCTGCGGCTTGACATGGAGGACCGCATCGCGCTGCTCGGCGCCAATGGCAACGGCAAATCGACGCTGGCGAAACTGCTGGCGGGGCGGCTTGAGCCCATGGCCGGACGGATGGAGCGGGCGCGGGGATTGGCGGTCGGCTATTTCGCGCAGCACCAGATCGAGGATCTGGTGACAGGCGACACGCCGCTCGATCATCTCGCCCGCGCCCTGCCGCGCGCGACGCCGACCACGCTCCGCGCCCATCTCGCGCGTTTCGGGCTCGATGCAGAGCGGGTTGAGCGGCGTGTCGGCGAGCTTTCGGGGGGCGAGCGGGCGCGCCTCGCGCTCGCGCTGGCAACCCGCGAGGCGCCGCATCTCCTGGTGCTCGACGAGCCGACCAACCATCTCGATATCGACGCCCGCCAGGCGCTCGTCGCCGCGCTCGCCGAATTTCCCGGCGCGGTGGTGCTGATCAGCCATGACGCGCATTTGATCGATCTCATCGCTGATCGGCTGTGGCTGGTGGCCGATGGCAGGGTGCAACCGTTCGAGGGCGATCTTGCCGCCTATCGCGCCGCGATTATGGCGCCTCAGCCCATCGAGCGGGGGGAAAAAGCGCCCGAGCGGGGGAATGAGCGGCGCGCCCGCGCCGAACAGCGGGCCGAGACGGCACCCCTCCGGCGCGCGGCAACGGCGGCCGAGACACGGATCGCGAAACTCCTCGCCGAGCGCGCGCGGATCGAGGCGAGACTCGCCGATCCCGCACTCTATGCAGCCGCCCGGGCCGCCGATATCGTCACCGCCAACAAACGGCTCGCGGCGATCGCGGCGGAAATCGCCGCCGCCGAGGAGGATTGGCTCGAAGCCGCGTCCGCGCTGGAGGAAGGATAAAGGCCAGGGGTTTCACCCCTGGACCCGAGCAAAGGCGGAGCCTTTGCAATCCTTCCCATGATGCGGGTCTGGGGAAGCTGGCCCCAGCTTGTTTCTGGCCTTTAACTGTTCTTACTGGAACGGATAAAAGCGCAAACTCAACATGCCGATCTGCTCGTTGACCTTGGGTGACCCGCCGATGCCCTTGAAGTTGTCGCGGCGCAGATACTCGTATTGTGGGCCGACGAGGAAGACGCCGACGCTGTTGCCCTCCAGCCAGCGCCACCAGAGGCCGATCGTGCCTTCGGTGACCGCCGAGATATTGGCGGCGCAGGTCGGGTTGTTCTGGATATCGCAGCCGGCGTTGGAATAGAGCAGGCTGCCATAGCCATAGCCCTTATTGCCGATATTGAAGGCGGTCGATTGCTCCTGTTCGCGGCCGATATAGGAATAGATGTCGATGGCGTCGGTGGGGTGGGCGATGCCGCCGAGCAGCACCTGCTCGCCGGGGATCGGCGCCGGCGCGCCATTGCGCGCGATCGTCGCGTCGGGCAGGCCGGCCGAGGTGTAGCGGCCGATGCCGTAGCCAACGAGGAACGAGGTGTAGAGGTCGAGGAACTGGTCGAAGAATGAATAGAGCGCGGTGCCGCCGATACCGCCGGCCGGAACCACGTGGTTCTGCCCGCCATTGCCGAGGCTGGTGCGGTCCTGGAGCCAGCGGCCGAGGCCGTAGAGTTCGTAATGGCCGCCGAAACCGGGATCGGCGGTGCCCTTGATGACGACGTCGGGCGCGGTGTCGACGGTGTAGTTGGTGCCGGAGTAATAGACCGGCCCGCCAGGGAAGTAATAGCTCGTGGTGCCCGGCACGCCGGTGCCGTTCGGGCCGACGTAATAGACGCCCTCCGGGTTCTCGAGCGAGATGCCGACATTAAAGATGTTGTCGTCGAAGCTCTTGACCAGGCGCAGCCCGAGATTGCGCGTCCAGCCGAAGCCCACGACGTATTGTGCCTCCACATCGATCGGGATGAGTTCCTGGCGCGGCACCATGCCGGTCTTGAAGGGCACGATGAGCGACCAGATCTCACCAAAGACGCCGTGCAGGCCGTTATCGGAATCGTCGATCTGGGCGTAGTAGAGCCGCCAGCGTGGGTTGTAGCTGCTGCTCTGGATCGAATTGGCGGTCGGCGCGGCGGAGAGGAAGTCGCCCTCGAGATAGGCGGCGACCGAGATGGAATCGGAGACGTTGCCCTGGGCCAGCGCCGCCCAGCGGCTCTGGCGGCCGTCCTCGCGGAATTCCGGCATGTGGTATTGCGGTGTATTGGGCATCGGGATGGCGTAGCCGAAGCCGGAATTGACGCCGGCGGTTTCGTCGTGGTTGCGGTAGATCGACGCCGCCTCGACATAGCCGCCGAGCGAAATGCTGAGCCCACCGACGCGGAAGGAATAACCCGGCGCCATCTGGGTGAGGATGGCGGGGCTCGCCGAATAGAGCGAATCCGAGCCGGGCGGGGGCGGCACCTCGGTGATCGGGATCTGATCGGAGAACTCGGACGGCGGTATCGGGTTGACATTCGTGGTCGCCGCCGGCGGGGCGACATTGGGTGGCACTTGCTGCGGCACGAGCGGCGGTGGCGCGCTGCCTTGGGCCTGAAGCTGGCCGGCGGCGAGGGGGGCGGCGGCGAGCCCCTCGGCGGCGGCGGTGCCCGGCCCGCCGCCCGGCGCGATCGGGGCATTGCTCGGGGCGTTTTCGGCGGCTTTGAGCCTCGCGGCCTCGGCGACCTTGGCCTTGGCTTCGGCGGCCTTGGCCTTGGCCTCGGCGGCCAGTTGTTTCTTGAGCTGCTGGAGCTGTTTTTGCAGATCCTGGATCTGCTTCTCGACGGCATCGAGACCATCGCTCGCGTCCTGTGCCCGCGCTGGCAAGCCGTGGAGGCTGCTGGCGGCGAGGAGGGTGGCAGCGAGGAGCGATAGGGTTCGGGCAGAGGGTCGTGTCATGGGGTCCACACCGCGTTTCCGTGAAGGCCCGGGCGAGCCGGGCGCGAGGCGGGCGGACCCTAGTCAGTTGTGGTCGCGGCTTCGTGATATGAATGAAGAAGGTTTTATGACTGAGCCGTGACGATTATGAATGTCACGATATAGTTTTCATCGGAAATTCACGGAAAATCGGCTATTGGAGGGTGCCGGGGCCAAGGGTCAGCCTGCCACATCCCCTGCCTTCACGCCGCGCCGCTCCCAGCCCTTGGCGCCCTGCTGCCAGTAGGTAACGGCGTGGCCGGCGGCTTGGTATGCCCGCCAGCGTTCCCGCGCGGCTGCGGTTTGCGCCGCATCGTTGCCGTCAAAGAGATCAAAGACGCGGACATAGGCGTCGAGCCGGCGGCTCTCGGCGCCGTCGATCAGGAAGAGAAAGCGCGCCCCGTTCGGCGCTTCATCAGCGGTGGTGAGCCAGATCGGCTGAAGGTCCGCGTGCCCGGTTTCGCTGGTGCCGTGGGGTAGCCAGTCGGGCTGCGTGGCCAGCCAGAGCGCATCGTCGAGAGCGGCAAGGCGCGCGGGATTGCCGCAATAGATGACGGCGCGCTCGCCGAGCGCCAGCGTCCGGCCGAGGAGTTGTGGCAGAACCTGCTCGGGCCCGGAGCGCAGAAGGTGATAGAAGGCGATTTCCGCCATCAGGCCTCGTGGAAGCGCGCCACCAACTGGTTCAGCAACCGCACGCCGAAGCCGCTCGCCCCTTTCGGGGTGAGGGGGGCGTCCTTGCTGGTCCAGGCCATGCCGGCGATGTCGAGATGCGCCCAGGGCGTGCCCTCGCGCACGAAGCGTTGCAGGAATTGCGCCGCGGTAATGGCGCCGGCCGGCCGTCCACCGACGTTTTTCATGTCCGCGATGGCCGATTTGATCTGCTTGTCGTAGGCCTCGTCGAGCGGCATGCGCCAGAGTTTGTCCCCGCTCTCGCGCCCTGCTTCCAGGAGATGCCCGGCCAGCGCGTCGTTGTTGGCGAACAATCCGGCATGCTCGTGGCCGAGCCCGATGATGATGGCGCCGGTGAGCGTCGCGAGGTCGACCATCAAACGGGGGGAAAATTCCGCCTGGCACCATGACATCAGATCGGCGAGGACGAGCCTGCCCTCGGCATCGGTGTTGATCACCTCGATGGTCTGGCCGGAGTGGCTTTTCACCACGTCGCCTGGCCGCTGCGCGGTGCCCGAGGGCATGTTCTCGACGAGGCCGATGACGCCCAAGACATCGGCGCGCGCCTTGCGCCGCGCCAGGGCCGCCATCGCGCCGACCACGGCGCCGGCGCCGGCCATGTCCCATTTCATGTCTTCCATGCCGGCGGCGGGCTTAATGCTGATCCCCCCGGTGTCAAAGGTGACGCCCTTGCCGATGAAGGCGAGCGGTTTCTGGTCCTTTTTACGTGCCCCGCTGCCGTGCCAGCGGAGCGTCACCACGCGCGGCTCGTGGGCACTCCCTTGTGCCACGCCCAAAAGCGCGCCGAAGCCGAGTTTTCCTAGCTCTTTTGGCCCCATCACCTCGATCTTGAGGCCGAGATCCTCGAGTTTCAGGCAGCGCTCGGCGAATTCCGCGGGCGTTAGCACGTTGGCCGGCTCGCTCACCAGATCGCGGGTGAGCGTCACCCCCTCGGCCACCGCAAGGCGCGGGGCATAGGCTGCCCTGGCCTTCTCCGGGGCCTCCGAGAGCACGCTCAGGCGAGCGAGTTTCGGCTTTTCGTCGGGCTTTTCGGTGGTGCGGTAACGATCGAAGCGATAGAGGCGCAAGACCGCGCCGAACGCCGCTTCGGCGAGCAGTTCGGGGGCGAGGGTCGCGGCGAGCGATGCGGTTTCCGCCCTGGCGACCTGGGCGATGGCGTTGCCGGCGGCCTCGGCCACGATCAGCGCCGTGATCGCGGCGCGCTTGCCAAGCCCCGAGAGCACGACATGCGAAAGCCCGGCGCCGGGGGCGAGCATCACGCAGGTTTGTCCCTTTTTGCCCTCGAAGCCGGCGATCGCGGCGGCGCGGGTGAGCGCGCCGGCGGTCGCGCTGTCGGCGGCGGCGAAAAGCCCCGCGGGCGCCTCCTCCTCGGCCACCAGCAGCGCGAGGGCGCCGCTTTTGGGCAGCGTCGGTTTGGCGAAAGCGACGTCCAGCATGGCGAGCGGGCTCCTTGGTTTTTTCTGGGCGGGACTGTAGCAGCCGCGCCGGGCTTTGCCATGCCCCTGGGGCGCGCTATGAGAACCGGATGACAGACCCTGAATTGCTGGCGCTCGCCACGCGCCTCGCGGGTGAGGCCAGCGCTGTGATCTTGGCCGTGCGGGAGGGGGGATTCGTGGTTGATCGCAAGGAGGATTATTCTCCGGTCACCGCGGCCGACCGCGCCGCCGAGCGGCTCATTACCGCCGGCCTCCGCGCCGCCACGCCCACCATTCCGGTGATCGCCGAGGAGGAAGTGGCGGGCGGGCGCGTCACGGTGCCAGGAGAAATCTTCTGGCTCGTCGATCCGCTCGACGGCACCCGTGATTTCGCAGCGGGGCTGGCCGATTTCACCGTCAATATCGGCCTGGTGCGCGCCGGCAGCGCCGTGCTCGGGGTGGTCGCGGTGCCGGCCAGCGGAGAGGTTTTTTCCGGGATTTTCGGGCTTGGCGCATGGAAGCAGGAAGGCGCGGCGCGCCGGCCGATCCGCGCCCGCCGCCCGCCGCCCGAGGGACTGCACGTTCTCGCCTCGCGCTTTCATGGCGATGATCCCGCACTCGCGCGCGCCCTCGCCGCCTATCGCGTCGCCCGCGTCACCCATATCGGCTCGGCGGTGAAATTCTGCCGCCTCGCCGAAGGTGTCGCGGATTTCTATCCGCGCCTCGGGCGCACCATGGAGTGGGACACTGCCGCCCCGCAAGCCGTGCTGGAGGCCGCTGGCGGCGCGGTGCGCACCGCCGAGGGCGCGCCTTTGCGCTACGGCAAGCCGGGCTTCGCCAATCCGCCATTTTTCTGCACGGGCCTTCCGGCATGACGCGGCTGCTCCCACCCGATGCGGCGGGGATCGCCGAGGCGGCGGCGCTGCTCCGCGCCGGCGAACTCGTGGCCTTCCCCACCGAGACCGTCTACGGGCTTGGCGCCGACGCGACGAATGGCAAGGCGGTGGCGGCGATTTTCGCGGCCAAGGGGCGGCCGCTGTTCAACCCGCTGATCATCCACTACGCCAGCGCCGAAGCAGCCTTCGCCGATGCCATGCCCACCCCGCTCGCCGTGCAGTTGGCGGAAAAATTTTGGCCGGGGCCGCTCACCCTGGTGCTCGCGCGCCGGGGGGAGTGCCGCATCGCCGATCTCGCCAGTGCGGACCTGCAGACCCTCGCGGTGCGCGTGCCCGCCCACCCCATCGCCCTGGCGCTGCTGCGCGCGGCCGCAATTCCCCTCGCCGGCCCCTCGGCCAACCGCTCGGGCCGTGTCAGCCCGACGCGCGCGGCGCATGTGCTGGAAGAACTCGAAGGCCGCATCGCCGCCGTGCTCGATGGCGGAGACTGCCCGGTCGGCGTTGAGTCGACCGTGCTCGATCTCACCCCGACCGCGGCGGATCTCAACGGCCGCTTCCCCCGCTTGCTGCGCCCCGGCGGCGTGACGGCCGAGGCGCTGGCCCCGTTCACCGGGGGGGCGCTTGTGACGGTCGGGATCGACAATAAAGGGGGGCTGCTGGGGCCGGGCATGCTGGCCAGCCACTACGCGCCCAGCCTGCCGCTCCGGCTCCATGCCCACGACATCGGCCCCGATGAGGCGCTGCTCGCCTTCGGCCCGGCTCTCCCCGGCGCGAAACTGGTCTATCAACTCAGCGCGACACGCGACCTCGGCCACGCCGCCGCCCACCTGTTCGAGGGGCTGCGCTGGCTCGATCATGAGGCGGCGCGCGCCGGGCTCAAGGGTCTGGCCGCCATGCCGATCCCGGAGGAGGGCCTGGGCCTGGCCATCAACGACCGCCTGATGCGGGCGGCGCATTTGCCCACGATTCCCATCTTTCCGCCGCCACATCTGGCGTGAACGCGGACCGCGCCATCAACGGCCACCTGACGCGGGCGGCGCATCGATAGGGAAATACCGCCGGATTTCGGAGGAAGAAATGCACCGCGTCAGAATCACGCTCGCAAATTACCGCGGCTTTTCGGACGAAAATCCGGGTATCTGCTCATCCTGGTCCGTCGGCCAGTTGAATCGATTGTGAATTGACGCGACCACGGCGGATATGATTCGACGGGAGGCATGAGCGAGCTTCCTGACCTTTCCCTTCTATCGGATGCTGAGAAA
>Ga0207433_10006823_pt1 | contig 19495 bp, 15 predicted proteins | sample YelNatPaOPGAMG01_FD_187559 | JGI IMG/M metagenome (GOLD analysis project Ga0207433, IMG submission 187559) | Hot spring thermophilic microbial communities from Obsidian Pool, Yellowstone National Park, USA - OP-RAMG-01 (SPAdes) (version 3) | ecosystem: Environmental > Aquatic > Thermal springs... | reverse complement strand
TGTTTAAACAGAATAGATAGTTTGTTTTTGGTTTGTTTGAATTTGTTTTATAACCCATCGTTTTAAAGCCCCATATCGCTAATTTAAGTGGTCGTAGTGAGCATTTGGAGCACCCTATAGTGTTTTTTATCATTTGAACCAAAAAACACTCGAAATTGACGCTTTATTTAGATGCTGTATATATCTATACTAAAATATCCAATAAAAAATATACATACTTGGATAAAATTTTGTAAAGAATTGGATTTTTTGGTGCATTTTTGTATTTTTTGGTATCTGTTGATATCTTTTTTGAAGAAAGGGTATAAATAATTGCGCTGTATATTAATGAATTTTTCATTTACAAACAACAATCCATAGAGTAAAAATTTATAGGATTATTATATTATAGGCTATAAACACTTGTAAGTGTCTATAGTGTTGGTATACAGAAAGCAGCGTAAATGGGGAATAAAAAATTAGAATTTTTTGGCTTGACAAAGAGGTAAACCTTAAGTAAGCTTAAATTTAAATAATCTTACAACAAAGGAGAATAAAATGGGCGACGGTCCTAGTGGTTTGTATGGTATATTAGCATTCATTTGTCGTGACCTAATTTTTGGACTCTATTCCTGTTATAATGATCGGGATTTAGACATTATCATCTATGGACCAAGAGCTACAGGAAAAACAACATTCTATAGGTTTTTTACAAGTAAAAAACTTGTTAAACTTTATAATGAATCTTCTAAAATAGAGAATTATTCAGAATCCAATGTAAACTCTGGAGCCTGGGTAAAGTTAAATGATGTGCCTGGGGATTTAACCTATTTTAAGGAAATTGTACAAGAAATAAAAGAAAATGGTGCAGAAACTATTATTTTATATTTTATTGCATTACCTATGATAATAGAAGATGATTACCTAGAAATTGATAAACAAAATAGAGAAAAAATAGAATTGTTTACTAATGACTATAGCAATAACTACACAAAAAATGTGGAGAGTGATCTCAATGACATTAAAAGCATAAGACGGGAATATAAAAGGGTCCATCCTTTAATAATCTTTAACTTTGCAGATTTGTATCCTCTTTATTCACAAGATAAATCTTTATTTGAAAAAAAAATAAAAAAATATATAGATGATTGGATTTTTATAGCTGGTGGTTATAGTAATGTGGGATATATTATAGGATCGTTAGCAAATGAACAAGAAGCCAAAAATTTACGAGATGCAACATTACAAAAAATATTAGAAATACGTAATTTAGTACGAGAAGCAATTGATAAAAATAGGAGTTGATGAAATGAAATTAAACCTGATACACATTGAAGGTATTGAAAGAGATTTAAGTGATAATATTTTTTACGAAATAGATAAAGAAATATAATTGACAGAGGAAAAAATGTTTGATTTTAAAGAAAAACCCACAGAAAGAAAAATAATAATAATAATTGATTATAGTACTAAAAGAAAACTAATATCAAATTCCGATGATTTAGAAATAAAAATGAATTCTCCTATTATGATAGTAGAAGACGACGAATTATTAAAAAGGGATAATTATCCATTTGTTGCAAATTTAAAACAAGGTGGTTTAATAGAACCAGGCAAAATCTTGGTGCAAGATTACTATGATGAAGATAATTATTTTCCAGCTACAGAAGCTAAATATAAAACTGCTTTAAAAAAAGTAATGCTTTATCAAACGTTCTTTTTTTTATTGGGAGCTAAAACTTTCAAGTATATAGAATTAGCAGAAATATCGAATAATAGTGAAACACTAATGGAAGGAGGTATTGAAGCTTCTGGTACAGTTGTTTCCGCTAATGTTGATGTAAAATATAAAACAAAAATTGATAATGCATTAAGATCTCAATTGTCTATAGAAAGCCGAGTTAGGGAACAAAAGTGCAATATAGATGAAGCTAAAAGTTTTATGTATAAAAAGAGACTGAATAGTGATTTATTCTTGGAAAATATTCTTGAAAATTTTAAATATGGACGTAATCTTGAACAAACAAATGTTAAAATAAGATTATTACGAGAGGTTAATCAAATTATTTCTATACTAGCTAGGGCTAAACTTAACATATTGTTTTCTTCTTTTGAAATTGGTGGGAAACTCAACGAAGAAATAAAATCAACATCTGATTTTGTAGCCAATTTTAATGTTAGTTGGGTATAAACATAAAGAATTTTTTTGGCAGTTTTATTTTATTTACTTATTTACTCTTATAATTGATATTGTGAAATAGAAATGAAAAATTCTTGTTACAAAAAACTAGTTATATATACCTTTTTTATAGTTTATATTTTATTCTAAATAATAGTATTATCAATGAATACAACCCCTAAAAGATTATGGCTTTCAGCTCTATTTAATTAAGAATTTTTTTCTTTACAAATGCTAGAGTGCATAATAGAATTTTAAGCAGAGGTGACTCATTATTTTTATATTAGCAAAGGAGTAGTTTAATGGCAGATCATTTGAAATACCGCATAGATAAAAAATATAAGGAGAAGGATACACATATTGAATCAGCGCTAAAGTCTTTTTTTGAGAAAGAACTTAATGCAAAATTAGAAGAAGACTCAAGCAGCAGTTTGCCTTTCTTAAGTTTTGATTTTTGCGTCTACGACATAGATAAAAAACCTATTGCACCTATTTTACTTGCAGAGATAAAAACAGATAAAGAAAGCCAAAGCAGCGGAAGCTGGCTATCATTCCATAAAAATAACAACTATGTACACTGCCATCCTAATACAGAAAAAATCATAAAAGACCTTGATGCCCAAGAGTCAAATAAACAGGCTAGGGATTTCATAATTGTATTTATGTGCCAGTTATGGGAATATAAAGTAAAACAAGCAATAAAGTGTAATAATATCTGGTTTGTGCAGGAAAATGCTGCTTTGTATAAAAAACCCATAGACAAATCGTTAGAAATACTTTCTCAAAACCATTTATTAGAAGTAACAAAAAAAGCTGAATACGAAAATCTTTACATAGTGCGCATTAATTTTAAATAGCTTGCATTTTATGCTATGTTCATTTATCAAAGCAAAAAGATTAAAATCTTTTTGCTTTGATATTTAAACTACTTTTCTATCAATCCCAAATAATCATAACATAAAGTTAAGCATTATCTTTGCCAACTCGTTTTGTGAGTTTGGAAGCACCACCACTACTTTTTCAAAAAAAGGCATTTGACCACTTGTACCATCATTGTAGAATATCAGCCCATTTGCACTTAGTGTTTTGTGAGGTGTATAAGAAAAGGCAATAATATTTACCTGCTTTCCTTTCTTTAGTGTTACAAAGTGTATAGGGTATTTAAACTGACTTTTATTAAATGAACACTCTAAAGCAGTCTTGTAATTTGCTTGATTGTTTATCCAGCCAGGTACCCACTGAGCAATATGGTAAATAGAGCAGCAAGCACACCCTCCAGTGTTTTCTATTTTTAGTGCTCCTAAGTTATCTTTTGAGTGAATGAGCATAAGAGAGCTTCCATCTGCTCCAAAGTCTGCTTTTTCTACAACCCAGTCTTTGGGTGCAAGAATAACTCTTCCTACATAGTAAATAGCCAATTGGTCTTTATACTGAGTTGGTATTGTGTAGTTAAAGGACATGTTTTTTGTTTTTGGGTAGTAAGTTTGTGGTGTATCTTGACTTGCATCATTTATGTTTGTTACAACAAACACTGGCAGTGATACACCATTTCTAAAATGAGCTTGAGTGTAATACACTGTGTTAGCTGCAAATGAACTACTTGCGCAAAATAACAAACCAAATACTAAAAAACCAAAAAGCTTTTTTAACACAAAAATCCTCCTTTAAATCTTTCTTTTTTTCCTTATCCTAACCCAATTTATCTTTTTTGCAACCCTTTTTAGCTAACTTTTTTTCTTGCAAAACAATAAAAAAACAAATAACATAAATACTGCAGGCAAAAAAGTAATTTACAAGATAGTTAAAAGGCCAAAAGGGGTTTTAAGCGCTTTAACAGCTTATTTCATGCAAAACCTTTATTGGTTTTTTTAAGGCTTTTAACTTTGGTATTTGCTTAAATCTTCCTTTAGGAAGTTTTGTGGGCTTAAAAGAAGACAGAGAGTTTGTAGACTCTATATTGGTTATTAAATACAAGCATCTAAAAAACACAATACTAAGTGAGCTCTACTACCTAAAGAAACGCTATAATAAAGAAACACAAGGTTTTCAGCTGCCTAAACCCAATATAGACCCTCTAGATAAAAAAGCTCTCCTTGAAAACTACTTTATTCCTCCAGTTAGTGAGCTCTCACTTGTAGCACGCCTTTTAGCTCTTACAATGCAATCACTCATAGACGACTTATTAGACCTTGAAGAACAAAACAGTGATAAACAAGGGGTAGCAGTACTAGATGATGTGGACTTATAAAAATATTTTAAATAGATTATATAATACTTGACATTTATCATATGATAATGTATATTGGGGTGTATGAATGGAAATAGAAGCTCAGCTGGAGCGCATAAAAAAAGCGCTTTTAAACTACTTCGACTTTGTAAAAAGAAAAAAGAATATAGAGTTTTTAGCAAGCTATGGGCTAAACATTCAAACAATAAAACAGTGCATCTTAGACTTAAAGCAAAAAGACTACAAAGAAGGCCCAGTGCAGGATAAGGATAGGCCTGGGGAGCTTTGGGTGTTTGTTATTGAACTTGAAGGTATAAAAAACATATACATTAAGCTTAAGCTGTTTAACTACAACTCAAAGGAGTGTTTAAAGTGCATAAGCTTTCACAACTAAGGGGGTAGACCTATGAAGCTTTTATGCCCAAACTGCGAAAAAGAGCAGTTAGTAGAACCTTATGAAAAAACAGTTGCAATAAATGTAAAAGGTGAATTAATAGAAGTTACTCCAAAGCTTTATAAATGCCTTGAGTGCTCTGAAGTATTCCAAGACCCAAACAACCCTCAAGATGAGCTTGATATGGCATATAGAATATACAGAGACAAACACAACCTGCTCCAGCCAGAAGAGCTAAAAAGACTAAGGCTTTCATACGGCTTAGGCCAGCTAGAGCTGTCCAAACTAACAGGCATAGGCATAGCTACAATAAACAGATACGAAAACGGCTCTCTTCAAAGCACCTCTCATGATACAATGCTTTCTTTGCTTAAAAACCCATATGCGGTAAAAGACTTAGTTGATAAAAACAAAGACAAATTACCTAAAGAAAAGGTACAAGAAATCTATCAAAAGATATATGAGCTAATAGAGCAAGACAGTCTAAAAAACATAGAAGTTGCATTCCAAAGGTACAATGCAAACTTTTCTCTAAAAAAGCTCATAAACGCAATAAGCCTAATCCTTAAGAAAGCCAAAGAAAAAAATATCCAAATAACAAAGACAAAGCTAAACAAGCTTTTGTTCTACATAGACTTCTTAAGCTACAAAAAATACCAAACCCCGCTGACTGCTGCAGTATATGCTCATCTGCCATATGGCCCATGCCTTGAATCCTATGAGATAGTGCTATCAAGCCTTGCAAAAGAAAACATCCTATCAACTATAGAGCACATAGAAGATGATAAAGCATATGAAGTAATTGTTCCTTTGAAAGAACCAGACAACAGTGTATTTAGCAAACAAGAGCTCTCCATTATAGACGAAGTCTTAAAAAAGCTCCTTAGCAAAACTGCATATGAGCTCTCAGAGATATCCCACTCAGAAAAAGCATACACCGCTACTAAAAACGGTGAAATCATTGATTATGAGTTTGCAAAGTATTTAAAGCTTGGGGAGTGATTTATGAAAGACTACTACCAAATACTAAACGTACCAAGAAATGCAACACAAGAAGAAATAAGACAAGCCTACATCTTTCTAGCAAAGCTCTACCACCCAGACACAAGCAAAGACCCAAATGCCCACGAGAAGATGAAAGAAATAAACGAAGCCTATGATGTTTTATCAGACCCAGTCAAAAAGAGAAACTACGACCTCTTTGGTGCAAACTACACGCATGATATATTTGAAGAAGCAGATAAAACCTTCCAGAACATAAAACAAAAGCTAAAAGACCTAGGTCTAGACAAATACATAAACGATATAATAAACATCCTAAACGATAACACAAAAGAAAGCACCGCTAAAAAACAACTGCTTAAGAAGGTTCTACTTGGTGCTACTGCTACTGGGCTCAGCTTACTTGTAAGCAAGCTAATGGGACAGTGGGGTGATAGTAAATAATAAATAAAAAACTTGATTTAATGGGTTAGTTTTGGTTAAACTAAAAATAAGTTGGTGTATAGACAGCCTAGGTTATAAAACACATATAAGTGTTTATAAGACTGACAGACAAAAAGCAGTGTAAATGGGGAAGAATAAATGAGATTTTTTTGATAAAAGGTTATAAACTTAACCAAATAAATAATCCGGAGGTTAATAATGCAGACTGTAAACAGGGGCTTGGATTTATTAAAAGTATTAAATGACGATAGGTATCTAGAACCTTTTAAGGTACCAAAAGAAATAACTGAGGATGCAAAGAAAGTCTATCCTTACATTAAGCTTTGTGGTAAAAATCCATACATATCAGTTATAGGCTCTTTTTCTGTTGGTAAGTCTTCTTTTGTAAACACCCTATCTGAAAAAGAGATTGTCCCTTATGATACTTCAAAGACTACCTCTGTACCTATGCTTATAGCAAAAGATGATGATAGGATAATTATCAACACATTCTTTTCCCAAATCGTAAATCTAAAAATAGATTATCTAGATAGTATAATAGACCAAGTAAGACACAACCCTGATATTGACTACAGAAGATATATAGAGTTTATTGTACTAAACTATAAAGAGTTCCCATACGAGAATATAACATTTGCTGATACTCCTGGATACAGCGGTGGAGACAAAGACTACGAAATAAGCAAATCTATGATAGATATATCTGATGCTGTAATATTTTTGTTTGATGCAAGCAAAGGTTCTCTTACAAACGAAGACTTAGATATTTTAGAATATGCTAAAAGCCAAAAAGCAGATATATTTGTTGTAGCCAATAAAATAGATAAAGTATGGGAAGATAGACAGGAGATTTTAGATCTAGCAATAAAATCACTCAAAGATAGAAATATAGATATTGGTAGAAATATTTGCTATTTCTCAAATGATTCTGACTATGAGAAACAGATTAATTTAGAGTTTAAGCTTATAAAAAGCTTTATAACCGAAGTTTCACAAAAGGAATATATTAAACTTGCTGAGTGGAGTGCAGAGTATTGGGCCAATAAGGGCGTTGTTTTATATGACCTCAAACGCTATGAAGAGGCCCTCCAATGCTTTGACAAAGCTATTCAGCTAGAATCAAATAATGCAAGGTATTGGAACAGGAAGGGTGTTCTTTTATCTAACCTCTCCCGCTATGACGAAGCACTCCAATGCTTTGACAAAGCTATTCAGCTAGAATCAAATAATGCAAGGTATTGGAACTGGAAGGGAGTTGCTTTATCTAACCTCTCCCGCTATGACGAAGCACTCCAATGTTATGATAAAGCTATTGAGTTAGAACCAAATGAAGGAATATGTTGGTACAATAAGGGCGTTGCTTTATCTAAATTCAAACGCTATAACGAAGCATTCCAATGCTTTGATAAAGCTACTCAGTTAGAACCAAATAAAGGGTTGTATTGGAACTGGAAGGGCGTCGTTTTGGGTAATCTCTCCCGCTATAACGAAGCACTCCAATGTTATGATAAAGCTACTCAGTTAGAACCAAATAAAGCATGGTATTGGGGCATGAAGGGCAGTGTTTTAACAGGTCTCTCCCGCCATGATGAAGCGCTCCAATGCCTTGATAAAGCTATTCAGCTAGAGCCAAATAATGCAGGGTATTGGTACTGGAAGGGCGTCGTTTTAGAACTCCTCAAACGATATGATGAATCTAAAAAATGCAAACAAAAAGCAAAGGAGCTTGGATACAATGGATAACCAAATTGAACAGTTTGAACAGTTAACTGGTCTAGTAGATGGTGTTGGAACCAAATACTCCCAGATTCTTTCTGAGTATTTTCCAAAAGAGTGGGATACTGTAAGAAATGACATACTGAGCTTTAAAAAGAATTACTTTGAAAAGCTCAATGAGGCAAGAAAGCTAAGAATAGGCATAGTAGGCCAAATTAAGGCAGGAAAGAGCACATTTTTAAACTGCCTATTATTTGAAGGCAAGGATATACTCCCTAAAGCTGTTACACCCATGACTGCTGCTCTTACACATATAGCATATGATGATCAACCCCACGCAGAGGTAGAGTTTTTTGATGAAGCTGACATAAAAGAGATAGAAAAAGTGGCCCAAGGCTCTACTGATAAGACATACGAGAGAATATTGCAGGACGTTAGAAAACCAGAGATTAAAGAACTGATGAAGCAGAAAACTAAATCTTTGGACTTTTCCAGTATATTAAACCTAAAAGAGTCACTCAAAGATTATATATCAGAAAACGGTAAGTATATAAATATAGTGAAATTTGTCTCAATATACTTAAACTACGAGCCTATAAGGTATATTGAGATCATAGATACCCCTGGAATAAACGACCCAATCGTTTCAAGAAGCATAAAAACTCAAATGTTTGTAGAATCCTGCGATATTTTATTTTTGCTCTCAAGAGCAAGTCAATTCTTAGAAATATCTGATATTAGTCTTTTAACTCAGATTTATAGAAAAAAGAGCGCCAAGATTTATGTAATATCGAGCAAAATTGATTCCGTAATAGATGATGCAGTAACTATTAAGAAAAATTTTGGTGCTAACTTCAAAGACCTGTTTGAAAAAGAATTAGATAAAAGAAAGAGAGAATTTAGCGAACATCTAAACACATACAAAAAAGATGGAAAAATAAGTGATGATATGTTGGATGAAGTTATAGATAAAAATCTCTTTTATTTTTCAAGCGCTTTTTATAAAAAACTGAATAACATTCCTCTAAACAGCGATGAAGAAATACCTATTAACAAGATATCTGAAAGAACAAAGGGTTTTGCTTTAGACAGTTATATTACAGGATTTGAACCAATCAACAAAGTCTTAGATTTATACAAAGAAGAAAAAGACGCTAACGCTGCTAAATCCAAAATTGTACAAGATTATACCAGTATTAGGACAAAATCTATTAAAGATCAAATAGATGAATTTTCAGGGCTTATTTCTGATAGAATAAATAAAAAAGCAGACGAACTAAAGAAAGATGCGGCGAATTTAAAAAACCAAAAAAATACCTTTAATCAACAAAAAGAGGAAATAAAAAATAAGCTTAGCGAAGTTTATGGTAAATATTTAACAAAAGCTGAAAATCAAATAGACGAAGTATATAAAAAAATTAATTCTAAAATACTGTCAAATTTGAACTCTCAAAAATTAATGGAAGGCTCACAAAATACAGGATATAAAGAGTATACAAAAAAAATGGAACAATCTGGATTTTTGGCTACGTTAGCCAGATTTTTTGGCTTAGGCGGATACGAAGAAGTCCCTTTTAAGGACTCATATAAATATTTTGATAGAGACATAATCATAGATACAATAAGAAGATTGATTAGCAATATCAATGAAGATATAGACATTAAGATAAAAAGAACATTTGAAGTGAACAGTTTAAAACAAGAATTAATGAATATTTTTAAACAATACAGATCAAGCGACAAAACTTTAGACAAAATTTTAAACAGAGCAATAAACCTATCTGTAAATATTCCTCATATAGAAATTAGTCAAAATTTAGTAAGTTCTATATACGCTGAGATAAACTCTAAAAGTAAAGAAATTAAAGTTGAAGATTTAGAAAGCATATCTCAAAAATCAAAAGATATAATACGACATATTGGAGGCGATCTTGAAAAACTAAAAATTTCTATAAAGCAGCAGGTTGATGAGCAGATTTCCAATATAATAAAGACAATAGAAGCTAATTTCAATAATCAGATAGATTCGATCACAAAAATGGAGAATCTAAAACAAGAGGATCTCTCAAAACTCTATTCTCAATTTGGCAATCTAAGAGTAGATTTAGATAAAATCAATAAAGCAGAGATATTAAATAAATAAAAGGAGGACAATCCTTATGAAAGACAAGATCAAGAAATTATCAGAGTTAGCTACAAAGTATGAAGACTTAAAGGAAATGCAGGGAAAAACACAAAAGCTTTTTAAAGATTATGAAGAATTCAAAATACCCATGGTATTTATAGGAGAATTTTCAGCAGGCAAAAGCTCTCTTATAAATGAAATCCTAGGCGAAGAACTATTGGATGTTGATACAACACCAACTACAGCAAAACCTTGTGAAATTTACTATAGTGAAGAAGAAAATAAATACAATAAAGATGGAGTAGAAATTCTTTATCTTAAAAACCCTAATTTGGAAAAACTCAAAAACCTCAAGCTTGTTGACCTTCCAGGAATTAGTTCACAGTACTTCGAACATATGAACGTTGTTAAGAACTATCTTGGTAATAGAGACACTATATTTGTTGTTGTAATAGACGTTTCCAAAGGCACAATATCTGAAGAAGTTTTAAACTTTATAAGAGACTTTAAAACTTTTAATAAAGACTATATTTTGGTTATAAATAAAGCAGACAAGGTTTCTGAAGAAGACTCTAATAATGTTTTAAACAACGCAATATCTGTTTTAAGGGACAATTATAAAGTACCAATGTATTCTTGCAAATCATCAGTTGCAAATTCAAATATATCAGATGTTATATCTATACTAAATAGATACAACAATAAGTATGATGAAATTAGAGATAGTATTTTTGTGAATCAATTTAAAGAATTAGCTTTAGAAATGAAAACAAGCTTAGAAAACATTAGAGATGTGCTAAAGTCAAGCCATGAAATTGATATGGATAAAATAGATATGACAAAAGAGGAGCTTGAATCAGCAATAAGTGAGCTTGAATCCAAAAAGAGTAAAGAAATAGATCAAATAAAAAGATCTGTAAAAACTGAACTTGAGGAATTAATATCAGGCCTTGAAAACTATATTAATAACAACTTTGAGTTATATGTAAAGAATCTCAATCAACTTTCTGAAGACATTAAAAATTATTTACAAAACCATTCAAAGTCTATAGACAAAAAACTATTGAATATATTTCAAAAGGCGATAAATGATTTAAACGAAAGCTTATCAGATCTAAAAGTCTTAAATTCAGTTGATGATATTTTATCTACAGTTACAAACTTAGCTGGGACACCAAAAACAATGGGGAGCTTTGCAAATTTTACAAAAGGTTTGCTTGCAGCTGGATCTCTTACGGAATTAGTAAGTTTATTAGATATAGGACTAACTGGGGCAACGACTGCAGAGACTGGTATGCTTGCTACTGATGGGGTTCTAGCAGGAGCGGGGGCAAGCGGTATTTTACTTCCTGTTGCATTAATTGGAACAGTTATTATGCATACAATATTTAATGGAATAAAGCGAGACAAAACAAAAGAAGCTATTAAAAAGGCAATAGATAATGTAAAAAAAGAAGTCGAAAACAAACTAGATGATATAACAGACGATATGACAAAAGTCATTATAGATAAGTATATGTCTCAAGTAAAACAAACGGAGGACAAATTCAATCAAATAAAAAACACAAAATTAAGCAAAGTCGATGATGAAACCAAAATAAGTCAAATAGAGTCAGATATAAAGCTGTTAGAGAACTATGCTCAATAAATAATCTGGAGGTTAATAATGCAGACTGCAATCAGGGGCTTGGATTTATTAAAAGTATTAAATGACGATAGATATCTAGAACCTTTTAAGATGCCAAAAGACATACCTGAAGATGCAAAGAAAGTCTATTCTTATACTAAGCTTTGTGGTAAAAATCCATATTTATCAATTATAGGCTCTTTTTCTGTTGGTAAGTCTTCTTTTGTAAACACCCTATCTGGAAAAGAGATTGTTCCTTATGATACCTCAAAGACTACCTCTGTGCCTATGCTAATAGCAAAAGATGATGATAGAATAATTATCAATACATTCTTTTCCCAAATCGTAAATCTAAAAATAGATTATCTAGATAGTATAATAGACCAAGTAAGGCACAACCCTGATATTGACTACAGAAGATATATAGAGTTTATTGTACTAAACTATAAAGAGTTTCCGTACGAGAATACAACATTTGCTGATACTCCTGGGTACAGCGGTGGAGACAAAGACTATGAAATAAGCAAATCTATGATAAATATATCTGATGCTGTAATATTTTTGTTTGATGCAAGCAAGGGTTCTCTTACAGACGAAGACTTAGATATTTTAGAATATGCTAAAAGCCAAAAAGCAGATATATTTGTCGTAGCTAATAAAATAGATAAAGTATGGGAAAATAGACAAGAGATTTTAGATTTAGCAATAAAATCACTCAAAGATAGAAACATAGATATTGGTAGAAATATTTGCTATTTTTCAAATGATTCTGACTATGAGAAACAGATTAAGTTAGAGTTTAAGCTTATAAAAAGCTTTATAACCGAAGTTTCACAAAAGGAATATTTTAAACTTGCCGAGTGGAATGCAGCGTATTGGAACAGGAAGGGCCTTGCTTTCTTTAACCTCTCCCGCTATAGCGAAGCACTCCAATGTTTTGACAAAGCTATTCAGTTAGAGCCAAATAATGCAGTGTATTGGTACAATAAGGGTGGTACTTTAGATAACCTCTCCCGCGATAACGAAGCACTCCAATGTTATGATAAAGCCACTCAGCTAGAACCAAATAATGCAATGTATTGGGCCAATAAGGGTGGTACTTTAGATAACCTCTCCCGCGATAACGAAGCACTCCAATGTTATGATAAAGCTATTCAGCTAGAACCAAATAATGCAATGTATTGGTTCGCTAAGGGCCTTGCTTTAGATAGCCTCTCCCGCTATAATGAAGCACTCACATGTTATGATAAAGCCACTCAGCTAGAACCAAATAATGCAATGTATTGGGCCAATAAGGGTGGTACTTTAGATAACCTCTCCCGCGATAACGAAGCACTCCAATGTTATGATAAAGCTATTCAGCTAGAACCAAATAATGCAATGTATTGGTTCGCTAAGGGCCTTGTTTTATCTAGCCTCAAACGCTATAACGAAGCACTCCAATGTTATGATAAAGCTACTCAGCTAGAATCAAATAATGCAGGGTATTGGGGCAGTAAGGGTGGTGCTTTAGCTAGGCTCGAACGCTATAACGAAGCACTCCAATGTTATGATAAAGCTACTCAGCTAGAACCAAATAATGCAGTGTATTGGTTCGCTAAGGGCGTTGTTTTATCTAGCCTCAAACGCTATAACGAAGCACTCCAATGTTATGATAAAGCTACTCAGCTAGAACCAAATAATGCAATGTATTGGTACAATAAGGGTGGTGCTTTAGCTAGGCTCGAACGCTATAACGAAGCACTCCAATGTTATGATAAAGCTACTCAGCTAGAACCAAATAATGCAGGGTATTGGGAATTCAAGGGCTTGATTTTAACCCTTCTCAAACGATATGATGAAGCCAAAAAATGCGAACAAAAAGCAAAGGAGCTTGGATACAATGGATAACCAATTTGAACAGTTTGAGCAATTTAAACAGTTAACTGGTCTAGTAGATGGTGTTGAAACCAAATACTCCCAGATTCTTTCTGAGTATTTTCCAAAAGAGTGGGATACTGTAAGAAATGACATACTAAGCTTTAAAAAGAATTACTTTGAAAAGCTCAATGAGGCAAGAAAGCTAAAAATAGGCATAGTAGGCCAAATTAAGGCAGGAAAGAGCACATTTTTAAACTGCCTATTATTTGAAGGCAAGGATATACTCCCTAAAGCTGTTACACCCATGACTGCTGCTCTTACACATATAGCATATGATGATCAACCCCACGCAGAGGTAGAGTTTTTTGATGAAGCTGACATAAAAGAGATAGAAAAAGTGGCCCAAGGCTTTACGGATAAGACATACGAGAGAATATTACAGGACGTTAGAAAACCAGAGATTAAAGAACTAATGAAACAGAAAACTAAATCTTTGGACTTTTCCAGTATATTAAACCTAAAAGAGTCACTTAAAGATTATATATCAGAAAACGGTAAGTATATAAATATAGTGAAATTTGTCTCAATATACTTAAACTACGAGCCTATAAAGTATATTGAGATTATAGACACCCCTGGAATAAACGACCCAATCGTTTCAAGAAGCATGAAAACTAAAAAGTTTGTAGAATCCTGCGATATTTTATTTTTGCTCTCAAGAGCAAGTCAATTCTTAGAAACATCTGATATTAGTCTTCTAGCTGAGATTTATAGAAAAAAGAGCGCCAAGATTTATATAGTATCTAGTAAATTTGATTCTGTGTTAGACGATACACTAACTTCTAAGAAAAATTTTGGTGCTAACTTCAAAGACCTGTTTGAAAAAGAATTAGATAAAAGAAAGAGAGAGTTTAGTGAACATCTAAACACATACAAAAAAGATGGAACTATAAGTAATGATATATTAGAGGAAGTCATAGACAAAAATCTCTTTTATTTTTCAAGCGCTTTTCATAAAAAACTGAATAACATTCCTTTAAGCAGCGATGAAGAAAGGCCCATTAAAAAGATATCTGAAAGAACAAATGATTTTACTTTAAACAGTTATATTACAGGATTTCAACCAATCAAGAAAGTCTTAGATTCATACAAAGAAGAAAAAGACGCTAACGCTGCTAAATCCAAAATTATAGAAGAGTATACCAATAGTAGGACAAAATCTATTAAAGCTCACATAGATGAATTTTCAGGGCGTATTTATGATAGAAAAAATAAAGAAGTAGACGAACTAAAGAAAGATGTGACAAATTTAGAAAACCAAAAAAATACCTTTAATCAACAAAAAGAGGAAATAAAAAACAAGCTCAGTGAAGTTTATGGTAAATATTTAACAAAAGCTGAAAATCAAATAGACAAAGTATATGAAGAAATTAATGTTAAAGTGCTGTCAAATTTGGACTCTCAAAAATTAATGGAAAACTCACAAAATACAGGATATAAAGAGTATACAAAAAAAATAAAAAAGATGGATTTATTGAGTCCTTTATGGAGATTTTTGGGTTTAGGCGGATATGAAGAAGTCCCTTTTAAGGAGTCATATAAATATTTTGATAGAGACATAATCATAGACATAATAGGAAGATTGATTAGCAGTATCAATAAAGATATAGACATTAGGATAAAAAGAACATTTGAAGTGAACAGTTTAAAACAAGAATTAATGAATATTTTTAAACAATACAGATCAAGCGACAAAACTTTAGATAAAATTTTAAACAGAGCAATAAACCTATCTGTAAATATTCCTCATATGGAAATTAGTCAAGATTTAGCAAGTTCTATATACGCTGAGATAAACTCTAAAAGTAAAGAAATTAAAGTCGAAGATGTAGAAAGCATATCTCAAATATCAAAAGATATAATACGACATATTGGAGGCGATCTTAAAGAACTAAAAGATTATATAAATCACCAGGTTGATGAGCAGATTTCAAATATAATAAAGGCAATAGAAGCTGATTTCAATAATCAGATAGATTCCATTGCAAAAATGGAGAATCTAAGAAAAGATGAACTATTAGAACTCTATTCTCAATTTGATAATCTAATAGTAGATTTAAATAAAATAAATAAAGCAGAGATATTAAATAAATAAAAGGAGGATAATATTATGAAAGACAAGATCAAGAAATTATCAGAGTTAGCTACAAAGTATGAAGACTTAAAGGAAATGCAGGAAAAAACACAAAAACTTTTTAAAGATTATGAAGAATTTAAAATACCAATGGTATTTATAGGAGAATTCTCAGCAGGCAAAAGCTCTCTTATAAATGCAATCATAGATGAAGAACTATTGGATGTTGATACAACACCAACTACAGCAAAACCTTGTGAAATTTGCTATAGTGAAGAAGAAAATAGATATAATAAAGATGGAGTAGAAATTCTTTATCTTAAAAACCCTAATCTGGAAAAATTTAAAAACCTCAAGCTTGTCGACCTTCCAGGAATTAGTTCACAGTACTTCGAACATATGAACGTTGTAAAAGATTATCTTGCTAATAGAGACACTATATTTGTTGTTGCAATAGACGTTTCTAAAGGTGCAATATCTGAAGAAGTTTTAAACTTTATAAGAGACTTTAAAGCTTTTAATAAAGACTACATTTTGGTTGTAAATAAAACAGACAAGGTTTCTGAAGAAGACTCTAATACTGTTTTAAACAACACAATCTCTGTTTTAAGGGATAATTATAAAGTACCAATGTATTCTTGCAAATCATCAGTTGCAAATTCAGATATATCAGATGTTGTATCTATACTAAATAGATACAACAATAAGTATGATGAAATTAGAAATAATATTTTTATGAATCAATTTAAAGAATTAGCTTTAGAAATGAAAACAAGCTTAGAGGGCATTAGAGATGCGCTAAAACTCTATCATGAAGCTGATATGGATAAGATAGAGACGGAAATAAAAGAGCTTGAATCAGCAATAAGTGAAATTGAATCCAAGAAGAGTGAAGAGATAGATAAAATAAAAAGATCTGTAAAAAAAGAATTTGATGAATTAATATTAGGCCTTGAAAACGATATTCGTCCCAAAATTGAGGTCTATTTAAAGGACCCCAATCAACTTCCTAAAGACATTAACGATTATTTACAAAACTCTCCTAAGTCTAAAGAGCTAAGCGAAAAACTGTCTAATATATTTCAAAAGGCGATAAATGATTTAAACGAAAGCTTATCAGATTTAAAAGTCTTAAATTCAGTTGATAGTGTTTTATCCACAATTACAAACTTAGCGAGTTCAGGTACAGCAATAAAGGGTCTCGCAACTTTTGCAAAAGGATTGCTTGCAACCGAGTCTATTGCAGAAATATTGGGTTTAGCAGATATAGGACTAACTGGAGCTGGAGCGGCAGCTACAGGGACAGGCGCTGTTGTTGCTGGAGAAGCTGCTGCTGGTGCTGCCACAGCTGGGGAAGCGGCTGCTGCTGGAATGAGCGCAACCGGTGTTTTGCTTCCTGTTGCATTAATTGGAACAGTTGTTATACATCAAATACTTGACAAAATAAAGCGAAATAAAACAAAAGAAGCTATTGAAAAGGCAATAGGTAATGTAAAAAAAGAAGTCGAAAACAAACTAGATGATATAACAGATAATATGACAAAAGTCATTATAGATAACTATATGTCTCAAGTAAAACAAATGAAGGACCAGCTCAGTCAAATAAAAAACACAAAATTAAGCAAAGTCGACGATAAAATCAAAATAAATCAAATAGAGTCAGATATAAAGCTGTTAGAGAACTATGCTCAATAAATAATCCGGAGGCTAATAATGCAGACTGCAAGCGGGAACTTTGACTTAATAGAAATATTGACTGACGATAACTATCTAGAACCTTTTAAGATACCAAAAGAAATACCTGAGTATGAAAAGAAAGTCTATCCTTACATTAAGCTTTGTGGTAAAAATCCATACATATCAATTATAGGCTCTTTTTCTGTTGGTAAGTCTTCTTTTCTAAACAACATATCTGGGAAAGAGATTGTCCCTTATGATACCTCAAAGACTACCTCTGTGCCTATGCTAATAGCAAAAGATGATGATAGGATAATTATCAATACATTCTTTTCTAAAATCGTAAATCTAAAAATAGATTATCTAGATAGTATAATAGACCAAGTAAGACACAATCCTGATATTGACTACAGAAGATATATAGAATTTATTGTACTAAACTATAAAGGGTTCCCATATGAGAATACAACATTTGCTGATACTCCTGGGTACAGCGGTGGAGACGAAGACTACGAAATAAGCAAATCTATGATATATATATCTGATGCTGTAATATTTTTGTTTGATGCAAGCAAGGGTTCTCTTACAGATGAAGACTTAGATATTTTAGAATATGCTAAAAGCCAAAAAGCAGATATATTTGTCGTAGCCAATAAAATAGATAAAGTATGGGAAAATAGACAAGAGATTTTAAATCTAGCAAAAAAATCACTCAAAGATAGAAACATAGATATTGGTAGAAATATTTGCTATTTTTCAAATGATTCTGACTATGAGAAACAGATTAGGTTAGAGTTTCAACTTATAAAAAGCTTTATAACCGAAGTTTCACAAAAGGAATATTTTAAACTTGCTGAGTGTGGTGCAGAGTATTGGAGTAATAAGGGCGCTGCTTTATTTAAACTCTCCCGATACGATGAAGCACTCCAATGTCTTGACAAAGCTACTCAACTAAAACCAGATAATGCAGAGTATTGGAACAATAAGGGCCTTGCTTTCTTTAACCTCTCCCGCTATGATGAAGCGCTCCAATGTCTTGACAAAGCTACTCAACTAGAACCAAATAATGCAGAATACTGGAACAAAAAAGGAGATGTTTTATTTAAACTCTTTAACTATAAAGAAGCGCTCCAATGTCTTGACAAAGCTACTCAACTAGAACCAAATAATGCAGAATACTGGAACAAAAAAGGCAGTGCTTTACGTAACTTCTACAGCTATGAAGAAGCTCTACAATGCTTTGATAAAGCCACTCAGTTAGAACCAAATAATGCAATGTATTGGGAATTCAAGGGCAGGATTTTACTCTTTCTCAACCGATTAGATGAAGCCAAAAAATGCAAACAAAAAGCAAAGGAGCTTGGATACAATGGATAAACAAATTGAACAATTTAAACAGTTAACTGGTCTAGTAGATGGTGTTGAAACCAAATACTCCCAGATTCTTTCTGAGTATTTTCCAAAAGAGTGGAATACTGTAAGAAATGACATACTAAGCTTTAAAAAGAATTACTTTGAAAAGCTCAATGAGGCAAGAAAGCTAAGAATAGGCATAGTGGGCCAAATTAAGGCAGGAAAGAGCACATTTTTAAACTGCCTATTATTTGAAGGCAAGGATATACTCCCTAAAGCTGTTACACCCATGACTGCTGCTCTTACACATATAGCATATGATGATCAACCCCACGCAGAGGTAGAGTTCTTTAATGAAGCTGACATAAAAGAGATAGAAAAAGAGGCCCAAGGCTCTACTGATAAGACATACGAGAGGATATTACAGGAGGTTAGAAAACTGTGTATTAAGGTTTAAAATTGATAGTCAAATAATATTAAGTCACAATATAAAATAAACGTCATCTATACTCTTTCTTCAAAAAAGGTATCAACAGCTACCAAAAAATGCAAAAATATACCAAAAAATGCAATTCTTTGTCTAATTTTATTGACATATGTATATCTTTTGCTGGATATTTTGATATGTATAAAATACTGCAAAAATTAGGGTTATTTTTGCAGGTTTCTGCAATATAAAAAGTGTTACTCTAAATCTAAAATGCGCTTTAAGGCTTCTTTAACTTTTTCTTTATACCGTTCTTCCGGCGGGCCTATTGATGGATTCCCAATTAAAAAG
>Ga0207433_10006822_pt1 | contig 19495 bp, 17 predicted proteins | sample YelNatPaOPGAMG01_FD_187559 | JGI IMG/M metagenome (GOLD analysis project Ga0207433, IMG submission 187559) | Hot spring thermophilic microbial communities from Obsidian Pool, Yellowstone National Park, USA - OP-RAMG-01 (SPAdes) (version 3) | ecosystem: Environmental > Aquatic > Thermal springs... | reverse complement strand
TGAAGCGGTTGTATTCACGATTGATATTACTCGGAGTGCGCCATACTTATTAGCCCAAAAAATCGGGACAATTAGCATAACTAATAATGGTTCTGAAGATGTTGTCATTACCCGAGTTAAAGATTCAATCGCCTATCATGAAGGTGGTATAATTTACCCAGGTGTGTTTGTTGACGATACAGTTTTATTTGAAGGAAGTCATACAATCGCGGCTGGCGCAACCTGGAACATCCCATTTGTTTTTGCTTTTACAACAAACTACCCACTCGGTCCTAATGCCTATCATTATAATTATGCTATAGTCTTAACTAATGGTAACGAACTTTTCCTTTATGTGGATGCGTTCCACACTACCCCGACCGTGGTTAATGAAACACTTTATGTCTGGGATGAGTTTATAATCCCAACTGGGTTCAGTTATACTTGGAACTATAACGGTCCTTGGACTGAGGCGGGCAGTAATACCCATACGATCAATGTTTCCATAACTAACCAATCAGCAACTTCTGGTACCTATCAAGCAGTAAATTATGCCTTTGGTTCAAACGAATGCGGTTTCTGGGCCGATACGGTTGTAATGGAATTTCATGTTACACCACCACCTGATTCGGAGTGGCATGGTTATACTTATACTCCTGGTTATTGGAAGAATCACCCCGATGCCTTTGACCAATGGTTGCCAGTTACGATTGCTGGGGTAACAGTCAGTACAGTTTCGCAAGCCAGGACAATTCTAAATCGTTCCGGTCAATCAAATAGTCCTTGGTATAAATTCTTGTGTCACTTCTTGGCTACCAAATTTAATACGCTGAATGACCCCGGTCTGCTTAGCGTTTACTACAATAACAAGACGCAAACTGGCGAATTTATGGAAGGTCTTACGGTAGGGGCGATAATGGCAATCGCCGATGGCTATACCCAAAGTACACCAAGCACAACTCTATTAGCAATGAAGGATGTCTTTGATGCAATCAATAATAATGCGACCACCCATGTCCTCTGGTTAACCAACAGCGGCGGTAGTGGTAAAACTATCTCCTTGCCATCAGCCGAATTTTTCACCTTGAGTCCGAATCCGTTTAATAACCGGACCGAAATCCGATTCTTAACCGAAGTTAAAGAGCCAGTTACCTTAAGTGTCTACGACATAAGCGGGGCTAAGGTTCGTGACCTAATTAAGAATGCCAATTCTACTCTCTACTGGGACGGCACGGATAATAATGGCAGAAGACTCACCCGCGGTGTTTATTTTATAAGGTGCGAGAGCGTTAACCCGACTACTACTTTAAAGGCATTAATCAACCGATAAACCATCAAAAACCGACAAGGGAGAGCATTTACGCTCTCCCTTTTTTATTTATGTAAGTTGTTGATTTTTCCATCCAAAATGAGTCTTGACAAATCATTAGGGGCTAGCCCCACCCTACCCCCCTGTACGGTATCGGGAGTGGCATAGGGAATGGGCTGGGTCTAAACCGCAAAGACAGCGGATTCTTAGCCAAGCGGTTTGATTTTGGCATAGGCTAAACGACGGTATTGTTGGGAGATTTGTTTTTACATTCTTTCGTATTTAGTCATAGCGCGATACTGGCAATACAAGATTATTATGCTGATAAATAAGATAACTGCTAATAAGAGTGTGAATAAAATTATACCGATCTGATTAAAATAAGCGGTTAGGATAGATCTTTCCATAAAAGTCTTGATCTTGGGCATTAACCAAATTGTATTGATTGCATCAATTAAAGAAAAAGTTTTATTTCTGCCAATGACTAAAAGGTATTTACCTTGATTGTCGCCATTATAGACCTGCATTAAATACTCACCTTTTTCTAAGGTTTCTTCATAAGACGGACCGACAAGGTAGTTGTTGCCGGTTAGCCTTTCATAAGATTCTTCCCATTCATAGTGTGCACCGTCAAGGATGATATTTTTATTTTCACCATAGATTTCCACGGTGAAATCAGTGCGGGCGTCAGGAATATCTGGCACCATAATCTTAAAGTATAAATCAAAATCCTTTTCCGAAATGATTTTGTAAAAATCGGGTTTGTCAGATAGTTCACCATAATAAGTTTGTGCGATTTCAGGGTATTTAATTACCTCGGCGTTTCTTAAAGAGAGTTCTTTTTCAAAGACTAACCTTGGACGGTAGAAAAAAACGATTTGGTTAGCGAGTAAAATAATTATTGATAATTTCAATTCAATTCTTATTATAATCATTAGATGGAAAAATGTCAATTTAAAGATTGACATTTAATAAAATTTCTGTATGCTAATTTAAATAAGTTGAATCTTAATTAATTAAGGACGAGTCTAAGAATTGATAATTGGATATGGATAAAAAAGAGTTAATTGAGCAAAGAGAATGAATTTACAGACTTTTACGAAACTGAGTTATGGCCTTTATATTATCAGTTCGAAGAAGGACGATAAATTTAATGGGCAGATTGCGGATTGTGTAATGCAAATTACTGCCAATCCACCGATCATTGCGGTAAGCATCAATCGCAAAAATTTGACCAATGAGTTTATCAAAGCGAGTAAATTATTCACTGTCTCAATTCTTTCTAAAAATGCGACCCTTAAATTCATCGGCAATTTTGGTTTTAAATCGGGACGGGAACTGGATAAGTTTAAAGAAGTAAATTATCAATTAGGTGTAACTGGTGTACCAATTATTTTGGATAATACCATTGGTTATTTGGAATGCAAAGTGATTAATATTATTGATATTGAAACGCACACGATTTTTCTGGGCAAAGTTGTAGATGCCGAATTGTTTAACGATGGCGAACCAATGACTTACGATTATTATCATAAAGTAATTAAAGGCAAGACGGCCAAAAATGCACCCACTTACATTGAAGAAAAAAGAAAGATAAAGGAGGCAGGATGACAATTAGAGAGATTAAAAAAGATATTTTTACGGTCGGGGCAATTGATTGGGACCGCCGATTATTTGATGAACTCATCCCTTTGCCCGACGGCACAAGTTATAACTCTTATTTGATTAGAGGAAGCCAAAAGACAATTTTGCTGGATGCGGTTGACCCAACTAAAGAAGACGAACAGATTGAAAATCTCAACCGATTGGGAATTAAACACATAGACTATATTGTCTCCCATCACGCTGAACAAGACCACTCCGGGGCAATACCAAAAGTATTAGTTCATTATCCAATGGCAAAAGTAATAACCAATGCGAAATGTAAAGATATGCTTCGTGATTTACTCTTAATCCCCGAAGATAAGTTTATTGTGGTAGAGGATGGTGAAACTTTATCCTTAGGTAACAGGACAATAGAATTTATCTTTGCCCCTTGGGTTCATTGGCCCGAGACCTTTCTCACTTATTTAAGAGAAGATAAAATTTTATTCCCTTGTGACTTCTTTGGTTCCCATTTGGCAACGAGTGAATTGTATGCAACCAATGAATCAAAAGTTTACGAGTGTGCGAAACGATACTATGCCGAGATTATGATGCCATTTCGCAATAATATTAAACAGCATCTGACAAGATTGAGTAAATACGAAATTGCGATGATTGCGCCAAGTCACGGTCCGATTTATTCAAATCCCCAATTTATCATCGATGCTTATAAGGATTGGGTTTCCGATGATGTTAAAAATGAAGTAATTATACCCTATGTCTCAATGCACGGTAGTACCAGAAAAATGATTGATTACTTTGTGGATGCCTTGATTGAGCGAAATATTATTGTAAAACCATTTAATTTGACTAAGACCGATATTGGCGAACTGGCAATGGCTTTGGTTGATGCTTGTACGATTGTGATTGGCAGTCCAACGGTTCTAACCGGTCCACATCCAGTTGCGGTCTACGCAACATTTTTAGCCAATGCCTTAAGACCAAAACTTAGATTTGCCTCAGTAATTGGTTCTTACGGCTGGGGTGGCAAAATGTTAGAGACGATTAAAAGTATGCTGACGAATCTAAAAGTAGAATTGCTTCAACCAGTGATGATAAAAGGATTTCCGAGCGCTTGCGATTTCAAAGAGTTAGATAGGTTGGCTTCAGATATTCTAAATAAGCATAAAGAACATAAACTCTTATAGAAAGGAGTTAAAAGATGAAGCAAATCGGCGAACTTTTCCAAACTGCCGATTGGAAAGCAGAAAAACATGTTCCGGTTATTGAAATGCTTTTAAAGGCAAAAAAAGGCGAAAATATTAAAATGGTTGTGAGTGTCGGTAAACAAATTCCTCATCCTAACACTACTGAACACCATATCGTCTGGATTGATGTTCAATTCTTGCCCGAAGGCGAGAAATTTCCTTACCATTTAGGAAGATATGAATTTTTAGCGCACGGTGCTTCGACGCAGGGTCCAAATACGAGCACAATTTATACTAATCCGGAAATCACGGTGAATTTTAAAACCGAAAAATCCGGCACAGTCTATGCCTACTCCTATTGTAATATCCATGGTTTATGGTCTAATTCAATAGAGTTAAAGTTAGAATAAAATTGGAGGTGAAGAAAATAAAAAGTAAAAACCACTTAAGGCGAAATAAACAGACAAGGAGGTAAAAAATGGCAACAAAAGCCTTATTGGATATGCTCAATCGAGCAATTGCCCGAGAATTGCAAGTTGCAATTCAATATATGTGGCAACATGTTCTTTGGAAAGGGACAAAAGGTTTTGCGGTAAAAGACGAACTAAGAAAAATCGCAATTACGGAAATGAAGCATGCCGAAGCGATTGCTGAGCGATTAGCTTACTTAGGCGGTAGTCCGACGACTAAACCCGAACCAATCTTTGTTGGTGAAAACCTTAAAGAGATGCTGCTTCAGGACAAAAAAGATGAAGAGGGAGCCGTCAAGTTATACAAACAGATTATTGAGACCGCTCGTAAGGAAGGGGACGAAACAACTAAGAAATTATTCCAAGGTATCTTAGCGGAAGAAGAAGAACATCACGATACTTTTACGAGTCTACTTGAGGAACTATAAATGAATAAGAAAAACTGAATTCCGCATAAGGCGAATAGGGTAGAATCCCCACCAAAACCTTCCTTTCTCTTTCGACTCCGGCGAACAAAATTCACCGGAGTCGAATCATTTTTTGCTAAGTTCTGTAATTTTAATATCTAATAAGTTCAATTAGTACTGAAAACTGCAAAATTTATTAATAACTATTTGAATATACTATACATAGCGTTATAGATTATGGATAAAATACTATATATTGAAATTATGATTAAAAATATTTGAATATCTTTAGGTCAAAATTAAATTTGAAAGAGGCTTTAAAAATTCAGTGAATTTCGAAATTTTATTTTCCTCAAAAATCTTTATAAGATTTTAATTTGCGTTATTTATAAACTTTTGTGCGACATTAAAATTTTTCTTGACAAACTTCGGATTTTCAGTATAGTGGGGTATTGTGGTGAAAAAAGGTTTAAAGTGGTGAAAAAATTTTTTGGACATTTTTTGTATTCGGTTGACCATAAAGGCAGGGTTGCCATCCCGAATTGTTTCCGTAAGGCCCTTCCCCAAGAGTCTAATGGCAGACTCGTCCTTAACAAAGGCCATGACAGAACCCTATCAATCCACCCCCTGTCAGTTTGGGAAAAAGTCGTCGGTGGCGCCCTGCCAAAACTTTCCGTCAATAAAAGAGAATCACGAAACCTTCTGTGGGGTATGGCTGCCAATGCCAGTGAAGTAGTTTTAGATGCCCAAGGAAGGATTAGTATTCCAAAAGAACTACTTGATTATGCAGGAATAACCAATCAGGTAGTCATTTTCGGTGCAATTACTTATTTTGTAATGGCAAATCCTGAGACATATGAAAAATTACAAAAGGAGTTTGAAGAGAATTATGAAAAGTATGCGTCCGATCTACTTGATAGCATTGAAATCCCTTCAGCCGATTCCAGTTCAAGTAACGATTTAATACCCCGGGACGAATAAATTTTTATGAGATTGGGAAGTTGTGCAATAACTAGGCAAGACTTCAAGTGTCAGTCAAGCAAAGCAAGACGCAACTCGAAGAGAATTTTGGAGCAGTTTACTGGCTTGTCTATTTTTCATAATCCGGTGATGGTGCGAGAGGTGATTCAATATTTAGCACCAAAGGATGGGATTATTCTTGACGCAACCTTGGGTGGTGGTGGGCATAGTGAGGCAATTCTTTCGGTATTGGAAAATGGTTTTTTAGTCGGTATTGACCTCGACCCAGCCGCAATTTCCTATAGCCAATCAAGGTTGGTCGGTTATAAGAACTTCCGGCTATTCAATTGTAATTTTATGGAAATGGATAAAGTCTTAGAAAAAGTCTTGATACTTCCTGAATGCCAAAATTTAAGATTGATGGGGGTTTTATTTGATTTGGGAGTTTCGTTATATCAAATTCGTACTCCCGAACGTGGATTTTCTTACCAGTTAAATGGACCATTAGATATGAGTTTTAATCCTTTTAGCCAAATTAAAGCAATCGATGTTCTCCGTCGTTCTTCTTTACCCAAACTGGAAGAGATTTTGCGTGAATTTGGTGAAGAGCGATATTACCGACGCATCGCCAAGGCAATTTGGCTTAAACGGCAAAGGCTTAGCAATACGAAAGAGTTAGTAAACTTAATTGAATCATGTCTTTTGGCGAAACCAAGATTTATAAAGCAGAAAGCGGTTCAACGGACCTTTCAAGCGTTAAGAATTGCAACAAATAATGAATTGGATAATCTTTTTAAAGGACTTTTGACTGCCTTAGAATTACTTTCCTTGGGTGGTAGAATTGTTGTTTTGGCTTATCATTCCTTAGAAGACCGGATTGTGAAAAATACTTTTCGCCTTTTCGCTCGGCAGGGGAAGTTAGAAATTTTGACCAAGAAACCTTTGCGCCCTACGGAAAAAGAACGGCACAAGAATCCCTATGCTACAAGCGCCCGTTTACGCGCCGCTATTAAGATCGGTTAGAGTTATATGAAAAAATTTTTATTCTTAACTTTTTTTGCCTCAATTCCAATTCTTTACCTTTGTGCGCATAATGCCAGTTTTCGTCTTACGCGGCAGATTGCCGATATGGAAGAAGAAAAAAAACTCCTTACCGAACAACTTGAGCAAAATAAAGTCTTACTGGCAAAAGTCTTTGCCTATCCAGCAATTGAAGCCAAGGCTTTGACGATTGGCTTAACCTTTCCGAACCAAGAAACCTTAAATCAAATAAATCGAGGTCAGTTAAAAGCAGCCGAACCGATTAGAAATATAGTCGCGAAACAAAATCGTAATCAATGTTTGAGATAAATCGGATTAAAGTTGTCAAAAAAATTTTCATTTTCTTTTGGGTAATTGGTTTAACTTATGTTTTTTATCTACAAATAATCTCAGGCAAGAAGTATGCGAAAAAGGCAAAAGGATTCCAAGAGACAACAATTGAATTGTTAGCCCCACGCGGTCGGATTTATGACCGGAGGGGACGTCAACTGGTGGTTAATCGTTCTTGTTTTTCGATTTCGGTCCTACCCCAATACCTTGAGCATAAAAGGAAAGAGGCGGCTTATCTTCTGGCCAGTTGTGGCGTTAAAGATTTTAACACTACCTATCAAGAACTGAGTAAAAGGAAAAAGTTTTATTGGTATCAAAAACAGGTTGACTACGATGTTGGCAAATTACTTCTTACCAAATTGAAAAAAGCTGGCTTGGCGGGTGCGATCTCGGTTGTTTCGGATAACGACCGTTACTATCCGTTTCGGGATATTGCGGCCAGCGTAATCGGGTTCGTCGGCAGTACAAAACCGGGTAATAAAAAAGGGTGGGCGGGAATTGAATATGAATTTGATTCGCTGTTAAGTGGTAAACCGGGCAAGATGGTTTGCGGGCTTGACGGCTTAGGTAATATCTATTATCATCCTTCATATAAAAGCGTTCCGGCGGTGCCGGGTTGTGATATTTATTCTACCTTGGACTTAGACATTCAGTTGATTGCCTATGAAGAACTAAAATTTAGTGTCGAAAATTGTTCGGCAATTTTCGGGTCGGTTTTGGTTTTGGATTGCGAGACCGGAGAAATTCTGGCAATGGTTGATTATCCCGATTTTGACCCAAACCATTACGAACGGTATAAACCAAAGGAGTGGACACCGTTTGCGGTAACCAGTGAGTTTGAACCCGGGTCTTCTTTTAAATTGGTAATTATGGCAACGGCGCTTAATAGTTCAAATCGCGAAAGTATATTAAAAGAACGATACGATGTTTCACAGGGTTATATTACAATTTCGGGAAAGAGGATAAAGGATGTACACAATTGGCAGGTTCTTGACTTTCCAGGGATTTTCATTCACTCTTCCAACATTGGGGTGAGTCTTCTTTCCCAGAGATTAGATGCATTAGAATTTTATCTTACTGCCCGTAAATTGGGTTTTACTTTGCCGACCGGTATCGAATTACCGGGTGAGGCGGCTGGTTATTTAGATTCGCCAAACCGAATAAAAAAAGCCCTCCGTTTTGCCAATAATGCTTTTGGTCAAGGTTTACGCACCACTCTTTTACAGTTAGCCAATGCCTATGCTTGCGTTGCGCAGGGTGGGATATTATTAAAGCCCTATATTGTTAAAGCGATTGTTAGCCCAACGCGCGGCGTACTTTACCAAGGCCAAAAGACCATAATTCGTCGTGCCCTTGACTTAAATATTGCGAATGAAATGAAGGATATTCTTGAGCGGGTGGTAACCGAAGGGTCAGGAAAGAAGGCTTTTTTGGATGAATTTGAAGTATGTGGCAAGACCGGAACCGCCCAGAAATTAGTGAATGGAGTATACTCGGCGGAGAAATCATTAATGACTTTTGTCGGATTTTTCCCTAAGACGAAGCCCAAATACCTCATTGCCGTTTTGATTGATGAGCCAAAACGAACCGAAGAGACGCGCTTTGCCGGAGATGTAACTTGTCCCTTGTTCAAAAACATTGCGACCAGGATTATTCGATTGAAACAGAACGAATTGAATTCTTTCAAGCAACCTGCCGCCAGAGGCGGATTGAGGGAGGAGGGAGGAGGTAAAACACGGAGGACGGGCAACGGTGAACGGACAACGGATAACGGACAATCCGCCTGGGGCGGAGACAACGGATAACGGGGTGGATTAGATGCCAAAATTACAAGAACTGCTTGAAGCAATCCCCGGGTCAATCCGCCCGGGGCGGATTAAGGTTGTGGCTGGTAATACCAATATCACTATTGCCGGTATTGCTTATCATTCCCAAAAGGTAAAACCGAATTTTCTCTTCGTTGCAATGAATGGGAGCAAAACCTCAGGGACAAAATTTATCGGTGAAGCGATTAGGAATGGTGCAGTTGCCGTTGTTGTTCCAAGCAATCGGCAGGTCTCTTCAAGCAGTGACGCAAAAGTTACTTATATTCAAGTCGAAAATCCAAGGATTTTCTTAGCCCAAGTTGCTCATGCATTCTATAATTTTTGCGCAAGAAAGATGGTGCTAATTGGAATCACTGGCACTAACGGCAAGACTACGACCACTTACCTGGTGAAATCAATTTTAGACACGGCGGGTAAAGTCTGTGGTCTTTTGGGAACAATTCAACATTTTGATGGCGAAAATTGGCTAAAAGCGGAAAATACTACACCCGAAAGTCTGGATATTATTCAAATTCTTGTAAAATTAGAACAAAAAGGGATAAGATATTGTGTCTTAGAAGTTTCTTCCCATGCCTTGGAATTGAACCGAGTTTACGGGCTTCCCTTTAAGGTAGCTGTTTTTACTAATCTTACCCAAGACCATCTTGACTTTCATAAGACTTTTGAGGCATATAAAAAGGCAAAATTGAAACTTTTTGAATCCTTGGACCAGAATGCCACGGCAATCCTTAATTGCGATGACGACCTATTTGATGAAATCACCACAATCACCAAGGCGAAGATTGTTCGGTATAGTCTTAGCGAGCCTAAAGCGAAGGATGCGGAAGTTACCGCCAAGATTTTAAATCTTACGCCTTATGGGACTAATGTGATGTTAAATATTGAAGGCAAAGAAGCACGGGTTAATTTGCGCTTGCCCGGCCGGCATAATGTTTATAATCTTTTGGCCGCCGCTGGTGTTGGCTATAGTCTTAATATACCTTTGAACACGATTAAAACAGGTATTGAAAAAGTAAAATTTATTTGTGGGCGGTTGGAGAGAGTAGAAAACAATAAAGGTTTACAAGTCTTCGTCGACTATGCCCACAGTCCAGATGCCTTGAAAAACTTGATTACTACCGCCCGTGAATTCAGTCCAAAACGAGTAATGGTTTTATTTGGTTGTGGTGGTAATCGGGACAAAACCAAGCGGCCAATTATGGGCCGAATCGCAACCGAATTGGCTGACTATGTTGTGATAACTTCGGACAACCCCAGAGACGAAGACCCACTGGAAATTATTGAAGAAATTAAGTCAGGAATCAATAAGACAAACTTCACAATTATTCCTGACCGCTATACCGCCATTAAACATATTCTAACTTTTGCCAAGACCGGTGATACCGTCCTCGTTGCGGGCAAGGGACACGAGGATTATCAAATAATCGGCGCAAAGCGGCAACACTTTGATGACAAAGAAATAGTGAAACGGATATTGAGGGGATAGTTTAATGCTTTATTTATTACTTTATCCCTTAAAACAATATTTCGGACCGCTCAATCTATTTCGTTATATTACATTTCGTGCTCTTTATGCTGGTGGTTTAAGCTTGATCCTATGTCTAATTTTTGGTCCATTAGTAATAAAATGGATAAAAAGACTTGACTTAGGACAAAATATTCGGGAGGAAGTTCCCGAGCGTCATAAGATGAAGGCAGGGACACCAACGATGGGTGGCATTATGATTCTTTGGGCAATTATAATTGCGGTTCTACTCTTTGCCGATTTGACCAATCAGAACATTCAACTCGGGTTATTAACTTTGATTGGGCTAGGGACATTAGGCTATGTTGACGACTATATTAAAATTCGCAAAGCCCGACCAAGAGGACTACAAAAACGAGTGAAATTACTGGTCCAATTTACTTTGGCGTTTGTGATTGGTTTAATCCTTTACTTCTTCCCAACCGCACCGGCGATTAAAACCAAAACCAATTTTCTCTTATTCAAAAATGTGATTATCGATTTTGGCGTTACCTACATCCCGTTTATCATTTTGGTTATAGTTGGCTCGACCAATGCGGTAAATCTTACCGATGGATTGGACGGTTTAGCGATTGGACTGGTAAGTGCTGCAGCGGCAACTTATGCCTTTCTCACTTATGTTGCTGGTCATAGCAAATTGGCACAATACCTGAATATTATTTACGCCCCAGGTGTTGGTGAGATGACCGTCTTCGCCTTAGCAATTGTTGGTGCCGGGCTTGGCTTTTTATGGTTTAACTCTTATCCGGCACAAATATTTATGGGTGATACCGGCTCGTTACCCTTAGGTGGACTAATCGGTTTAATTGCGGTCTTGTGCAAACAAGAGGTCCTCTTATTAATTGTGGGTGGAGTATTTGTCATAGAAGTCTTTTCCGTTTTGATTCAAGTTATCTATTTTCATGCCACTTCAGGCAGGCGGGTTTTTAAAATGGCACCACTCCACCATCACTTTGAACTATGCGGCTACAAAGAACCAAAAATCGTGACCCGATTCTGGATTCTGGCGATATTATTCGGTCTTTTCGCAATTTCAACCCTAAAGATAAGATGAGTGCCGAAAGCACCTCCAGACAAAGGGGCTTTGCCCCTTTGAATCCCCAAAAAGATTTTTTTCTAAAACCCGGGGAGATGAGGGGTAATCCGCCTTTGGCGTCTCCGCTTCGCGGTTTCCCCTCATCACAAAGGGGCTTTGCCCCTTATTCCGTTGTCCGTTGCCCGTTCTCCGTGCTCTCCGCCTCAGGCGGATCACGGAAAAATACTCGTGACTCGTCCCTATCACCTCGTCCCTGCCCTTTGATTCCAAAATCGGTCTTCATTTACGGTTTAGGTCGAGCCACAAGAAACTTGGTTCTTTTCTTACTCCGTAAAGGGACTAAAGTCTATGCTTGGGATGACAACCCAAAGGTCCGCATCCCGCGTTCCGTTATCCGTTGCCCGTTGTCCGTGCTCTCCGCCTCAGGCGGATCACGGAAAAATGCTCGTGACTCGTCCCTATCACCTCGTCCCTGCCCTTTTCCGGTCCTGGCAATCATTAGCCCCGGGGTTCCCACATCCCGCATTCCGTTATCTAAAGCAATTGATGAAGTTGAGTTCACCTCTTATTTCATCAAAAAACCAATCATTGCGGTTACCGGCACCAATGGCAAATCCACCACCACCGCTTTAATTGGTAAAATCCTCGCTTCTGATAAAAAACGGGTCTTTGTCGGGGGCAATCTAGCACCCGGCGAACCATTCTCAAAAGCATTGCTCTTAAAAGAAAAAGACTACTATGTAGTTGAAGTATCCAGTTTTCAATTAGAACGGTGCGATAAATTCTCGCCCAAAATTGCGGTTCTCTTAAATATTAGCGAAGACCACCTTGACCGCCATCGCTCAAAAGAAGAATATATTGCCTTAAAATTCCGAATATTTGCTAACCAGGATAAAAATGATTATGCAATTGTCAATCTTGATGACCCGGTAATTGCTTCGAGGAACCTGCCAGCCTCTTTACGCAGTCAAATCCTGTATTTCTCAACCCAAAAAGTTACTAACGGGGCTTACCTAAAGGATGATATGATTTATTTTCAAGACGAACCAGTCTTACCGACTAATGAAATCAAACTACCTGGTATTCATAACCTAGCCAATATCCTGGCCGCAATCGCGGTGACTAAGACCCTTGGTGTTAAAAACGAAAGTATTCGACGGGCGGTTAGTCAATTCACTGGTTTGCCCCATCGTTTGGAATTAGTTAAAGAAATTCAAGGTGTCAAATATATCAACAACTCAATGTGCACAAATCCCGCGGCCGCAATAAATTCATTGCGGGCAGTGAAAGGTCCAGTAATTCTCATAACCGGCGGCAAAGAGAAAAATTTAAATATCACCTCTTATCTCAAGACAATAACCAATTGTGCCAAATACACAATTTTAGTTGGTGAGAACCGCTACCGACTAAAAACCGCACTGCTAAAACTCAATTATCACAAATTAAAAGTATGCGATTCACTAAAAGAGGCGGTAAGAAGCGCAAGAGAAAAAGCAACCAGAGGTGATACGGTTCTCTTTTCCCCTGGGTTTAGTAGTTTTGACTCCTATGCCAATTTTATTGAACGAGGGGAGGCGTTTCGTAATGCCGTCAATCTCCTTTAACCACACCCTCCGCCCTAGGCGGATTGATGCTACCCTCTTATTCGCAACAATCATTCTAGTCACTATTGGACTAATTATGGTCTATTCCTCAACTTTTTATCAAGGCTCCACTTATTTACGATGGGAAATATTAAGAGTAATTGCTGGCGTCATTGCCCTAATTATTGGGACTAAGTTGCATTATGTTCGATTCAGTGGCAATCTAAAAAATATAATTCTTGTAATCACAATTGGGATTTTACTCCTGACAATCATCCTGGGAAAAAGAGTTGCGGGGGCTAAGCGTTGGATTGGGATTATCCAGCCAGCGGAATTTGCCAAATTATCTCTGATCCTCTATCTAGCCGGATATTTTGCCGAGCGCATCGGCGAGACCCAGGATTCTTTTAAGAAAATCTTACCACCTCTAGCCGTTACCGGCGTTCTTATTCTTCTCACCGTTATCCAACCCGCTATCGGCACCAGTCTCATACTTACCGCCACCACTCTAACGATTTTCTTCTTAGCCGGAGTAAAAATAAAATATATGGCAATTATTAGCCTGGTCGCCCTGGCTGGATTCTTAATCTTAATTTTTGTCTTTCCCCATTCCCGAAATCGGATTAAAAATTTCTGGTCCGGCAACCGCTACCAACAGGAACAATCAAAAATCGGTATTGGCTCAGGGTGCTTATTCGGCAAAGGCTTAGGTGAAGGAAGGCAGAAATTCAAATTCCTACCCAAAATGGCGACCGATTTTATCTTCGCCGCAATTGGCGAGGAATTTGGTTTCTTCGGCTCAACCCTCATATTCATCTTATTCCTAATTATTCTCTTGCGTGGTCTAAAAATCGCCCAAACTGCCGATGAATACTTCGGATTTCTGCTTGCCAGTGGAATTACCTGTATGCTTTTCCTGTATGCCTTAATTCATATTGGCGTAACCTTGGGAGTTTTGCCACCAACTGGTCAACCGTTACCTTTTATCTCTTATGGTGGGTCAGCATTGGTCACTAATCTCTTTGCTCTAGGCCAAGTCCTAAATATTTCAAAGTTTAGGATGACCCGAATTTGTCCCGGTCATCTCGCTTCGCTCAATGGACGCTCCGCGTTGCGGGACACACGCAGAGCGTTGCCGCATTTGTCCCGGTCGGGACACACGCTTCGCGTTGCCGTTATCCGTTATCTGTTGTCCGTTCACCGTTGCCCGTTCTCCGTTATCCGTTATCTCCGCCTTTGGCGGATTATCCGTTGTCCGTTGCCCGTCAGCCGTGTTTTGCCTCCTCCCTCCTCTCTTACTCCCTCCTCCCTCAATCCGCCAAAGCAGATTTGTCAGGAGGCAATATGACACTACTCTTCGCCGCGGGTGGCACCGGCGGACATATTTTTCCCGCGCTCGCACTTGGTGAAAGATTGCAAATCTCCTTAAAGCGCATTAACTGGCACTTATTATATATTGGTCGGAAAAATAGTTTGGAACAGGACCTCGCTAAAAAATATGGATTTGATTTCAGCGTATTGCCCGCCACCGGTTTTTTTGGCAAAAATCTCTGGCACAAGATGCTTTTCTTTTTAAATCTATTACTCGCAATCGGTTATTGGATTAAACTTATCCGAAAGCACCGAGCGGGCGCCGTGATTGCCACTGGTGGCTTCAGTTCATTGGTTCCACTTTTAGGGGCAATTATTCTTAAAAAACCAATTTTTATCTTAGAATTAAACCGAATTCCTGGTCGGATTACCAAGTACTTCGCCCGGGTGGCTAAGGAGATATATTTAGGCTTCCCTTTGGCTAAGCCATTGAAAGGAAATTTTTATTATACCGGTAGTCCACTGCGTAAGGAGCTGGTCTTTTTAGCCTTACAAACCCGACAAAAACCGATTGAATCAAAGCGGACAGTAGTACTGGTTTTGGGTGGTAGTTTGGGCGCCCGTGCCTTAAATTTAGTTGCGGTGCAACTGGCTAATAAATATCCGGACATTGAATTTATCATTCAAACGGGTAAAAGGGATTATGATTTAATCCGAAAGAAGGTAAAGTCGACTAATTGCCACTTGATTGATTTTACCCTCAAACCCGAAGAAAATTATGCCAAAGCAACGATTGTGCTAACTCGTGCCGGTGCCCTGTCTCTATCCGAAATCCTTGCCTTTGGGATTCCAGCCATAATTGTTCCCTTTCCATTTGCTACGGATAACCATCAACAAGCCAATGCCTTCTACTTAGCCAAAGAAGGTGCGGCGATAGTTTTAGACCAAAGCCAACTGGATAAGTTAGAAGACACCCTGCTTTTTCTAATTAACGACAAAGAACAGCAAAAAAAAATGCGAACTTGCGCCTGGCGACTGGCAAGATACGATGCCGCCGAAAAAATTGCCGAAAGAATTACAAACTACCTTGGGAAGCAATGTTCGGGAAAAATGTAGGGCAAACCTTTAGGTTTGCGTTTAATGTCAAGAAGACCCGACTTGGGAGGGAGCAATGTTCGGGAAACTGAAGCATATTCACTTTATTGGTATTGGTGGGGCAGGAATGTCCGGGATTGCTCTGGTCTTAAAAAATATGGGATTTGAGGTAACCGGTTCTGACCTCAAACCAACTGATTTAACCAAAAACTTGGCTCAATCCGGGATTAAAGTAATTTATGGTCACCACCCCGACAATTGCCGCGGCGCGGATGTGGTCGTTTATTCATCCGCGATTAAGCCCGATAATGTTGAATTGGTCCAAGCGCAAAGATCCAAAATCCCCGTAATTCCCCGAGCCGAAATGTTAGCCGAATTGATGCGGATGAAGACCGCCATTGCGGTTGCCGGTAGCCACGGCAAAACTACGGTCACTTCAATGATTTCACAAATCTTAGAAAGGGCTAACCTTGACCCAACCACAGTGATTGGCGGCAGAATATTAGGTCAGCCCACTGGCGCTAAGTTAGGCAAGAGCCAATACTTGGTCGCCGAAGCCGACGAAAGTGACCGTTCCTTCTTGTTACTTTACCCGACAATTGCCGTGATAACCAATATTGAGCGGGAGCATTTAGACTGTTATAAAGACTTAGATAGAATAAAACGGGCATTTGTCAAATTTGCCAACAAAGTCCCATTTTTCGGCACGGTTGTCCTCGGTATTGACTCAAAAGCGGTGCGCGAAATCTGTCCAAAGATTAAACGACCAAAGGTCTCTTACGGTCGACAAGGCAAAGCAATGTTTAAAGCGATTGATATCCAACTCAAACCATTCGGTTCCGAATTCACCTTAACCGCATTAGGCGAGACAATTGACCGATTCACGATTAATATTCCTGGTCTTTTTAATGTCGAAAACAGTTTAGCCGCGATTGCGGTAGCACGGAGTATTGATATCGACTACCCAACGATTAAAGAGAGTCTTTTTAACTTCAGTGGAGTGCACCGGCGTTTGGAGCGAATTGGTGAAAAATCGGGGGTAATATTTTATGATGATTATGCCCACCATCCCACCGAAATTCAAGTAACCCTCAACACATTACGCAATGCCTTTCCCAAGCAAAGAATAATCACTATCTTCCAGCCGCACCGTTATACCAGGACCAAATTCTTGGCGCAGGATTTTGGTTCTTGTTTCGGCGATTGTGACATATTGCTAATAACCGAAATCTATCCCGCAGGCGAACCAGCAATACCCGGTGTGAGTGCCCAGTTAATCGTTTCGGCGATAAAAGCCCATAACTCATCGCACCCGCAGGTTATTTATATTAAAGATAAAAATAAAATCAGTGATTACCTTTTATCTTCGGGATTAAAATCCGGTGATGTAGTCATTACCTTAGGTGCGGGTAATATCTGGGAAATTGGCAAAGAACTCTACTCAAAAATTGATCCGCCTAAGGCGGATCAACCGTGAGCCGTGACCGTGGAGCGTGACCGTGAACGGAGCACGGATAACGGACAACGGATAACGAAAGATGATGAAACCCATTGCGGAGTGTGATAATTTAAAAACCAAAGAACCCCTGTCCCGACATACGACATTTCGCATCGGCGGCAAGGCACAATATTTTGCGATAGCAAAAGATTTGGCTAATTTGAAAGCAATCATAAAATTTGCCCAAGAAAATTGTTTGCCTTATTTAGTAATTGGGGCTGGTTCTAATCTTTTAATTTCTGACCAAGGTTTTTGCGGAGTTGTAATAAAATTGGGTGAAGGGTTTACTAAAATTGAGGTTTGCGATGATAAATTGATTTGTGGGGCAGGAGTTAAATTGAACGACTTGGTCAAAACCGCGGTCAATAATAACTTAAGTGGTGCTTGTTTTCTTTACGGCATTCCTGGCACAGTAGGCGGTGCAATTAAGAATAATGCCGGTGCTTTTAATCATTCAATCTCAGAAATTATTGAATCGGTTCAAGGTATCAGCAAAAATTCCGAATTCCGAATTCCAAATTCCGAATTAAGGTTTGGTTATCGAAAAAGTCAACTACCCAAGGATTTTATTATTACCCAAGCGGTAATCGGTTTAAGGCGGATTCTGCCGAATAAATGTACCGAACTTAAAGTTGAATTAAAACGAATCGGACAGGTAAGAAAAGAAACCCAACCTTGGGGTGCCTCCGCCGGCAGTGTCTTTAAAAATCCAAAAGGCAATTTCGCCGGCAAGTTATTAGATGAAGCGGGGCTAAAAGGAGTGAGCGTTGGCGACGCCTATGTTTCCAACAAGCACGCCAATTTCATCATCAATCGCGGATGCGCAAAATTCAATGATGTATTGGAACTTATCCAAATAATGAAGATGCGGGTTGAGACAAAGACCGGCATTATCTTAGAAGAAGAAATTGAAATCATACCTTACAAAGGGGCTTGCCCCTTTGAATCCCCAAAAATCCGCCCTTGGGCGGATAAAATCCGCCTTAGCCGGGGAGATGAGGGGTTTCCCCTCATCAGAAGGAGGTGAAGTCAAATGGCAAAGAGCAAAAAAATTGCTGGAATTGATATTGGAACGACCAAGATTGCTTGCATCATTGCGGAGACGGTGGATAATATCAAATTGAATGTCTTAGGATTAGGAACTGCGCCCGCCGAAGGTTTTAGTAACGGCGTGGTCAATAACTTAGATAAGGCAGCGGAATCGGTAGCATTAGCGATTGAAAATGCAGAAAAAGGTTCGGGGATAAAACTGGCGCAGGCTAATGTCTATGTCGGTATTACCGGTGAACATATCAAACAGATCAACGGAATTGGCGCCGTTCCAGTTAAAAAACCAACCAAAGGGATTACCGAATATGACTTGGACAAAGTCATTGAACAGGCACAGGCGATAAGATTACCCAATGACGAACAAATTCTTCATGTCATTCCCACTCAGTTTGTGGTTGACGGACAAAAGGGTATCCGAAATCCATTAGGACTTTACGGCATAAGGCTGGAGGTTGAAGCATTGATTGTGATTTCTGCGGTAACTGCCATAGAGAATATCTACCGAATGCTTGACCGATTAGGGATTAAGGCACGCGGTTTGGTACTTTCTTCCTTGGCTTGCTCTTATTCAGTAGCCGAACCAATGGAGAAAGATTTAGGGGTGGCGGTAGTGGATATTGGTGGGGTTACTGAGATATCGGTATTCAAAGATGGCGAATTAAGGGCAAGCAAGGTAATCACCTTAGGTGGCAGACATATTACTCAGGATATTGCAATTGGGTTACGCACTCCCTATCATCGTGCCGAGGCGATAAAACTTGCCTATGGTTCCGCATTAGTCAATGCGGTAGTAGAAGATGAGACCTTCCCCTTAATGGATAATGGCAGTAATGGAAAACATGTTTCAAAACGGCTATTGGCTTCAATTATTGAACCACGGGTTGAAGAGATACTGATTCATGCCGAAGCCGAGATTCGAAAGACTGGGCTGGCGGATTCACTATCGGCTGGAGTGATTCTAACTGGTGGCACCGCCCAATTTCCTGGAATTTCGGTCTTGGCGGAACAGATTTTTGGTTTACCGATAAAGATTGGATACCCCTTTGGTTTGAATGGTGAACAGGGAGCGGTTCGTTCTCCGGCGTATGCAACAACGGTTGGTCTAATCCGCTATGGCTTGGAAGGCAAATATCTCCATAGCCGGATTTCGCCCAGTATCGCTACCATCGTCAAAGAAGAGTTTAGAAAATGGTTTGCATAATTCAACGAAAAGAAGGAGGAGGAAGTGATTGAACCAGTGGAAGTAAAAAATTTAATAAAGATTGGTGTAATCGGTGTGGGTG
>Ga0207433_10006820_pt1 | contig 19499 bp, 20 predicted proteins | sample YelNatPaOPGAMG01_FD_187559 | JGI IMG/M metagenome (GOLD analysis project Ga0207433, IMG submission 187559) | Hot spring thermophilic microbial communities from Obsidian Pool, Yellowstone National Park, USA - OP-RAMG-01 (SPAdes) (version 3) | ecosystem: Environmental > Aquatic > Thermal springs... | reverse complement strand
CAAGTTCCTATTTGTTATAAATGCAAAAATGTTATTGAGCCATTACCGCGCCAGCAATGGTTTATTAAAATGACCGAAAAACCAAAAAGCGGTGGTAAATCTTTAAGAGATTTGGCAGTTGATGCAGTAAAAACCGGAAAAATAAAATTTGTTACTAAGCGTTTTGAAAAAATTTTCTATCATTGGATGAAAAATATCAAAGACTGGAATATTTCTCGTCAAATTGTTTGGGGAATTCCAATTCCTGTTTGGTATTGCCAAAATTGTCAAAAAGAAATTGTTCACATTGAGGAAAAACCCTTAAAAAAATGCCCTTATTGCGGCAGTCAAAATCTTCAAAAAGAAACTGATGTTTTTGATACTTGGTTTTCTTCTGGCCAATGGCCTTTTGCCACCCTTAATTACCCTGATGGCAAAGATTTTAAAACTTTTTATCCCACTGATGTAATGGAAACTGGTTGGGATATTCTTTTCTTCTGGGTGGCACGAATGATTATGTTTGGTCTTTATTGTACCAAGAAAGTTCCTTTCAAATATGTTTATCTCCATGGCTTAATTCGCGATAAAGATCGGCAAAAAATGTCCAAATCAAAAGGTAATGTGATTGATCCATTGGGCGTTATTGATTTATATGGCGCTGATGCTTTAAGAATGGCTTTAGTTATTGGCACTGCTCCGGGTAATGATCCAATAATTTCTGAAGACAAAATTAGAGCTTATCGCAATTTCTCCAACAAAATTTGGAATGCGAGCCGATTTGTTTTAATGAATTTAACTGATTTTAATCCTAATAAAAAAGTTAAATTAACGGCGCATGATAAAAAAATTCTTTCTCAATTAAATCATTTAGTTAATGATGTTACTAAAGAAATGGAGCAATTTGCTTTTCATCGCGCTTCAGAAAAACTTTATCACTATTTCTGGCATACTTTTGCGGATAAAATTATTGAACAAAGCAAACCACGCCTTCAAAATAATTTAGAAAAAGCCCAAGCGCAATATCTTTTATTCACAATTTTAACGACCTTACTTAAAATGCTTCATCCTTTTATGCCTTTTGTCACTGAGGCTATTTATCAAATGCTTCCGATAAAAAACAAGCGTTTGTTAATGATTGAAAAATGGCCTCAGAAAATAAAATAATATGCCGTATGGATTTCTATATATAATTTTTTTGGTTGCTTTAGCGCTGTTGCCCAGCTTGATTTGGCTGGCCTATTTTTTAAAACGCGATGATCAACCTGAACCGCGCTCGCGATTAATTATTACTTTTTGCTTTGGAGTTTTAATCACTTTTTTAGCAAGTCATCTGGAAAATTTTGTTGGTAATTGGTCGCGCAATTTTAATAGTATCATATTGGGTACAATTGTTTTCTTTTTTGTTTTTCCTTTTATCGAAGAAGTCAGCAAATTTTTAGCAACAGTTTTGAGCAATATCAGAAATCGCTATTTTTGCGATGAATGCACTGATCCAATAGTTTATTCTATTACTGCTGCTTTAGGCTTTGCGGCCGCTGAAAATTTAAAAGTTTGTTTTTCTATTCTTCAAGAAAATTCTATTACTTTAAGCGGACACTTTTTTGCCGCCACAACAGTGCCAGTGGCTGTTTTAAACACTCTTATTATTACCACCTTAATCCGCCTTTTCTCCGCTGTTTTTCTTCATGCTAATGCTGCTTCTATTTATGGTTATTTTTGGGGTGTTGGCCGGCTATTGCAAAAAAGAAAACATATTAAAATTTATTTAATTGCTTTTGGAATTTTATTAGCCACCCTTTTGCATTCTTGTTATAATTATCTTATAATGAAAACAAGCGAAAATCTTTATTTCGCTTTTGGAGTTATTCTCCTTTTAGTCGTTTCAAACTATATAATGAGTCGATCTTTTAAACAAATTAAATCTTATCAAAAATACTATGGCCTTTAGAATTTTTAGATCCTCCAAAGATGAGGAAGAAAAAAATATTGAGATTAAAAATCAAAATCAACCGGAAGAGGAAAAAGATGTTTTAGAAGGCGAAGGGCAATTGATGGTTGATGTTTATCAAACGCCTTCAGAAATTGTCATTAAATCTGCGGTGGCTGGCGTCAAACCCGAAGACATTGATATTTCCATCGTTAATGACATGATTACTATCAAAGGCAAACGGGAGTTAGATGAAGAAGTTAGAGCTGATGATTATTTTTATCAAGAATGTTATTGGGGATCATTTAGCCGCTCAATCATATTGCCAATTGAAATTGACGCCGATCGTGTAACTGCCAGCTTAAAAAATGGCATTTTAACCATTCGCCTTCCCAAGATTGATAAAAACAAAGTGAAGAAAATAAAAATTAAAGCCGAATAAACTAAAAACCCCGCCGAATCAGCGGGGTTTTTAGTTTATTTCAAAAATTTTATTTTTGGCTCTATTTTTTCTATTAACCACGCTGACAAAACACCAATTAAAATGCCAAAAATAATGTCTAATGGATAATGAACGCCAACATAAATTCTAGCCAAACCCATTAACACGCCCAAAACCAAAAAAACCCATCCCATTTTTTTATTGGCTAAAGCAACAAAATAAATTAAAGGAAAAATAAAAGTCATATGACCCGACGGAAAAGAGCCGCTAATATCATGCTGGGTTAATAAAGTTACAGCATGAGTTAAAAATGGCCGGGGACGATAATAAAAAAAGCGAATGATTTCAGTGATAATTCCTCGACTCACAATAATAGCCAAAATTACTGGAATTAATTTTTTCCATTGCTTCTCATAGAAGAAAAAGAGATAAACCAGCCCTCCAATGAATAAAAAGTAAATTAGATATTCAGATAAAAAAATCATCAATTTATCAAACCAGCTGCATTGGCCGGCTAAGTTATTAATTTTTTGAAAAATTAAATAATCAAAGTTCATTTTTCGAATTGATAATGAGTTTTAACAAAATCGACCATTTTTTCAATATCGGATTTTACATCATCCGATTTTAAAGCAATAAAAGCAATGGGCCGTTTTTCACCATTAAATTGAAGGTTAAAAACAGCAAGCATTGTTTCTTTGCTAATATCTGTTTTTCCTACTTTGCCACCAACAAAATCAGGATTATCAGCAAAAAAGTTTAAATTTTTTAACTGATAAACAGGCTGGCCAAAATAAGTATTATCAAAAATTCCTTTGGTCATATTAAAAATAAAGCTCCGATTAAAGTAGAGATACTTAGCTAAATAAAACAAATCCAAAACCGTTGAAACATTTTCTGAAGAAGCACCATTAGGATCAACCAAACGCGTGTTATACATTCCAATACTTTTAACAACACCATTCATCCATTCAATAGTTTTATCTTGTCCCAAATAATTAGCTAAAGTTATCCCTGCCTCATTTGATGATTCTGTTAAAAGAAGCGCTAATAAATCAAAAACAGAAATTTTTTGGCCTGGCTTCAAACGAGGAATGGAAGTATAAACAATCGCCTCTTTGGGCACGGTGAGATCATATTCTAAATAAGTGTGATCCAAAACTGTTAAGGCAGTAATTAATTTGGTAATCGAAGCAATAGGAAAAAGCTGGTTTTTATTTTTTTCTAGAAATACAAAGTTGTTTTTTAAATCAATGGCCAAATAGGCTTGAGCAGAAAGATCGGGAATTGAATAACGATAGCTTGAATTTTCAACTTCAAAAGCTTTCTTAAAAACCAAAACTGGCATATTAATTTCAGCTAAATCATAAATTTTTTTGGCATCCTCATCAAAAAGTCGAATACAGCCACCAGAATAAGATGATGAAACCGTTCGACCATTAGGATAATACGGCCAGCCGTGAATTAAAAAATTTCCCTCAAAAACCAAAGCATAATTCATATAAACATTGGCAAAACGCGAATAGGCTCTTCTATATTTTGCTTCTATCTTATACAAACCAGTTGGAGTTTCAAACCAAGATCCTTCGCGACCTTTAGCAGCAATAGAAACTTTCTCCACTGCTTCGCCATTTTTATAAACGGTTAACTTCATTTCATCTAAATCAGCCAGGATAAAATCGGTTTTTTGATTTTTTAATTTTTCTAAAACATTATGAAAAAAATTAACATCCCCCAATTCCGGCCAAACGCCATATTGAAATTCAATTTTTTGCCCATTACTGCCATCAAGAGCAATATTATATTGTTTTACTTCTTTTTTAGGAAAAAAATAAATCAGAGCAACAATGGCTAAAGCCACAATCAAAAAAGCAAAAATCAGCCAAAAAGATAATTTTTTTGTTGGCACGCTCATAAAATTTTTGTTTTTCGACCCGCAATTTTAATGCGACCTTCAACAAACGCTTTTATTCCCTCACAAAGAATCTCTTCTTCTTGTTGATGAATTTTTTCTTCCAGCGTTTCTAAAGTGTCATCATCAGAAATTTCAACTGCTCTTTGAAAAATAATCGGACCAGTATCAACACCCTCATCAACAAAATGCAAAGTACAACCGGTAATTTTAACGCCATAATCCAAAGCTTGTTTTGGCGCATCCAAACCAGGAAAAGCTGGCGATAAAGCCGGATGAATATTAATTACCGCATTAGGAAAATATTTTAAAAAATTATTAGAAACCACAAGATCCCAACCAGCCATCACTACCAAATTAACACTTCTTTCTTTAAGCATTTTTGCCAATTCTTCATCATAAGCAGCGCGGTCTTTACCCTGAGCTTTCCAATCGCTTAGGCGAAAATAAAAAGCTTCAATTCCTTTTTCTTTTGCCCATTCAATCCCGGGCGATTCTTTTTTATGAGAAACAACCACTTTTAATTCTGCAAAGGGATGATTTTTAATACACTCATAAATCGCTTTGAGTCTACCACCGCGGCCAATTAAAGCCGCAATTTGACATTTATTTTTCTCAGAAAAACTGTTCATAAATTATTTTTCTTGATTTTTATTTTCTTCTGCTAAATTTTTTAGATATTGACGAACCTTCAGCGCTTCCATTTTGCTAAAAGCAGTCTCGGCGCCTTTTTCTAACATTTTTTCATTTTTAAAACGATCACCACTAAAGCCAATAAGTTTTATATTATCAGCCATATCTTTAATTTTTTGAACAACAATTATACCATCCTGAAGTTCTGTTTCATCTAAATCCAAATTGCCATCAACTAAAATAACGCCAGGCAAAATCTTTTCATTTTCGATTCTTTTTTTGATTTCTTCTAAAGCATCACTCGCGCGCTCAAAATGTTTAAAAGAGAAGTTTAATTCTTCTAAATCCGATTTCCAGGCTCGAAAGCAGGAATCAATCATTGCTTTATTATCGTCAATCACCCACACCTCTTTAGAATTAACTGGTGGCAAATTTCTTTTTTCGCTCGCTGCTTTATTGGTAAATTTTTGATCTAATTGACTCATATTTTTATTTTTATTTCGACGATTGCCAAAGAAAAAATTTATAGCGGTGGGGGCGAGACTCGAACTCGCATGTCCGCTCATCACGGACCCCGCTTTTCGAGAGCGGTGCCTTACCAATTCGGCGCACCCCACCATTTTGCATTTTAAAATTATAAAAGCACGGATTAATATTTCAGAGATGATTATTGATCAAAAGAGCGGAGTAAAGTAGCTATTCTAATTCAAAACAATCCCCATAATTCGGCACTTCCGCAACAATTCCAAACTCATCTTTTGCCTTTTGAGCCAAGGTATTGGCTGCTTCTTCCTCACCATGAACCACAAATAATTTTTTCAAACGAAATCTTAAAGCTCTTAACCAGTTTAAAAGCATCGCCTGGTCAGCATGAGCCGAATATCCGGTAATTTGCTTTATCTTACAATTAACATTAATGATTTCATTATGAATTTCAACTTGTTTTGCTCCTTCAAGCAATTTTCGGCCCAAGGAATTCTTAGCCTGATAAGAAACAATTAATAAAGTGCTATAGGGATCTGGTAAATATCTTTTTTCATGATGCAAAATTCTACCACCTTCAGAAGAACCAGAGCCAGCCAAAATTACTTTCGGTGGTGGCACCGCATTAATCGCTTTTGATTCATCAGTTGTTAAAGTAAAAGTTAGGCCCGGAAAATTAAATAATCCTTTGCCATTACCAACAAATTTAAAAGCTTCAATTTTTATATAATCAAGATATTTTTGATAAACATCAGTTAATTTATTGGCTAAGGGACTATCCAGAAAAATTGGCACTGTGGGAATTCGATGATGCACCACGAGCTCATTTAATTCCACTAAAATTTCTTGGGTTCTTTCTAAAGCTAAAATAGGAATCATTAATACCCCGCGATTATGAATCACTTCCTCAATTGTATCTTCTAAAAGCTCTCTTCTAATAGCGGCATCCTCGTGTAATTTATTACCATAGGTCGATTCAATTAGACAATAATCAGCCTCATTGCTAATCACATCGGTTGGAGGAAGCAAAATATTAAAATCATTACCCAAATCACCAGAAAACAAAATTTTTACTTCTTTCTCATCAGATTTTTTAATCTTTAAAAGCACAATTGCTGAGCCTAAAATGTGGCCGGCATTATAAAAAATAAAAGAAATTTTTGGAGAGATTTTTACTTCTTGATAATATTTTTGAGGGGAAAATAACTTCAAAGTCTCATTCATGTCCTCTTCAGAATAAAGCATCGGCAAACCTTGTTTTTCGGAAGCATCTTTCATTAAATTATAAGCATCTTCCCAAAGCAAGGCGCAACAATCAACAGTTGGCGGGGTAGCATAAATTTTTCCGCGAAAGCCATTTTTATAAATTACCGGCGCCAAACCGCTATGATCAATGTGGGCATGAGTTAAAATAATTGCTTTGATTTCTGAAGCATTAAACGGCAAGGGCTGATAATTAACCTCGCTTCGAATATCGCGATGGATACCGCAATCAATTAAAATTTTTTCATTTTTATACTCAATTAAAAAACAACTGCCTTCTACTTCTTTGGCGGCTCCATAAAAATAAATTTTTATTTTGTCATTATTTTTATGGTTGCGGCTATTTTTGCGATTATTTGTTTTTTGATTAGTTGTTTTTTTGCGTGGCACCTTTTTGAAGACGATTTAATAAATCGACGGCTTCAAGAAAAATTTTCTTAGTATTTTTAAAAGTAATCATTTTTAAAGCATCATCTGTCTCAAACCATTTTCCTTCAATATGTTCTGGTGAAATTTTTATTTCTTTCTCTGTTGTTTCGCCCAAAAGATAAATTACTTTTTTATAAATCCACTCATTTTTACCAACATACTTTCGATTGTTAAAGTAATAACTGATTGCTCTTTTGAATTCCGGATAAATTTTAAAATTTTTAATACCACTTTCTTCCAAAACCTCCCTTCTTATAGTTTCCTCTATTTTTTCATTTTTTTCAATATGTCCCTTTACAAAATCCCAATGTCCGGCTGGATAATGAAGCAAAAGCCAAAAAATTTTTCCATTTTCTTTGCGAAAAAGAAAAATACCAACGGAAATTTCAAACTTTACTTTTTTCTTTTTGCGGCTTTGAGTAGTTTTAACATTTCTGGCCATGGTCGCGTATTAATAATATCACCTTTTTCTGCCCAACCGCGACGCGCTTGAGCAATACCAAATTTCAAATAATTTAAATGAGTAATAGAATGAGCATCAGAATCAATAGCCAGCTTTACGCCTTTCTCAATCGCCTTTTTAATATGCTCATCTTTTAAATCCAAACGGTCTGGGTAAGCGTCAATTTCTAAACACGTGCCTGTTTTTTTCGCTTCCTCAATAATTTTTTCAATATCAAGCTCATAAGCCGGACGTTTTAAAAGCACGCGGCCAGTGGGATGAAAAATAATATCAACATAAGGATTTCTAATGGCTTTAATCATTCTCTCAGTCATCTCTTTTTGGCTCATATGAAAATGGGTGTGAACTGCAGCAGCTACTAAATCAAGTTTGGCTAAAACACTTTCATCAATATCAAGCGATCCATCCTCTAAAATATTCACCTCTGCACTTTTAAGCACTTTAAATTTAATTCCCTCTTTTTCTAATTTTTGATTGATATTATCAATTTCTTTCATTTGTTTCATCAATTTTTTCTCATCATTGCCGCCAGTCATTGCCAATGATTTGGTGTGATCCGTAATCGCAATGTATTCTAAATTTAATTTCATCGCTGCCTCAACATATTCTTCAATTGAATTACTGCCATCAGTCCAAGTAGTTTGAATTTGTAAATCGCCTTTTAAATCATTATATGAAATAAGTTTTGGCAATTGATGTTTTTGAGACAGCTCAATTTCTCCCCAATCTTCACGCATTTCTGGCTCAATATAATCCATTCCCAAGGCATGATAAATTTCTTCCTCAGTTTTTCCGGCAGTTCTGATTTCTTTGTTTTTTACTATTTTGAATAAACCATATTCGTTTAATTTATAACCTTTTTTCATGGCAATCTCGCGCAAATGAATGCCGTGGGCTTTAGAACCAGTAAAATAATTTAAAGCTGCGCCAAAGGATTCTTGAGGCACAACGCGCAAATCAACATCCAAACCATTGTTTAAACGAATGGCTGATTTTGTTTCCCCGTGCGCCACCACCTCAAAAATTCCATCAAGATTAACAAAATAATCCATCACTGGCTTAGGATTATCGGAAGTAATTAAAATATCCAAATCGCCAATTGTTTCTTTCATTCGTCTTACTGAGCCAGCCACAACAATTTTTTTCACTTGTTTTAAACGAGATAATTTTTCAACAATGGCTTCAATTTGAGGGTAAATAAAACCTAAAACAAAACGATTGCCGCCAGTTTTTAAAAATTCAATACTTTTTAAAATTTTTTCCTCGCTTTTTTCGCCAAAGCCCTCAATCTTTCTAATTTTTCCTTCCCGCGCTGCTTTTTCTAAATCATTAAGATTCTTAATTTTTAATTTTTCATAAAGCTTCTTTAATGACTTTGGCCCAACACCTTCAACGCGCGTTAAATTATCTAAATCCAAAGGATATTTTTTTCGGAATTGCTCATAATATTTTAATTTGCCAGTTTTTAAAAGCTCCTCGATTTTTTCAGCAATAGAAACACCAACACCAGGAATTTCTTCAATTCCTTTTATCCCCTCTTTTTCATAAATTTCTTTAAGTGGCTTATCAAGCGCCTCAATGGCTGAAGCAGCCTTTTCATAGGCGCGCGGCTTAAATGGCTCGCCTTCCATTTCTAAATAAAAGGAGATGTGGGATAAAATTTTGGCAATTTCCCAATTTTGCATGATTAATTTAATTATAACGCCTTTTCGCTAAATAATAAACATCGCATCACCAAAGCTGAAAAAGCGATAATGATTCTTAATTGCTTCATTGTAAGCTTTAAAAATTAATTCTTTTCCAGCAAAGGCAGAAACAAGCATTAACAGCGTTGATTTTGGCAAATGAAAATTGGTAATCAAAGCATCAATAAATTTAAATTGATAGCCAGGATAAATAAAAAGATTAATAAATTTCTGACCGGATTTTAAATGATTCTTTTTGTCGGAAAACCCTTCTAAAGTGCGCGTGGTTGTTGTGCCAACCGCAATAATTCTTTGCCCTTTCTTTTTGGCTTGATTTAAAAATTGAGCAGTTTTTTTATCAATTTCTGCCCATTCTGCTTCCATTTTATGCTCTTCAATATTTTCTGTTGTCACTGGTTCAAAAGTGCCCAAACCCACATGTAAGGTAACATATTTAAAAATAACGCCTTTGTTTTTTAATTTCTTAATAAGACGAGGGGTAAAATGAAAACCAGCAGTTGGCGCTGCTACCGAACCTAAATGTTTGGCATAGGATGTTTGATATTCCTTTAAATTGGATAAGCGTTTGATATAAGGAGGTGTTGGCGCTTGGCCAATTTTATAAATTGCTCTTTTTAATTTCTCAGCCTCGCAATTAAATTCAATAATTCTTTCATAATTTAAAACTTTTTTCACTTCGGCTTTTAAGCCATTGGGAAAAATAATTTTTTGACCTTCCTTTAATCCCGGTCTACCAATCACAATCCATCTTTTGCTCCAACGATAATCTTTTAAATTTTTTAACTGCGGCCTGATTAAAAGAATTTCGATTTTCCCGCCTGTTTCTGGTTTTTGACCAATTAAGCGCGCTGGAATTACCTTGGTATTATTTAAAACCAAAACATCGCCTTTTTTTAAAAATTTTTCAATTTCATAAAAAAGATGGTGGGAAATTTCGCCCGTTTCTCGATTGACCGCCATCAATTTAGAATGGTCACGCGGATAAACCGGCTTTTGAGCAATATATTCTTTGGGCAAAAAATAATCAAATTCGCTTAGCTTCATAATTAGTAATGATAATCATTGATTTTAAATGGTGAAAAATTAGTTTGAAAATCAAAAGTATCAATTTTTTCTTTCTTTTTCAAAACGTTGGCTACCCAATAAGTAATGGGCGTAAAAAGTATTTCAATTAAAACTTTAAAAATATAGTTTGAGATAATTATTTTAAAAAGAAGATCTGATGGGACTTTGCCTAAAAAAGCAATGACACAAAAAATTAAAGAATCCAAAAATTCAGCCACTAAAGTTGAACCAATGGTGCGCATCCATAAAAATCGGCCTTTAGTAAAAATTTTCATTTTGGCCAAAATAAAAGAATTAACAAACTCGCCAACCCAATAAGCAATGATACTGGCTATAACAATTCTTGGCACCCAACCCAAAATCGCTTCATAAGCTTTTTGATTATTCCATCCTTCAGCTGCTGGCAATTTTGAAACAATTATAAAAATAGCTGCCATTAAAATATTGGCTAAAAATCCCAGCCAAATTACTCGGCGCATTTTTTTATAACCATAAACTTCGGTAAAAACATCGCCCAAAATATATGCTAAAGGAAATAAAATTGTTCCTCCATCAAAAGTAAATGGTCCTAATTTTAAAATTTTCGCAGAAACAACATTAGAAACCAAAAGCACCAAAACAAATAATGCCAAAAGCAAATCAAAATATTTAAAAAACATATTATTGGAAAATTAATTTATCTCCTGCAATAATTTCTGTATCAGAATCAATTAAAATACCGCATTCTTTGCTCTCTAAAACTTCCTTAGTATCAATTTTATTACACTGCAAATTTAAAACTTTGCCGCGGCCAATAATTTCTTCTCCTCTCTTTATTTTAACCTGTGCACCTTTAACAATATAGCCCGACATCACTCTACCACCAATTACTTGCTCGCTGCGCTTTTTACTAAAGCAAGCTAAAATTTCTACTTCCCCTTTAATTGGCGGTTCGGCTGGTTTGAATAATTTCTCTGTTTCTTCTTTCAAAAATTTCTCCATCTCATAAATAATGTCAAAAAGAAAAACACGAATATTCTTTGCTTGAATAATTGTGGCTAAATCTTTTGGCACTTTCACGCGAAAACCCAAAATAATAGCCGGTGCTGTTTCGGCTAACGCTACATCTGAAACAAAAACATCGCCAATGGATTCGCTGATGATTTTCAAATTGGCACCTTCTGGCAAAGTTAAATTACTTAAAATTTTTTTCATCGCCTCAAGCGAACCAACGACATCAGCTTTTAAAATAATATTGAGCATATTTTCAGCAGTTTCGGTTTGTTTTTGAGCTTGATTTTGTTTTTCTTCTCGAATTTTTTTCAATTCTTCTTCTTTTTTCTCACCAACAAAAAATTCTTCACCGACTTGCGGCATTTCTTTAAAACCAATAATTAAAACCGGAGAAGAGAAAGTTGCTTCTTTAATTTGTTTGCCATTACAATCTTCCATTAATCGCACTTTGCCAATTGTGGTTTCGGTATAAACTGGATCACCAATTTTTAAAACGCCATTTTTAATTACTGCGCTGACTAAAATGCCTCGTTTATTATCAAATTTTGTTTCTAAAATAACACCTTGCGCTGGCGCGTCTTTTTGAGCAGTTAGATTTTCCATATCAGCCACTAAAAGAATTAATTCTAATAACTCGTCGATATTGGTCCCATTTTTAGCAGAAATATTAACAATAGGCACATTGCCGCCCCATCCTTCAACAAAAACACCCAATTCTGCTAATTGAGTTTTGACTCTATCAGGATTTGCTTCGGCTCGATCAATTTTGTTTAAAGCAACAATAAAAGGAATTTTGGCTTGTTGAATGTGATTTAAAGCTTCGATGGTTTGAGGTTTTGCCCCTTCATCAGCAGCAATAATTAAAATAGCAACATCACCTACTTGAGCGCCGCGAGCGCGAATGGCAGAAAAAGCTTCGTGTCCTGGCGTGTCAATAAAAGTAATTTTTCTCCCATTGTATTCTGGGTTTTTACTTTGAACTGTAATTTCGTAAGCGCCGATGTGCTGAGTGATGCCGCCGGATTCTTTAGCAGCTACATTACTTTTTCGAATGGTATCAAGCAGCGTCGTTTTTCCATGATCAATATGGCCCATTACCACAACAATCGGCGGTCTTGGTACTAAATTCTCTTTTAATTGTCCCTTGTTTTTCTCATTCATAGGTGGATTTATCTTATCACAAAAATTCATTTTCGTCCACTGTTTCAGTGTTTTTGAGGGCGCAGGCTGTTATGCTATAGCATAACAGCCTGCGCCTCCCCAATCATCTAAAAATTTTCCTCTTGTTATGCTATAGCATAACAAGAGGAAAAATAAAAAAGGGATCCCTTTTGGAATCCCTTTCAAAAATTTTTAAAATTATCTTCTTTCCACCCACAGCCGACCATCCGACTCTTGCCGGATGGTGAATGTATAAGAATATTGACTGTAACTGCTGTATACCCATATACTATCACTGTAGGCGAAACCCTTTTTATCAATAATCTGAATAGCCACCTGCACTCCATAGTAGGAACCACTCCAAATGCCGGTAACCCACTTTCCATAGGGCTCAACCACTCCTTTTTCTTCACCGTCAATTAGAACATAAAAAAAGTATGGAGTGGCGTTAATAACTGTGACTCTCGTGGTATAGAGGGGTAAGTTTGTGTCAATCCCCACCGCGACGCCAAGTGGTGCGCAGGAAGTCAAGAGCATGATCAACAGCAACACTGATAAAATAATCAATAAAACAAAGGAATTTTTTGCCATTTTGTCAATTAAATTTTTCATTTTAAACCTCCTTTTTAATAATCTAAAATTTCATTCTTCCAAAAATGTTTCTCCCACCCATGGATGGGAGGAACATAAATATGCATGCATCTCGCCAATTTCACCACCTCTCTATCCAACGACAACAATTTCACCTTTCCTTCACCGCCATTTTTCAAAGCAATGGCGGTGGCTACAACTCTGATATCAGTAATGGAGATTGATTTTAATCCCAATCTCCGCACCTCTATAAACAGCTTCGGCACAATCCGCTGGCGATAAGAACCCCGGACTTTCCACTCGCCATTTCTAATTTTTTCCTGAACGAGCGGCCACCGCTTTAAAGCTAAAGCGATGGTTTTTGACCACTTTTTCACCTCACCATTTTGAGGTCCAGCTCTCAACTTCTTTAATCTCTCCAAATCTGCTGCCTTTTTCAATTCCTCAACCACTGCCCTAGGAACAACAATAATTACCCCTGGTTCTCTGCCCAATTCCTGGATAAATCCTGGACTCCTTAATAAGATATTACTATCCACCACCAGAAATAAATTCTTCATTTCTAACCTCCTTTTATTTATTTTTTAAAGGACAGATTGAAAAAAACTTCTTTTCAAGCCACCTAAATTATAATTGATTTTTATTTTTTGTCAAATAGCAAATTTTTCACCTAATTGAGCTAAAACATTCACTAAATCCGAGGGCAAATCGCTTTCTAAATGCAAAACACTACCATTAGGCGCTTTAAATTCTAATAAATAAGCATGCAAAAATAGCCGCGGCGAGAAATTTTGCCGGCGGCGACCATAAATTTTATCCCCTAATATTGGATGGCCAATGCTTGATAAATGAACTCTTATTTGATGCGTTCGCCCAGTTTTAGGAAAAACTTTAAGTAAGGAAAATTTTTCTCCCTCGTATTCAAAGCTTTTAATTACTTCGTATTCAGTAACCGCTTCTTTTAATTCTTTCATCTTTTTAGCGGCAGTTGAACGTTTAATCGAAGAAGCAACAATTCCAATGGGTTTATTAATCTCTCCTTTTTTATTTTTAAACTCCCCATAAACTAAAGCGAAGTAACCTTTTTTTATCTGATGTTCTTGAAAAAGTTTTTTAAAATAATTAAAAGCTTTTTGATTTTTGGCGATTAAAAGCAAACCGGAAGTTTCGCGATCCAGACGATGCACAATACCCGGCCGCGTTTTATCCTCGCCCACATCAACAATTTCTGGATAGTGTTCAATCAACCAATCAACCAAAGTTTTTCCATTCCCTTTTGCGTAATGAACCAAAAGCCCAGCAGGTTTATTAATCACTAAAAAATCTTCATTTTCAAAAATAATATCAATTTTTTCCATCTTTAATATCCTATCATTTACAGAATTTTTTTCAAATAAAAAGCGCCTTATTGAATAGGCGCCTTATTTTTTTATAAACCACCAAACCATTTAACAAATAAGTAACCATTACCAAGAACAATAAGATTATAGATAATATGAGACAAAACAACGCTTAAAGCTGCAGGAATAAATTTTTTCTGATAGCCACCGGTTTTCAAAAATAAATAGGACCACATCAAACCCAAAACACCTTGAATAAAAATATTAAATCTAGTAGTATGCTCCAAGGCAAATCCGACTGACAAAAGAATAATAGCAATCATTAAAATCAAATCTCCTATCCTTCTAGCTTTTAATTTCTTTATTAAAACTACTACTAATCCCAATGGTAAAATGCGCCAAATAACCTCTTCGCCAGCTGAATAAACAATAATCATTTTTAAATTAAAAGAGAGACGCCGAGCAAATACTTCCCAAAATCGTGAAAAATAAACCTGAGGGGAAATAACATCATTAAGAATCAAAGAGAGAAAATAGCAGAAAAACAAAGTGTAAATAAAACCCAAAAGCGCAATAATAATTGTCAGAACAGCTTTATCAATATTCTTTAATTCTGCCGCTCGCTCATTAAACATTCTCCACCTCCTTGTTAAATTTTTAAGAGCCTATCTTATTATAGTTTTTTTCAAAAAAATAAAAAACCCTTTTGGGGTTCAATGTGCGCCCTGGAGGGATCGAACCTCCGACCTTTTCGATGTCAACGAAACGCTCTACCACTGAGCTAAGGGCGCAGAAATCAGTTATTAAAAAGCATCTTTATTAGGATAATATGAAAAAAACTTCTAGTCAAGAACGAAAGATTTTTAGTGGACCGGATGGGAGTCGAACCCACGACCTTCCCGATGCGAACGGGACGCTCTGCCACTGAGCTACCGGCCCTCATTTGAATTTTTAAAACGCCTTTTAAATTGCCTAACTAAATTAATATTAATTATTTTCCTGATTTTTGCAATTTTATGTTATAGCCATATGAAAATTTAATTAATTTGACAAAATAATAAAAAGTTTTAAGCTTAAGACGGATATTTAAAATCTTTATAAGGAGGAAAAAAATGAAAGGAGAAAAAATTTTTCCGCTTGAATATAGTGTGTATGTAGAACAAGACGACTCGTTAGATCAAATACTTATAGAAAACCATTTATTGGAAGAGATTGATGTGGACACTTTTCCTTTGGTTTTAATCGGCGGTGACACCACTCTTATTCCAACTGTTCTTTTTAAGGGTTATGGAGAAATTGGCAGGCATTCGCTTGTTTCAAACTGTTTTTTAAGCCGCGCTACTTTAAAAGACGGTATAAAAATTCTTGATAGCCGAATTTTTAGTGGTGTTATAGGAAAAGAAGCAGTGATCATTAATTCCACTCTCGAAACCGCCAATTTAGGCGATAGAACTTATGTTAATCAAAGCACCATTATCAATAGCCGGCTAAAAAATGAGGTTGTTGTTTGCGGAACGTGTCATATTAAAGATAGTCTGATTGACGATGAAGTTGTAATTCAACCGCAAGTATTAATAGACAATGCTAAAATAGAAAAATTGTGTTATCTTGAGAGCGGAGCAAAAATTCATAGCGCTAAAGATGCCATTATTTTAAAACCAAAGGTTTTTGTTGGTACTAATAGCATTATTGAAGGGTTCGTTCTCATCGATCACAATTCCTATATTGACGTTGGGGTGGAGATAGTGTCCCGCGAAAGACCAATTTTTATTCCACCATTTTCTTATGTTAAAAAGGGTCCTAAAGGTTTTACAATTTGTGAACGACAAGCGCTGTATATTATTGATGGCCTTTGGTATATTTCAAAAAATCAACCATTTTCACCCAGAGAAGTACGCGATCTTAAAAGAAAAATGCAATTGCTAGAACAAGAGATGGCAAAAAAACAAATTGATATCAAAGAAATTTTAACTTCCAAATCGAAAAAAATTCAAAACAAAAAACCGGTTGATCTACTCCTCGAAGAAGATGGTTTGAATAAATTTAATAATTTCCTCCAAAAAACTATTGAATCCCTGGTCAATTGACCGGGGATTTTTTTGACTTAATGCCTAAAAATTTCTAAAATAAAGAGGTATGAAAGAAAATATTTTTGACGAACTTTGGTGGCGGGGTTTAATCAATCAAACAACTAATGAGCCGGGGCTTAAAAAACGCTTAGAAAAACCTATTGTTTTATATTGCGGTTTTGATGTTACAGCTGATTCTCTTCATATTGGCCATCTTTTGCCACTGATAACTTTAAAACGTTTTGCTCAATTCAATCATACAGCAATTGCGGTTTTAGGTACTGGAACAAGTTTAGTTGGCGATCCTAGTGGCAAAAAATCTGAAAGAAAATTGAATTCGGAAGACATAGTCAATCAATGGGCAAAAGATTTAAAAACCCAGCTGGAACAAATTTTCAAAGACGAAATTAAAAATAAAAAAGCTCTTATTGTTAAAAATGGCGATTGGCTCAAAGAATTAAAACTTCTATCTTTTATTCGCGATGTTGGCAAACATTTTGGTTTGGGTTATATGTTAGCTAAAGAATCAGTCAAAAGCCGATTAGAAACGGGCATTTCTTTTACCGAATTCAGTTATATGCTTCTTCAGGCTTATGATTATCTCTGGCTTTTTAGAAATTATCAATGCGAGCTTCAAATTGGTGGCAGCGATCAATGGGGCAATATTACGGCGGGAATAGATTTAATTAATAAATTGGAAAATAAAGAAGTTTTTGGTTTAACTCTGCCTTTGCTTCTTAAAGCTGATGGAACAAAATTTGGCAAAACTGAAGGTGGCGCTATTTGGCTTTCTCCTCAAAGAACATCGCCTTATCAATTTTATCAATTTTTCATTAATACCGATGATCGAGATGTCATTACGCTATTAAAATTTTTAACTTTCTTATCTCAAGAAGAAATTGCTGAATTAGAAAAAGAGGTTCAAAAACAACCTGAAAAAAGAGCGGCTCAAAAACGCTTGGCTGAAGAGTTAACAAAAATGGTTCATGGTGAAAAAAGCCTGGAACGAGCCAAAAAAATTTCTGAGGCTTTATTCTATAATGACTTAAAAAAGCTTTCGGCTGATGAATTAAAAGAAGGATTAAACGACGTGCCTTCTTATGTTATTGAAAATAAAAAAGAGTTAAATATTGTTGATTTTTTGGTAGAAACAAAGGTTTCTCCATCAAAAAGACAAGCGCGTGAGGATATTTTAAACAAGGCAATTTCTCTCAATGGAGAGATTGTCTCGGATATAAACCTTATTATTCAACCCAAAATGGCTTTAAAAGAAAATCTTTTCGTGGTGCGCCGCGGCAAAAAAAATTATTATCTCATCTATTGGAAATAATTTGATTAATACTTAATTTCATCAAATTTGACTGTTGATTTCTGAATCTGTAAGATAATCAAAAATCGCAAGAAGCCAATTTGTTAATTGTTATGCTATAGCATAACAAAATTTTTAAAAAGGCCGCTGTTATGCTTTAGCCCCGCACCTTTTGGGGATAGTTAGACATCAGATAAAATTTAGAAATATTCCAAATACTAATAACATTTTAAACTTTTTGCTTAACAAAATGATATTAATAAAAAAGTAAATCAACTATTTTTAGAATGATTTCTCAGTAATTTCTAAAAAGGTTTATAAATAATTAAAGAAAGAAATTAAATACAATTTTTAATCCTCAAAAGGTGCGGGGTAGAGTATAACAGCGGATTAAATATTAATAAATCCGCAATGTTGATAATTAATTTATCTTCGGCTTCTCAAATAATTAGAAATAGCGGCAATTGTTAATTGACTTTCTTTTTTTCTCCATTAATATTCAAAAAAGATATGGAAGAAAAGTTTTTTAATGCATCGGATAACAAAAAATTGAGCCTTAAACAAGTCATTAATGAGGTTTTTCAATTTATTCAAGAAAAACCGCAAAATTCGTATAAATTAGTTATTGGTACTGATTCTTTAAACGCAGCTGATCATTCGGATTTTGTGACCGCAATTATTATTTTGAGAGTCGGCAATGGCGGGCGCTTCTTTTGGCGTCGCATCAAAGACAAAAATTTTAAAAGTTTAAGAGAGCGGATTTATAAAGAAGTTTATCTTTCTTTAGAAATTGGACAGCAGTTATTAAAGCTTTTAGAAAAAAATAAACTTTATAACTTTGATTTAGAGATTCATGTTGATGTTGGTCAAAATGGCGAAACGCGCAATTTGATTAATGAAGTTACGGGTTTAGTGCGCGGTTGCGGCTTTGTGGTTAAAACAAAACCAGAAAGCTTTGCTGCTTCTAGTGTCGCTGATCATTGTATTTAATTTATGCTTGATAAAATCGTTTTGGATATTGAAACCAAAAATTCCTTTGCTGATGTAGGAGGCAAACAAAATCTTCATCAGCTTAAAATTTCTTTAATTGGCGTTTATTCTTATAACCGCGACGAATATCTAGCTTTTGAAGAAAAGGAGTTGCATCTTTTCGAAAAATTTTTAAAAGATGTGGGCGTGGTAGTGGGCTTTTCGATTTATAATTTTGATTTACCAATTATTGAAAATCATTTTGATTATCGTTTTGATAATCATATTATCTTTGACATTCTTAAAGAAATTGAAAATAAACGAGGGCATAAAATCGGCTTAAATGAACTAGCCCAAGCGAATATTGGCGCTGGTAAAAACGGCAACGGTCTTGAAGCAATTGAACTTTACAAGGAAGGACGCATTGAAGAATTAAAAAAATACTGTCTTAATGATGTTAAAATTACTAAAGATTTATACGAATTAATTCTCAAACAGGATTATTTAATTATTCCTTCTAAATTTCACGCACCAGTTAAAGTAAAATTTGATTGGATTCCTCTTCATCAAACACTCGAAGAAAAATTAAAAGAATTGGAAAAGAAGCGCTTTAAAACTCCTTCACAAAACGCTTTGTTTTAAAAAACCAGCGCCGAATGGCGCTGGTTTTTTAGTTGGTGGACCTGAGGGGACTCGAACCCCTGACCTCCTCGATGCCATCGAGGCGCTCTACCAACTAAGCTACAGGCCCTTTAAAAACTTTTC